>ULVP01041983.1_pt1 | contig 16386 bp, 10 predicted proteins | sample 1959551 | NCBI WGS metagenome assembly ULVP01 (sample SAMEA4835789, study PRJEB28245) | human gut metagenome | biome: gut microbiome; material: fecal sample | place: Denmark | collected 2008 | reverse complement strand
GGACTGGCCAGCAATGTGCGCGAGCCGGGGCCTTGCCGGCCCTCGAAGTTCCGATTGCTTGTCGATACGGCATATTTACCGGCGGGAACTTTGTCGTCGTTCATGGCAAGACAAGCTGAACACCCCGGTTGGCGTATCTCAAACCCCGCCTCGTGCAATATCTTGTCGAGGCCTTCTTCCCGTATTTGGGCATCAACCATCCATGAACCGGGAACGAGCCATGCGACAATATGGTCGGCCTTTTTCCGACCCTTCACCAAAGAGGCAAAAGCTCGGAAATCTTCTATACGTCCGTTGGTGCAAGCTCCCAAGAATATGTAGTCGACGGGTTTCCCCAAAAGGGGATCTCCCGGTTGGAATCCCATGTATTGCATTGATTTTTCAAATGAAGATTTTTCGACTTCGCTCATGCCTTCGGTCGTTGGGATATGGGCGGTAACGGCCGTCCCCATGCCGGGATTGGTACCGTATGTAATCATGGGTTCGATGTCGGCGGCGTTGTATCTCAGTTCCTTATCGAATACGGCGTTTTCGTCGCTTTTAAGTGTCTTCCAGTAGGCGACTGCTTTTTCCCACGCTTCGCCTTGCGGTGCGTATTCACGGCCTTTGATATATGCAAATGTCGTTTCATCGGGTGCAATCATACCACCGCGAGCTCCCATCTCGATACTTAGATTGCAAAGGGTGAGGCGTCCTTCCATAGAAAGACTCCGCACGGCTTCGCCGGCATATTCTATGAAATATCCGGTAGCACCGCTGGTAGAGATCTTCGACATCAGGTACAGGGCAAGGTCTTTGGCAGTAACGCCTTTCCCCAGTTTCCCATCGATGATGATACGCATGGTCTTGGGGCGTGATTGCAAGATGCATTGTGTTGCCAGAACCATTTCGACTTCGCTTGTCCCGATACCGAATGCGATGGCTCCCATAGCACCATGCGTCGAGGTGTGGGAGTCGCCGCATACGATGGTCATACCGGGTAGTGTGAGGCCGCGTTCGGGACCGACGACATGAATGATTCCGTTTTTGGAATCGAGCATACCGAAGTGGGTAAGTCCGAATTCTTGGGCATTGCGAGCCAATGTATCGACCTGTTTACGGGAAACGGGGTCTTCGATAGGTTTGTCCTGATCATGTGTCGGCGTGTTGTGGTCGGGCATGCAGTATATATGGTCGGGACGGAAACATTTCAATCCCCGTGCACGTAATCCGTCGAACGCTTGCGGGCTGGTTACTTCGTGGCAATAAAGCCGGTCTATGTAAAGTTGGGTAGGGCCGTCTTCGATTTTTTGCACGACATGGGCGTCCCATATTTTATCGAAAAGAGTATTCATAATATCGTGTTTTGTATGTTGAATGCAGGGGTTAATGTATGAATTTGTTGATGGCGTCGATGAAGGCTTCGACCGATGCTGCGACGATATCGGTATTGGCGGCGAATCCGTTGTAATGTACACCGTCGTAAGCAACGGCCATATGCACTTTACCCACGTCGTCGCTTCCTTTGGTAATGGCTTGGATCAGGAATTCCTGTATCGTCATTTGCCGGTGTATAATCTGCTTTACCGCTTTGATGGCGGCGTCGACCGGACCGTTTCCTGTAGATGCGGCTTCGAAGCGTTCTCCGGCGATAAGCAGTCCTACACTGGCTACCGAGCGCACTCCTACGCCCGATGTTACTTGCAGGTAGTCGAGTGTGATGCGGGCGTTCTCCGAACGGGCTTTTCCTACGAGCATCAGCAAGTCGTCGTCGTTGAGGTCTTTTTTGCGGTCGGCCAATTTCAGGAAATCTTCGTATGCTTTATCGAGAGCCTCTTTGTCGAGTTCCACGCCCAAGATATGTAGGCGGTGTTTCAGTGCGGCGCGGCCGCTGCGGGCGGTGAGGACGATCGAGTTTTCGTCGATGCCCACGTCGCGCGGGTCTATGATTTCGTAATTCTCCCGGTTTTTCAGTACGCCGTCTTGATGTATACCCGACGAGTGGGCGAAAGCGTTACGTCCCACAATGGCTTTATTGGGTTGTACGGGCATGCTCATAAGGCTCGAAACCAAGCGGCTGGTACTGTATATTTTTTGCGTGTTGATATTGGTATCGATGTTCAGGTCTTTGTGGCTCTTGAATATCATGGCGACCTCTTCGAGCGAGGTGTTTCCGGCTCGTTCTCCGATACCGTTTATGGTAACTTCGGCTTGGCGGGCCCCGTTGAGAATGCCCGATATGGTGTTGGCCGTAGCCATGCCCAGGTCGTTGTGGCAATGGGTGGCGATGATGGCTTTATCGATGCCGTTCACGTTTTCTTTGAGAAAACGTATTTTCCGGCCGAATTCTTCGGGCAGACAATATCCGGTCGTGTCGGGAATATTTACGACTGTGGCTCCGGCTTTGATGACGGCTTCGATGACACGTGCCAAATATTCATTGTCGGTACGTCCGGCATCTTCGGCATAGAACTCTACGTCCTCAACATACTTCTTTGCATATTTTACGGCGGCGACGGCGCGTTCTATGATTTCTTCCCGGGTGGAATTGAACTTGTATTTGATGTGGTAGTCCGATGTTCCGATACCCGTGTGGATACGTTTGTGCTTGGCATACTGCAAGGCTTCGGCAGCGACTTTTATGTCGTTTTCATTGGCGCGGGTCAGCGCACAGATGGTGGGCCACGTTACGGCTTTGGAGATGGTTACGACCGAGTTGAAGTCGCCCGGGCTCGATACGGGAAATCCCGCTTCGATGATATCTACCCCCAATGTTTCGAGAGCCTTGGCCACTTCTATTTTCTCTACGGTGTTCAACTGACAACCCGGCACTTGCTCGCCGTCGCGCAGGGTTGTATCGAAGATGTATAATTTTTCAGACATGATGATATATTGGTTTCATTTGTTTTCAAAAAAAAACCTTTCTGCACAGGGACGTGTGAGAAAGGTTTGTATATCGGTTTGTTTTCTGCATGTTTCAGAGCACCGGCTCACCGTCCATCGAAATCTTCGGTAGAATAATAATTCGTAGGTTGTTAAGTCGGAAGTCGCGCATATTTGCTGTTGGTTTGTTATTTCGGGTGCAAAGTTAGGAATAAATTTGGACTTAGCAAATAAAATGCAAGTTTTTTCATATTCTGTTTTACGGTTTATCCTTTTTTAGGAGAATGAAATGATAAATCATAATGATTTTCGAGACCTTCCTGACTGAGGAAACGGTTTGCCGATTTTATAAAAAACACATGCTTTCCGGGAGATGCCTATCTATTTTTGCCGTGTCATGGCATGAAAACAGAAAATAAAGATAAGCTTATCGAAATATAATGTGAAACTAAAAATGTTAAGTATGATAGACAATTCAAAACAAAAAGCGACCAGAGGTACTTCCGGAATCTTGTCCGAGGCCGATGCGGGTACAGCCTTCTCTTCTGTCATCGATACCGTTTTGGGTAAAATCTGGCAGGTTGTCGAGAATGAAGAGTATGTAGAGGTTGTTACCGATGCTGACGGAACATTCTTGCGGGGCATTAAGAGCGACGGCTCCGTAGAATGGGCAAAAGGCGTGCCAGCTCCGATACGGGAAATTTGTCCGTCGGAGAGAATCGATAATCCCGAATGGCTTTTCTTGTGGTGTGTCGAGGACTCGGAAGGAGGGCAGTATCCGTTGATGGGCATCAAGAAAGATTATACATTCTGGTGTGCGAAAAATTCCACGGAGTTCGACCCGACTGAACTCGAAAAAAAACTCTATGACTTATCCCTTGCTTTGTCGTCTACAAAAGAGGAGCTGACAGCGGCGTTGAAAAGCCGAATCTGTTGCGTCAATAAAAAGATCGAAGAGACCGCTGGCGGGCAGACAGCTCTGAATGAACGGGTGTCTACTCTTGAAAATAAGAAGATGCAGGAAAGCGATTGTTCCGAAGAACTTATGCAGAAAATCGAGAGTTCCGGCGGTGGTACGATCGTGAACGCCGCCGACGGGCAAGACATTACCTCTGTCGATAATAAGCTGCAGTTGGCGTCGCGACCGTTCGGGCAGAATAATTATGGCTATGTGCGGTTGAGGAAAAATGCCATTGAAGAATCGAGTTTCGATGAGGAACTTTTGGTTATGTTCAGAGGTGAAAAAGAGGGAGAAGAAGAAGGAAATGCGAAGTCATTAGAAGAAAGTCATAAGATATGTACGGCTTCTGCCATGTCGGCGACACATACGATATATGAGGTGGTACATAAGCATGATTTGGGCGGACGTGTTGTGCGCATACCCGATGATTGTGTTCTGTGGTTCAACGGCGGTACATTTACCAACGGCACGATTCTCAGCAATAAAACCAAGGTGATAAATCTTCCTCGTGCCACGAGCGAGGTATCGAAACAAGGCAGTACATTTGTCAATACGCCTTACGAAATCGACATTATCGGGAAGATATATAATATCTACGGGCAGGAAATCACCGTTCGAGGCGATGTGATAAATCGGCATACCCCCTTGTGTTACAATTACGAAATCAGAATGTCGGACTACAAATACGACAGTAACGGGATAAACAACGCGATGCGTCTTGCCCGTAACTTGGGTATTACCGACTGCATCATTACGATGTATGCCCGAAATGATTATTCAATCAAAGAAACAGAGAATGATGTATATGATGATGAAAAAACAAACACAGATACAGATTCCATTTTCAATGGGTCGTGTTATATGAGTGGTTATTGGCGAAATCCTAAATATCGTAATAAACCGGACGATTTGGCAAAGGAGATATACTTGAACGGATTGTCGGTAAAAGCCATAAAAATCCATGCAGGAGACGAATGGAACGAAGATAAGGATAAGGGTGGTAATGATATGCCTAAATATAAAGAGTATATATGCGCATATGTCGAACGGTTAAGTGAACAGCTTGCCAAGCTTGGTGTTCCCGATTTTCAAGATGTGTATATCGTCAATGAGCGGGGCGATTTGACCGATAGCGGTTCGACCCATGTGTCTATCATTCGGGATTTGGCCCAGGAAGTGAATGCTATGGGTAAAACAGCCCGTTGCTCATTTGCGGGCGAATACCAGATGGCTAATGCCGATCCCTGTCTTTACGACTGTTTGAAACCGGCGTTCAATATCTATCCCTCGCTGTCGTTTAAAGACGGCCGCTCCACACCGACCGACGACTTGGTGAAGTTGATGGATGAGCGTTTGGCGACGATAGGAACTTTTTGGCAGGGGCGATACGATATGAGCGGTATTGTCCTCTCCGAGATCGGGACCCGTCCGGCTCTTCGGGCGTTACGTGCCCCCGAAGCGTACAAAGAATCAGATGTGGGTGCGTATTACGGAGACGCCATGATTTTGTTTTGGACAGCTTTTGCCGAGTTTGCCCGAAAGATGAATTTCGAGTACATCTGTGTATGGTACTGGGATCGCATTTGCGATTGGTATGAGGCTGCCGGGTGCAGCGATGTGCCCGATTTGGTAGTCGGCGAGAGAAAGTATGTCCTTTGCAATGGTGGTTCCGAGATTGCCGATAGAATGTATGGAATATTTATAAAAATGTAAAATTATGATTGTACCTATTTATGCACCTTATTTTGCCTCGGGCGAGAACCATACCGTAGAGTATGCCGAGATAAAACGCCCGTTCGATGCCTTTATGACCGTGTGGGTAAAACGCATCGACGGCACGATATGCAAGAATGAGTATTCGCTCACTTGCCGTAAAACGGTGAAGGATTTTGAAGAGTATACGCCCGATGCCGTGATTTCGAGCGAATGGATTTTCAAAGCTCTCGATTTGCAGGCCGATATTGCGCTGTTTTTGCAAATCAATTCGAGGGGGCGCCTGTGCCTGTGTGCCGATGCCTCCAAAGTCAAGCTCATCGAGCTGAAAACCATAGAGCCGGCAGTGGTCGTAACTGTCGACAACATGCGGGTCGAGCCGATGAGTTTTATAAAGATAACCCAAGATAATAACCGATCATTAAATCCGACGAAATTATGAATAATTGTTTAGTAACGAAGTTGCCGGGAAAGGTAACCGATACCTCCCTGCTGAAAGTGGGTGATATGAAATTCCACATTGTGTTGAACGAAGGAGAACAGAGTTTGTTTACGATACAGGCTGTTCTTGGAGGCAAAGTAACCGCTACGATTGCCAATGTCGTCAAGGGTAATCCGACGTTCAGCGACGGTTCCTTGACTATTGTAAACAACTCCGAATTTCCAAAACCTATTTATCAAACCTCTGTGGCGACAGAATATCAGGAATTCGATATTGTCATTTCCAACAAATACGATTTGAGGTATTTGGATTCCCCGACTTGTACAATGGGGGCTTTTGATATGAAAAGTTTGGAATATTGCAGCCGTTTAGAGACAATCTGCATCAATGGCGAGATGGTTGGCGACTCGAGCGTGTTACGGGGTATGACGGCTCTTCAAGCGTTGTTTGTGCGCGGCGCCGGTTTCCGGTTGGACTTGAACGACCTCAAAGAGTGCCCGTTGAAGACGTTGGAAGTCGATTCGCGAGCAGGATCGGATATGAAATTTTCCATTGAACCTTTGCGGAATATGACCCATAAGGGATTGACAAATTTAACATTGTCGGGCATGTATGGGACAGAACACAGAGGTATTACGGGCGATTTATCGGTTTTACAAGGCTTTACGGGGCTTAAAAAATTGTCTATATCTTATACTTCCATCGGGGGGAATTTGAGTGCGCTGAGTGGCTTTGCCGAACTTGAAGGGGTATATGCGTCGGAGTGTAACTTCGAAGGAGACCTGACCGATCTGCCACCGAAGTGTTATGTTTTTTCCAACAATGCCGGAAGTAAAAATACATGGTTTACATGGACGGAAGACGCTCGAGCATTCAAAGGCTCTTGTGTGTTGTCGATAGAGTTTCCGATAAATTTAAAGGGCTCGGATCTGTATTTTATGGTAAAAGACCAATCTGTTTGTTTTCCGGCAGAAGATGAAGACAAAGAAAACAGACAAAGTATAATTTGTGTCAATACCGATGATAACCATCAGCAATTCTTGTTGGATTGCGATAATTTGTTGCTTAGTGATTTAATAGCAAGTGAGGTAACAAAACTGGAAATAGATGGTGTACTCTTTATTGAAAATTCTGAAATTGTCTATGAAGGACTCGGTTAGAATTTGGTGAAGATGATTTGATGAAAAGTCAGCCGGAAATTATCCGGCTGACTTTGTTTTTGAGGAAAGGATCGATATTTTCGTCAGAAATTTTGCAATTTAGGTAGAAATTTTATATCTTACGACGTTTTCTAAAAATTTTAATCGTATGAAAAGGTGTGTTATTTTGTGGGCAATGTCGTTTTTGTGTATGGCGATGCCGGTAAAAGCAGAAAATGAGGACCCTTATATTCAATTGATAGATGGGTTTTATTATTACCTTACATCTTCTAGTGCAGTACTTACGCGTGCTTTCAATATACAATATAATGATATGGAGGTTGTGCGTATTCCCGATACGGTATATTATAAAGGAAAATCTTATGCTGTACGAGGTCTTGATTCGAACGTTTTTTCGGAGTGTGATCGCATAAAATCTGTAACGCTACCCAGAGCTATTAGAAAAATAAGTGATGGTGCCTTTGAGAAATGTTTGCGATTGACATCGATAAATCTTGAAAACGTTCAGGAAATCGGAGATAGGGCATTTTTCCAGTGCGGATTGACCGAGATTTCGCTGGATGGTGTGAGTATTGGTTATCAAAGTTTTACGGCTTGCGCGTTGAAGTCGATAAAAATTCCCGGGACGTGGACATCTATATCGGATTACCTTTTTGCCGGTTGCCCTTTTACCGATTTGGTTATTCCGGATAATATAAAAACAATAGGTGAGTTTGCTTTTTCAAATGTGGATTTGAGGATCTTGACTATTGGTCGGGGTGTTACCCGAATTGATGAAGGTGCTTTTATATGTCATAATTTGGATACAGTAAAAATATTGGCAGTTACACCGCCGGACGGATCGGAATATATGTTTGGACCGAATGATTATGCCTATGCGACCCTATATGTTCCGAACGGGTCGCTGCAAGCCTATCGGAATGCAACGGGGTGGAGCAATTTTCAAAACATTCGGGAAATGCCTTCGACCGGAATGACCGGTGTCAATGAAGACCTTGTAAAGGTATATGCCTCCGAGGGATCGATCGTGGTCTCCGGGGCGGAGTCGGGCCGGAGTGTTGCGGTGTATAATACGGCGGGGATCGTCGTTCGGGAAACGGTTGTTCCTGCCGATGGACGTGTAGAAATAGCGCTCCCTGCCGGAGCGATGTATATAGTGAATGTGGGCGGTACAACCCGCAAAGTGGTACTGTAATGCAGCGTATTTATCTTATATATAACGACGAAAGGCCGCTCGTAAAGAGCGGCCTTTTCGCGTCTTGTTGTCGTACTCCATGAGTTTTTTGGAAATCATAAGGTTCTCGGGTAACGATATGCACCAAGAATTTCCGAAGAACCATATGTATATCGAGAGATCCGATACCTTGTTTTTTGTCCTTGAAAAATTTGATTTTACCGAAAAAATACTTATCTTTCGAGAAGTAACCTTTAAATTTTCGTCTTATGAGAAAGCGTGAAAATAAGAATTGGTGGCTTGTGTGGGTGGCGATGTGTTGCTTGTCATTTACGACACAGGCAGTTCCGTTGGTAGAAGATATTCCGGTTTCATCGATAACGATCTCTCCGTCGATAGATACACTCTTTTTGGGACAGAAATTGACGCTTACATGTAAATTTTTACCGGTTAATGCAACCCAGAAGTCTGTCTTTTGGATATCGGACGATGAGAATGTGGCAACGGTAAAAGCTGTAAATGATAGTATGGCGGTTGTAACGGCGCAAAGTAAGGGTGTGGTAACAATTCTTGCAACAACGGAAGATGGGTTGTTTTTAAACGCTCGTTTGAAGTTGATCGTAGATGATTTTTACGATAAGGTGTTTTTGATAGATTCTATATCTTATAGAATGAGTAGGGAAGAAGCTCTGGCTGTAGATGTCGTGGGTTTTATAGAGACGACGCATCTTATAATCCCTGATTCTGTTAAGATTTTAGATGATTTGTATAGTGTGAAATCTATTTTATTGGAAAAAGGCAAGACGCTAAAAAAGAAATTGGCAGCATTGTCGGTTCCTTCCACAGTGAAAAGAATACTCCTAAGAGAAGATTGTATAGGAAAAAATTTTTCTGTATATGTTTCAGACTTGGAGGCTTGGTGTCATACAGATTTTGAAGGAGAGTATCCGGATAGTGTTGCGATATACTTGAATAATAAACTGATAACAGATTTGGATATACCCGGCTCATATGGATATTTGGGACGTGCTGTATTTGTGAATAATAAAAATTTGAGGGGTGTGAATATAGGCGAAGGGGTTACTTCGGTGAATGCATATGCGTTTGCAGGATGTAGTAATCTCGAAAGAGTGATTTTGCCGAAAAGTTTGAAAGAAATATCATACGGCATGTTTCGTGAATGTAAAAATTTGAGGGGTGTGGATATAGGCGAAGGGGTTACTTCGGTGAATGCATATGCGTTTGCAGGATGTAGTAATCTCGAAAGAGTGATTTTGCCGGAAAGTTTGAAAGAAATACCAGACGGTATGTTTGAGGATTGTGAAAATTTGAAACATATAAATTTACCTCAGGAGTTGCAAAATATCGGCAGTGTAGCATTTTCATGTACAGGTTTGAAAGAAATAAACTTGCCTAAGTCTTTGAAGATGATAGGCTATGGTGCGTTTTCGTACTGTAATAATCTGGTATCGGTTATTGTTCCTGATAGTGTTAATACTCTTTATAACACATTTATCAGTTGTGGTAGTTTACAAACGGTTGTGTTGGGGGAAGGTTTGAAAACCATTGGAAGAAGTACTTTTGGCTACTGTACTCGTTTGTCTGAAATATATATACCGGCCGGAGTAACGAAAATCGATCAAAAGCCCTATGCGGCAACAATTGGATATGAGTATTGGGGACCATGTGAAAAGGTTAGAGCAATATATGGTTGTCGCAATTTACAAAGGGTGGTTGTCTCGCCCGATAACAAATATTATTCCGATATTGATGGTGTATTGTTCGATAAAGGGAAAAATGATTTGCTGTATTATCCCGAAGGTAGAACATCAGTGAAGTATGATGTGCCGGAGGGGGTGGATACGATTGCTAGTTATGCTTTTTACTATGTTAAAGATCTGAAATCAATACATCTGCCTACGACACTGAAAATAATCGGATATAGGGCTTTGCCCGGAAGTTTGACGGCGATTATGTCGCAGTCTATGAATCCTCCGGAAAGAAATTATTTGGGTATATACTCCCTTTATGAGGGTGCTGTCTCTTCGGGTGTGGAGTGGTATGTACCATTGGGGGCAGGAGATAGATATAAAATGGCATATGGAATAGATGTTATAGAGACATCTCTTCTTAATGTGGATATGGTAGATGGAGATGAAAAGAAATTACGCTTTTATATGTTGCCCGACGGGCGTTTGTCTGTGAGCGGTGTGCTGGTCGATACCATAATTGAAATATATTCGATTAATGGTCGGCAAATATATAAGGGGATAGCCGGAGATATCCCCTATTTAGGACAAGGTCTTTATTTGGTAAAAATAGGGGATGAAACATGTAAGGTAATCATATAGCTTGCCCTATATAACGACGAAAGGCCGCTCTTTACGAGCGGCCTTTCGTTATAAAAAATAATCCGATTTTATCCCAAATAGGTTTTGAGCAATTTGCTGCGAGAGCTTTGACGCAGGCGTCGAATGGCTTTTTCCTTGATTTGACGCACGCGTTCGCGGGTCAATCCGAATTTGTCGCCGATTTCTTCCAACGTCATTTCCTGACACCCGATGCCGAAAAACATCTTGATGATGTCGCTTTCGCGTTCGGTGAGGGTGGCCAGCGCACGGTCTATTTCTTTGGCGAGCGACTCGTTTATCAACGAGCGGTCGGCAATGGGGGAGTCGTCATTGACCAAGACGTCGAGCAGACTGTTGTCTTCGCCTTCGACAAAAGGCGCATCAACCGAAATGTGCCGACCCGATACTTTCATCGTGTCGGAGATTTTGTCGACGGGAATGTCCAGCTCTTTGGCCAGTTCTTCGGGCGAGGGGCGGCGTTCGTTCTCTTGTTCGAATTTTGAGAATGCTTTGCTGATTTTGTTGAGCGAACCGACTTGGTTCAAAGGCAAGCGAACGATACGCGACTGCTCGGCCAATGCTTGAAGAATGGACTGACGAATCCACCACACAGCGTAAGAAATAAATTTGAATCCGCGGGTTTCATCGAATTTTTCGGCGGCTTTTATCAGTCCCAAATTACCTTCATTGATAAGGTCGGGCAGGCTGAGCCCTTGATTTTGGTACTGTTTGGCAACCGAGACGACAAAACGCAGATTGGCCCGTGTGAGCTTTTCCAAAGCGACACGGTCGCCTTTTTTGATGCGCTGGGCGAGTTCTACCTCTTCTTCTACCGAAATCAAGTCCTCGCGACCTATTTCCTGTAGATATTTGTCAAGAGACGCGCTCTCCCTGTTGGTGATTGATTTTGTGATTTTTAATTGTCTCATTCCGCAGAATAAATTTGGGGACGCAAATATAATATATTTTTGCCATATAATGTTCCCCGTTGATGTAATTTTTAAGAAAAGAGGGTTTATATAAGTAACTGCCGGAGTGCTATTTTATTGTACACTCCGGACAGTTGTTGCTGTTTTTCTCAATCGACGAGCGGGACAGCGTAGTACGAGGCACGTCCGTTTTGATAGAGCCCTTTGATAAACATGACTTTATCGCGAGCATCTCCTCTCATGAGGGACTGGAATACCGATTCGACATCTTTTACGTTCATGATTTTTGTCCCGTTGATGTCGAGAATGACAAATCCGTCGTGTATGCCGGCTTTCTTGAATTGTCCTTCTTTTACCTTGACTACTTCTACACCGCCGCGTATGCGGAGTTTGGCTTTTACGGAGTCTCCGGCTTCTTTGAGGGTTGCTCCCAGCATGTCGATATTGGTGGCTTTGGTAACGTCGGTATTGCCATAGCTGTTTTTCAATACCGCATCGGATTGTTTCTTGTCTTTTCCGCGGAAAAATTCGATTTTCACTTTATCGCCGGGACGATAACGGGCAATCTGTTCTTGCAAGATGGCTACGGTAGGTGTGGCTACGCCGTTTATGGCGACAATTACATCACCCGGTTTGAGATCGGCTTCCATAGCTGCACTGCGTTCGCTCACTTCGGCAACATATACGCCCTTACGTAGATCTATTTTCTTTTCTTTGGCAAGATGGTCGTTCATTTCCATGATAGAGACACCCAGCATGGCCCGTTGTACGGTACCGTACTGTTTCAGGTCGGTAATGACCTTGCTCACGATACTGGTGGGTATGGCAAAGGAGTAACCGGCGTAGTTCCCTGTTTCGGAATAAATGGCGGTGTTGATGCCCACCAGTTCGCCCGAAGTGTTTACCAACGCTCCGCCGCTGTTACCGGGATTGACGGCGGCATCGGTTTGGATAAACGATTCTATACCCAGTCGGCTGTTGGGTGAGAGCATACCCAGATTACGCGACTTTGCACTGACGATGCCTGCCGTAACGGTAGAGTTGAGCTGGAACGGGTTACCTACGGCGAGAACCCATTCTCCCACCTGCAATTTGTCGGAGTCGCCGAATTTTACGATGGGGAGTTTCTCGGCATCGATTTTCAGTAAAGCGATGTCGGTCGACGCATCACTGCCTATGAGGGTCGCCTCGAACGAGCGTTTGTCATTGAGTGTAACCTCTATCTTGTCGGCTTGGTCGATTACGTGGTTATTGGTAACAATGTATCCGTCTTCCGAAATGATTACACCCGATCCCATTCCTATGCGGGGTTGCGGTGCGTAATCGCGACGTCCTTGTCCGAAGAAATATCTGAAAAATTCTTCCTCCATACTGCTCGACGAGCGTTGTTGTACCGTGGTCGACTTGATGCTCACGACGGCATTTACTGTATTGGCTGCGGCTTGGGTGAAGTCGTTTTCCACAGCAGGGCGTGAGACTACCGGTGTAAATGCCGTGGGTGTTGCGTATGTACTGTTAGGTGTCGTCGTATCGGTGAGCGATGAAGTGTTGTCGTTCTTTTCTTGCATGGCAGAAAATAATGCGATGCTTATGCCCGAACTTATACCGGCGACCAGTAAAAAAGAGAGTAGGGTTTTCTTGAAAGATGTCATGTCGATATAGATTAATTGTTAATAATAAATTTGATTTTAAGATTTGTACTCGTTAAATTTAATACAATATACGTGCCGATGTTTCCCTTTATTATACGGCTTAGCTATTTTTAATAGAGACCTTTATATGCTTAACAGCCCTTAACCGAATTGTCTGTTGTAAATGACAGAAATGTCATTCTGAATGTAGTGTGAGCGAAGTGAAGAATCTCATACCAAGCAGTATATTTTGCATGAGATCTCTCAGCTTCGTTCGAGATGACATTGATGTAATTCTGAGGGATATAACTCAGAAGAATCTCTTATTCAGTGATGCAGCCTTCACGGAGCAATGTTATTCTGAAAGGCTTTGCCGAGAAGAATCTCCCTCCAAGCGAGAGTACAATCGCCACCGTTACGAGTAGGAAGGAGGAGATTCCTTGTCGGGCCACCGGCCTTGCTTGAAATGACAAAGGGCTGCCGCCCTTGAAAACGCATGTCATTCTGACGACCGTAAGGGAGGAAGAATCTCCTGTTAAACGTATATTTCTCATGAGATTCCTCATATCTATTCGGAATGACAATATTTGTAAAAAAGTTATGAAATTCCTCGCTGGTACATCGGAATGACAAGAAACTATCGTTCTTGAAAATATATGTCATTCTGAACGTAGCACGAGCCGGGTGAAGAATCTCATATCCAAAGAAAACATCTTATTTGAGATTCCTTACATACACTCGAAACGACAAAGAGCCGAAGTAAAAAACAGGTTTCGGACTCTACTTTCGACTATACCACAAAAAGGAGAACTTCAAGAAGGGATAACCGTCCGGCCAAAAGGAAACAAAGCCACCCGCATGAGCTTGAAATGCTGGATACCGAACGGAATGCCCACAATCGTAATACAGAAAAGTAATCCCCAGCCAAGATGACTCAATGCAATCCAAATGCCCCCGATAAAAAACCAAATCACATTCATGATGATTTCGAGGCAACTGCGGCTACCTTCCTCGACAACAGTCGTTTGACTGAAAGGCAAAAGGGCTACCAATCCTATCTTGAAAACCTGTAACCCGAAAGGTATACCGATGATGGTACAGCATAATAAAAAACCAGATACCAAATATTCCAAAGCCATGAAGAAGCCTCCGAAACCCAGCCAAATAATATTACCCAGTACGCTCATACCACATCTTATTTAAATGCTTATCTACTCTTCAATTTTTATATCTTTCATGAAAGAATTGAAATCCAAATCTTTTACCAGCATCGTATCGCCTTTGAGATACGATGCCTCCCGAGTATCGAGCATAGCCCGCCACTGCTTATGATAAAGACGGCGGTCGATCTTGAAATTTTCCGACCCGTTACGGTCGAGACGCCTCAAAAGCATGCCCACACTCAACCTTGACACATCGATTGCCGGCATATACGCCCACACACGTTCGTCGGAGGTAGGTGTACCTCGTATGATTTTGGCCTCCAACAACTGTTGCAAGACCTGTCCCGTAAGGCGTACTGGTATGCGATAAGACGACGCTATCTGATGTCGGGTGAGCGGAGCCTCTCCCCGTACAAAACGCTGTACGATGACCGAAACAACCACCAGCACGACAAAATCTTTATATCTACGGCTGATATTTTTTATGTCTTTATCGAAATTGAATTTTTCGACGTTTTGGGAAGAATACGAAAGAACCGCCCCGAAAAGGCAAATGAGCCACGAAATCCACATCCATAACAGAAACAAAAGCAGAAAAGCAAAACTGCCGTATATGGCATTGTAACGAGAAACCCATACCTGACCGCTGATATAGACAAACTGCAACAACTGGAACGACAAGCCGCATATTACCCCCGATACCAGAGCATTCCAAAACTTGACCCTCGTATTGGGAACCAAAATATATAAAGCCGTAAAAACGATACAAGTCAAAATATAAGGACTTATCGCCAATACAAAACGCAACACAGGACTCAAAAAAGCCAACATCGGTTTGGTATCGATACCCGATGTAACGAAAATCGACAATCCGCCGGCAACGATCATCAAAATGGGCAACAACACCATAATAGCGATATAATCGACAATTTTACGATATATCGATCGCTGTTTTGACACCTGCCATATATCGTTGAATGTCGTCTCGACGCTATTCAGCAGACTCACGACCGACCACATGAGGAAAAGGATACCCACTCCCACAAAAATGCCGTCTTTGGTTTGCGCTAAATAAGAATCGACAAAAGTCATGGCCTGCTCCAAAGCCTCTCGCTGAGCGGGGAAGTAGTCGAATAATTGACTTTGTACGATGGTCTGGAAACCAAATCCTTTTGCTACGGCAAAGACCAATGCCAGCGCCGGAACAATGGCCAGCAACGTATTGAACGTGAGTGCGGCGGCGCGTGCCTGCAAATCATCGGCGATAAAACGTTGTATCGAGAGATAAATGGTCTTCATCAGATTGATGAGCCGATGGCGGCTACCGGAAACTTCATTTCCCGTAATACGCCACATATCATATATGATAAACCGATATGTCCGACGAAAAATAATGCGCCATTTTTTTTGTTTTGTCGCTGCCATGCCGGAAGTTTTATTAAAAAAACAGCAGGACGATAAGCCGGGTTCTGTACTTTCCCGAGAGAAAGCGTCTGTCATTTATCTGGCCTTTATGTTGCCATAAAGATCAAGCGGTTTACCCCCCGGCATCGGACGAGCAGCCCTGATAGCGCCGGTGTACATAACCTTGCAACCCATAAGACGTACGGCTCTCTGTGTCGCCACAAAGACCGGTGAGCTCTTACCTCACCTTTTCACCCTTGCTGCCGAAGCAGCGGTTATTTTCTGTTACGCTACTCTGCCTTTACAGACAGCTTCCCGTTAAGAAATATGGTGCCCTGTGTTGCCCGGACTTTCCTCTCGCGTTTCCACGAGCGACAGACTGTCCTGCTGTTAAAATACAAAGATACGGTATTTCGGTTGTTCTACCAACGTCTCTTCATAAAATCGATTGTAAAAATACGATAAACTCGCAGGATTTTCCAAGCGAACCTCGTTCCATACATTTGAGATGACATTTTGTCATTCCGTGTGAGGTGGGTAAGCCGGTGAAGAAATTCCCAAAGTTTTCTTATCGGCTTTGTCCGAATGTGAGGAAT
>ULVP01031761.1_pt1 | contig 16453 bp, 14 predicted proteins | sample 1959551 | NCBI WGS metagenome assembly ULVP01 (sample SAMEA4835789, study PRJEB28245) | human gut metagenome | biome: gut microbiome; material: fecal sample | place: Denmark | collected 2008 | reverse complement strand
TGGTGGGGCAGACAATCCAGCGGGCAGGCGATTTACATGGATTATGTAATTCAGAGAATTTGCGGGGGAATCGACTGATTCCCCTTGCAAATCTGAATCCGATTATTTACTTTTGCAGAAACAACAAAATAAAGGCAAGAAAACCATGTAGCACGACATAGATTATTACGCTTCAAAACGGGTCCCCCATCCTGTCCCGACTATATCATAAATCAAAACATTCAAAAAATGGGGACAGTCAAGAATGTAGAGTTGTCGATGCAATCCGTTCGGCGGCTATTGGAGCGTAATCATCTTGCCTACACAATTGAAAAGGATTCGATTCTTTTCAACCGACGATTCAACCGCAGGACAGGACAAAAATCCTATTATTACATCGGCTTTACAGAGGGCGAGAAGAAAATCGGTCGTCAAAGCATCGTGTTCGGATGTGTAGACTACAATGTTTACGACGAAGATTTTGCAATGGGTACATGCTTTCGCCAGACGATGTGTACCGACATGGCGTTTTTCGCATTCCATTTTCACGACCTCTTTCCCGATTTCTATCCGACCGACGAATACAACGATTGGAGCGAATGACACGAACGACAGACTTTGCAGACGGACTGACAACCGACTGCAAGGTCTGTTTTTATGTAATGACCAAATAAATAAGGCTATGCCAGCACCATAGAATCAAAAATAAGGGCAACAACCCCGAAAAGGAGTTAGGGCTATGCGTTTTTCCGAAAATGTTTCCTAAATTTGTGGAACATACGAACTACGGAAGCGTAAGTTTATTCTCGATGTTGAATCTGGTAAATTTAATTGCGATGAGAATAAGCAGACCTAATCTCCCGCCATATCCATACGGATACGGGCGTGGGGTTGTTGCTTATTTTATCGCAGGGCTTACCAGAGCCTAACATCATAAATAAGCGTACAACCCTGCGCTTTCTTTTTACTACTAACTGCTGTTTGTGGGTTGGGAGCGGCAATAATACATTAGTTATATGTTTTGTCGAAATTGTGGTGCAAAAATGGCAGACAATGCAAGAATTTGCATGAAATGCGGTGTCATGGCTGGAGACGGAGACAAATTTTGCTCGAATTGCGGTGCAGAACCAGACCCCAAAGCAGTCATTTGTGTCAAGTGCGGATATGAACTAAAACCATTTTCATTACCGATTCAAGAAAGGCCAGAACGGCCAGCAATACCCCCTAAAGGTTATGATTTTGGCAGTGCAATTCGGGCTGGATTTAATAATTATGCAATATTTCAAGGCAGATCAACCCGTACAGAATTTTGGTACTGGACTTTATTTATTGTGATTGTAAATGGCTTGTTGCTTTGTGGACTTATCTCAGGAATCAGCATTGCGGATGAAACGCAAATTGGAATTTTTGGAGTAACCTATTATATCTTCAATTTAGGAACGTTGTTACCCTCCTTGGCTGTAACAATCCGCCGATTACATGATATAGGAAAAAGCGGATGGAATTTTCTGGTTGGTTTAATTCCAATTATAGGCACATTTATTTTAATAATATGGCTTTGCATGCCCAGCGATTACTATACGATATACAGGGATGTAACATTGAAAAACAGATTTCATTAAATGATAGAGGCTTATATAATTTCACTTGTTACTTGCATTTTAGGCTCTTTGATAGCTTACGGAGTAAGTGGTGAAAAATCCTATTTCAGTTTTGTGGACGGGAGCGAATTGGCTATTATGTTTCTTCCGTTTCTGAATACAATACTTGCAATGTTCTTTATTTTTAGAATTATCGTTTTAATAACAACGGGGAAATAAAAACTTAAATATTACCGATTATGAAATTTTCTGAACATGATGTAGATAAATGCAAAAGCATCCGTTTACCTTTAATTGAGATATTAGCAATATGGAAAAAATATCACTTTTAATCTTTGCTCTCTTATGTGTTTCTTGTGTTAGTAAACAAGAATATCAAAGATTGGAACAAGAAAATATTAGGTTTAAAAATGAGATAATACTACTTCAAAAACAAGTAAAAGATTTTCAACAGCAAGTAAAACAAAAAGAATGGCAATTCATAAGAGATGAAATCTTATATACAGTAGATGCAGATGGGCATGTTGAAGATTCGAAATCAGGCGCACTTTACGTTAAAATGCTTAATGCAAATGCATTTTATGAAATGCGATTAGCAGGAACAATCGGGACGATAATTAGAATCCCTATATATGAGAATCCAGAATACTCACAATATGCAGATAAAGAATGTAATAGGCGATTCAAATATAAATCCAAGACTGGCTATTATTTGAATATAAACTAATTTAGGGCCGACTTATTCAAGAGGCCTTTATATAGGCCCTTTGAAAAAGTTGGTCCGCCATTCCATTATATGAAAAAATACATACTCACCATCTTCTCCCTGCTGATTGCAGGGTGTGGCATATATCTTTGGGCTAACTCTATATCGAAAAAAGAGCGGTTGGAATTGCTCAATGGAGAATACGAATTAGTCGATTGGCAGATTCGCCCGAAATCTGCTATTCATGCGGATTCTCTTACGGTGCATGATGTTCCCCAGCGTGGCGAACGCTTAACCCTACAAACGAACGATAACGGAGATTTCCGCTTAACGGCTGAATCATCATTACCAGTCCTGCAACAGTTAGCTGATTTGGAATGGCAACTACTCTATGTTCAACGCACGTGGTTTGCATGGCGGCATCGTGTCACGGGGCTATATCATGCGGGCGAACATTCGGCAGATGTTTACTGGCATCGGGCACTTATCAATCAAAAGGATGTAGGCATTGCTTTACAACTACCTGACCCGACAAATGAAAAGATCGGCTGGTTTCTGATTTTACAGAAGAAATAATTTAGGACTGACTTATTCAAGGGGCCTTTATATAGGCTCTTTGAAAAAGTTGGTCAGACTATCCAAACAATTAAATAATGAATACAAACCACAAGTAACTATATGAAAAACTACTTACTTATCATTTTGCTTTTATGTGCAGGAGCATATAACGGCTATGGTCAAAAACAGCCGTTAGGTTACCACCTGCAAAAAGCCATCGACCTAATGCAGAATAACGGCGACGAAAAGGAAGTGATGGAATGCCTCGACCAACAGCTTCAAGAAACTCCCGACAATGCCGATGCAAGGGTGGTTCGTGCAACTTTATACCTTAAACAAAAGAAATACGGGAATGCACTTTCGGATATGAACCTTGCTATAAAATACTATAAAAAAGGTGGGATATTCCCTAAATACACTATATACTGGGGACGTGCCCGCGCATATTACGATATGGAAGATTTCGACAAAGCACTTGCCGACTATGATACCGCTTACAAATTAGTGTTGAAAGACAAGAAAGGCACAACGGATATTTACGATATTCTTTATGAACGAGCACAGATTTATTACGATTTAAAGGATTATGCGAATGCAGATGCAGACTATTGGCAGATGTTGAAACATGATGAAGCCGATCAGGTCGCCATGATTGGCCTTATCCGCAATATGATTGCCCGTAAGGAATATGATAAAGCATTGGAATTGGTCAATAAATGCGAAAAATATGATGCTGACTACGAGGAAACCTATTGTTATCGGATGCAGATTTATGATAAAATGGGCGAAACGGACAAGGCAATTGATGACGCTGTAATCTATTTTGAAAAATCGGATGACCCACGACATTACCTGCTGAAATCAATTATGGGCAAACATTTGAGTTACGCATTAGCCAAAGTACAGTCCCGAATTCAAACAAATAACGATTACTCATGGAAACAGTTATGTATCCATATATACAAGTGGGGCCATGATTATGCAAATGCCATTCAATATTACAATCAACTGGAACAGGAATTCGGAAGTTCCATCCCAATCTACTACAATCGGAGCGAATGCTACAACGAAATAGGAGATACAGAACGAGCCATTGCGGACATAACCAAGTGCATTGAATTGGGGGATGGCAAAGATTATGATGCAATTATTGCCCGTGCCGACTATTACCGCGAGGGCGGGCAATATAAAGAGGCGATAGCTGATTTTACGAAAGGGGTAGAACTTGAGCCGACTAATGCCTATCCCTATTATAAGCGCGGCTGGTGCTATGAGTTATCGGGCGATGATGATTCGGCAATGAAAGATTACAATGCGGGAATTGATGTCGATAAAAGTTATCCTTATATTTTTTTAACACGAGGTGAATTGTATCTGAAACGTGGAAAAAAAGAGAAAGCCAATACCGATTTCAATGAGGTAATAAGACAAGATACCGTTGCCCGAAGTGGCAGTTGCCGCCAATATGCTCTCCACTTTTTAGGACGGGATGCCGAAGCCCTCGAATGGATGGATAAAATCATTGCCGCTGATTCAACAAGAAGCGGCGGATATTACGATAAATCATGTCTGTTGGCGCGCATGGGACGATTGAACGAATCTGTTGCGGCACTTCGCAAAGCCTTTGAAAATGGTTATCGCTCGTTTGCACATATCGAACATGATGACGATATGGATGCAATTCGGGAACTGCCCGAATTTAAGCATCTAATTGAAGAATATAAGGCAAAACCTATTCGAATAGAAGCCGATGATGAACAGGCAAAGGATAAGATTGAAACGATTTCCGAGATACAGATGAAAAAGATGCATAGCGGACTTTATGAAATACCCTGTACGATTAATGAATTGCCTTTAAAATTCTTTTTCGATACGGGAGCAAGTACGGTTACAATCTCCTCGGTGGAAGCTAATTTCATGCTTAAAAATGGCTATTTAAAATCAGACGATATTAAGGGCAAAGAATATTACAGCGTGGCAACTGGCGAGATTCACGAGGGTACGACAATCCGTCTGCGTGAAATCAAGATTGGCGATGCCATTCTGCGTAATGTTGATGCTTCGGTTGTCCACAACCAGCAGGCTCCGCTATTACTCGGCCAGACTGTTCTGGAACGGTTCGGAACGGTTACTATTGACAATATCAATTCAAAATTGATTATCAAACAAAAATAGAACAAGGAACATATAGACTTTCTCCAATTGAGCGATTCGTTGGAGAAAGTTTTATTTGTTCGTTGGTGACATAATTTTCACAGGCTATATAAACAGGACATTTCATAATTGCGTCACACGGTCAACCAGAATATTTAGGACTGTGGGAGCCAAGAGGACCGACTTTGACAAGGGGGCTTATAATAGACCCTTTGAAAAAGTTGGTCCGATTTTATCAAACGATGAATGAGATAGAATTAAAAATAAATAGCAATTAGTTTGGAGTTAAATTGCGTCGTATCTTAAAGAATAGGGAAAGAGGGCCGAAAAAATGCGGCGTTTTCTTTTGCTTTCAGTAGACAGACACAAATTCTCGGCTTAACGGTCGGGAATTTTTGCATGAAAACTATAAATTCACTATGCCAATGAATAACAAGAAAGAACGTGTTACAGAACTTATTTAGCCCATTAAACAATTCTTTAATTAACAATCATTTACAAACCAGTAGACAGACGCAAATGTTTAACCATTCGTTTAACCAATGCGAAAAACATGGTAAAACACATTCGAGAAAATCGTCGTAAAAGGAAATAGCTCAGTTGGTTACCCCTAAACGCGTAGCGTTTTGGGGGCTTGAGAGCGCAACCTTGCCAAGGTTGAGGTCGCGGGTCCGAGTCCCGTTTTCCGCTCTAAAAATCAGCAACTTACAGAAATGAGGTTGCTGATTTTTTGTTTACATAGGGTAGAAAAAGAGGGCTGAAACAGCCTTTTCACGGCCTTGCCTCTCCATTAAACTCTCCATTGGAAATGTGTTTTTCCTCCTGTATCTAATGATGCAAAACAATGACTTTCAGAGTAATACTCCGCAAGGACGTAATCTACAAGAACAACACCAGCCCTTTATGCCTGCTTTTCTTCCATGATAACCGCAAGAAATCGGTCGGTTTGGGTGTTTCCGTAGTCCGTTCCTGCTGGGATGCACAAGCACAAAAGGTAACGGACGACTGCCCTGACAGGGACGATATTCAGTTTCAGATAACAGCCAAAATCAAAGAGTACGAGAAGAAGATTAAGAAACTGGAAGCCCTCGAAATCCCTGTAACCTTTGAAGCGCTGTTTGAGACCATTGGTAAGCGTATGGATTGTACGGTAGGCTATTATTTCAGACAGATAATCGACAGATTGGAAAAGGTCGAAAAGTATGGTTCCGCCAGCAAACACAAGGTAACACTTGCCCTTATGTCGCAATTCCGCTCGGTCAATATGCGTTTTGATGAATTGGATTTGACGTGTTTAAGGGAGTTTGAAATCTTCTTGAGTCAAAAGGGTAATGTAAACAACAGCTGCAATTATGCAGCATTCCAATACTGACAGTTGTATCTTATTGAAATTCTACATCAAACCACAACTGTTTTGCCGACATTTTCCGTCGTACGATAGTTGTATCTTATTGAAATTCTACATCAAACCACAACTTGACGGGCGTCGGTACTGAGTTCACCAAGTTGTATCTTATTGAAATTCTACATCAAACCACAACTATTCCGTAGGCAAGAAGGATGGACCCAAAGTTGTATCTTATTGAAATTCTACATCAAACCACAACTTCAGCGGAGACTTTAGGAAGAAAGAGAGGTTGTATCTTATTGAAATTCTACATCAAACCACAACTGGTTTTCAGTCTGTTCCCCGTCATCGCTGTTGTATCTTATTGAAATTCTACATCAAACCACAACTATTCAGTGGGCTAACGCTGACACTTATTGGTTGTATCTTATTGAAATTCTACATCAAACCACAACGCTTCCGGCGCAACCGGTGATGGCTATCCTGTTGTATCTTATTGAAATTCTACATCAAACCACAACCGGCTACAATAGATAGCGGCTCTGAAATTGGTTGTATCTTATTGAAATTCTACATCAAACCACAACCTGTGTCCCACCAGTCCATCGGATTGATCGTTGTATCTTATTGAAATTCTACATCAAACCACAACCCAGCTCCCGCACGTTGTCGCGTGCACGTTGTTGTATCTTATTGAAATTCTACATCAAACCACAACTTGCGCAGCGGTAAGCGCTATACGCCTGATGTTGTATCTTATTGAAATTCTACATCAAACCACAACTCGTCCGAAACTATTACGGCTACTCGCAGGTTGTATCTTATTGAAATTCTACATCAAACCACAACCCTGCGGCTTCGTTTTTCATAGTTTTACAGTTGTATCTTATTGAAATTCTACATCAAACCACAACTGATCTTTATCGCCACGGCAGTGTACCGCGGTTGTATCTTATTGAAATTCTACATCAAACCACAACGCGTCACCCCCGACTATTTGAACTATCAAGGTTGTATCTTATTGAAATTCTACATCAAACCACAACTTGGTCGGTAGTGTTCGGATTTTCGTTGTGTTGTATCTTATTGAAATTCTACATCAAACCACAACAAAGCGCTGCGAGGACCGCAAAACGCTACGGTTGTATCTTATTGAAATTCTACATCAAACCACAACTGTTGGTCATATACTCCTGCCAAGATACTGTTGTATCTTATTGAAATTCTACATCAAACCACAACTTGTATCCGGTGCGGATTGATTTTATTAAGTTGTATCTTATTGAAATTCTACATCAAACCACAACTCTCCCGTCAGTATTTACGGTAATTCTCCGTTGTATCTTATTGAAATTCTACATCAAACCACAACGTTGGGCCTCATATTGATTGATAAAGTGTTACTTACGGGCTGTCTGCCACTATAAAAATACGATCGGGTGTTCCGACGAAGCCAGTTTGATGCATTTTCCGTATTTCAAAGAACGAAAATAACGATTTATCAGAAAAATTCCAATTGTTGCGGAATTTCCGGTTTTGCTCGTTCGCTTTTACCCCAAAAATTTAATATGTCTCCATACTGTTTGTCCGTTACAGCAAGAATACTTGTAAATCCTGTCGGAGGCATCGATCGTCGAACCCGCTTAATGTGAACCTGCATATTCTCCTTCGATGCACAATGGCGCACATAGACTGAATACTGCATCATTGTGAAACCATCTTTTTCCAACGCCTTGCGAAATTGCGCCGCATGACGTCGTTCCGTTTTTGTATTGGTTGGCAAATCAAAAAAGACAAACAACCACATGATTCGATAAGCATTCAAGCGTACTTCTGACATTCGACTACTCCAATAAAGGATATGCAATCTTTTTTGGGGTTCCAGCAAAGCATTTGGCCAGGGAAGAGGCTGAAAACATAAGTCCTACTTCGAGAGGTCGCACAACCTTGTCGAAACGAGTATCGACAAACAGGAGCCGCAACAGTTCGCCTTTCACCTTTTTGGTCAGTTGTGTATTCCCGTTTCTGTAAAGTTGGTAGACCAATTCGTCGACATACGGTCGATAGGGTTCCATTACGTCATCGGCCAGCGGAAAGGAGTTGTAACGATTCCGATGGAAGATCCCGAATGCTGGGAACAGTCCGGAACCCATGATCGCACGGGCCACGGCGGCTCGCAGGATCGTATAGCCGTAATTGAGCAGGTTGTTGGGCGGCGAACCTTCGCGGGAACGGTAAAATTCGGCACCGAACAGTTCTGACCAGTAGATTCTCGCTGCTATGCCCTCCCGGTTGTCGGCGTCGGCGCTCTTGACATTCATGTAGCAGGGTTTCAGTTTGTCTCCGTCATACCCCAACTTCCGCAGCAAGGCAGCCTGGTTGCGGATTTTGGTCTCGACGATCTGTTTCCAAAGGCCCTTCTTCAGCGGTTCGGATGCAGCGATCTGCATCCGATAATGTTCACCTTGCGTTCTGTTTGAATCCAAATTCGTCAACATGGCGTTCGGCATTCGGTTCTCTCCGCACAGGATAACTGCCACGTTGTTGTCCGACAGCGCATTCAAGAGCGGCAGCGTGATGGAGGTCTGCTGGTCCTCCAGCACCACGAAGCCGATATCCTCGATCGGGATGCTTTTCCGTTGGTCGGGGGCCTCGCGCGTGTGGATGATCATCTGGCCGTTGCGCAGGCTCAAACAGTAGGGTGTCGAAAAAAACAAGGTTCGTTTCAGCATGGCCGGTCATCTTTGAATTTTATCTCGCCCGTTACGGTCAGTTCGAAATCATAACCTTCCACCAACATGTTAAAATTGGAAACGCTGAGGCGCAATTTCGGTGATGGATTGGATTGGCAGAATTGAGAGGTCCCAGCTCCATATAAGGAGGTAAGTGTTTTCTGATCTCGGGCCTCCTGATGAAAGAGGAACTGTACCCGTCCTTCTGCAGCCATTGCTGTTACCTTGTAGAGTCGTTTCGTCAGTTCCTTATGCGAACAGTCGTAAAGTTCCGCCGGCGAATTTTCATAAAACAGGACCATGGTCCCCGTTTTTAAGATGCATTTCAAGGGGAAACCGTTCGTGTCGGTCTGCGGTACCAGATCGGGGCGGGCTTCCCGGTCAGCGCTGGCTTTGAAATATTGGGCAGCTTCGAGGTTGCTGACGAGTTCAAAGGTGCGTTTCGTTTTGCCCTTTTTGTCCTGGCCCTCATAGATGACCGTGCAATAGTTCCCCTCATTTACGACATGATAATCCCGCTTGTACTCTTTTGCAGATAGGTCGCGCTGTTTTTTTAGCGCGATCGGATGTTTGACACTCGGTGTGAAGATCCGCACCTTGCGGATGGGAATGCCCTTTTCCCGGTTCATCCAGATCGTGTATTCATCGGGATTCATCGCCGTCTTGAATCCGACCTCGTCGATTGCCTCCCGTACGCGATCCCGGACTGCATCGTCGATAATCTTGTCGATGTCCGTCGGCTGTAACTGCGCGAGCGATTTGCGGATGACATAGTGGATCTCTCCATCCTGCTTAATAGCGCCGTAGAAGGTATCCTGATGCAACCGGCAGCGAGCCGTGTCTCCTTGCTGGTAGATTGGTTCCCCATCGGCATTCAGCTTTATCCGGCCGCGAACCCGTAACTTCCTGCGCGTCTGTTTGGCCATGTTGTCGGGCGTGTGGTGGGCAACGAGCAGTTCTTCGGCCACGGCCTTGACATCCTCGGTAAAGGTCGGCCAGGGTTTCTCGAAGCGGGGTTTGCCGCTTTCGCCGTAGCCGTATCGCTCCTCGTCGGCGACGTATTGCGCCCAGCGGTCGTACTCCCGGCGGCCGATACAGGCGATCGTGATGGCGTCGATGCAGTGGTGGACGTGGTTCGTGCGCTCCTTGCGGGCATACTCCTCCTGCAGTCCCCACATCTTGCGGAACGCGGCGGTCGTGGAACCCTTGACCGTATAGATTCGGTCAAAAACCGTCTTCAGATAGAGCCGTGCATATTTTCCGATGATGCCGATGTCAACACCCTGCCGATTGCTGAATCCTTCGGGAATCTCGGCCATGGTGAAGCGTTCGTATTTCCCGCGCCAGTAGTCGAGCTGCATCTGCAAATAGTGGCGGCGCTGAATGGCGTCGTCCTTTTCGGATTTAATCGCTGCGCTTTTGCTCCTGCGAACCTGGGCTTCAATCTGCTTTTGCAGACTCTCCATTTTTTCCCGCCAACCAAACGATTCGATCCGCTCCATGATCTCGACATGGTTGGACAACTCGGCCGGCAGTTTCGCCCGTTTTGTCTCCCGGTTGAACCGGTTTTCGCAGAGCGTCTTGTTCATCTGCGAGTCATCGCCGCCGCGAGCCTGCGGGAGCGTGTGCTCGATGTCGAAATCCGGAGCCGACCCGACGAAGTCCGAAATGCGGATTTGCCACCCGGTATAGGGACAGACGTGCTGCTGTTCTTCCCACAGCCGGTATTTCAGCACTTCGTCGTCCGAGGGTTTTATCTCGCGGCCGGTTTCGGCGGCATACTGGCTGTGGATCTCTTCGGCATATTTCCGATTCTCAACCTCCCGTTCCCGCTGATACTGCTCGATGGCCTTCCGCCTGTTCGCATCATTGAGTCCGCGGGCGAATTCAATCCGGATCTTCGTGTCTCGGTCGATCCTGCCTTCGCGTAACAGCGTGTTTATCAGGTTGCGCAATCGGAACAGGGCTCGCATGGCCATCGGGTTGCGAATGGTCGCAGTACGTGGAGAGCCGAGTTGCAGAATGCCATTTGCCTTGGGTTGCGCATCCGGATAGGTCTCGATTTTCGAGGGATGATAAAGGCGCATCAGACGAGAGGCATCCAATCCATGATCGCTGAAATAGTCGGCAATGCGGTGCTCCTTTGAATCGAACTTGTTATACGGATTTCGCTTGTAGTCAAGCAGCAGCGAGACGATGTCCTGTTCGATTTCATGCCGACGGCTTTCGTCGGCATAGACCTCCTTCGGAAGTGCCGCCCGCAGGTTGGCCAGGAATACCGCCTCGTCGTACCGATAGCCACAGCGCAGATAGACCAGAATCTTGCCGATGGCATTTAGGCTCAACGCCGCGTAATCCTGCGGGAGTTTGATGGCTGCAAACGCTTTGGCTTGTTCATCCGTGAGTTGCAATTTTTCGCAGGCCCAGCTACGCAGCCGACCTTCGTCGTTGAACGAAAAGAGGGCGTGCCATACGTCATTCAACATCTGGTCCTCGTTTTTTCCTGCTCCAAGCAGGTAAAGGCTGCGAATCTCCGTAATCCAGTCGTCTCCGAAGATCGCTTGCAGCGATGCCGTGACGGGGCATCCCGATACGGTGGCCGTGCGGGCGAAATTGAAACGATATGGAGCTTCTGTACGCTCCTCTTTGCAGGCATATTTCCCTTTGCCGGCGATTCTGCGGGCAATCTCTTCGAAATCGAAATAAGGCTTGCTTTTCCGGAAGAAGAGCGAACGAATCGTCTCGAACTCTTCCTGTGTCAAAGGTCGTGGAGCATTGTCGCCCGGTCCTGTAATCCGGATGTTGTTGACGAACGACAGCATCCGGAACTCCTCAAAACGGGGATGCGAAACGGGGCACCGACTCTTCGTCGGCTCGAAGGTGCATCGGCCGACTGACCCCTTCTGCGATTTGAGGTCGCGCTGGAAAAAGATTGCCCGATGCAGCGCCTTACGCCATTCGTCGGGCAATTGCTGCCGGTCGCAGATGGCATTGAACTCGGCCAGGTAGTGTTCGTTGCGCGAGGTGTATTTGTCGCGGATTCGTTCCTTGTGTTGGTACAGTCCGTAGAAATATTCTCCGAGGTACCGACACCCTGCCGCTGCTATTTCAGCCGACAGATTTTTGATACACTCCTTGACCGTGCCGTCTTCTTTCTCATTTCCTGCTTCCTTGCGATTGCTGAGGAATCCGCGTCGCTGTGCCAAATGATAAAGCGCCCGGCCAAGCAGCCAGCGCTGTGTGCGATTCCCGAGATCGAGCCGCTCGGACAGGGCTACATAACGATCGTGGTAAGGATTTCGATCCCCATTGTCATCGGTTCGCTGCCAACGGAGGAATTCATTGTCCTGCGGGTAACGTTTCTCTTTTTGTCAGGCGGTCAACAGCTCCTCGGGCAACGGCGGGCAAAGGTCGTAACGGATGAGTATTTTGAGCAGTTCGATTTTTCGCAGACGCCGCCGGAAATAGTGGCGGCGCAGTGCCCGGGCGCTCGTCCGATCCTGAACGGCAGGTTTTTCATTGTTTTTGTCGCGGGCAACTCCCTCCTGGAAAATGTCTACACCTTTGTCAATCAGCGTATATTCGTTCTCCGATTCATCGACAAGGGCCCATCCCAGTGAGTTGGTGCCAAGGTCCAAACCCAATACTTTTGCCATATGAAGAAAGTGTTTTCTGTAAAATTAAATAAAAAATTGCAGAAATTCATCTTTTTTTACTATATTTGTGGTGTAAGAATTCTACATCTTATCACAATAAGGCTATATGCCGAAGGTTTTCAACCTATTGTCTCCGCGTACTCCGTGGAGACTTTTTTTATATTTCGTGAATAATTTAAAAACCGTCGGTTGCTATTGCGGAGTGTGCCGGCGCTGTGGCTTTTTGCCTTCGGGAGTTCATGGTGCCGAAAACAGAAGGTCGCATGTCGGACCGTCCGCCACTCGCCGTGCGACGCACCGACATGAAGCATCTCCAATTGCAGCGTTCATCAAGGGCATATCGTTGGAATATGCAGGAATACTTTATATCGAGACTCTGAAACCGGGAAAACACGCGAATAGAAATTCAGCGACGCCTTCTGTTTCCGGGCGCATTCGTGCACGAGGCTCTGCCGCAGGCGGACGATGACGAACCGGATAAAAAGCGCACCCCGAAATCCTTTTCCGGATTTTCGGGGTGCGCTTCATTCGGGCGGGCGGCTGTCCGGCGCGTTATCGGGCGGGATGTTCCGGGCGTTTGCTGAAAATGGCCTTGATCCGGTCCATGTCGAACTTGGCCGAGCGGTCGTAGCAATAGATGCCGTTCTGTTCCTGTTCCACGTCCGTGAGCTGGGTGTAGCAATAGCCCCACACCTGTCCGGAGAGCGAGAGCAGCGCGTCTACCTGGCCTTCGAGCCGCGTGTAGAACTCTTCGAGCGTACGGGGCGCCTGTCCGTAACCCCACGATTCGGTCTGGGAATCCGTGGCCTGCTTCTCCTGGTCCTTCACCCATTTGATGCCGCCGAATTCATCGACCAGGTAGGGGCACGAGCCATCGTACTGCGGCCAGGCGTAGTTTGCGGTCGCCTTCACCTCGTTGAATCCGATGTTGCGCGTCTGGTCGCGGGTCGTCCGCAGGCGGGGATGGAAGAACGTGCCGTCGCTGAAGATTTTCTCTTTCAGTTTGGCCGGGTTCTGCTCGTAATTGTGGACGGCCCAGATGTCGGTCCTGACGACGGCGCCGCCGCTGACGGTGTTGACGGGGCGCGTCGGGTCGAGGCGTCCCGTCAGGTCGTAGACGTCGGAGGCGAAGCGCGGGAACTGCGTGTTGTCGGGCCACCACTCCTCGTTCATCGGCGTCCACGTCAGCAGCGAGGGGTGGTTCCGGTCGCGGACCACGCATTCGGCCCATTCGGAGAGGAAGTTGCGGGCCGTCTCCACGTCGTTGGCATCCATTCCCCAGCTGGGGCTTTCGCCCCAGGTGATGTAGCCGAGTCTGTCGGCCCAGTAATAGTAGCGTTCCTCGAAAACCTTCTGATGCAGGCGCGCGCCGTTGAACCCGGCGGCCAGTCCCAGTTCGATGTCGCGGCGCAGGGCGTCGTCCGACGGGGCGGTCCAGATACCGTCGGGGTAGAAACCCTGGTCGAGCACCAGCCGCTGGTAATAGGGTTCGTTGTTGAGGTAGATTTTGTTGCCTTCGATGTGGACCTTGCGCATCCCGACATAGGATTTCACGGCGTCGAGCACCTGGCCGTCGGGGGCGGCCACCTCGTAGGTCAGGTCGTAGAGGAACGGGTCTTCGGGACACCAGAGCCGGGCCTTTTTGACCGGGATGACGACGACGCTGCTGTTCGACGCCCGGACCTGCCGCGTGCCGACGACCTTGCCGCCGTCCCGAAGGGTCACCCGGAGCGTGTTCGGGCTTTCCCGGAAGAACTGCGGGGCGACGATCAGCTGCTGCTGGTCGATGTCGGTCGTCATTTGGACGCGTGCGAGGGCCTCGGGAGCCACGGCCTCCATCCACACCGTCTGCCAGATGCCTGTCGTGCGGGTGTAGTCGCAACTGTGCGAGGCGTATTGCAGCGACTGTTTGCCGGCAGTCTGTTTGCCGCTGCGCAGGTCGCTCGTGGCGAAGACGACCAGACTGTGGCTGCCGCCCGGCTTCACGAATGCGGTGATGTCGTAGGAGAACGACGTGCTGCCCCCGAAGTGGCGGCCGACGAAGCGGCCGTCGACATACACCTCGGAGGTGTAGTACACGGCTCCGAAGTTGAGCATCACGTTGCGTCCCGACCAGTCTGCCGGAATGTCGATCGTACGCTGGTACCAGATGCGGCCGATGAAGTCCGTGTGGCCGACGCCCGAGAGCTTGCTCTCCGGGGCGAACGGCACGATGATTTTGCCGTCGAATCCCTTCGAGCCGGCGTAGCCGCGTTCCAGGCCGCTTGCGCCGAAATCGAACGTGTAGGTCCATTCGCCGTTCAGGTTGATCCAGTCCGTCCGCTCGAACTGCGGGCGGGGATATTCCGGGCGGGGGATCTGCGAAAACAGACACGCGGCCTGAAGCAGGAAAAAGAGGGTGATTGCGGTTTTCTTCATGGTTGTTTTTGGTTGGTTTGCTTGTTTTCGGGGTGGTTATTCCGGTGCGATGTCGAACCGGCCGGGCGGCTCCGTGCGCTGCGCCCCGGCGAGCGGCGGCAGCATGCCGCAAGGGAGCAGCAGCAGGATGTGCGCATGTTTCATGGCTTCGTCTATGGGTTTGCTGTGCCGAAGTTACGAAACTTTTTCGGAATACGGAGCGGGTCAGAGGTTAATTTTGCAGGGGAACAGGCTGAAGACCCGAAAAAAATAGACTATATTCGTACGATCAAAACTGCCCGACTGATAGGAAAAAGAGACTCTTGCACTGTTGGGGACCCTGCACCTTCGTCGGAGCGCAGGTCCCGTGGCCGATGCTTTTCAACGGCCGGAACCTGAAAGGCTGGAAGACGGTCGGCGGGACGGAATCGTTTTTGTGTTATATTTACGGATAAAACGAATGCGGTTATGGAACGGGAGAACGTCTTTCATATCAAAAACATGGTTTGCAACCGCTGCATTCTGGTCGTCACCCGGCTGCTCGAAAAAGCGGGGTTCACGCCCCTCGATGTCGGACTGGGAACGGTCGTCGTGCAGGAGAAGCCCGGCCGGGAGCGGCGGGAGGCGTTCCGCAAACTGCTCGAAGCCTACGGGTTCGAACTGATCGACGACAGCCGGATGCGCCTCATCGAGCAGATCCGGACGGCCGTGATCGAATTGGTGCATTACAGCGAAGATGCCTCGAAAGTCAACCTGTCGGATTACCTGCGCGAACGCTGCCACCGTGATTACAGTGCGTTGAGCAAGCTCTTTTCGGAGGTCAACGGCATCAGCATCGAGAAATACTTCCTCGCCCAGCGGATCGAGCGGGTCAAGGAACTGCTGGCCTACGGCGACCTGACCGTCAGCGAGATCGCCGACAAACTCCGTTATTCGAGCGTGGCGCACCTCAGCGCCCAGTTCCGCGCCCAGACCGGGATGTCGCCCACTGAATTCCGCCGGCTGAAAGGACGCGGCCTGAAACCGCTGGATGAAGTGTAGGTATAAATCATATCCATAATTCTGTAACACCCGGAGCGTGTCGGGACCTTACCTTTGTTCCCATGGAAAAGAGTAAGATCATCACGAATACGTTCCCGGTCGCAGGCATGAGCTGCGCTTCGTGCGCAGTCCGGGTCGATAAGGCGCTCAACGGCCTGCCGGGCGTCGAGTCTGCGCATGTGAACTACGCTTCCGCTACGGCGCGGGTGGCCTACCGTCCGGGCGAGTGCTCTCCCGGGGTGCTGAAGCGGGCCGTGCAGGCGGCCGGTTACGACCTGCTG
>ULVP01008789.1_pt1 | contig 16616 bp, 37 predicted proteins | sample 1959551 | NCBI WGS metagenome assembly ULVP01 (sample SAMEA4835789, study PRJEB28245) | human gut metagenome | biome: gut microbiome; material: fecal sample | place: Denmark | collected 2008 | reverse complement strand
CCCGGCTGCGCTGCGTCTTCCTACCAGCCATCAGGAACTTGGCAATTATACCAGCCGCCTGATACTTAGCTTTTTACGCTTCCTCGCCCGCTGGCCGGGATGGTACGGCATTGCAGTCCTGCCCTGCTTTAGCGCTTCAGGGAAAGTCCCCGTCACTCGCTGTGGTCTCCCCTTACGAGGCACCTATGCCGTGAATGTCCCTCCTGGGACACATCGTTGAGAGGTGCGGAGGGTCCTGTGCCCCGATTTGTCAGGCTCTCAAAGTCCTATTGCGTCGTGGCTCGCGCGTCGCGCTCCTGAGCGACTTGCCCTCGTTGCTATTTCCGAGACGTCAGGTTGATCTATCGCGTTTCCTGCGACTGACTTTCACAGTCGGGTGCGACCCGGTATTCTGGTGCAGACGGCTGGGTTTGAACCAGCGCATACCTCCTGGTGCGGTGCTCTGCCTACTGAGCTACGTCTGCATACCCCCGGCATTCCGCCGGGGTCAGGAGGAAAGAAAGGATGGATGGAATGAGGATACGGATATAACCCCGCACCCTCATTCTCGCACATATTTTTCTACGCTTGCCCCGAATTGGGGGCAAAGACTATTTTTTTTTGCGATACTATAAAGGTTTACTCTCTCTCTCGCTCGCCCTCGTCCCATACAAGCTCATCCAAGCTGACGTGGTAATGATTCGCTATCAGCTTCAACTGGCTGAGAGCCGGTTCGTTTTCCCCGGTTTCGTACTTCCGCAGCGTATCATGCCCGATCCCAATCAGCTCCGCTTTCACTCTCATACTTTTAGCAGGCCGCTCAGATTCTCTCAATTTGCGCAGCCGCTCCGGAAATGTGCTCATGCTATCACCTCGATCATACGCACTCCCCAATCTTCCGCAGCAGTGCCACCAAGTCATAAAAACAATGCGGGTCTAACCCGGTCTCTTTCTTGATGCGCTCAAACCTGTAGCCAGCCGTATTGCGGTGCATATAGACCTGCCGTGCAGCCTGCTACAGGATCATGTCGTTTTCCGCATATGCCCTTAGCAGGGCTTCATCGTCGTTTGTCATGTTACCTCCCGTATGTCACTTTCCGCAGCTCGTGATACCGATCCGGGAATGGAATCAAGGTCATACGATCCCGGATGATCTCCGCCAAAATGCGATCCATGTGTTCCTGGCACACGTCCGCAGCTGGATCCTTACAATTCAGCGCCGGTTTGTACTCGCGCTGGGTATCACCCCAGTCTTTTGTCAGGCGCATAACCCGGTCGAATCCCCACCCGTTCTTCTGGTGGATCGTGATCTGGAGGGTGTCTGTGGCAAACTGCAAGGCCATGGCAGCCCCGGCATTAAACGCTGCATCCAGCTCCGCGTTCCGCCGCTGCAAATACCCGGACTGTTTAGCCATCATTTCCGTCCTTTCTCTTGCCGTAGCTGCAAAACGTCGATTCCAGATTCCGCAAAGTGCAGTCCCATACCCTGCAATAATCAACGCTCTTACCGTGGCACGGCTCCTGCACCCACCCTTTATGCTTGCAGTCCTTGCACCGCGTCACGACCACGGCATCCACGGTGGGAGCGTCTTCCACCTTCTTTTTTAGCAAGGCATAAGCTATTTCCAGAGCTTTCCCGCTTCCCAGAACAAGCGCTTTATCGGAATTTTCGTCTGCTTTCAGGATTGCGTCAGCATCAACCAGCCTCATGGTTAGCACCTCCGTCCATCTTGGCCCCGCATACAGGGCAGTAATTCCAGTTGTTCAGGTGATACTCACTCTCTGTCAGTGCGCAGCCGCAGTTGGTACACCTGACGGCTGTAGAACCACTCGGGAACGTATATCTCCCGGAATCATCCCACCGCCCATGCACCACCGGTTCCCAGTCCTTGAGGTTCTCCGCTTGCTGGTTCACCCATTCCTGAGATACCTTTGCGTTATGTTCTGCGGTGCGGAGCAGTTCGATAATCTCCCTTTTGGGCATCCTAAGTAGAGTGCTGTCGGCTAACGGCTTATACATTTTCGTTACCTCCGTCCATCTTGGCCCCGCAGTTGGGGCAGTAGATATATTCGTTGTTAAAGGAAATGCCCCCGCAGACGGAACAAGCCCATCCATACGGCGCGTGTTTTGGCAGTTCCCCAAAACCGGCATCCGACCACCGCCCATGCACCACCGGGGCAACGTCGGCGGCGGGGGCCACGCGAAGCAGTCCTGCCGCAATATCCAAGCCATCACAGCGCCCGACTAAATATTGGTTGCTCGCACTGTTATAATACCTGTTTCTGCTGTCAACAATCGCCTTAATCGTTGCTTCCCGCTTAATGTATTCAGCCATCTTCACCCCTCCTTGAACGCATTGTAATGGCACCCCATACACTTGGGAAACACATCGTCAGGGTTTTCTTCCTGATACTCTGCAAATTTTTGTGCCTTTTCTCTGGACTCGAAAACAGAAGAATAGTGAACGACCGGATTTGTATTCCGTCTGTAAGATGGGCTGTAAATGCCGCAATAGAGTGCGCCCTGATAGTCGCAGCATACAATTTCTTTGATTGTCCCCTTGTACACTTTGTTGGAGCAATTCACCCACCAAACGGTATCTCCAACATTCAGTTTTGTTTTAATATCAGCCATTGTCAGCCCTCCTCAAACAGCGACTTATACGCTGCCATCAAGTTTGTATCGTTTGTCTGAAAGTCCATGCAGCAGTTCCAGACCCTGATTCCTCCATTTTCATCTACTATACGGACGATTTTTTCGGACGGGAACGGTTCACCTAATCGGGCGTTTTCCATTGCATCCCAAATCGGACAGCCGCCATTTTCCGGGAACTCCGGGAATCCATCCTCCCGGAGTTTCCCTTTACTGCATCTTTTGCAGAAATAATAGAGAAAGTTTTCATATTCTGTGCCGCTGCTAAACGGTGTGGATGGTTTTATTTCCATAATTCAAGCCCCCCAAGATCAGTTTGTTCTTTCGATGTATTCAGCCATTATCAGCCTTCCTCCACATAGCACCAGCTCTGGGGCGGGTGCTTGATGTCATATGGCGCTGCGCCGAATCTCGTATTGCGTAATCCGGTAAACTCTCTCAGTTCGCGCGGCGTATCATAAATGCGCAGGTCGGCAATGTGCCAAAAATAGGCTTTCCAATCTTCGTCCCCAAAGTAAGAAAGCACATCATCGTCGCTCAGGCATCCATCTTTTTTGCACAATTCCAGTGCCTTTGTTTCGTGCATTGGCATGACGCTCCCAGATGGAGCGACGGCATAGGCCCACTCGCTGTATGCGGAGTCAAAAGATTGAATCCAGTCACAAGTAAACTCTCCAATGATCTTGCCGTTAGCCTTGCGGATTTTCCCGTCTGCACCGTGCAGCTCAAGAATGTTGTGCGGGTCCTTCGCGTCAGGCATCGTACAGTAGATGTACGCCTTGAACGGCGTTTCCAGCTTTGGCCTGGTCTTGCGGACTTCGATAGTCTTTTCAGCGGAGGCAATCTTTTGACACCACTGCGGGCGGATGCTGATAAGCACGGCTTTACTCATCCTTCTTCGCCTCCAATGCTTTCTCCGCCGCCTCGCGGGTCAGAAATACGGTTTGACCAAATGCCCCAAATGGCGCATAGTACGAGTCTTTTGAGCGTCCCAAGGGCCTGATAGCAAAAACCTTTCGCCAACCGTCCAAAACAGCGCGCTCAACCTCACACTCCCACACATGTGTTTGGTTATCAAGCAGTGCAAATACATGCTCTCCGGATTGGCACGGCAGTACCACCACGCGCCCGTCCTTGTCGGCCTCCATCAGTGCGACAATGCGTTTAAATGTCACGCCCTTACTGATAGCCTCATCCTCAAAGGTCTTGTAATTGGCGCACATCGCAGGTTCCAGGCCCGTGTCCTCATATTGCATGAGCCTGCCCCGCAGTTCTGCGTATGACCATGCTGCGGTATAAAGCAGGGCAAGCAGGCCTGTCGGCTCATCAGGGCCGTCCAGCAAAAGCTCACCCATCGCATAGTCTACGCCATCATCATCCATTGAAAAGTCCAAGTCCGGCAGCAAAATCTTTGCGGCTTTGCGGATAAAATCGTAGAGCCGGATGTCTGGGTAATCCGGGCCATCACCTCCGCCCCGCACCCACGTTTCGGAGCCTTTGATGTAAAACAGATTCAGGGCGGCATCAAGGTTGTTATCCGGGCAATTAGTTGTCAGTCTTTTCATTTACCTTTCCTCCTTCGGCGGTTCCGGCAGCGGCATCCACGCCAAAGCACGAGCATTTGTTCCATTGGCAACTTCACCGCCCCAGCGCCCGTTGTTTTGATATCCGAGTGCGTAATTTACAAACATTCCATTAAAGTCTCCATGGCGGAAATACTCACCCCAACACAGCACTTTCCGAAAATTCTCCGGTAGCCGCTCCTCCACCGGGATCCAGCGGGGCAACTGCCCCCGCAGCTTCTCAATCTCCTGCTGGAGCGCCGCGATGTGTGCGTTTTGATTCTCCAGCCGGTCGGCGGCTTCCGCCAGGTCATCGCCCAGCGTAAGGGGCGTTTCCCACTCATTTGTCCGCGCCCATTCTGCGTGCTCACGCAGAGCATTTACGAGGTTTGTATCTCTCATAATTCATCCCCCAATCTCCAATCATCGTTCCGCACCTGAAACGCGTCGCCCAGCTGCACTGTGTCCGGGAAATTGTGCTGCGTGGTCTGGATGGCGTACTTGTCGATCTCGGTCGCGTAGTATCTGAGCAACCACGGCTGTACGCCAAGCTTGTCCAGTGCGATATGGCCGCAGCTCATACCGTCGTACATTGAAAGCACTTCCACCGGCTCCGCCGTCAGCCCGGTAAAATGGCTCATGATGTGCGCGATCACGTCCACCGTCCAGCCGTTGCCCAGCATCTTATAGGCTTGGGTGGCGCTGACAGGGAAAACATACTCCTCCGGCACGGTCTGGAGGCGCATACACTCGCGGACCGTCAGCTTGCGAATGATGTAAAAGCCGTCTGCCAGTTTAATGGGGTACTCCTTGCCCTTGATGGTGATTTGCCCGCCGCGAACCTCGTAAACCGGCATTTGTTTTTTGTCCGTTGCTCGCTCAATCAATTTCATCTTGTGTGCGTGGCCTGCGATAACAGACGGAGATTTTACATCATCAAATGTTACGGTGTACCCTTGTGCGGTGCCGCTGCCGTCTTTATAGGTACAGCGGATATTCTGATCTGTAACCACAACGTCGCAACTATGCAGTGGGTTGTACTCAACTGCCGCAGGCACGGCATAAAGCCCGGTTTTTGCACCCACGCCACCGCCGTTACCGCAGAGGGTCACGCTTTTGGCGTCCGGGCTGTAAACACGGTATTGCTGGCTGTCAAAAGCCTGGTTCTTTGCGTCATTCTCAATGGTTCCAATCCTCACCGGCTCCGCCGCCATGGTTGCGGGAAAATGACCGCCGTCCACTCCGTTGACCGCTCCGGCGTTGGCATAGTTCGCTTTCAGTGTGTACGCCTTTTCGCGCCAGCAGACGCCGCTTTCCAGAATATCGCGCAGGAGGATCCCACGGTCCACCGGCTGCTCCACCGCCACCTGGCTGTATGTGCCGTCCTGGTTCCGTTTGCCCGCCCAATACAGACGCTGGCGGTTCTGTGCGCTCACCAGGGCACTGTTAATCAGGACAGGCTCCACGCCTAACTCCTCCGTGATCTGCTCCCGGATAGCGGGCGACATACTTTTATTGTTTTCGTACAGGAAAAAATCCGGCTGGTACTTATCCCGTGCAATACGGTAATTCAAGAACAGTTCCCAGCCTATGCCGCTGGCTTCTGTTTCGCGGTTCTTCGTCTGCGCGATACTCCAATGTGTGCAGGGGCTTCCTCCGATCAATAGTTTCATACGTCCTCCACCTCCGCAAGCCAGAACGCCTTTTTACACTCAAAGCAAGTTCGCTTGTTGCAGTCGATACCCGTATTGCCGAATACATCCATTGGGCAAGCATTAAGGCATCCCGAATCAGTTTGTGCGTTCGGAAACAGCTTCAAGAACTCGCTCTGCCTGGTTTTGACGGGGTGCTCGGCGTCCCATCGCTCGACAAACTTCACCGCCCGTGTATTATCTCTTGCTGTCCTATAATCGTTGTAGCGCATTTTTTCTTCGGTAGATCCCCTTTTGCTGAGACGGTCAACCTTGTTCAAAAACTCCACAGCATCCATCATTCTGCCTCCTCAATTTCCACGCGGATCGTATCTCCGCTCCAAAATTTGTGTTCCACGGCACGGAACCACTCGGGGTTGTCATCCGGCAGTATGTAGCCTTTCATCGCATCCACAAAGGCCTTGCCCAGCGCGCCGTGATTGTCGATGTCCAGATTGTCATTCCAAAAAAACGTCACCTTGACGGGATGATTTACCAGACGTTTTGTAACCCCTGCTTTTCGCATTGCCCAGTGGGCAAGCTCGTGCAGCTCTTCCGCATCCTTCTTCCGCTGCGACCAGTGCTTACCGGCGTAATACGCGTTCAGGCCAAACCGCTTGTTCCACGCCGCTTTACCGCGTTTTGTTGCCGGATAGGGGATCTCAAATGCAATCACCGCTTTTCCTCCTTGCCGTTGGTAATGACGCTGACCACCCGGACGCGGCCCAGAGGCTCCAGCAGCATGGCCACCGTCTCCTTCGTGCCCTGCGTGTCCTCGCCGTAAATATCAACCACGATCCGCATCATTTCCCAGATCACCATCCAATTCCAGATACGGCTGGAAGGAGCGCATTTTTTTTGCCGCACCTTGCGCACTTGTAGTTATACATGGCATCGCAGCCGCCTGTTCCATCGTAGCTGTAATCAACGCCGGTGCGTTTCCAGTCATGCTGCTCACATGGGCAAAGCCGCTCTTCCAGCTCTGCCACGCGATAACTCAGCCGGACTATTTCTGCTTTCAAGCGCTTATTTCCAAACATTTTTCAATCATCCCCTCCTGAATTTTGGGCAGGCACGGACGCTGAAAGATTTCTCTACAAACTTCCCGCCGACCGTCCGTGTTGTTGTAATTGCATCCCATCCCGGAACCGGCTCAAACCGCGCCGACCACTCGCAGCCGCCGTATACATTGGCGCAGTCCCAACAGAGCTGCTGAGACTGGTACGTCACCTCCGGCGTCCTTGCCGCCTTCCATCTCCGGCATGGGCGCATCAGCTCGGCCAGCTTAAAATCTCCCGCCATCACACATACCCCCAAGCGTCCTCGCATTTGCTGCCGGGGCCTTTTGCGCCCTTACGGCCACCGCGATCCTGTTCTTTCGCCAGCCAGCGGGTAATGAATCCGCGCACACCACGCGCCGTTTTCCGCTTCGCCGGGTTATTCAAGCACCATTCCCGCATCTCCCGCAACTGCTGTATCACGTCGACAGCAGGGTACACGCCCGCCCATTCCTGGCATTGCTCCTGCGACACCGGATATTCAGTGCCGTCATTGAGGGGGATGGAAACCACCGGCGGGGATGCCGTTTGCGGCTCGCCGCCTACTTCTTCTGGATTCTGGATTCTGGATTCTGGATTCTGGATTGGATTACGGGCGCATTTGCTTTCACCTGCTTGCAATTGCTTGCAATTGATTTCAGATGTAATCAATCCGTCAGCAGGTGCCGGGAATTTGCTTACTTTGTTCCTCACCGTCTGGTGTTCGCTCCAGTTCGGAAAACATAGGTACGGTTCTCCGTCAACTTCATAGAGGATCACAGAGCCTATGGTCGCCAATTCTGCAAGCGTCTTACTGATCGTTCCCTCAGTCACACCTTTTCTGCGGGGGAATACAAAGCCTTTGAGCAATTCTGGGTCTGCGCTTCCGCGCCCATAATCATCAACGTAGGTAATCAGGTACGCCCACAATCGGAACTGAAAGTCCGACATTGCGTTGATGCTTTTGCTCGTCCTGATGCTATCCTTGATGATCCTGTTCGGCATTTGCCCACCGCCTTAGAACGGGATGTCCCAATCATCCTCGATCTCGCTGAAACCGCCCTGCGGTTCGCTCTGCGCCGTATCCCAGCCGTCCCGCTTGGAATCGCCAAAGTACACTCTGTCGGCCACGATCTCGGCACTGCGGCGCTTGTTGCCGTCCTTGTCCGTCCAGTCACGCAGCTGCAAGCGGCCCTCCACAACGGCCATGCGGCCCTTAGAGAAATACTTGCTCACAAATTCAGCGGTGTTGCGCCATGCCACCACGTCGATGAAATCCGTTTCCTTCTCGCCGGATTGGGACTTAAAATCCCGGTCAACCGCCACGGCGAAGGAGGTTACAGCGTTGCCGCTGTTGGTTCTCCGAAGCTCAGGATCTCTGGTCAGTCGGCCCATCACAATAATTCTGTTCAGCATATTCATTCCCCCAAATAATTTTTTTTGAAAACTTCCATGAATTTCTCATGGCCATACAGTTCTTCAAACCGCTGCTGGCACTCGCGCTTCAAGCGCAAGTCCAGCTCGTGGCCATTCTTGCCGTGAACGCCGTAGTCGGTCATGTTGTGCCAGTCGGCGCGGAGATACACCCAGCAGCCCCATTTCTCGGATAGCTGCCGCCTGCCGCCGCCATAGACGTGGTGCTTTGCCAACCGCTCTGTAAAGCTGGTCAGGTAGCACTCCCGGCGGTCTTGCATGATGCTCTTGCTCATCGGCCCCATTCCCCCATCATCCCCGCCAGCTTGTCCGGAGACAGGGTCTCAATACCTTGCTCCTGGCAGTCCTGCACCGCCATATCGATCAAATGTGACATTTGCCGGGTGTTGTAGGTGCTAGAGCCGTAATACAAAATCACGTTGGTGCAGCCGGGGATCCTGCTTGCCATGGTATCCGTCTGCCAGCCAAGCCCATTGTGTTCCCACCCGTTCCGCAGCTTTTCTACGGCTGAATCGATCACGCAGACCATTTCATGATTGCCGCCGATCTCTCGGATATACCGTCGGTAGATTTCCGTTTTGGGAATCCGCAGCTTTTCAGCCAGCCGGTCAACCAGAACCCAGAAGTACGCATTCGCGTCGAGGCTTCGCTTCTCCCGGTGCTCCTTGATCTCCACATCGTAGACCTTGCCGGGTTTCAGGCTGTCCAGTGTCCGCCGTGCGTCCTTGGTCTGGATGCAGAGCCAGTCCCCAGCACTGTCCATAGACCAGCGGAATGTATCAGCCTGCATGATCCTGCTCCTTCTTCGCCAACTTCATGCAGTCGCCGCACAGCTGAGCGCCGAACATCTTCCGGCTGTAAGTCACCATATCCTCCACTTCCCACGGCTTCCCGTCCCGCTTCTTCACGGGATAGATGGGCTTCTGACACCGTTCACAGATACACTCCTGCTGGGTCTTGGCCTTGTATTCCAGTTCCTCCGTGGAGATTTTGTCCGGGTCATCTCCGGTGGGCAAAGCGAAGGTCCGCAGCCACATATACTTGAACGCATAGGTCATGGCCTTACCAGAACCCTTGTCCTGTGTGTCTGCGCCATCCCCGCAGGAGGCAATCTCAATGGATTCCTCCGGGTTCTCCACGTTGACCATCCGGTACACCACATCCACATGGGTAATGTTGCCGGTGCGGTTGGTGGCCTGAGAGATTGGGAACACCACAAGGTTGTATTTCAGCAGCTCCGCCCGCATGATGGAGGTGACCTTTTCCTCTGACAGTGCCTTATAGCTGGTAGAACCGAAGGACACGTGGTCATCCTTGGCCAAGTACTGCACATCCGTCATGATGGCGGCTATTTTCTCATAGATATTCATCACTTCACCCCCACGCTATAACCATCCACCAGCTCCGCGCCGGGGACGGCTTCTGTTTTCAGGATCTTGGCAAGCTCCGCCTTGCTGATGGTCGGCTCCGCATACTGGATGCAGTCCTCATGTGCGTGGTCCTGCAGCCATGCCAGAACAGTGTCAGGGTCAGCCACATTCACGCTGGTAGTCTTGCGGAAGTTCACCGCGCAACGGGGGGATTCAAATTTCTGTCCCTGCAAGGCATACGCCAGATAGTCCTTGAGGCGCTGGGCCTTGTTCTCCGCCGCCTTCTGCCGTTCGGCAAAGGCGAGCTTCTCAGCCTTGTAGGCAGCGGCATCCGCCACCAAATTCTTGTAATATAGCGCGATGTTCTCGATCTTCTGATCCCGCGCCATGCTCAGCCGGTCGAAGGCGTCAAAGTCGCTGACCTCGCCGGTCTCCGGGTCTACCAGGGCCGTAATGGCCGCGTCAATTTCGTAAAGGTTCATTCTTTCCTCCTGTATCTCGCAAACCGCACGGTCTCGCCGTAGCGGTTCTTCCGTGTAATCGTCTCCACGTCCAGCGCCACGCCGTCCCGCCGCAAGTCAGAAACCCGCGCCGTGAAATTGGCGATGCCGCACTCGCTCATGGCCTCGGCCCGTGTGATACTGCCGTGTTCATCCAGATACTTCAAGATCCGCTCACACTGGTTCATATCAGTCCTCCGGGATATCGATGATCGCGATCCCCATAACCCGTGCCACGGCTTCCGGATCGCTGTCAACCTCATCCTTGAGCCAATCCTTCGCGCACTCCGGGCAGTAGCACTCGCCGTTGATCAAAAACCCCGGAGCCACATCGTCAAACGCATTGGGGTTCATGACGATGGAACATCTCGCGCACACCGGATAAATTTTCATTTCCACGCATCCCCTCTCTTCCACGCCTTCGTGGCGTTGGATTGCTGGGCGTAACCCGCTGTGATAGCACCGCAGGTGGAACACCGTACATAGTGCTTAAACGGTGCATCCGTTGACTGCAACCGCTCACCGCTGTCCATCCCGCACACCGGGCAGAGATCCAGCGGATGGCGCTCATGCCGGTTCTTTCTGTTCATCGCGCGCTCACCACCATATACGCAATGGTGATCAGCAGCAGGGCCAGAAAACTCATAAAGCCCATCCATGCGGAGGCGTCCGCCTTCCGCTGCTCTCTGGTGCGCCGGTCATGCTTTCTCATGCGGATTCCCTCCTTCGATGAAATCTACGATCTTGAATACCCAAGTGGCCGCATACGCCACGCCCAGGATCATAAAAAACAGGTTCCAGCTCATTGTTTGATGTCCCCCTCTTTGGTGTAAACACCGTCAAACTCAAGGCCATGCTCCCTCGACCAGATCTTGCCGAACTCCGTCATGATCTTCACCGGGTCAGGCGGAGACACCCAGATCACCCGGTATTCGATTTTTCGTTTCTTCGCCATTGCCTTTTCCTTTCCCCTGTGCTAAAATAGCCACAGGACACATATCTGAACCTAAGATTTGTTCCGCCGCCCTGCCCGGTCTGCTACACCGGGCGGGGCATTTTTTATTCCCCATCGCTGGATTCGAACAGTTCGTCCACCGTCACGCCGTACATCCTCGCCAGCTTCTTGTGGTACTTCCGTGCCGGTCGCCAGTCGCCCAGCTCCCAATGCGTCACACAGGACAAGTCCACATTCAGTTTCTTTGCTACCTGTGCACGGGTCAGGCTGGAACGTTCTCGAAGTTCCTTCAATGCCAAGTCATGTGCCCTCCTTTCGGTGTGAGAAATCATTGACTGCGGCAGAAATATGTGGTATGGTAAGCATGGGAGTTAAACTACGCGCCAAATGGCGTACTCTGTTGCAGAGGGGTATTCCATTTAGCAAACGGGTTCGCTTCCAACCGCCCCGAAGTTTGTTGCAGAGACTTCTGGGCGGTTTTTTATCTCTGCCGCAGTCAATACCCGCCGAAACCTCATGAATGTGAGAAATCACGCTTGACACGACCCGGAAAGCGTATTACAATGAAATCGCCAAAAGACATTGCAAAAGCCGCTTTTATGGGGGCTGGTTTTCGTGTACCCTTTTCCGGTGGGCTTAGGTATATGATACCTCACAAAATTCGGTTTGTCAATTAACTTAACCGAATTTCATCGGTTTTGGATAAGTGCACAATTTCGGGGGTTGTTTATTATGGATGTTGTACTTGAGCGAATTCTGTCTTTGCTTCCTTGCGGTGAAAACGGGAAAATAGTGCGAGGGGCAAAAAAAGATTTTGCTCAAAGCATCGGGTATGACAGCGGAGATATTGTTTCAATGTGGATAAAAGGAACAAGTTTCTCTTACAAAAACAAACTTCATGAAATCGCCGCAAAATATCACGTATCCGTTGAATGGCTCCAGGGCAAAACGGAAGATGAGAGCATAAAAGAAACCCCCGCCACAGAGGGCGAGGGCTTGAGCGCAGCGCGGCAAAAACTATATGACGCTATTGCGAATTTGACCGATGAACAATGCACCAAACTTTTAGGTGTCGTGGAATGGGCAAAGGAAAACAAGTGACGTATGGAAAAGACCGCTTATAAAATTTTGAAAAAGCTATATAATTCTGAATCAATAAGTATAGACGAAATAAACCAGCTGACTAAAAAAGACGATTCCAAACCGATTGAACCTAACCAGCCCAACAAGTATGTTACTTATCTCAAAATGGATGAGATGGTAACGATATTTGATGAGGGTGGAACCGCAGACGGCGCGGGAGGAAGCGTTGATGCAACAGAATTTGTTCGCATCACTTTAGCCGGTCGGGATTATATCGAGAAACAGTGGAAAGAGCTTTTTATGTTCTGGATTCCTTACGCTATTACGACTGCCATTGCTGTAGCAGCGCTTCTCGGATAGATTCAACCTTTTCTGCTGTTAGCTCGCTCGGTTCATACTCTTTGCAAGAATTATCTTTCCCGCATCCAAGGATATAATATCCATTCCTAATGGTGTACCGTCCTACAACATACTTGCATCCAGCGCAAGCAAGGCTTTTGCACTGTGGGAGAGCAGCCTTATCAATAATGGCAGATCGGCGCGTCTTCTCTTGCTCTGCCGCAAGTTGTTCTTTGAGTTTGCGGTTTTCTTCCCGCAGATCATTTAATTCTCTTCTTGCAATAAACATTCCAACCTCCATAAAACATATTCCACCTGACTGTCAGTAAGTGATAGCACCTCAGATTTTAGGCGCTCTCTAATAAGAATAGCATGGTTTTCTTCTTCGCATAACATTTTGTGTCCCTCCAAATAATTATAGTAACGGGGCTATATGTCGATTATTGCACTTTGTGCAGTCGAAAATATAAGAAAATGGAGAGTTGAAATGAAAAAGTTTTTGCTTATCGCGCTGTCTTCGGTTCTTGCCCTCGGCATGTTAACCGCCTGCGGGGAAACGAATCAGGCCGAGCAAGAAAACGAGCCGGTAACTCCACCCGATCTCGTTGGAGAGTGGAAGCAGACAAACAGCAATGCAGATGACGCATGGCAGGCCGCTACCATTGCCGGAGATGCCATTGAGGTGTATTGGGTATCTGATAACGGAGAAACCAAAGCCCTCTATTGGGCCGGTTCTTTCGATGCCCCTACCACGGCGGATGAGCCGTACACCTGGGAATCGGAAAATGATAAAGATCAGACCGATATGGCAATTCTCGCCAGCGGCGATGACACGAAGACGTTTACCTATCAGGACGGCGTAATCAGTTACGAAGTGTCTGCCATGGGAGTTACGCAGACCGTAAAACTTGAGAAGCAATAAGTAACTAAAGGCCCCGCCGCCCTCTGCAACAAACGGCGGGGCCTTTTTGCAGCCAGCGGGGAGCGACCGCCGCTGCTTGATTTGACCTTATCACGCTTTACCTTACTACTTCAATACCAAGACTTTGCAACATGACAGCATTCGACAGGCCCACTTTTGGCAAACTTATTGCTCAAAAACCGAAGAAATTAAGGTGATGTAAATGAACATCCAAGAAGTGTGCAGAATCCGTAAAGAAGAATTGAAACTGACCTATCAGGACATTTCCGATATTTCCGGCGTTCCGTTGTCCACCGTTCAGAACTATTTTTCTAAATTGTCGAAAGCTCCATCTTTTTATACCGTTGTTGCAATCTGTAAAGCTCTTGGCATTTCGATCGATAAGACGTGTGAAATCATAGAACACTTAACGCCGACTGAGGAAACCTTACAAGCGCGGAATGATGAGTTGGAACGCCATGTTGACGCGAAAGCGGACATGATTGAGATCATGCGGCGCGGTGTCCGTATCCGCAACAACGTGATTGCTATAATGTTTGTCATTATCGTTCTGCTGGCTGTATGGTGCTTGTACATTGATTGGAGGGGGATTTGATGAGAGCGGCACTATATATCCGCGTATCTACGGAAGAACAGGCACGGAACGGCCTGTCATTGGGGGATCAGCGGGAATCCTTGTTGGCGTATGCCGCAGACAACAGCATGGAGGTTGTCGGCGTATACGAGGATGCCGGAATATCCGCAAGAAAGCCATACCGACAACGCCCAGCACTTCTACGCTTATTGGCAGATTGTAAGGATGGGAAGATCGATACGATTTTATTTGTCAAACTGGATCGTTGGTTCCGCAACGTAGCCGGATACTACGCCGTGCAGGAAGAATTAGACCGCTGCCACGTCACATGGCAGGCCACGCGGGAAGATTACGAGACCCGCACGGCATCCGGGCGGCTAAAAGTGAATATCATGCTGTCGGTGGCACAGGACGAAGCTGACCGCACCAGCGAGCGAATCAAGGCCATTAACGAAGGCAAGCGATTGAAGGGCCAGCCTACCACATGGAGAACACCCATCGGCATCTGCGTGAAGAACCGGCACTACGCCATAGATGAAGAAACCGCAGATGCGGCGCGAGATATGTTCCCTGCCTTTATACGGCTGCAAAGCATCCTTGCCTTAAGGCGGTATATGGCAACGGAGTGGGGGATCAAACGCTCGTACAACAAATACAAGGATGCGTTGTCGAATCGATTGTACTTAGGTGAGGCGTTCGGCGTGGAAAACGCATTGCCAGCGCTTGTCGATCAAGAAACCTTTAACCTTGCTCGGAGAATCCTGGAACAGCGAAGTCAGCGGAACGCCAGTGCGGATCGAATATATTTGTTTACCGGAATTCTCCGCTGCCGGGAGTGCGGCAGAAATATGCAGCCGGAGACTGTAAAACAGGTGTACAAGTACTACCGATGCAGAACGCACACACTCGACCCAGCCGACTGTCCGCATATTCTCAGAATCCGAGAAGATGTGCTTGAGGATTACCTCCTACGGGAATTTGAGGGGATCGCAAAAAAGTATTACTCCAAATCAAAAACCGCAGAAAAAAAGCCGCCCAAAACGGCGGAGCAAATCAAGCGGAAAATGCAAAAACTAAAAGACCTGTATCTGTCGGATTTGATTGAAATCGAAGAATACAAAAAAGACTATACGGACTTGAAACAGCAGCTCGCGGCAATAAACCCGGAGCCTGTAAAAGAATTTGATCTTGAAACCTTACGTCGGGAATTGAAGGAATATCCTGATTTAGACCGGCAGGCAAAGAAAGAATTCTGGGTACGCACGATCCAGCGCATCGACGCAGACAATGACGGTGCGTTTTTTGTAACGCCCAGTTAGTTTTATTTTCATGTCACAACGCCTACGTTAAAATATAACTAACCCCCCGGCATTTGCCGAGGGGGTTAAGTTTAGCTTTCCAATTTCCGCATGACGCTATTGTAAACCCGCGCATTTACCACTTTCAAGCTGTCCATCAACTCGTCCATGACCTCCCACGCACGGGCTGGGTCAACGTTAGACACCGCCCGGAGGAATTCGCTGTCAGGTGCGGGAGCCGCAGAATACGCCTCAACCATACGGCTTTCCCTCACTGGCTCCCGGTTCTGGTTTTGGATGGTATACAGCGCCGCCAGCTTTTCGTAGTTTGACCAGCTGGACTCTTCCGTTTCTAACCGCTTGATCCATAGCGCCACTTCTCGCTCGTCAATCATTGGGGCCTACCCCCTTTATTCCTCCATCATGTCCATTGCACGGCGCAGGGCATCCTTGATGCGGTCATCGTCGGTCTCGCGCATCATATCGTTGATCTGGCTACGCAAATGCTCGGTGGCGTCCGTGCGGCTGTAATGACCACGGACATAATGTCTCCGGGCATAGGAGCTGCCACGGCTGTAGCCACGCAGATCATCGTCCAGATAGCGCCCGGAATAGCCATGCTCGTCCATCGCCTCGATCTTGTCAATGTTTTTGATGGTATCCGTCAGCTTGTGGGCAATGTCCAGATCACCGGCACCCAGTTCGCCCTTGCGGGTCAACTCGTCAAGTTCCTTGCAGAGCATATCCCGCAGTTCATACATAGATTTCATTCCCATTGTGTTCTCCTTTCTCAGCAAACTCTGGTAATGATAAGGTTCGCGTTGCTCACGTCAATGGCCTCGCCACTAACGTTGCGGATGGACAGCGACGCGCAGCAGCCCTTTGTAACGTCAACGTACTCGGACGCCGCCACGTTGAAAAACGCCTCCGCCGCTGCGGGCGTCACCGTCGCAACGGAGGACGGGAGCGGCTCACCGTCAACCGCAATGGCAACGGAGATGGGGCCGGGGGTCCCGCCGGTGCTTACGGCAATATTGCCGATAAAGTCCACCTTATAGCGGACGCGGCACTGGGAGCAGTTACCACGGAGGTTAAACAGGCCGGAGCCTGCGCGGTGTGTCACAAGGCCCTTAGTGCAAGGGATCGGTGCCTCGGTAAAAAGCACGTTCTGGTTTGCCGCCACACTTTGCGCGGCAATGGCAGTGTATTCAGGCATAGA
>ULVP01099122.1_pt1 | contig 16875 bp, 7 predicted proteins | sample 1959551 | NCBI WGS metagenome assembly ULVP01 (sample SAMEA4835789, study PRJEB28245) | human gut metagenome | biome: gut microbiome; material: fecal sample | place: Denmark | collected 2008 | reverse complement strand
CAGCCACTCGGGAACGGACATGCTGCGGTCGATTGACGGCGGGGAGACCTGGGAGCCGGCCTTGGGAGAATCAGCCTATCGCGTAATGCGCAAGCATTGGTGGAATGCCCAGAAGAACATGTGGTGCTATACCTATCAGATGCCGGTGGGTATCATCCTGAACGAATCGAACCGCTTCGCCTTTGCCATGGAGAGCTGCAATCAGCGGGTGGTGAACGCTTCGGGCGGTTACAGCGACCAGTTCTCGATCGCCATGGTCTTTTCCCATGAAGACGGCACCTGGGATTATCTGGAAGGGGATGAAATTACCCCGAAAGAGCGTCGTATCGACAGTGTCGTTATGCGTGGCGCGGCGCCCTATCTGGTGCAGTTCCCTTCGGGCGAGACGTTGTTGGCCTATGGCGGTAGGGATTCGCGGCAGCATTTCCGGATCGGGAATGCTACGGCTACGGAGTTCGGGGCAACAGACCTGCCGGCCTTGCCCGATGTGGGTTCCTGGGGAGGACTGGATTTGACGGACTCGCATACGGTGCTCTCCAGTATGCGCGATTCGCGGGACGGAGCAGACAATGCAACCATCGCATTGGCCCGGTTCCATCTGAATCATTCGATTCGGGCGACATCCCGTCAGGTGGCGCTCGATGGTGACGATTCCGAGTGGGCGGAGAGCGATGAGGCTCTTTTTGTCGGCTCCCGTTGCCAAGCTCAGGCCACCCTGCGCTGCTCGGCGGATGCGGAGAACCTCTATTTCCTGGTGGAGGTCTTCGACGAGAGTCTCTCCTCCACGGATTTTGCCTACATCCTGCTCTCTCCGGACAATGATACCGAAAACCTTTCGGCCAAATCTCGCCGAATCCGTTTCGGATATGACCGGATCAAGAGTACGGACCAATATGCCGGAGGGTGGCGCGAGGCCGATTTCGGGATATCGTATGCCGGGGCCTTCGACGGTACTCCGACGGACAAGACGGATCAGGATAACGGTTTTCGGGCCGAGATCGCCGTACCCCGCAGTTCGATTGAACTGGTCAATGGACGGGTGTTGGTCAACTTCGGATATTTTGATGCGGCGGCCAATGTCGAGGATGTCCTTTGCGATGCCAGCAATACGTCCAAATGGCTTTCCATTCAGGTAGATTGAGCCTCAGATTGCGATTGAATTAAAAAACGACGGATTATGAATAAAAAAATCTTATTTTTAGCGACTTCGATTCTTTTTCTGGCGGCTTCGTGCTGCAAAGCCCCGGTAGTGGCCGAACGCTGGTCGGCCGAACGGGCCAATCAATGGATGGCGGACAAGGGCTGGATCGTGGGGTGTGATTATGTGCCCTCGACGGCCATCAACCAGATCGAAATGTGGCAGGCCGAGACCTTTGATCCCGAGACGATCGACCGTGAACTGGGGTTTGCGGAGGGGTTGGGATTCAATACGGTGAGGATCTTCTTCTCCAATCTCGTCTACACGGCGGATCCTGCGGGATTCAAGGAGCGTTTCTCTCAGTTCCTGGAGCTGTGCGACAAGCACGGGATCCGGGCGCTGCCGACCTTCTGGACGAACGGGGGAAAATGTATCGATCCGCATCTGGGCAAACAACCCGATGCCGTACGCGGGAACCACAACTCGCAATGGGTGATGACCCCCGGCGCCGACTATGTGAATGATCCGATCCGTTGGGGAGAACTCGAAGCCATGGTCAAGGATCTGATCGGCAGCTATGCCGACGATGAGCGAATCCTCTTGTGGTGTCTGTACAATGAGCCCGAAAACCATCGCCGGGGTGTGACCAATTCCGTGCTGTTGATGAAGGCTACCTTCGAGTGGGCGCGCTCCTGCAACCCCTCCCAGCCGTTGACGGCTCCGCTGTGGCGTGAGGTCGGCGTTCCTGGAACGAGCCTTCCAGAGGTGACTTTTGCTCTGGAAAACAGCGACGTGATCAGCTTCCATTGCTATGCGAGCGGAACCGTTCTCGAAAAGTTCATCAAGACTCTGCTTCCCTATGGCCGACCGATGGTCTGCACGGAATACATGCGACGTCCGATCTCGACCTTCGAGGAGGCGATGCCTATCTTTAAGAAATACAATGTCGGGGCGATCAATTTCGGATTGACGGCCGGGAAATGCAACTTCCATTATCCGTGGAACAAGGTCGATGAGAAAGGCCGGTCGATCCCCTGGGCTGAAGAGCCTGAGGTGTGGTTCCATGACATCCTCCATGCCGACGGTACGCCGTGGAACGAGGAGGAGGTGGCCTTCATCCGGCGTATGACGGGCGTTGCCGAATGATGTTCCGTCGTTCGGAATCTTAACAGAAGTTCAGGTATAGAAAAAAGAGCCGACCAGGAGCCTGATCCCGTGCGGAGGGGGTGTCGATCAAGCCAATCGGCACCCCCTCAGGGCGGCCCATGCCCGAACCCTGCTCGATTCGCAATAAAAATAATGGAAAAAATGAATATGAACAGATTGATAATGAAGTCTCTGTCGGTGATTCTCCTGCTTGCTTCGGGCGTTTCGTGCCAGAAGCAGGAGGCGATGGACGACGGTGGCGGAACTCGCGGATTTGTTATCCGGGCGTCGCTTGAGGAGGGCGCTGCGGACACCCGAACCTCGATGTCCCCGAATGAGGACGAAACGAGTTATGCCGTCTTCTGGAACGAGACGGACTGCATCTCTGTCAATGGAATTGCTTCCGAGTCAATCTCCATCCAGGAGGACCGCCGCTCGGCGGAATTTACCTTCCTGAAGGGGTTTGAGTCGGCCTTGTATGCGGCATATCCTGCGTCGGTTGTTTCGAAGTACGAATCCGGCGCATTGACGCTCCTTCTGCCGAACGTTCAGACCTGGAGCGAATCCGATCAGTTCGATCCTGCGGCTGCCGTCATGCTCGCCCAGGCTGCCGACGGGGCTTCGCTCCGGTTCCGGCACGCCATGGCCTATTTGCGGGTGACGCTCTCCGAAGCCTCGGATCCGGAACCTATCGCTGCGGTGGTACTGTCTGCCAACGACGGGTCGGCCCTGTGCGGAGCCTTTCAGGCAACGTATGGCTCTGATCTCTGGACGTTGACGCCGCAGGAGAATGCCGCGTCTCAGGTCGAGTTGTACTGCGGGACACAGGGTGCTCCGCTGGGATCCCAGATGGTGATCGCTATCCCGGCAGGGGAATATGCCGCCGGTCTGACGGTGCAGGTCAAAGACGTATCGGGGGACTATCAGGTCCGCAAGAGCGTCAACGCCTTTACGGCAACGGCCGGTCGGATTTATGACATGAGCTTCGCCTTCGAGCCGGAGGGTGGCACCTCATCGAACGATATCTTCAGTGTCTCGGATTGGGAGCTCTTTGCCGAGAAGATCGCTGCGGGAGAAACTTTTGAAGGTCAGACCGTCAATCTGATGGCGGATCTTAGCGTTCCGGAGTATTTCGCCTATGCCAATGGAACGTTCGAAGGAACGTTTGAGGGAAATGGCAAGACGATGACGGCCGGGGCGAACGTGTGGCCTCTCTTTGCGACGGTTGGTGAAAAGGGGGTCGTCCGGAATCTGAATTTCGACGGGGCGTTCACCACTATGGTTAATCCGGCCTCGGCAGGCAACGCCGTTATTGCCAAAGTCAACCTGGGCGTGATCCAGGATTGCACCAACTCCGCCGATACGGAGGTGACCGTATCCGGCTCTCTGATCTTCGGGGCGCTTGTCGCTCAGAATGGCGGAACTCTGGAGCGGTGTATCAACTATGGCAATGTGACCGTCACGCAGACGGCTTCGGCCTCCAGCGGATTCTATGGCGGGGGGCTGGCGGCGATCGGCCATACGGTGCTCGGAACCGCGACGGCGACGCAACTCGATATCGATGAGACGTGTCGTGCGGGCAACTTTGTCGATTGCGAGAATCATGGCAACCTGACGATCCAGTGTGCCGGTGCCGCACCGATCCGGTCAGGATTCGGCGGAATCTGCGGCATCGTCTACATGAACGGAGTCAGCTTTACGGGCTGCGAGAACTACGGGAACGTCATCCGGACCGACGACGCAGCCAAAGCCGCCTCCAACAATGGCTCGGCGACGGTGGGTGGTATTCTCGGTCGTAGCGCGGCGTGGTTTACCACGGCGGCGGGTGACAGCAAGGCGCTCGATGTCGAGGTCAACGGTTTTGATACGCGCTATGAGAACTGTGTGAACGAAGGTACGGTGCAGGTTTCGTGCCGGCACAGCGGAGGTATCATGCCGAACTCTTCGGGTGCCCGGCTTGATGCTGCCGGAGGTATCGTGGGAGCTGCCATCGGAGTCGGCGACCAGTTCCAGCGCATCATCTCCTGTCATAACAAGGGTGCCGTCGTCGGCGGATGGACTACGGCCGTGAATACGACGGCGCTGGGCGGTCTTGTCGGTCTGGCAACCGGAACCGAAATTACGGGTTCTATCTCCTCCGGCGATGTCCGCTCCGTAGATGCGACTTACTACATCGGGGCTGCGGGCGGTGCCGTGGGCTTTGCCCGCCGGGATGTAGTACTTGCCGGCGACTGCCTCATTCAGAGCCGGATCGATGCTTGGACCCCTTCGGGCAAATCCCTTTTGACCGGGCTTCTGTTCGGCAATGTCGTGACCGCTGCAACTGCATCCGATTTGCGGGTGGCGGGCGAGATCTCGGAAGACGGCGTGTCGGCGGGTGTCGGAGTCGACAATTTCTCGGGATTCCTAGCCGATCCCGCTTCGAATGTACAACCGACCACTTCAAATATTGTGTGGTATGAAGAATAGATGCTGTAACTGGATGGTGCTGAGCCTGCTGGCGCAACTGGTGATCCTCCTGTCGTCGGGCTGCAGCAAAGAGGATACCCTGGTCGAAATAACCGACTGGGCGGCAACGGAGAACGTCTCGGCCGAGGAGTCGGCGAAATACCTAGCTTTCTTTGAAAAGGCCTCGGAGGAGATGGATTATTGTCGCACGCTCACCTATACGGGCGCGGGGCTGGAGGTTGTTCTGCAAAGCAACGCTTCGATCACCTTGCCTGCTGGAACCCCTTATCTGGCCTTGTCTTCAGAGGGCCGGCTGGTGCATTACGCCGCGGGAACCGCTGCGGCAGAGGAGCTCGATATCGAACTGAACGTGCGCGATACCTGGTATGAGGCTCCGAAGCTTGCCGTTTCCGCCGACGGCTTCCTGATTGTGGCCGGTCGTGAGACCGACATCGTGTCGACCGGACGATGCGTCATGGATTGCGGCAAATATGTGTATTACTATGCAGGGAGCAGCGTCGTCCCGGTGGCGAGCGAGATCTGTGAACGGTTTAACCCGCCGCTGCCAAAGGATCGGGGATTGCTCAAGGTGCTCTTCGTCGGCAACAGTTTCAATGTGGATGCCACAGCGCACCTGCCGGGAATCCTCACGGCCGACGGAACGCGGCGCGTCCTCATGGGGCGGGTCTATCACGGAGGCTGTACGTTGCCGCAATACGATGATAACTATGAGGCTGATCGTTTCTGCTCGTATCGGACCTGGCGCCCGGGCGAAAAGGACTGGGACGGCGACGAGGAGTATGACACGAACCTAAAATATGCCGTCGAAGCCGAGGATTGGGATGTCGTGACCTTCATGGAGTACACGGGCAACAGTTGTTGCTGGTCTTGGACCGAGGAGGAGAAGGGACATGTCAATTCGTTGATCGATCGGGTCTTTGCAGCGCATCCGGAGAAGCGTCCTACCGTATTGTTCATGTTGACGCAGACCTTTGCGGCACAGTCCGATTTAGTGGCTACCTATTTTGATTCGGATCAGATGAAGATGTATGAGACTATCACGGACTTTGCGCAGCAGGTGCTGGATGATACCTGCATCGACGATGTGATCGCCACGGGAACCTGCATCCAGAATCTGCGGACATCGAGTCTGAACGATGATCCGGTTCAGGATCTCTCCCGGGATGGTTTCCACCTCGACTACGGGGTCAGCCGCTATGCGGCAGCCTGCACCATCTTCTATACGCTCTTCGAGCCGTGCCTTGGACTCGATCTCTCGGGCAATACCTACCGATACGATGTGAAGCTGGAGTATTCCACGGCGCATTCCATCCCGGTGACGGACGAAAATGTCGAGATCTGCCGCCATGCAGCCCATGCGGCCGCGGATCATCCGCTGACACTTACCGATATGAGTTTGTATTGATATGAAAAGGATATTTGCAAGTCTGTTCATGGTGCTGGCATTGGCATCATGTTCCAAGGAGGGGGAGGTCCGGGAGATCTATCTCCCGCAACAGATCGGTTTCGTGCTGTCCGATGCGGCGGGTGCTGTCACGGAGGACATGGAGATGGGTGTGACGGCAACGTGCCGACGCAACGGAGGTACGGTCTCGCTGACCGAAGGCCGTGTGGCGAAGTACGTCGCAAAGGTCTCGGCCGACGGGGTGTCGCTGGTGCCGAAGAGCGATGCCGACCGCATCTGTGCCAGTTACGGCGACGCCGGGTTGCATTATACGGTGTTCAGCCCCTATTCCGAAACGGGATTCGAGGAGATTCGCGTCCCGCAGAACCAAACCTACGGCCAGAACCCGGTTCGGGCCGTCTATGGGGAGGCGTTCATGGAGCAGGTGACCGAAACGGTGATGATTCCCGTCTCGGAACGCCCGCTGTGTTCGATTCTCGCACTGGAGATTCCGGCCGATCTGGTGGCTGAAAAGAGCGTCATGTTGGCCGAATTGTCGCTCCTCGGCGTAATGATGGATTTTGGCGAAGGACTGACACTCGACCAGGCGCGGATTGTGCCTGTTGCCGTCGAACCCTTCACCGTCCCGTCGAGCGGCATCCCGGTCGGCTTCCGCACGACGGAGGGTGAGTCGCTCTCCTCCATGATCCTCTCCGGGATGGCTGATGCCGGACTCTCCGTGAGGGCGGGAGAGACGCTGTCGGCTTATGTTCCGTCAGCCGATCCGTTCCTGCCTTGTGAATTCCCGGTTAGCTTCCCCCTGGGCCGGAATCCGTCCGCCCGTATCGGCTATTATAATTACAGCGACGACCAGCCGGAGTGGAACAATCAGGGAATCTGGCATTGCTTTGCCCAGAAACAGGTCTATGCGACGTGGAATCAGGTCTCGGCACCCAGTGCAACGCTCTATCAGAGACGTGAACTGATCAATACGGGCGACATTGGCTCGATCGGCGTGAAGGGAATCTGGACCGGGGATTATTTCGAGTTCGTATTCCCCGTCGGAGCGCTCGATGCCGGGAGTGTGGTCTCCTTCGAAGCTCCGTTCTATGGGCGTCAGCAACCGGTCTTCTGGACCGTGGAGTGGTTTGATGGCGGCGAATGGAAACGAAAGGTTTCGGAGATCGAGGCTTGGGACGGAACCTGCTGCGAGGCCTCCTTTGCAATACGCCCGTATGGTTGTGTTGTCTCCTATTCGTTCGCGCTTGAGCATCCGATTCATCGCGGGTTGCTGAAGGTCCGGTTGATCTGTGCGGATGGCAGCCTGCAGGCCGATACCCAAAGCAATAGGGTCGTCAAGAGGGAACTCCCCTACAACGACGGCAAGATTTATCAGTCTCCCTTCTACTTCTATTGTGAAGGCTCCGGAGTGAATGCGTTCCTGTGGAGTGTCGCTCCGGGACCGGATGGCCCGGAGTCGGGAATGACCGAAGACCTGCAGGTGCAGGATCAGGTCTGGGAGTGGGAAAATTAATCAGAGAAAGGAAAACCAATAAACCATAACAGACAAAACAATGAAACGATTCTTATTGACTCTGGCCGTAACCGTAGCCTTGGTTCGTGTGGGTGCGGCTCAGGATGTCCGAGCCTATGAGGGTGCGATTACGCTTCCGACCTATCTCCTGGATCCGGCGGAAAAGGCCCCGATCTTTGAACGGGACTGGTCCTACCAGCGCGCCAAAAGAAGTGTCTATCCCTATCCGCTCAATGACAACATGACCCGTAAGAAGGAGGATGTGACCTACGATTGTCTCTATATGGAGAACGAGTATGTGAAGTTGTGCGTACTCCCGGAGATCGGAGGCCGGTTGTTGTATGCCGTCGACAAGACCAACGGTTACGACATCTTTTACCGGAATAGCGTGGTCAAGCCGGCCAATGTGGGAATGACCGGAGCGTGGATCAGTGGTGGTGTAGAGTGGAATGCCTTCCACCATCACCGCCAGACCAGCCATATTCCGTGTGACTGGCGGATTGTCGATAATCGCGACGGCTCGAAGACGATCTGGCTTGGCGAGACTGAGTATCGCCATCGGATGCAGTGGGCGATCGGAATCACGCTCCGTCCGGGGAAATCCTATATGGAGATCAGTGGACGCTTGATCAATTCCACTCAGAATAACAATTCGATGCTTTATTGGTCGAATGTATCGACGCTGGTCGACGAGAATTACCAGATTTGTTTTCCGCAGAGCACGGAGTTCGTGACGTTCCATTGTAAAAACTGGTTTGCACACTGGCCCGTTACGCATGAACCCTTCAACGATATGGACTTCTACAAGAATGGTGTGGATGCAAGCTGGTGGAAAAACCATTACATGAGCAACTCGATGTTCATCCATGACCAGAAGGAGGACTTTGTGGCCGGATATGACCACGGCCGTCATGCTGGCACGATGCTAGTCGGCAATCACAACATCATCAAGGGTGGCAAGTTCTGGCTGTGGGGCCCCAATTCCGAGTGGGACACCCGGATTCTTACTGATACGTCGGGCCATTATTGCGAGTTGATGGTGGGGGCCTACTCCGACAACCAGCCTGATTACAATTGGAGTTTCCCCTACGAGAGCAAGGAATTCACCCATTACTGGTATGGTATCCGGGACATGGGTGGCGTGAAGGCCGGTAGCCGCCACGCTGCGTTGAACCTGGACCGCCTGTCGTCGGACCGGGTTCTGGTGGGGGCCAATGCTACGGAAAAATATGCGAAACTGACCCTTGAACTGCGCCATGGGGATGAAGTTCTTTACACCCGCAGCGGTGCAATGTCTCCTGCCGAACCGATGGTTGATACGGTTGCCGTGGCAAGCGGGGTGGCAGATCACGAACTGACATTGGTCCTGAAGGACGAGAATGGAAACTGGATGCTCTCCTATACGCCGGTCCGCAAGGATGCGAACTCTCCGCTGCCCGAGATCGTTGAGCCGCCGTTGCTGCCTCATCAGATCGAAAACACGGAGGAGTGTTTTCTCGTGGGGCTTCGGAACCTGCAGTTCCACAACCCGTTCGTCAATCCGGTTGATTATTTTGAGGAGGTGCTCCGCCGGGATCCCTCGGACAGCCGGACCAATACCGTGCTGGGCTCCTACTATCGGATGAGGGGCGAATACGACAAGGCTGCGAAGTATCTTCGGACGGCGATTCGGCGTCTGACGAAGGATTATACCCGCCCGAAGGATGTCGAGGCGCTGTATAATCTGGGACTGATTCTTCAGATACAGGGCAAGCGCGAGGCTGCCTACGATACATTGTATCGGGCGACTTGGAATTATACGTATAATTCGGCGGCCAATACGCAACTGGCCCGGATGTATTCGGAGGAGAAGCGCTGGGGCATGGCTCTGGAGCGGCTCGATGAGGCAATCGCCTACAATGGCCGTAACTATACGGCGCTGAATCTGAAAGGTTCGGTCCTGAAGAGCCTGGGCCGGGATGCGGAGGCGCGGCAATGTTTCGACCGCGTGCTTGCCGACGATCCGATCAATGCCTATGCGCTGCATGAAACCGCTTCGCACGACGACTTCCGGCGCTTTATGCGCGAACAGCCGGAATCCTACCTCGAACTGGCCATTCAGTATTGGCACAATGGATTCACAGATACGGCCGTCAATCTGTTGAAGGAGATCGATGCCCGCGTGCCGTATCCGACCGTGAAGATGTATCTGGGCTATCTGACCGGTGAGGATCGCTATTTTGGCGAGGCCTTGTCGCTGCCGGTCGGTTACTGCGCGCCGTTCCGGCTTGAGACGGTCCCCGTTCTGGAGAAGGCTAAGTCGGTTTGCTCGGACTCTTCGCTGCCCTATTATTACCTCGGCAATCTGTATTACAACATTCAGCCCGACAATGCCATCCGGGAGTGGGAAAAGTGTGTGGCGATACAGCCGGACAACGATCTCGCCTGGCGGAACCTCGGCTGGGCCCATTGGCTGCATACGAAAGATTACGCCAAGTCGGCCGACTGTTATCGGAAAGCCATCGAGTTGAATCCCGATGCGGCGCTTTACCTGGAGGAGTGCGATCAGGTGCTGGAAGCCCTGGGGACTCCCGTTCAGGAACGCTATGATCTGCTCAAGAGCCACCATGCAACAGCCGAGAAACGCTATTATCCTTTGGCGCAGGAGGTCATAACGGGTACCTATGTCGGGGATTACGACTATGTGCTGGATCTTCTGGACCGGTGCTATTTCCCGACGCGGGAAGGGGTGGCCAACTTCCATGACAACTTTGTGGATGCGTTGATCCTGGCCGGCGAGGAGAAGATAGCGGAAGGTAAGGTCGAACAGGCCGTGACGCTTTACAAGAAGGCGTTTACCTATCCGGAGAATCATCAGGTGTTCCTCGTGGACGAGCGGGCCACGCACGATGCGCAGATCAACTATTGTCTCGGAGAGGCTTACGCCGCGCTTGGCCAGGATGCCGAGGCGGAAAAGTATTGGAAACTAGCCGCCGAACAGGATTATGAACTGAAGGGAAGCAAGGATTTCCGCTACTGGACGGGCCTTGCGCTGGAGCGTCTGGGCCGGAAAGCGGAGGCGGAGGCCATCTTTTCGGCGCTGGTTGCCGATGGCGAGGCTGCCGTTGTCACACAGCACGTTAATTTCTACGGAGCTGAAGGAACTACGGGCGTGACGGTCGATATTATCAACTCGGCGGCCTATTATACCCAGGCACTCGGTCATCTGGGACTCGGACATAGGGGGAAGGCGAAACGTCTCTTTGCCGAAGTGCAGCGCCTGAAGCCGGATCACCTCTGGGCAAACGAGTTCATGAAGCAGTTTGAAAAATAGCCCTCCGAACCCGAAAACAGAACGCTTTATGAATGGAAGAAAAGCATGGATGGCCGGGCTGGTTGTTTGCCTGTCGTTTTTGTCCGGATGCACCCGGGAGAGGAACGGGGAGGTGGCCGCCAGAATCAGCCTTGAGTACAGTACGCATCGTCAGCTTACCGAGATGCGCGTGCAGGGCCGCGACGCTACGGAGCCCAACCTCTATTATCCCCGTGTCAAGCAACTGAGTGACGGGTCGCTGCTGCTCTGCTTCATGAACGACCACTTCGGTTGGGACATTTATGTCTCGCGGAGCGAAGACGGCGGGCTGAGTTGGAGTGACGCACAGCTTCTGCTGGAAAAGTATTCGACAACCTCCACCGTGGGGGAGGACCTAATGGTCTATGCTAATCCGGACTTCATCGAACTGAACGACGGACGCATCCTATTGGCCTATCAGTGGCGATACAAAAAGGGATACAACGATCTTGCCCATACGAATGAGAATTGCGGCGTGGGGATCATGACCAGCTCCGACGGAGGTCGGAGCTGGTCGAAGGCCCGGTCGGTCTACCGGGGCCGTTGCTGGGAGCCGGCGATGCTTCAACTTCCGAGCGGTGAGATTCAGATGTACATCACCTCCAGCCAGAATGTGGTCAACGGACTCTCCTGTCCGCGAACTGTCGTCATCCGATCGTTCGATGGCGGGGAGACCTGGCAGGGAAAATCCGAGTGCGGCATCGGGGATAATGAGATCATTTCGTATACGAAGGATGACCGCTTCGGCTACGATGGCATGCCGACGGCCGTGTTGCTGCAGGATGGGAGCATCGTCATGAGCATCGAGGTCTGGAGCGGAAAGTATGTTGTGGATCAGACGCCGATGATTGTCCGTACGTCGGCCGAAGAGAACTGGCATTTGGATACGGCCCGTCTGTTGCGGCATGGCGGCCCGGCCTATCCGCAGAAGAAACAGGCCAATAAGGACCTGATCGGGTATGGCCCCTATCTGAGCCGTCTTCCGTCCGGAGAGACCTTGTTGCTTTCCAATGGTTTATACCAGGGCCGACAGTCGAGTTGGCTGTTTGTCGGGGATGTCCGGGCCGACAATTTCGGGTTTGCCACGACGGGCTTTGACGGATATTGGGGTTCCGTGGACTGTCTGGACAACGATCGGGTCCTGATCACCGGAACGGAAAAATATACCGAAGATTCCGTCGTTCGGGGCAAGAGCCATCTCATGACCGGCCGCGTCAACCGGGCTCGGAGCCTCACCCGGGTGGGTGATTCGCTGGTAGGGCCGGAGATGTTTGATGTCGAGAACAACGACTGCTGGTATCTGGGCCGGACGGTTCCGATGAAGGTCTTTTATGATTTCGGCTGTACGGATGAGGCTTTCGTGTTCGATACGTGGGTGTTTACGGATAAATTGACCGCATACAGTGTCGAAAATTCGGATGCTTCCGTAATTTTGTTGTCCAAAGGGGATGACGTCTATAAGTTGGCGGTGAATCCGTCCGGGGATTATGCGTTTTACCGGCTGGATCGGAATTCGTGGCAAGGTCTCCGTTTCGGAACGACGGACGAGATCGCGGTCGCGGGGTCGATCAATGCCGATGCCGACGAGGATTTGGGATTTGCAGCTCGGGTCCGCATTCCCTGGTCCTGGATGGACCGGAAACCGGCGCGTGGCGAAGTGTTGCGAATTCATCCGGCTTTCTGGTACAAGGCCCGTTCGGCGGAGAAACATCCGCGATACTGGGAGGAGTTGCAGGGAGAGAACCCGGAGGATCCGCAAAGCTGGCTTGCTGTGACGGTGGAGTAAAATTGACAAATGGTAGATAGATCCATGAAAAAGAGACTGCTTTTGATGCTTCTGGGGGGCTTGCAGATGGCCTTGGCTCCGGTTTCTGCCCAGACCTGTCGGGAACGCGCCGAATCGCTCGTTTCGAAGATGACGCTGGAGGAGAAGGCTTCGCTCGTATCGGGGCAGGTCGATGGTTTCCATACGGCTGCGATCCCGCGATTGGGTATTCCGTCGATTCGGATGGCCGATGGGCCGCAGGGCGTGCGGAACAAGACGAGGAGTACCTTTTATCCGTGCGGAATCTCGTTGGCGTCGACCTGGAATCCCGATCTGGCTCGGGAAATGGGGCGTGGACTGGCCCTGGATGCCCGGGCCCGGGGCATCGGCATCATGCTGGGTCCGGGGGTCAATATCTACCGTTCGGCGCTCTGCGGGCGTAACTTTGAGTATTACGGCGAGGATCCGGTGCTGGCTTCGGCGATAGCCTGCGGCTATATCGAGGGAATGCAGCAGAACGGAGTCATCGCTACCATCAAGCACTTTGCCGCTAACAATCAGGAGTACCGCCGTCATGCTACCAATTCGGTGGTCGACGAGCGCACGTTGCGCGAATTGTATTTTCCGGTGTTCAAGGATGCCGTGCAAAAAGCCGGTGTGGGAGCCGTGATGACCAGTTACAACCCGTTGAACGGGATTCATTCGGCTGAAAACCGCTGGCTGATTACGGATGTGTTGAGGAAGGAGTGGGGCTTTGACGGTATCGTCATGTCGGACTGGACGTCGACCTATACGACGTTGGGATGCATGGAGAGCGGACTCGATCTGGAGATGCCGAAGGGATATTGGCTGAACTACAAAATGATACGCGAACTCCTGGATCGGGGAATTGTACATGAAAGGCAGTTGGATGAGAAGTGCGTCCATATCCTGTCGACCTTGATCCGGTTCGGATTGCTCGATCGTCCGGCTGTTGATTCCGCGCTCCCGCTGGATAACGAGGAGTGCCGTCGGATCGCTTATGCTACGGCGCTGGAGGGACCTGTGCTGTTGAAGAATGCGGGAGCCCTGCCTTTGGATCGGGCCGCTCTGAAACGGGTGGTGGTTATTGGTCCCAATGCCGATCGGATTCCCTTCGGCGGCGGAAGCGGCGAGGTGACGCCGATAGAAGGTCGCAGCACTACACTGTTTTCCGGGTTGTGTGCTGTCGCGGGGCGAGAGCATGTGGATACGATCCGGTTCGGAGCGGACGGTTCGTTCGATGAAAAGGCCGTGTCGCGGGCTTCGGCAGTTGTGGTGAGTGTCGGCTTTACGAAGGAGACGGAAGGCGAAGGCTTCGACCGGACGTTCTCCCTTCCGGAAGGACAGGATGAGCTGATTCATCGGGTGGCGGGATTGAATGATCGCGTGGTGGTCGTGGTTAACTCGGGAGGAGAGGTGGCAATGCCCTGGCTGGACGAGGTGGAGGCTGTTGTCATGGCTTGGTATCCCGGGCAGGAGGGCGGCCGGGCTTTGGCGTCGATATTGTCCGGTATGGAGTCGCCGTCGGGACGTCTGCCTGTTACGTTCTGGGGTACTTTGGAAGGGAATCCCGCAGCAGTCTATTACGGGATGCGGAAAAACGAAATCGTTCCGCAGAAACGGGATCCGTTTTGCCATACGGTCTATTACGAAGGTCTTTTTTCGGGATACCGGGCGGCCGGGTCGGCCGGATTTGCTCCGCTGTTTCCGTTTGGATTCGGTCTGACCTATTCGCTGTTTGCCTACTCCGATCTCTCTATACAGCCTGCAGCTGATGGTTACGATGTCTCGTTTTGGGTCCGGAATGTCGGCAAGTGTCGGGCTGCGGATGTGCCTCAAGTCTATGTATCGGAGTGTAATCCTCGAGAACCGCGACCTGCCAAACTCTTGAAAGGGTTTGCGAAGGTTACGTTGTCGGCAGACGAAAAAACTCGCGTCTCTGTCCATTTGGGAAAGGATGCCTTCAGCCATTATGATGTGGCGAGTGGGGAATTCCGGGTATCGCCCGGTGTGTTTGAGGTGATTGTCGGGGCAAATGCCAGGGAGGAATCGTTGAAAACATCGCTGACCATCGAATAAGGATTGTCGGTTGGCTAATCGGTGTGCTGATTTGCCGAACTTGCGAAGTCCGGGTGATTCTATCATCCGGGCTTTTTGTTGGTATAGGTTGGGTGGAAGTTTATTAACTCTTTGTCGAATGATGTTGATTCTAACGACAAAATGAAGGGTGCTGTTTGCTGAAACAGTATATTTTCCCTATTTCATTTACCTCTATATGATGATCCTTTTTCGCAGAGTATGATATTTGCCTCTGAAGGATTGGTAAAATTCTCTTTCTATTGGTTAGCTGATTGTTCGAATTTTGAAAATGCGGACACGATGCGGACACGGAAAACGAAAAACCGCGTCGGACTTTCGTCTGACGCGGTTTCTGGTGCCCAGGACAAGACTCGAACTTGCACGAACGTAATTGTTCACTACCCCCTCAAAGTAGCGTGTCTACCAATTTCACCACCTGGGCATTGCTCTCCCGAATCAACTTTCGGGAGTGCAAATATAGGCACTATTTTGCGATTCGCAAAATTTTTGCGGAAAAAACGACAAAATTTGCATGGGGACCGCCCGGGTCGTTCTGCGGCGGTCCCGGAATGCTTTATTTGAGCGTCATCTCCTTGAGCAGGTAGCCCGCTCCGCCGACACGGTCCACAACGAACAGCACGTAGCGGATGTCCACGGCGATGTTGCGGCAGATCGCAGGGTCGAAGGCGATGTCGCTCATCGTCGAACGCCACGTGCGGTCGAAATTGATGCCGATGAGTTCGCCCCCGGCGTTCAGCACCGGCGATCCCGAATTGCCGCCCGTGGTGTGGTTCGTCGCCAGGAAGCAGACCGGCACGGTCCTGCGGCCGTCGATCACCGTGCCCCAGCGGCCGTAGTTCTTCGATGCGTAGAGGTCGCGCAGCGACTGCGGAATGTCGTAGTCGTAAATTTCGGGATTGTCCTTGGCGATGATGCCGTCGAGCGTCGTCTGCGGTTTGTGGTATTCGCCGTCGGCGTACTCGTATCCGGCCACGGAGCCGTAGGCCACGCGGAGCGTCAGGTTGGCGTCGGGATAGAAGGCCCGCTCGCGGTCCCATTCGCGCAGCCCTTTTATATAAGTAGTATAAAGTTCGTTGAGGATTTTGCTGTTGAGGTTGCGCAGCGACTTGGTTCCCAGCATCCACGAGATGTGGTCGAGCATGCGTTTGGTCTCCTCGCGCAGTCTGACTGCGGGTTGCATGGCCACGCTGTCGGAGCCTTCCCATACGGCCTCGAAAAGGGCGTCGGCGTAGGCTTCCGGCGATTTGTAACGGGCCATGCCTTCGGCGTAGGAGGGCGTGCGGTAAACCTTCGGGCAACGGCCGTATTCGCGGAACGCATGGCGCCAGAGCGCCTGCTCGGCGAACTTGCGCCGGGCGAAGCACTCTTCGGACCGTTCTTCGGGGGTGTAGGCTGCCGGCAGCGTCGAGAGCGTTTCGCGCGTGATTTCGTAAGCGAAATAGGCGTCCATGATCCGGTCGTACTCGGCGCGCAGGCCCATCACTACGCCGGCGTATTCGGGACGTCCCACGGACCACAGTCCGAACTGCGTCTCGTAATCGAATTTCGCTGCGACGGTTCCGCGGCGGTCGATGCCCAGCGCTTCGCCCTGCCATTTTTTCCAGGCGTTGGCGATCGAGGCGTGCTTGGCGGCGTAGTGGATGCGCAGCGCGGGGTCGGACTCCTGCGCTTTGGTGATGATGTCGAGACGGCCCGTGCGGACGGCGATCTTGGCCGGGTCGGAACGCTCGGCGATGTAGGCCACGGCGTCGGAGAGGATGTACTCCTGCGTGTTGCCCGGGAAACCGTAGATCATCGTGAAATCGCCCTCTTTAACCCCTTTCGTGGATATGCTGAAGTGTTTTTTCGGACGGTAGGGGACGTTCTGGGGCGAGTAGGCCGCCGGACGGTTGTCCTTCGAAGCGTAGACGCGGAACATCGAGAAATCGCCCGTGTGGCGGGGCCAGATCCAGTTGTCGGTGTCGCCGCCGAACTTGCCGATCGACGA
>ULVP01092319.1_pt1 | contig 16881 bp, 13 predicted proteins | sample 1959551 | NCBI WGS metagenome assembly ULVP01 (sample SAMEA4835789, study PRJEB28245) | human gut metagenome | biome: gut microbiome; material: fecal sample | place: Denmark | collected 2008 | reverse complement strand
TATATTATCGTGCTATGGACAGGTCAAGACGAGCAACTAATCCTCAAAATTATAACGAAGATGGTACAATTAAAAAAGGTCGTAAGACTTGGAGATATTCCAATCATTATAAGAAGTTAAAAGAAAAACATTCTGAATTATGTCGTATTAATGCCATAAACAGACAGCTTGCTATAAACGAAGATGCTAATTATTTAAGGAGTCTTGGTGATGTATTTATAACAGAACCCAGAAATGCAGGTAAGCTTATGAAAAGAGCTAAGGAAACTACCGTTAATAGCAAGGGCAAGATTAATAAGAAGAAACGTTTTGGCAAGTCTATAAAGAATAGATGCCCATCTGGGTTTCAGGCTGCTGTAGAAGAAAAATTCAAGACCACAGGTGGTACATATATAGAAGTGCCTAATGATTATAGAGCATCACAATATGACCATACAGCAGATGATTACATAAAGAAGAAATTATCTGACAGGATGTATCATCTAGCAGATGGAACTCTAGTACAGCGAGACTGGTATTCATCATTTCTGTTGTACTGCTATGATTATAGGACTAAGAATATAGATAGAGACAGATGTATTTCAGAATTTGAAGAGTGTTACAGTAAGGAAGAAGTCTTAATTAAAAGAATCGAGACTAATAGAATCAAAGTATTGAATAGTGGAATCAAAATAGTATAAAATAGCCATCAGGGAGATTGATTATACTTCCATATCGCAAGATAGAAATTTACCGTTAATGTGGTTGTTGGACTGCTTGGTAATAAAAGTTCTTGCTCAAATAGATTTATACTTGTATTCCAAAGTCTGAAAATGATGTACGATTATAAGCTAAACTTGACAGTAAGAACCCCACGGGCTTGCCTGTGGGAGTAGTCAGAATACGAAAAGAAAAGGAATGAGTAAGATGTCATTTGAAAGACTTAATGAATTAAAAGCCTTATTAAATAAATATAACTATGAATATTATGTACAGGATACTCCTACTGTCACTGACCAGGAATATGACCGTTTAATGGAAGAGCTCATCCGAATTGAACAGGCCAATCCTGCTTGGATTACAACAGATTCTCCAAGCCAAAGAGTAGGAGGAGAGGTCTTAGAAGGTTTCAAGAAGGTAACACATCAGCGTATGATGATGTCTCTTGGAGATATCTTTAATGAAGATGAAGTCTATACCTTTAATGATCGAGTTACAGATGTGATTCCTAATCCTGAATATATATGTGAACTGAAACTTGATGGTTTGTCTGTATCACTTGTATATCAGGATGGTGTATTACAATATGGTGCAACAAGAGGAAATGGAACGATCGGTGAAGATATCACTCATAACGTTAAGACAATTCGTTCTATCCCTTTACATATTGATTTTAAAGGACCACTAGAAGTGCGTGGTGAAATCATCATGCCTAAAAAGGCATTAGAAAGATTAAATGAAGAGCGTACTGAAGCAGGTCTTCCTCTCTTTGCGAATTGTCGTAATGCAGCAGCAGGTAGTATTAGACAATTAGATAGTCGTATAGCGGCAAAAAGAGGACTGGATGCTTTCTTGTATCATGTACCAGAAGCTTCACAACTTAATGCAACAACACATTATGAATGCTTAGAAAAGATCAAGGCTCTTGGATTTAAGACAAATCCTTATACACGTAAATGCAAGAACATTAAAGAAGTATGGAACTATATTGAAGAAGTCGCAAAACTTAGACCAACACTTCCATATGATATTGATGGTGTCGTTATCAAAGTCAATGACCTTGATTCACAAAGAAGACTTGGTTATACAGCTAAAGTGCCTAAATGGGCGATTGCCTATAAGTTCCCAGCAGAAGAGGTTATTACGAAACTTAAAGATATTGTCTTTACAATTGGACGTACAGGACAAATTACACCTAATGCAGTGCTAGAACCAGTACGTGTGGCAGGTTCACTCGTACAGCGTGCGACACTTCATAATGAAGACAATTGTATCCGCAAGGACATTCGTATTGGTGATGATGTTATTGTAAGAAAAGCAGGGGATGTTATTCCAGAAGTTGTTTCTTCTATTAAAGAAAGACGTACAGGTCATGAAATACCTTTTAAGATGATCACAGTATGTCCTAAATGTGGTTCTCCACTTGTAAGAAAACCTAATGAAGCAGCTTATTATTGTATGAATGAAGAATGTGATTCAAAGAAGATTGAAAAACTGATTCATTTTGCCAGCCGTGAAGCAATGAATATTGATGGACTCGGTGATAAGATTATCGAACAGTTCTATAACTTAGGCTTTGTGACATGTATTGAAGATATATATCATTTGGATGTACATGAAAAAGAAATCATGGATATTGAAGGCTTTGGGAAGAAATCCATGGATAAACTACTAGAGGCAATCGAGAATAGTAAAGCGAATTCTTTAGAAAAACTCTTATTTGGGCTTGGTATTAAGGGCATAGGAGCTAAGATGGCTGATACACTTGCATATCATTTTGGTTCTATGGATGCTTTACTTAATGCGAATTATGTACAATTAACAAGCATCAAGGATGTAGGGGATACAATTGCGTCTTCTCTTGCAGCATTTAAGCGTAATGAACGCAATCTAGAAATGATTGCTCATTTGAAAGAATTAGGTTTAAATATGGATTATTTAAAGGTACGTGATACAGGTGATAATCCATTTAGAGATAAAACAGTCGTAATTACTGGGACACTTACACTTATGACTAGAAAGCAGATTAAAGACTATTTAACAAGTCAGGGTGCGAATGTCACAGGAAGTGTATCAAAGAAAACAGATTTAGTGATTGTTGGGGAAAATCCAGGATCTAAATATACAAAAGCAGTTGATCTTGGTATTTCAATCATGAACGAATCAGCATTTAAGGGGGCTAGCGGACTATGAATAAATTATTAAAAGCTCTTGTTAGTATCATGCTTATTTTTGCGACAGGATGCTCCAGCAAAACTGTAAAAACATCAAATAGTACAAAAGAATCATCTGCAAAGACATTTGATGGTAATTACTACAACATGATTAACAATGGTCGTTCTAAGAATAGTGAGAAGTTCTATTTAAACTTCAGTAATACAAAGGATTTAGTTACTATTGGTTCAGGATTGCAGATTCTTTCAACAAAGCATTTCTCAACAAATGATTATTATTTATCAGAAGGATTACAATTAACACCAACTGATTACAATAATCTATTAAAAAGAGACGCTGCAGGAACTAAAGAAGAAGATAAGAAATATCCTGATACATTACAGATAGAAAGTGGTAAGACATATGAAGGCTTACAAAGCCCTGTACTTGTGTCTAATATCACTGAACAGGATTATTATAAGAAGAGTGGTTCTAGTTATGCCTTGAAGGGTATAAGTGTTGCTATTATTCTTGATCCTAAGGAACAGATTGATGGAAAGCTTTCTTCTCCTGCAGTTACTTTAAGTGATGAAAAGTTAAGAAGCTATGCTCAGCAGTGTGTTAAGAAAACATACAAATATATCCATTCAAAGAAGAAAAAACTTGCAGATGTTCCAGTTATGATTGGTATTTATCGTGCGAATAATAATGAAATATCTGAAACAAATGGTAATTATATTTATGAATCTTTCTGTGAAGGTGGCAGTGTCGGTACTTTAAAGAATGTGAATCATGAAAATGTATACTTTACAAGTACTCGTGCAACTAAGCTAGATCCAGCCACTGCATCAGAATTTGCAACTATCAAGTCTAACTTGAAGAAAGCTTCTACCGAAGCTGCCGGTTTAGTTGGACAGGCCAACTATATCGATGATACGATTCAGACAATGAAAATCACAGCACACTTGAATATCAAGACATATACAGAATTACTATATCTGACTTCAGTGATTGCTGATAACATTAATAGTAAATTCACACAGGACTTTAATATTAAGGTTCTTGTGTATTCACAGGATGAATTGATGGCTGTGATTATTAAACAAAAAGGTGAAGATGCAAAGACATCTATATTAGAACAGTAGGAGGTCAATTATGGACGATACAGATTTAATGTTGAAAAAACTAGGAAGAAAAACCATGTTCAACATCACTGACGAAGAAATGCCAGCATTAAGAGAACAGTATGAAGTATTCATGAGCCATGTACAGGCACTTGATGAAATTGATACTGAAGGTGTAGAACCTCTCGCATTCCCTTATGTGGTTGAAACAACATTCTTAAGAGAGGACGAACCTAATCATGTAATCAGTACAGAAGATGCATTAAAGAACTGCAAGACTGTACAGCGTAATCAGATCAGAGTTCCAAAGGTGGTAGGATAATGGTGACACATACTATTGAAGAATTACATGAACTTTTCAAAAGTGGAGAGTTAGATGTAAAAGAATATTATAAAGAATTATTTGAAGAAGCAAAGAAACAGCAGGAAAGACTGAATGCCTTTGTAACTATTACTGAAGAGGAAGCATATAAGGCTATTGAAGCTCCTATGACTGATGATCTTTTATCACATATTCCATATGTTTTAAAAGATAACTACAACACTAAGGGTATTAAGACAACTGCATCTAGTAAGATGTTAGCTGATTATGTACCAGTATTTAATGCTCATGTTGTTGATTTGTTAAATAAGCATGGTGTTAGTTTAGTAGGTAAGGCTTCTATGGATGAACTTGCTATGGGTGGTACTAATAAATCAGCTTTAACTGGTCCAGTACACAACCCTTGGGATACAAGACGTATTTCTGGTGGTTCATCAGGAGGATCTGCAGCACTTGTTGCAAGTGGTCTTATTCCATTCGCACTTGGTAGTGATACAGGTGACTCAATTAGAAAACCAGCAGGTTTTTGTGGGATTGTTGGTTTTAAACCAACTTGGGGTAGAATCTCTCGTTATGGTGTTATTCCTTATGCATCTTCTTTAGACCATGTTGGCGCATTTACTAGAAATGTACGTGATATGGCGATTGTGACTGAAGCATTAGCTGGAAGAGATAATCGTGATATGACTTCATCAAATAGAGAAGTACCACATTACTTAGATAACTTAACTACTGATATTTCTAACTTAAAGATTGGTGTATTAACAACTGTATCTAATGAAGTAAGAAATGAAGAAGTAAAGAAAACTTTTGAAAATGTTGTTGAAACATTAAAGTCTCTTGGTGCAACAGTTGAAGATGTTGAAATGGATAAGAAGCTTATGAAGACTTTACTTCCTACATATACTATTATTGCCAACTCAGAAGCAACAAGTAACCATTCATGCTTAGATGGTGTTAAGTATGGTGATAGACAGCAGGGTGATACACCTGATGATGTGATGATCAATTCTCGTACAGATGGTTTTGGTGATCATATTAAGAGAAGATTTATTCTTGGAAACTTAGCTCTTGCAACTGAAAATCAGGAAAAGATGTTCAGAAAAGCACAGAGAGTAAGAAGACTTGTAGTAGATGAATTAAATAAGATCTATGAAAACTATGATATCATCATTGCACCTAATGGCGGAGGTGTTGCACCTTTAATTGATGAAGCAGCTGAAGATTATTTAAGTGATGAATATATTATTCTTGAAAACTGGTTATGTCTTGCCAACTTTGCAGGTACACCATCTATCTCTATCCCTTCTGGATTTGTAGATAATATGCCAGTCGCTGTCAATATTTCAGGACGTATTTTTGAAGAACAGACTGTCTTGAACTGCGCCTATGCATTAGAAGAAGCATTAGGATTCAAGAACCAGTATAAGAGGGAGGACTAAAGATGGATTACGAAAGAGTCATCGGGCTAGAAGTACATTGCGAATTAAAGACTAATTCAAAGATGTTCTCTGCTTCACCAGTTACATTTGGTGAAGATCCAAATACAATGATCAATGAAGTAGACATGGGTATGACAGGTACATTACCATGTTTAAATAAAAGAGGTGTAGAATTTGCGATTCGTGTATGTCATGCATTACATATGGAAATCGATGAATTACTATGCTTTGACCGTAAGAACTACTATTATTCTGACCTTCCAAAAGGTTTCCAGATTACTCAGGATAAAAGACCTATCGGACGTAATGGTTATTTAATGATTGAAGTAGATGGAGAAGAAAAGCGTATCGATATCGAAAGATTACATATGGAAGAAGATACAGCTAAACAGCTTCATTTAACTGATTATTCATTAATTGACTACAACCGTGCGGGTATCCCACTAATTGAAATTGTCACTAAGCCTTGTATCCGTTCAGGTAAAGAAGCAAGTGCTTATCTTGAAGCATTAAGACAGGTATTCTTATATACAGAAGTATCTGATGCAAAGCTTGAAGAAGGCTCTATGCGTTGTGACGTTAACGTATCTATCCGTCCATTTGGTCAGGAAGCATTTGGTACACGTACAGAAATCAAGAACTTAAACTCTATCAGCAACGTTCAGAAGGCTATTGATTATGAAGCAGGACGTCAGCAGGAAGTCATTGAATCTGGAGGAGAAGTTCTTCAGGAAACTAGAAGATATGATGAAGTAGAAAAAGTGACTACAGTGATGCGTTCTAAAGGGGATGCTGTAGACTATAAGTACTATACTGAACCAAACATCTTACCTATTAGATTAGATCATGCATGGGTAGAACAAATCAAAGATGAATTACCTATGATGGCTGGAGAAAGAGAAAAACATTATGAAGAAGAATATGGTATTCCTAAGGTAGATGCGAAGATTCTAGTTTCTACTAAGTCTATGTCTGATTACTTCAATGAAGTAATCAAATATACTAAGAACTATAAGAATGCTTCTAACTGGTTATTAGGTGATGTTTTAGCTTTCTTAAATAAGAACAACCAGTCTTATGATGATATTGAATTAAATCCAGAATATTTAGCTAAATTAATCAATTTTATTGAAGATGGTACTATTTCTTCTAAACAGGCTAAAAAGGTCTTTGAACCAATGATGACAGAAAATAAAGATCCTGAAAAGATCATTGAAGAAAAGGGTATGAAACAGATTTCTGATCCTAACGCTTTAAAAACTATGGCGAATGAAGTATTAGATGCCAACCCACAGTCTATTGAAGACTATGCGAATGGTAAAGATCGTGCTGTAGGATTCTTAGTAGGACAGGTTATGAAGAAGTCTAGAGGACAGGCTAACCCAGGTATGGTTAACAAGTTGCTTGTTGAACTTCTTAAAGAAAGAATTAAATAACTATACTTTACTTTATATCTTTGGTAAAATAGAAGGGTAAAGTAGGTGATTAATGTGTCCAAAGAAAGATTTCATTTTGATGATGAAGAAGACGTAGTTATCCAGACACCTAAGAAGAAGGCTGAAAAGAAGCCTACTCCTAAAGAAATGGGTATAAAACCTTCTAATAAGTCAAAAAAGAAAATTAAAACAAGATATATTGTGCTTGGAATCGTTGCAGTACTTGTACTTGCACTTGGAATCTATTTATATAGTGCTTTAAAGGATGAAGGAGCTATATATGGTGATCGTTGTGAAGGACTTGTAACAGTTCAAAAGAGTGTCTTAGATGATACAGTCAACGAAGCTAAATCTAAACATAGTTCTATTGCATCTATGAATATTGAAACAGCATGTAAGCAGTTCAAGGTGGATATTGAATTTACTAATGGTACATCAGTTAAAACTGCTGAAGAAATTTCAAAAGATGTTGTAAAAATTCTTGATTCTAAAGGTGGTCAATCTGCTTATGAAGGATCTGACTATACAGAATTATTTAATAAGCATAATGGTGTAAAACAGTATGAAGTAAACCTTTATTTAACTGGTGGTAATGATACTGATTTCCCAATGTATGGTACAAAACAGGCAGGTAAGGATGATATCGCCTTTACTCTTGCATCTGTAAAGGATCAAGAAACAACAAATAAAGCGAAAGCAACAGAGCAATAAAATGAAAAGCGATTTTTAATCGCTTTTTTTAAGTGAGGAGGATATATATGAATAAGAGAGATCAATTTATAGGTGAATGCATCGATTATACACATGATGGTTTAGGTGTAGTAAAGCATGATAATACGACTATTTTTGTGAAGAATCTATTACTTCATGAAACAGCTAAAATAGAGATTATTAAGGTGCTTAAGAGTTATTGTGTAGGAAGAGTAGTGGAATTAAAGACACCTTCTAGTGAACGAATAGAGCCAAAATGTGACTGTTTTAAACAATGTGGTGGTTGTTCATTAATGCATATGTCAGATCAAGAACAACAGTCTTTTAAGACTAATAGAGTGAAAGAAACATTCTTAAAAATTGCTCATCAAAACTTGAGAGTCAATGATTGTTTAATGGATCAAGACCCTTATCATTATCGTAATAAGGTACAGGTTCCTTTTGGAATGCAGGATGGACATATTGTCTCTGGATTCTATAAAGCACGTACAAACGATATCATTAATAATGATTACTGTCTTATTCAGAATGAATTCTCTAATAAGGTCATTAAACGTATTAAAGAATTATTTGAAAAATATCATATCCAGCCTTATGATAAACTCACTAAAACAGGTAATATCAAGCATGTATTAACTAAGACAAGCTATCATAAGAATGAAGCCATGGTTGTATTTATCTCATATAAGAAGAAAATCCCACATATCCATGAAATCATTGATACTTTAACTCATGAATATCCAGAAATACGTACAATTATTCAAAATATTAATTCCCGTCATGATAATGTGATTCTAGGAGAAGAAGAAAAGGTACTATATGGAGAAGGGTATATTGAAGATACACTTCTAGGAAATACTTATAAGATTTCTATGAAGTCTTTCTATCAGATTAACCCAAGACAGGTAGAAGTACTCTACTCTAAGGCGATTGAATATGCAAAATTTAAACCAACTGATGTAGTCATTGATGCATATTGTGGTATTGGTACTATTTCTTTAACTCTTGCGAAACATGTTAAAAAAGTCTATGGTGTAGAAGTCGTTCCACAGGCAATTGTAGATGCAAAAGAGAATGCTGAAAGAAATCATATTACAAATGCGGAATTTGTATGTGATGATGCAGGTCATTTCATGACTGAATTTGTAGAAAGAAATGAAAAGGTGGATTGTGTTATGGTGGATCCACCTAGAAAAGGATGTTCTACTGAATTCCTAGAAAGATTAACTACACTCTCTCCTAAACGTATTGTCTATATTTCATGTAATGTAGCGACTCAGGCAAGAGATTTAACTTATTTGGTAGAAAAGGGTTATAAGCCATTAGACGTACAGCCAGTAGATATGTTTCCACATACGCCTCACATCGAAAATATCTTATTGTTGAGTAAATAATATGTTCCCATTTGATGATGATCCACGTACTGCCTGTATAGTATGCAATCATGTACTAAATAAAGAAGAAGCTATTACTTATATAACTCATGATGAAGATGGTATGTGGCAGTTCTTGTGTAGTAAAGAACATACTACAGATGATGCAAGGATTGTATCTCTAGAAGAAGTCTATGCATTAGACCCTTCTATTGGTGAAGTAGCAGATATGCCTTGTGGTTGTTATATGAATAAAAAGTAAAGTGAAGCCTATGTAGGGGGGCTTTATATATTAGAAAAAGTAGAATTTGATCAGATAATGAATATTGACTTAAACTATGCTAAAAATAATGATTCTATTTCTGTTGAAGAAACTTTTAAACGATTAGAAGAAGACATACAATTAAATTTGGTTATGAGAAAAACTTCTAAGAGATAGTGAAATACCTATTTTTTAGAAGTTTTAATTATTTATCAGTCATGTTGTTTCTTCATTTTAGCCATTAAAGCTAAAATTTCCTGTGGGTTTGTTAACTGACGTCCAGGAAGTGTCTGTTTAGGTGTGCGGTCACGCTCGGCTTCATCAATTGCATCTACAAAACGCTTTACACTATCTGGCTTTGATATAACAAAATTATGAGTAATACTTGAAGTGGGCATACTGATATCTCCTATTTTCTACTTTATTATAGGCAATGTGATATAAGAATACAATCTTGAAATTTACAATTAATTTAGAATGATATGTAAACAAAATGGTTATCTCAAAAATGACAATTAACTTCTGCTCCCTGTAATGATAAATGGACTTTGTGCAAAGCATATGATAATTGTATCGTAATTCTCTTTACAGAGCTTTTATGTTGAATGATAAACAGAGTGGTATTAAAATTTATATATGAAAGCGAGGAAATAACCAATGAGTAGAAGAGTTAATAGAATACCTGTCGTTCTTGATACAGGTAACATAAAAGAATTATCTCAAGAAGATATTAAGATGATCTTAAGAGCAGCTGATATGTGTATTATGAAAGCAGGAAGAAATATGCTTGCAAAGATATTAAAAGGTTCTAAAGACAAAAAGGTATTAGAACTAAAATTAGATGAATGTCCTGCTTATGGATATTATCATGATTTGAAATTAGCTGATATTATGCATTATATTGATTGGATGATTGATGAAGATTATCTTAGAATAGAATATGAAGGGCGTCTTCCTTTATTAGTATTTTCTGATGAAGGATGGGCAATAGAGAAAGAAACATTTGCTCAGGAATTATATCAACAGTTCTGCTTAGATGTAAAAGAAAATAATCCACGTGTCATTCATAAACTGATCAAAGTAAATAGAAAGGTTATTTTACGTATACTTGATATTATTGAGGAAGAAGGCAATAAGGAATTTATTTCTTGTTTAGAAGCTTATAAAAAAATAGAAACAAAAAGAATTGGTAGACGTATTATTGAAGTAGAGAAGACAATTAAAGATAAAGTGTAGGAATCAAGAAAAAAGTGGCAGGCAAGAAATACAAAATGTATATTGTACTGTCACTTTTTATTGTATCATTGGAAGATTCATAACAAAGTAGACCAATACGACATGTTAATCATGTCTTTTTTTGTGGTTCTATTCTTAAACACTTACAAATACAGTATTATGTAAATACTATGTGTAAGCGTCTTCGCTTACATATTTGTATTATTCCAACAAAATAACCTCACATTTAATTATTACATGTCACAAATTCCTAAATATGGTACAGTCTGTAGGGTAATTAGGATTGAAAATGTAACCGCTATCGTTTACTATATTTGTAGAAAGTAATAGGCAATTAAAAAAGCATTATTTTGGAAATGGTATATAAAGGAAGGAGGAATAAATTTTTTTTAATCGTCTATTGTATGCGATTGTTTGCAAATGATTGTGTTATCAATTGCATAAGTGCGCAGCTGAATCATATATTAAGATGATCTCTTATTTCTATAATTGTTGATATGATAAAGTGGCAAAAAAGCTCTAAAGGTTAAAGAGGAACATTTTAAATTTAATATGAATGACTAAGATAATGAGATTAAGATTTTTAAAACATATTTATTTAAAATGATAAATACTTTAACTAGTGAGATGCGAAACATAAATATAAAACTTATGATATGAATGTTATAGAATAACTTATTTTTGCTAATAACAAACTATCTAGATTGTCAGATATTAAAAAGTGCCCTTCATGCAATTGTGTTTATACAATTGTAAACGAATAATTAAAAATTGAAGAAAGGGGAAAGAACTATGAATGTTAAGAAATTCACGAGTTATGCAGTAGCATTGATGATGAGTATTTCATTAGCACCTATAAATGCGAATGCTGATAACGCAGTGACGAACGGTTATTATAACGATTCTGGTCAGTGGGTTCAAGGTGAATTAGATCAGACCCTGCCAGAAGGTATTCATTCAGTTGATAAAACAGCTGAAGCACTTGGTAACAACACTTATAGGATGAAATTAAAGGTTGTTACTAAACAGAATGTTGAAACTTTTACCAAGAAGTCAGCTACAGTTCTTGTAGTTGATACTTCAAATAGTATGGATGGTAACCGTATTGGAAATTTAAGAGCAGCAGCAAATGAGTTTGTGAATTCATATGCTGGTGATAAAGAAAATGTTGGACGTTATCTTGCAATCGCTGATTTTTCAAACGGTGTTAAAGTAGCGTTGAACTGGACTGATGTCTCTTCTAGAGATGGAAGAAACAATGCAAAAACTGCTATTAGTAAGTTAAAGGCTAATGGCGGAACAAACCTAGATGCTGGTATTAAACAAGCTACATCTTTATTCTTAAAAGATGCAGTGAAACAAATTCAAAAAGACAACAGAAATACAGTCGTATTAACTGATGGAACACCTACTTATTATCTTAAAGATTGTGAAGGTGGATTCACATGGAATCATAATCATGTCAAAATTGATGGCATAACATACGATCGAAAAGGTAATGGCCGAGAAGGTAGTGAAAAAAACCTTGAAGCAACATCTAAAGATGCTAAGCTTCTCAGAGACCAATCTACAGTTTATACAGTGTGTTATGGCGCAGCCAGAGATATAACATATAGAGATGGCCCTACAGTTTCTGAATTCTTAAAAGGCAGTATCGCAACAAGTCGTGATAAAGCATATGATTCAAGTGAAACTGATGACTTAACTAAAGTATTTAAGGCTATTTCTGAAAGTGTTACAACTGGTATTACTGGTAAAGACCTAGAAGTATTTGATGGAGCAGCTCCATTTGTATCAGTAAGTCAATTACCTCCAACTGTACAGCCGGATGCAAGTGGCTTTAAGTGGAAACTTGCAAATGCAACGACTACAACAGAAGGTACTCAGACATATTATACTTATGAGTTAGAATACATTGCTACATTAGATGCTGATCATCCTGAATTTGAAGAAGGAAAACTTTATCCATTAAATGGTGAAACATATATTGCTATGCCTGATGGAAGTAAAGTTAAATTCCCAATTCCAGGTGCAAAAGGAATTAAGTCACGCTATACAGTTACTTATACTGATGGCGTTGATGGTGAAGTCGTATTTGAAGATAAGGTATTTTCTGATTTAGTAGTAGGTACAGCAACACCTCATTTTGGTGAAACACCTACAAGAGCAGGTTATACATTCACTGGATGGTCACCTGCAGTTGAAGAAAATGTTACACAGAGCATCACTTACAATGCAACTTGGGTTAAGAACATGGTTCCAATCAATGCAGCACCAGTCATTCATGCAACAGATAAGACAATTGAAGTGGGTGATGAATTTGATCCAAGAGCTGATGTAACTGCTGAAGACGAAGAAGATGGAGATATCACTAATAAGATTGAAATCTTAAAGAATGATGTCAATATTAATGAACCTGGTATTTATGATGTTACATACAAGGTAACAGACACTCAAGGCGCATCTTATACAACTACAATTAAGGTTACTGTTAATCCAAAGGCTGCAGATCTTAATGCATGTCCAGTGATTCAGGCAACAGATAAGACTCTTACAGTTGGCGATGAATTTGATCCATTAGCTGATGTAACTGCTGAAGACGAAGAAGATGGAGATATCACTGATAAGATTGAAATCTTAGAGAATGAAGTAGATACAACTAAACCTGGCAAGTATGAAGTAACTTACAAGGTAACAGATAGCGGTGGCGCATCTCATGTTAAGACTATCAAGGTTACAGTAAATCCAAAGATGGAACCTATAAATGCAGCACCAATCATTGAAACCGAAGATAAGACTCTTACAGTTGGTGATGCATTTGATCCTATGGCTGATGTAACTGCAACAGACGCTGAAGATGGAAACTTAACTGATAAGATTGAAATCTTAAATAATGAAGTAGATACAACTAAACCTGGTAAGTACGAAGTAACTTACAAGGTGACAGACAGCAAGGGTGCATCATATACTAAGACTATTACAGTTACTGTAAATCCAAAGATGGAAGTATTAAATGCAATCCCTACTATCAAGGCTGAAGATAAGACAATCACAGTTGGTGATACATTTGATCCTAAGGCTGATGTTACAGCAGAAGACGTGGAAGATGGAGATCTAACTGATAAGATTGAAGTATTAAAGAATGAAGTAGATACTACTAAGGCTGGTAAGTACGAAGTAACTTACAAAGTAACAGATAGTAAAGGCGCATCTCGCACTAAGACTATTACAGTTACTGTAAATCCTAAGATTGAAACTCTTAATGAAGCACCAACTATTGATGTAACTGATAAGGAAATCACAGTCGGTGATAAGTTTGATCCAAAAGATGGCGTTACTGCAAAGGATAAAGAAGATGGTAACTTAACTGATAAGATTGAAATCTTAAAGAATACAGTTGATCCATCTAAGCCTGGCGTATACGAAGTTACTTACAAAGTAACAGATAGTAAAGGCGCATCTTGCACAAAGACTATTAAGGTTACAGTGAAAGAAAAAACTCCTGCTCCAAGCAAGAATAACGATAAAACAACTACAGTAACTCCTAAGACAGGCGATTCTACAAACGTATCTGCAGTGATTGCATTACTTGCAGTGAGTGGTATTGCATTACTCGCATTACTAAAGAAAAAGAAAGTATCATAGTATAACTAAGATATATATCTAACCAAGGGACAGTCGAGAAATCGGCTGTCTTTTATGTTGATTTCGGAAATATCGATAAAAATTGTGATAATAAGAAAGGTAAGCGCTGTGATGTTACAATTAACTAAATATGTTACGATATGGAGTGGCTTAAAAGGCTGTCAATATTGAACATAAAGAATGTTTTGTTTATCATATTAGTATAAACAACAGAAGTTAAAAAGCAGAGGAAATGGTTTATAAGAAGGGAGGATATAATTCTTTTTAATCATCTGTTTACTATTGTTTGCTCATAATTGATTGCATAAGATGTACTGTTTGGATACTGGATGCATGATAAGAGATTGTTTTTCTTGTATTATTATGATTTATAGATGGGTGGGTGATAAGTTGCTCTACCTACTTAGATCATTGAACCAATCACTTGATATATGTTTGGTATTCTAATGAATATACACTAACACAAATATAAAAATGGGAATTAAATGTAACATAAAAGTTGTTCTGTATATATAAGTGTAAATGTTCATTGAATGAAAGACTGTAATATATTAAGTGGACTGATTTCTTTAGCTAATAATGTGAAAAAAAAGAAACACTATGAACTAGAAATATAGGAACTCATCTCATATTCATAAAAGCATTCAGATATGATATTGATGAATGGTCAATGTATATGATTATTTCAGAACTAGATAAAGTAATATGAAATCATAGAACTCCAGATGTGCACCTCATATCATTATTATTTTTATGAGTGAATAATAAATATTATTGAGAGGGGTAAGAAAACTATGAATATTAAGAAATTCACGAGTTACGCAGTTGCATTAATGATGAGTTTATCATTAGCTCCAGTTAAAGCAAATGCACTTACGACTGATGGTTCATTGACTAAAGGTTATTATAACGATGCTGGTCGATGGGTTGAAGGTCAACTAAGTCAGACATTACCAGAAGGAATTCAATCTGTCGATAAGACAGCAGAAGCACTTGGTAATAACACTTATAAAATGAAATTAAAGGTTGTAACTAAACAGAAGGTTGAAACCTTTACTAAGAAAGCTGCAACAGTACTTGTTATCGATTCATCAGGCAGTATGATCGGTAAAAAGCGTATGAAGAGTATTAGAGATGCAGCAAAGACATTTGTACAGTCATATGCTGGTAAAGATAAAAACACAGGACGTTATCTAGCAGTTGTTGATTTTGATAGTGATGTCGAAGTGAGATTAAATTGGACTGATGTTTCTTCAGTTAATGGTAAGGAAGCTGCATATGAAGCAATTGATGGTTTAAGAGCTCTTGGTGGTACAAACCTAGATGCAGGTATTAAACAGGGTACAGCTTTATTTAAGAATACTGCTATCAAGGATATTAAAAAAGAAAACAGAAATGCCATTGTATTTACTGATGGTAAACCTAAAAAATATCTTGTAGAATGTCAGCACAAAAAACCAAAGAAAAACGATATCGTTATTGATGGTGTTGTTTATGATAAAAAGAATAAAGGTGGAGTTGAAGCAGCAGCTAAAGCAGCTGCTAAGGATGCTAAACTTCTATGAGATCAGTCTACTGTTTATGCAGTAAGCTATGGTAGTGATAAAAAGCCAATGTGGAAAGGTGGGCCTAAAGTTTCTGAATACTTAAGGGGTAGTATCGCTACTAGTCCAGATAAAGGATATGATAGAAGCGAAACTGATGACTTAACTGAAGTATTTAAGGCTATTTCTGATAGTATTACAACTGGTATTACTGGTAAAGACCTAGAAGTATTTGATGGCTCTGCGCCATATGTATCAGTCAATAATTTACCAACATCTGTACAGCAGGATGCAAGTGGCTTTAAATGGAAACTTGCAAATCCAACTACTAAAACAGAAGGAAAAGCCACTTATTATACTTATGAGTTAGAATACACTGTTACATTAGATGCTGATCATCCTGGATTTGAAGAAGGAAAACTTTATCCATTAAATGGTGAAACATATATCACTATGCCAAATGGAAGTAAAGTGAAATTCCCAGTTCCAGGTGCAACAGGAATTAAGACTCGTTATACAGTTACTTATACTGATGGTGTAGATGGTGAAGTTGTATTTGAAGATAAGGTATTTAACGTTGTAGTAGGTAGTTCAACACCTGGTTTTGGTAGAACACCTACAAGAGCAGGTTATACATTCACTGGATGGTCACCTGCAGTAGAAGAAAAGGTTACAAAGAGTATCACTTACAATGCAACTTGGGTTATGAACTGGATTCCAATTAATGCAGCACCAGTGATTCATGCAACTGATAAGACAATCACAGTAGGTGATACATTTGATCCTATGGCAGATGTCACAGCAGAAGATGCTGAAGATGGTAATTTAACTTCTAAGATTATTGTTGAAAAGAATGATGTTAAAACTGATGTTGCTGGTCAGTATGAAGTAACATATAAGGTTACTGACTCTCATGGTGCAACTCGCACTAAG
>ULVP01084650.1_pt1 | contig 16892 bp, 10 predicted proteins | sample 1959551 | NCBI WGS metagenome assembly ULVP01 (sample SAMEA4835789, study PRJEB28245) | human gut metagenome | biome: gut microbiome; material: fecal sample | place: Denmark | collected 2008 | reverse complement strand
GTATGTGGTGATGCCGAAAAGCGGCAACTGAAAAGTTTTTACATAGATACGTTCAACAAAGAGAGGAGCAAATCACATGAAGAGACGGACAAGCAGAGTGTCCCGCCGTATCGTGAGCCTGCTGATGAGCATAGTGCTCACGCTGACACTGGTGACCCCCGCGGCCTTTGCCGAGGGTGACATGCCGGACAACGGCCAGCAGCAGGAGCAGCAGGTGCCGACGGACGCCGGGAATGGCGGCAGCGGCACGCCCATCGTCGAGGGCGGCGCTGGTACAACTGGCACCACCCCCAGCGGGGACGCCGAGGGCGGAGACACCGAGGACGAGGACGGCAAGGACGAGAAGCTCGCCAACCCCAGTGACGAGGACAAGGACCCCGGCGAGGGTGAGGACGATGTCAACGCGTCTTCCAATGAAGCCGATACTCAGGAGGGCGAAGGCACTGATACCCCCGTGGTTGCTCAACGCACGGTGACGCTGGAGAAGTGGAACGAAAAAGCTGCTTATGATGTGAAGATCGTCATTCCCGCCGCGGCTTCCGAGCCCGGCGAGGGCGAAACGACTGAAGCACCCAGCGAGGGTGTCGGCATCGGCAGCGAAACCGGCACGCTGAGTGACAAGTATACCGGCACCGATGAGAAAATCACTTTGAAATTGACCACGGAGGGCTATACCGGCACCTCTATTTATATCAAGTCCTCCGCGGATGAAGTTGTGGCCAAAACTACGCCCAAGCTGGGTGACGACGGCACACTGGAATATGTATTTGCCGGCGAGGAAACCGACATCACTTTGTACTACGGCACACAGGATGATTTCGTCTCCGCGTGGTATGGTGATGGCACTGCTACAGACTATACCATCCGCACCGCCGAGGAACTGGCGTATTTCGCCCAGCTGGTGAATGGGAAGGCCAAGGATAGTACGGGTAGCACCGTTGCCGCACAGACTTTCTCCGGCAAGGTCATTACGTTGGCACGAGACATTGACCTGAGCGGTGTGTGTGGTGAGGGAATCAAAAACTGGACGCCCATCGGTAACATCTCAAATAAGTTCCAAGGCACGTTTAACGGCGATGGGCATGCTGTTGAGGGACTGTATATTGATGGGGGGCTTCGCCAAGGATTATTTGGCGTAAGCGCCGGAACGGTGAAAAACCTGATAGTAACCGGCGTCATTAAAAATAATAAAGCTCAGGTCGGCGGCGTTGTAGGCAATAACGCTAAAGGATATGTCATCAACTGTGGTTTTTATGGACAGATAGGAGTGCCCGGGAGTAACCGCGGTGGTGTGGTAGGTGCCGGTACAGCTGCGAATGTCAAAAACTGCTGGTTTTACAAAAATGGCGGTGCTGAAGACAAAGTGGTGGGGGGAACTGGGGCCATCAACTGTGCCGCTATTACTGGGCAGAACGCAGACCTTACGACAGTGAACATGGACATTGAGGGCGATAAGGGGTGGATGTGGACTGCGGACAAACCTTACCCTGTGCTTGGGGAACTTCCCAAGATCATCATGTTCGAGCCTGTTTTTTCAGACTGTGAAGCTAAGTTAACCGTCATGGTGGGTGACGCTTTGATTGAGCCCATCGATGGGAAATACGAGGTAACTGAAGGTACGGCTACCATTAAAACGGAAGCTAAGGGTATATATGTTACCACCGACCCAGCCGGTGACGAATTGTTGGAGATTACACCGGACGGTATTGAGTACACAGTTACTAAACCTATAAAGCTGTACTACGGAACGGAAGCGGACTTTGCGGATTATGCCGCGTGGCAGAAATTTCTGCAAACATGCAGCATTGAAAATGAAGACCAATTCAAGCTCTTGGCCCGCATGGTCAACAGCGGCAGATGTGACACAACAGGTGTGGCTACTATTACCCTTAAGGCGTCGATCACACTGCCCGGCGACTGGGAACCCATTGGCACATCTGACCATCCTTTTGCGGGAAAGTTTAACGGAGTGGGGGCGAGCTATTCCATCTCCGGCCTGAACGGCGACCTGTTCGGCGTGGTAAAGGGCTCCATCGAGTCCGTGAACATCAGCGGCGGCACAGGCCGGCTCGTGGGGACGCTGGAGTCCGGCGGCACGGTGAAAAACTGCATGTCCACCGCCGAGGCACAGGGCAGCGATGAAAATGCCGCAGTCGGCGGTCTGGTGGGCACGGCCGTGGAAGGCGCGACGGTGTCCAGCAGCTATTACTATAACAAAGACAGCATGGACACCCTTGCCGTGGGCGGTAACGGCTCAATAACCAACTGCTTCTATCTGGTGGGGGAGGACCAGTCCACCTTCGGCAGCACGGCCGATGAAAACGGCGAGAACGGCGACACCGGCGCCCGGACGGAGGACGAATTTGCCGCCGGCCGCGTAACATGGGAGCTGAACGGCGGCACAAGCGGCCTTGGTAATGCCGTGAATTGGAGCATGGCAGATAAGGTTAAGGTGCCTAAGCTGACGTATATCAGCGCCGGCAGCACTTCTGGCCGTGTTTATGAGCTGACGCTGACAAAGGTGTACGCCCCACCGGCCAAGGACATCCGTCTGGAGGGCGGCGAAGATGTGACCGTGTTCCAAAACGGCGACACATGGTACGCCTACTGTGTCTGGGCCAGTAACAAAACATTTTCTGTGGAGGTGGATACGACCACGCTTGAAAGCGGCGACATGGTAAGCTACGGCACCAAGGGAGAGCCGACGAAGATCATTGACATACAAAAGAACGGTGATCCCACGCAGAACACATATTTTTACACCATCGGCGGCAAAATCGAAGCGGACATCGATTGGTATGTGGGAAATAAGGACGAAAAGACGTATACACTGCGCACCGCAGCGGAGATGTTCGGCTTTGCCGCGCTGGTGAACGGCACGGCGAAGGATAAAAACGGTAGTAAAATCTCTGAGAATTTCAATGACAAGACTGTTGAGTTGGACAATGATATCGACCTTTCCGGCTATTCGTGGACGCCGATCGGCCTTGGCAATGGCCCTGTCTTTCAAGGAACGTTCGACGGCGGCGGCCATAGGATTAAGGGACTGTTCGTGACCTCCAACATGCAGTATGCCGGCTTATTTGGATACCTCAAGGGTGGTACGGTGCAGAAGGTACAGGTCGAGGGCAGCATTGACGCCACTTATACCAGCGGAGGCAACTTCTTTGTCGGAGGTATTGTAGGATACTTAGAGGGCGCCGGCACTGTGAGCAACTGCCTGAGCAAAGTGGATGTGACAGCTACATCATCAAACAAGGCCGTCAGCGCCGGCGGTGTGGTTGGCTTCGCTGTTAGCGGCAGTAAGATAAACCTCTGCTGGAACGAAGGTAGCGTGCAGGTAACCGGCGTAGTGGTCGGCTCTGCTGTCGGCGGTGTGGTCGGAGGGGCGGCCACGGCAACCAACTGCGCCAACTTTGGCGCGGTCACAAGCAACTGCGCCACGGGCGGTATCGCCGGCAGTATCAACGAAGCGAGCAACTGCTACAACCTCGGCACGGTGACCGGCGCAGAGGGAATGACCCACAAAATCAGCGGCGGCACGGTGGTCAACAGCTACTATGCTGATATCGCCGGGAAAACCGGTATCTACGTCAAGAACGGCAGCGATACTACCAAGGCGGGCACGACCGAAATTACCATAACCGAAGAGGAGAACGGCAAGCTGACCTACAAGGTCACCATGGACAGTGCTGCGTCCGACTTGGTGGAGGTGCTGAACGAAAACACCCCTACCGCTGCCAATATAGAGAAGTGGATCAGCAAGCTGAGCACGCCCTACAACCCTGTACACATGACCCGCTGGGATAACTCTCTTGAGCCCGGTGCAAAGGAGGGCCTTGTGTCCATCACCTACGACCCCGGCACCGCAACCGTGGGTACAGCGGTATCGGATAGCTGGCTGCTCAAGGAAGAGGTAGAGTCTTGGACATTTACCCTTAAAACAGCCGATGATCTTGGCTTCAAGCACGAAAACGGCACGTTCCTCGGTTGGAGTGAAAAGTCGGACGCCGCAGCGCCGGAGTATACCTTCGGTGGTGAGGCCCCGACAATTACGGTGACCAAAGAGCAAAAGAATGTTACCCTCTACGCGGTGTGGAAAAATATCTGGAGCGGTGACGGCAGCAAGGACAGTCCGTATCAGATCTCCAATGCCGAAAAGCTGACTGCTCTGCAAACGCAGGTCAATGACGAAGGCTTCAACTACAAGGGCAAGTACTTTGCTTTAACGCCGGAGAATAAAACGATCGCTCTTACCGGAAAATGGACGCCCATCGGCAATGGGAACACCTCTTTCGGCGGCAGCATTGAAGGCAACGGCACTACCATCACCGGCCTGCAGGTCAGCGAGGAGTGGTATGCGGGACTGTTCAGGCTTCTCGGTGTGGACGGCACGAGTACATATATCAGGAACCTGACCATAAGCGGGGATGTAACGGCGGAAAAGGGTCATGCCGGCGGTTTAACGGCTATCGTGGGAAACGGCACCATTACGCTAGAGAACATCACGACGGAGGTAACAGTAACCAGCCATGGTGATGCAAATTATGCCCTTCCTTTCGGTTCCGCCGGCGGCTTGATCGGATATAATGTTGCAAACAACGGCGCTGCCTACAATGTCGTCAAGGTCATCAACTGCACCAACAAGGGGAATATATCCGGCGCAACAGCAGGCGGCATCGCCGGTGCCAATAATGATCCTAACGCGGCAAGCCAATACACCTTGGAGGATTGTACAAACAAAGGCTCCGTTACCGGCCTGCTCTATGCCGGAGGCATATTGGGCGGCAGCACTAATAGCACAGCCACCAGGTGTGAAAATAGTGGCACGGTTAAAGCTACAGGAACCACAGGAACGCGCGGCTACGCCGGAGGTATATGCGCGACTAATTTGCGGTGGGCAAAGCGCTGCGTGAATACCGGGGAAGTCTGCGGCCAGTATGCGGGGGGCATTGCATACGGACTGAGCTCAACATATGGCGGCGAAGCGAAATACTGCCTCAACAAAGGTAATATTACCGGCACGCGTATAGCCGCGGGAATCGTTGCATACGGCAAAAGCGAAGATATTTCGGGAATTGGCGGTATATCCTTCTCGTACAACCTCGGCAAGGTAACGGCTGATGCTGGAAAAGGTGCGGCAGAACGTGCGTATGGCATTGCATCGTCCGGCAACATTAAGAACTGCTTTACCTACAATGAGGCAAAGCACGTTGCCATCAGTGCATCCAATGAGCTTGTCACAAACTCTTACTACCTCGCTGATAGCGCGGGCGAGTTTTCTACCGCATATGGCGGCGAGTGGGCCAGCGCGGATGACTTTGCCAGCGGTAAGGTAGCATGGGGTGTCGGCGGCAAGGGCGAAGGCTCCCAGGGCGGCACCGGCCAGGATGCCCAGCTCGGCTGGTGGAAGCAGGACAAGGATGACAAGTATCCGACACTGCTGCCAACACCCGATATGAGCAAGCGGTACTACCGCACAGACGTGGACTGCGGTACTGGCGGCGAGGTGGAACTGACCCGCAATGCAAGTAACACGGTCAAAGAGCTCTCCAGCAAAGAAGCAGTCTATGGGCCTGCGGGTACCAGCGTGACCATCAAGGCCACGCCCAAGGACAACACCATGGGCTTGAAGTCCCTGACATGGACGCATAACGGCCAGACCGATACTCTGCCTACTAAGGGCACACCGAGCATCGTCATACCCGCAGAGAGCAATGTTACTATCCACGCCGAATTTGCCAGTGTTGGCCCCGGCGGTAATGGCGGTTACTACTACGGCGGCAGCGGCGACGGTACCGGCACCGGCGACAAGGACGACGAGGGCCTGCAGGACGGCCTGAACATGGACGTGGAGTACGACATCAAGGGCCTTGTGCTGGACGCCTATGCCGAGTGGGGCTCCAACGGCGGGAACAAGTCCTTCCAGAAGTGGCTGGAAGAAAATCCCAACGTGGTCCGCGCTCTGCTGACCAACAGTCTGGACAACATGGCCACCGCAGCCGTGGGTAAGAAGACCGATGAGGCCAAGGATCTGGCGGCTCTGCTGCTGGCCAGTCTCAACGAGCACACCGGCGTGGACGGAAAGGACGGCGACACCATCGCCAAGGCGCTGCAGAAGTACATCGACTCCGGCAGCGAGGAGGTATTCAGTGCGTGGCTGACCGGTGGCGGCGGCATGGCCAGCGGCACCTATGAGAGTATCTACGGCCAGTACGCCAGCAGCCTTGCAGCACTGGCAGACCGTCTGTACAGCAAGTGGGAGGCCAGCGGTACGTCCATGACCTTCCCTGTGTGGCTGGATTCTCAGCAGGTGAGCATGGACAGTCTGTCCGAGAACGCGGACGAGCCGGACACCGATAACGCCAACGATCCTCAGACCTCCGATGCCCCGGACGACGTGCCGGACGGACAGGATACCGAGGGCGGTGCCAGCGGCAACTCCGTGTGGGAGATCATCGGCACGGTGGTGCGGGAGAATCCCATCATCGTCTGGAGTATTGTAGCCGTCATCGTAGCGCTGATCATCGTGGGCGCGGTACGCCGTTACCACAAGGTCAAGCGCGATGAGCATGACGAGAAATAATTAAATCTGATTACGCCGCGGGTGTAGTCTGCCGATTCGCGTGGGCGGAACTTCCGTCCACGCGAATACGGCTATATAAACGGAAGCAGGAGGAATACCTCTGTGAGAAGAAAAACGCAAAATTTGACGGCGTTTCTGCTGGCGTTGGTGCTGGTTTTCGGCATGATACCCGCAGCCTACGCGGCAGGATACAGCATCAATGTTGAGGCACAGGAAGGGGCCATACTGCCTTACTGGGTGTTTGAAAGGGCGGGTGATACGGACAGCGCGGAAGTGCAATACCTCGCTGCCAATAAGAACTATGATCTGCCTGCTGGCGAAAACGCACTCGTAGTGCTGGCCGTGCTGAAGGACAGCAAAAACGAAGTTTCCTGCGGCATCTCCATCAATGGGATGTACTATGTGCAGTCCGTGACACTGGACCATCCGGATTTCTTCACCGGCACGGTGGAGATACGGGTGGGCAAGGACGCACAGCGGGAGGAGAAGACTTGGGGCGTTTTTGTCCGTAAGGAGCGCTCCAACTCCATTGGCGAGGTGCGGTTCATAGACGGCACATTCACCGCCGATGTGAATATCGCCGTTACGCCCATGACGGCAGAGCAGGCAGCGGCCGCACAAAAGCAGAACCAGCGGCAGGTAGTGCCTAAGGGCAAATACACGCTGGAGGATATCTCCGAGGCCATTCAGGGCATCATGGCGCAGAAGCGCTCTGTGCTGGGACTGTCTGAGACCGACAATTTACTCTCCGGGGACGAGCTGACCTACGCTGGCAGCACGGCTGCGGACTGGCTGCCCATCGGTCTGAGCCGCTGCGGCGTGGAGGATGACTATGACGCCTACCTCGCGGCCTTGCAGACCTACGTTGAGCAGAAGTACCGTGAGCCGGACAAGCTGGACCGGGTGAAGGCCACCGAGTGGCACCGCATCTCTCTCGCTGTGCTGGCCTGCGGCGGCGACCCCACTCATTTCGGCAAGGATGAAAACGGTAACGACATCAACCTCATCGCGGACGGCGTATATGACCGCGGCAAGACCATGGACATCGGCGCGCAGGGCCTCAACGGCTGGCTGTGGGGGCTTATCACGCTGGACAGCATGACGTATAATATCCCGCCGAAATCCAGCTATACCCGCATGGAGATGGTAAAGAAAATACTGTCCTTCCAGCTCCCGGATAACGGCTTTAATCTGCGCTTCGCGCAGGGCAGCACCGCTGACCCGGACATCACCGCTATGGCGATACAGGCGTTGGCACCCTATTATTGGGATTCTACGTTCAACGTGAAGGACCCGGTGGATAAGGCGCTGAGCTGCCTGTCTGAATTGCAGTTGGATACCGGCGATTTCCGCAGCTGGGGCACGCGGAACTCCGAATCCGTGTCGCAGATCATCGTGGCGCTGTGCTCTATCGGTATTGACCCGCAGAATGACCCGCGGTTCATCAAAAACGGCATCAACCTGTTGGATGCGCTGTTTTACTACCAGCAGGAGGACGGCGGCTTCGCCCACTCCTACGATTCAGACCCCGGCAACCCCTTCGCCATTGCGGGTGAGAGCAACAGTATGGCTACCGATCAGGCGCTGCTGGCGCTGGCGGCCGTGTGGCGTCAGGCGCAGGGAATGGGTATCCTGTACGATTTCCGCGGCGGCAGTGTGTCCGCCAAGATACTGACGCCGGAGGAGAGCGATGTATCCTTCGCGGGCAGCTACGAATTCACCGAGGCCGACCGGCAGCAGGCGGACGCCCTGCCCAAGAAGCTGAGTACAGAGAACGATGAGGAAGTGACGGCTCTGCTGAACAAGCTGAAAATGAGCCGTGATTTTGACGGCTATGATACCTACATGACCAAGCTGACGCAGGCCAAGAGCGACATAGATGCGCTGTATGCGGAGATCGAGGCTATAAACACAGACATTCAGGAGCAGATCATCCCCATGACCGAACCCGGACTGGGCGAGAAGCCCACCGTGGACAGGCTGGTGAAACGCTACAAGGCGTTGTCCGACCATGACAAGGCACTCATCCAGAACTGGGATGCCGTACTTGCGGTGAAAGCACAGACGGACGCGGCACAGCGTAACCTGTTTCTCATCATCGGCGGCGCGGTGGTCGTCATGGTGGCCGTGACGGTGTTCGTCCGCCGCAGGAGGGAGAGCAAATGAGAAAGCATTTCACAAGAATACTCACCACACTGCTGTCGCTGGCGATGCTTTTGCCCATCGTAGTACAGGCCGCCCCTGCGGACGGATGGACGGATGAGGCGGAGCAGGCGTATCAGACGGTGACGGAGCTGGTGATCCAGCGCGTCACCGAGAGCAAGGACTATCTTGCCACGGCCACGCAGGAGGAGAATGCCAAGGTAGTTTACGCCCTGTGGACCTCCGGCGCAACTGTCCCCAGCGGCTTCTATGACGAATACCTGCAAGCGCTGGCCGACTGGCTGGACCTCGCCGTCAAGCGGGGCAAGACGGCCTATATCCCCGGTGCTATCCGCACAGTAGCGGCTATGGGACTGGACGTGACGGACTTCGCCGGGTACGACCTCATGGACACCCTGCGGAAGCCGGAGCTGGTGGAGGCGGACGAGGACCGGTTGGATATGCTGATGGATCTGGATGCCGCCGGTGACGCAGGCAAGACCGACGAGTTCAACGCCCTGCGGGAGCAGCTTTTGACCGAAGCCCTTGCCCGGCAGCAGAGCAGCGGCGAATTCCGCTACACCTCCCAATGGCCAGCAGGACTGAAGCAAAACGGCGTGGTCAGTGAGCCGGACCGCTTTGACTACATACTTCTGACTGCGAAGTCCGTACAGGCCCTTGCGCCCTACCAAAGCCGCAAGGACGTGTCCACGGCCATTGATAAGGCGTTGAATTACCTCTCCGGGCAGCAGCTCTCCAGCGGCGGCTTCCTCAAATACAGCGACGAAGACGTAGAAGAGGATGCGGCGGTCATGGAGATGCTGACCGCGCTGGATATCTCCCTCGCGGACGAGCGCTTCACCAAGGACGGCCACACCGTGCTGGACGGCATGATGGGATGGTATCAGGATTTCTATTTTGAGGAAGCAGAGAATGCGCCGTATCAAGGGTTTTACCGTTATGATGTAAAATGGGGTTACAATGCTCTTTGGGGGGGGTGGTATCATAGTGTATCGAAGGTGATGCCGAAACCGCCAAGTATATCGCCAGATGAAGAGACATTTGATATGGTGGTCACCACTGTATTAAGACGGAGCTATATTAATCCTGCAACGTATACGGGCTTGTGCAGTATCAGGCCGGGCGCGAAAGCGGCAAGTGTTGCTGTCAACGCGCCTACCCCATCCGCGTCCGCGTCCGAAAATGCGTCCACCATAGGCTTTTCCAAATTGCTGGATGAACAGAAGGCGCTCTTTGAACAGGAGGTATCCGACGGAAGCCTCTGGAACGAGGATTCATGGATGGTGACAGAGAGCGACATAGCCTCTTTTGCAAGGGATATCTTGGCACTCGAAAAGGCAAATGGAGGATTCTCCGAGGAGGAGAAGGCACAGCTCTCCGAGCTGATGAAGAACATGATGTTGACCAGCAAGGAATACTATTATAAAAAGAAGAGTAAGACCCTTTCGTGTGGGGCTGTCAGAGCTCTCGTTGCGTTGGGGATGGACCCCGGCAATGTGGAGGGACTTGATTATCTCGCACCGCTGACATCTCTTGACGGCAGAGAGTTTCCCCAACTCGACGACTTGCTGAAGGATGTTGACGCGGTCGATCCCAATGTGTGGCGCGCACGGGGCATCGACGCGGATATGCTTGTGGATGAGTATGCGGCAGCTATGATCGAGTACCAGATGCCGAACGGAAAGTTTGACGATCATTACAAGTATGTACTTAAGCAGGGCGAGGACTGGCAGACAAGCAAATTCACGAACAAAGACCAAGTGGAGTTAAACGCCGGTGCTGTCGCGGCGCTGGCTCCGCATACGGACAAAGAGTACATCGCTAAATCGGTAGAAAGTGCCATTGAATATCTCTCCTCCGTGCAGTTGGCGGACGGCAGCTTCCCCGGCAGAGATGGCCTGCCTGACGGCGCGGCGACTCTCGCCGTACTGGATATGATGGATGCCGCGGGTATCTCCTTGAATGATGAACGCTTTGTAAAAAACGGCAACACAGTCGCGGATGGTCTGAAAACCTTTTACATTGATGGGCTTGGGTTTGTCACCAGAACGGAGGTAGATGCAGATGTGGATGGCCTGACCGAACTGCCTTCTTATACAAGCAAGCTCTTGGACTTCCCCTCCGCTGTATCCGCTCTTACCTACCTCCAAGCCGCGGAGAACGGCAAGTTCGGCCCGGACGGCAAGGGCAACAGCGTGTTTGAGATCGTGGGTGCTGCTCTGACGGAAACGCCGCTGGGAGCGATACTGCTGGCCGCCATTGTGGCGGCACTATTGGCCTTCGGCATGGCGCGCCGCTACCGCCGCATCAAGAAGGAGCAGTAATGTGAAAACAAGATGCAGGCATATCGCTTTCCTGTTTCTGGCAATCCTTTTGCTGCTGTCCTGTGCGGCCTGTGGCCGCGAGCAGACGCAGCCGGAGAATACCGGCGATAAGGACCAGTACATGACCGATCCCATACCAGAGGGCAGACCTGCTCCAGTAGAACCGCAGGACACGACGGTGGATACCTCCATGACCCACACCTGTACACTTTCCATCTCCTGCGAGACTATCTTGGACAACATGGATAAGTGCGTGGAAAACAAGCGGTTCCTCGTGCCGAAAGATGGTGTTATTTTTCCGGCCACAGAGGTGGGGTTCAGCGAGGGCGAGAGCGTATTCGATGTCCTTCAGCGTGTATGTCGTGACAACGCCATCCATATGGAGTCCAGTTGGACGCCCATGTACAACAGTGCGTATGTGGAGGGGATCAACAACCTCTACGAGTTCGACGTGGGAAGCCTCTCCGGCTGGATGTACAACGTCAACGGCTGGTATCCCAACTACGGCTGCTCCCGATACCAAGTGAAGGACGGCGATGTAGTCGAGTGGCGCTATACCTGCGATCTTGGCTATGACTTAGGTAGCGGCATGGCGGGTTAAATAAAAAGGAAAGGCGGCAGTATGCCGCCTTTCCTTTTTGCAACTTATCATGTCTCGTGTCGAAATGTGTCTCAACTTGAGACGCCTTTTTTCGCCCCACTTTTGCGAAAAAAATCGAATACAAAAGCCTTTTGTAACTTTACTGCTACTTTTCGGGAAAAATTCGGGTTTTGCCGTTCTTGTCCGTGATAGCTACATCAGAACGAAAGACAGCAGGAGAACGACTATGAAACTCACAGATTTTTACGCCTACACGGAGCAGACCTTTGACTCCTTCTGCAAGCAGGTCATCCGCAACGAGCGTACCGATGCCCTGCGGGAGCTGGCATATCATGCAAAGAACGAGACGGCGTTTTCGGCACTTACGCCGGTGGAGATGGCGAGGCTGTCCATAGTTGACCGCATCCCCGAAGATACGGTGGAGTTCCACATCCGCGGTTATACCGTGGCGGTAGAGAACGCCGCACTGGGACAGGCTATCGCTGTCCTACCGGTACGCCTGCGAGATGTGGCGCTGCTGTACTACTTTGCGGGCATGAGCGACCCGCAGATCGGACAGTTGCTGCGGCTCAAGCCGGACACGGTGCAGCATCGCAGAGCGGCATCACTGACCAAACTGCGGAAATTGTTGGGAGGTTCGTATGGGCAATAACATTTCCTATCAAACCATTCTTGCAGCCAAGGCTGGCGATCCTATCGCCATGGAGCAGGTACTCCGCAATTACGACAGCTACATAACCATGTGTGCCCAGCGAACCATGACCGATGAGTACGGCAACCGCCGCGTGGCTGTGGATATGGAACTGAAAGGGCGTCTGCAAAGCAAGCTGATGTTGCAGATCATCTACAAGTTTGATCTGACCCGCCTGCCTGAAGGCGAGGTCATTGAAACGGATTAGTGTTACTGATCCGTGAGAGGGCGCAGTGTGCTGCGCCTTCTCACGGGCTGGCAACAGTCCGGCTATATGCCATTCTAAAACTGAATAGGGCTGTTTGGGTACATTCCCGAAGCAACGAGCCGGTGAGAGGTGCGCCAAGATCGTCCACAGGGACGGGAGCGAGAAACGCCATCGTCACATGGCGGCACTGTGGCAGTGCCACCGCCACGACTTGCGGAGGGGTAAGATACTTGCGTTGGCTATGCTTCACCGCGTAGAACGCCCCGCCATCAGAATGGAGGGAGGCCGTGACCTATGAGACAGTTGCCGCTGTCGCCCATTCCGCCACTGAAAAAGAAACAGCAGCATTGTGCTGCCAAAATGGGGGAGTACACTAATGAATAACCATGAGAAGTTTCCACTGGAGAAGGACTTGCAGGGACGCCCGGTGCTCCATCTTGAGTTTAACGGCTGTAAGGTAGAAGCGGTTTTTGCCTGTGACCCAAATCCTAAGATTGAAGAACGCTTCAAACGCACCCTGATGGACTCATATCTGGCATTCCTGAATTCTGCGAATTTATAGTAATTTCAGCAGAAATTTGACACTATTTGTAAAATATGAGATAATATAGTTGCGGCAATAGCTGTGGTTGCACCTTGACAATCCAATATGAGGATGTGTCGATCTGTTATCTCACATGACAAAAGAGAGGATGGATCGCCATGAACAATACGAGTGTTATACTGAATAATTCTATTATGCCGTACCCGCACAATATGGAGACATCTGCGGAGAAGCTGAGGGCATTGTGCCTGTACCGTGTTTCTACCGGTCAGCAGGTGTACTACAATGAAAAGCACGAGGCGGATATTCCCATGCAGAGAAAAGCCTGCCGCGAGTTCTGCGACAGGATGGGTTGGGAGATCGTCTATGAACTGCAAGAGGAAGGTGTTTCCGGGCACAAGGTACGAGCGGAAAACCGTGATAAGATACAAAAAGTCAAAGAATTGGCAAGTGCAAAGAAGTTTGATGTACTGCTTGTCTTCATGTTTGACCGTATTGGCCGTATCGCAGACGAAACGCCTTTTGTGGTGGAGTGGCTGATAGACCACGGTATTCGCGTATGGAGTACGCAGGAGGGTGAGCAGCGTATCGAGTCGCACACCGATAAGCTGACCAACTACATACGGTTTTGGCAGGCGGATGGAGAGAGCCGCAAGACATCTATCCGCGTATCTACCCGCATGGGGCAGATAGCGGCAGATGGCTTTTTCAGAGGCGGCCCATGTGCCTATGGCTATAAGCTGGTCAAAAAAGGCCGTAAAAACAAAAAGGGTGTGGAGCTGAACGACCTTGTGATAAATGAGGAGGAAGCCCCTGTTGTCCGGATAATGTATGCGAGCTATCTGAATGAGGGCTATGGCCCGCAGCGTATCGCCAATTATCTGCGTCAAAAGGGCATAAAAGACCGTGAGGGAAAGAACTGGCATCCCGCGACTATTAGAGCCATCCTGCGTAATCCGCTGTATACAGGCATTATACGCAGCGGAGAGAGCCGTTCTCCTGTCCAGCCAGAGCTTATCATTATAGACCAAGATACCTTTGACGCGGTACAGGAGCTAACTAAGGCACGCTCCGAACACAGTTCAAATACGCGCCATATTCCTATCAATACAAAGGGAAAGGCGCTGCTGACAGGTCTTGCGTTCTGTGGGTGCTGCGGCAAACGTCTTTCGCTTACAACGAATGGGAAAGGCCGCCGCAGGGCGGATGGGACAGATTACATTCGCATACGGTATATTTGTCAGACCAAGACTCGTTCACACGGAGAGTGTGATGGACAAACTGGCTATACGATGCATATCCTTGATACTGCTGTCAACGACTTCGTCCATACGCTATTCCAACGCATAGGCCATTTCTCACAATCCGATGCCATCCGCATAGGCGTTGAACAGAAGTTGGATGACCAAGCGGCTGTTGTCCGGCAGATGGAAAAGGAAGTAGCCAAAGCAGAACGTGACCTTAGCAATTTGCGGGAAGAAATAATGAAGGCGTTGGATGGGCAGAGTGCCTTTAGCAAGGAAATGCTGGGTGATCTTATTGCGAAGCAGCAGCAAAAGTGCAGCGAAAAATCAGAAGCGCTCCGAAAAGCGCAAGCGGAATTGGATGAACGTGACACGGTATATCAGCAGATGACAAAAGAGTATGACCGGCTTATCAGCTGGGCGTGTGTGTATGATGCAGCCAGTCTTGAAACAAAGAAAATGATTGTGGGTCAGCTCTTTGAACGGATCGAGGTCTATCGTGACTACAAGATAAAGGTTTTGCTGAACATCAGTGTTGACCAATTCCTGCGCGGTTTGGAGGCCGCTTCGTAATGGCCAGCCGAAGGAGCGAAAACGACATGGTCTTACAAGAAAAAACGATATAACGAATATTGCTACAAATTATACACGAAATAAAGGAGAGCGCTTGAATGGCATTCAAGAGGTCAGCGGTTCGATCCCGCTTATCTCCACCACAAAAAGGAAACCACGACATCCGTCGTGGTTTTCTTTTTGCCTCTATCCGGAAACCCGTCTCAATTTGAGACGGGTTTCGGCAGCTTATTCACTTTCCTCTGTTCCCTCCGGGAGCGCCTCTGTACCCTCCGGCAGCTCCGCTGCGCGCTCCTCCTCGGTGATGGTGGGGATAAACGCCTTCGCCAGCTTGCCCTTGCCGCGCTGCTTGATATAGAAGTACCCTATGGTACTGAACACCACCGCACCGATGAAGTTCACGAACAGATCCCCCATGGTGTCGTACAGCCCGATGTCCAGGTATCCGCCGAGCCCCAGCTCCTGCCCGTTTATCGTCACCGAGGTGATGCCGTCGATGGTCACGGGGGTGTTGCTGTTGGTGGGATCCAGCATCACCGAGGTGATGGCGTTCACCACCGTGTCCTTCTGCATATCCATCATGAACAGCCTGTCCATGCCGAACTCGAAGAACTCCCACAGTACGCCCACGGTCATGGAGAAGCAGAACGCCGCCACAGCCACATAGATAGGGGACAGCTGAAACTTGATCTTGCTGTTGCGGTTGAGAATGTCGATGAGCGCGAACCCCGTGGCGGCGCACAGAAATCCCGTGGTGGTGTGCAGCATGGAGTCCCAGTGCGGATAGGTGATGAAGTAGCACTTCAACTCGCCCAGTATCTCCGATGCGAAAATAAACAGCAGTATGATGATCTCCAGCGTGGACGGCAGCTCAATGCCGAAGTTCTGCTGGATAAAAAACGGCAGGACAAACAGTCCCAGTACCAGCAGGCAGATAAACGCGCTCTCATATTCGCCGCGGATGATGGAAGACACCAGCGTAGCCAGTACGATCAGCCGCAGTACGGTGTATACGGCGAACACGGTGGGCTGCCGCCTGATGACGGCCTTCAGCTGCGGGCCCAGGTGCCGCGGGGCCTTTTTCTTACGTTCCATAGTGTATCCCTTTCTGCGTGTCATTTCCATTTTCCGGTATTATACCACAAAATACGAAGAAATACAATAAAAATGACAGCGCGGCAGGACCGAGCCGACCTTCGTCAAGCGTCTCGCGCCCAGCAGGATAGAAACAGCGCCCCGCCAGATGGCGGGGCGCTGCTGTATGCGTTTGTTACTTCGTGCCGAAGATGCGGTCGCCGGCATCGCCCAGACCGGGCACGATGTAGCCGTGCTCATTCAGGTGATCGTCCAGCGCACCGGCGTAGATGTCCACATCCGGGTACAGCTTCTGGATGTGTTCGATGCCCTCGGGAGCCGCCACCAGCACCATCAGCTTGATGTGCTTGCAGCCGCGCTTCTTCATCTCGCCGATGGCCTCCGCGGCGCTGCCGCCGGTGGCCAGCATGGGGTCCACGATCAGCACATCGCGCTCGGCCACGTCCTTGGGCATCTTGCAGAAGTAGGGGTGCGGCTCCAGCGTCTCCTCGTCGCGGTACATACCGATGTGCCCCACACGGGCGGAGGGCACCATCCGCAGCACGCCGTCCACCAGACCCAGGCCCGCACGGAGGATAGGCACCACCACGAACTTACGGCCCGCCAGCGTGGGCGCGTCCATCCCGCAGATGGGGGTCTCGATGTGCTTGGTGGTCAGGGGCAGGTCACGGGTGGCCTCATAGGTGATGAGCATACCGATCTCGGATACCAGCTCCCGGAAATCCTTGACGCTGGTGTTCTTGTCCCGCATGATGGTCAGCTTGTGCGCCACCAGGGGATGGTTCATGATGACTACTTTACCCATAATTCTGTTCTCCTCTATATAAAAAATTGAAGACTTTATTGAATCGGCGCCGGTTTCT
>ULVP01063078.1_pt1 | contig 17238 bp, 14 predicted proteins | sample 1959551 | NCBI WGS metagenome assembly ULVP01 (sample SAMEA4835789, study PRJEB28245) | human gut metagenome | biome: gut microbiome; material: fecal sample | place: Denmark | collected 2008 | reverse complement strand
AATTATTCATATTTGTAAAATTAATTTTGAACAGTTACTTACAACGATTATTTTTAACCATCTTTCTTTCGTCATCGTTCAAAAAACTAAAGTTTGTTTTAGGGAACAATTTATAATGTGTTCTGCTCAAAAGTGTTTGTTCTGAAATATTCTCCAAAAAAGAATTATCGTCCAAATACTGTTTGAATCTATATTGATGATTTTTATCTTGACCCATGTTGGATATACTATTATAAAAGAGTAATCCTAATTCTTCATCAGACATCTCTGATTGAATGAAATTGAGATATGTATGAATGTCATCTTTCTTTCCTTCCCAATGTTTTATCACAAAAGAGATCAAGTTATGAACGTAACGAAAATAAAAACCTGCATTACATCCTTGTTCTTTGACATATTCATCATAAAGGTTTCCTAAATCATGGAGAGCCGTTTTATATTTTGTTTCAAGTATGTCATTCTCATCTAATGCATTCATGGCCATAGCAAAATCATTATTACCACCTATTGTTTCAAGATAATAATCTTTGAATCTAACATAGAATTCACTCATGTTTTTGGATCCAGATTTTGAAAATTGACAAATTTGTTTATCTCCTTCAGACCGTACATTATAATACATAGAAAGCATATTGAAAAATGTTCCTTCAAATCTTGTCCTAAAGGCATCATCTTTGGCTTCTCTACTCTGTTTCTGTTGAGCATTAAATGTCAAGAACAAAAATATGGTAGAAACAAATGCCAAAACTATTCCAACTGTGCCAGATAAGAAATCACCAATATTATCACCTAAATTATCTTCAATCTTAGAGATCACCTCTTCGTCTATTACACTTATAAAAATATAAGAAAATAACAGACATGTAGCAACAAAGACTAAGATATATGCAACATACTTAAGTGTTTTCATCTTTACTTGTTTTTTTAGATATTATGTAGGATATTATAACATTTGCTTGTTCAAAGAGACTCTCATAAGAAGGATAGCCAGTTGCATCATTACAAACATGTTTTGTTATGTCTATATTCATACCTATATTTGTCATTCGTGCTACTGTTACAGTTCTTCTACTTCCATTAATATCTAATTCAAAAGCCACGTCCTGACATTCAATATTATTTACCTTATATGGTTCGTTATTATTTTTTCCTCTCAAATAATTAAAAACGTCAGCTACTTGTTGGATAAACTTATTTTTAGGAGCTATGAAAGATACTTCTGTAGTACACTCTGAAAAATTGAAATCAGGCTTCATGGCTTTGAACTGACTACTGTCAACACCACGTAACACAACTTTTTTAGCCCCTCCTACTGCTGCAAGATTAATTTTCAAAATCTCAGGTACAAGATATGGACTAAAGTTGATCATAAATTGATCTATTAGTTGTGGAACGATAAAATCTCTTATTGCTTTAGTCAAAACTGAGAAAATTCCATTATTACCTATTCTTTCTAATACCAAATAACCTTTATTTGAATTGGGTTCAATATAAATCATAAAGTAGAACGGCATTAATGCTGCTTCGTTCTTTGTTTTGGTGTATTTTGCTTCCCCCGTTTCAATATTGATTATTTCTTCTTGAGTACCATATTCTCCACTTTCAATGATTCCATCAACATAGTTTTGATGACGATGATATATTATATCTGCATTAGAGCTTCTTTTTAATCGACTTACCTTTTTATTCTCCGTATCATTTAACACCTTAAGAGTAAGATTATCACGCCAAGAGTTAAACATTATATCAACAAGTTTAATAAAGTCTTTTCCTTTATCAAAATTTGACAAATTTTCTAAGTCGTCTTTTTTTAGATGCTTATAGATTGTTATTTGATATACACTTAGACTTATACTTTTCATCTATACGTTTTTTACGAATTAAATATTTTAGTTTGTACTCAAGACAAGACATGTTAGTTGGTTCTCAATTTAGGGCATAGCCCTTTGTATAGGCACATGTAAGAGTGCCTATATATTGAGTTGGAAACATTTTTTCCTGATTTAAGCCCTAATTTAAATGCTAACGAATCTTAACGATAACGTATTATTTTCCTCTTCGTCTATATGAAGACTTGTTTTTCAACCCCAAATAATATTTGTATAATAATGCAAAATGAAAATTTCTATATACATTATTTCCGATACGGACAAATACAATATGAATAATACCATTTACTACCAATAAAGAAATAATACTATCTCTATCTTTATTCTCTTTTAGTTTTCCATCTGCCAAGATCAAATCTAACAAAGAAAACATATCCTTTTGGCTCAATTGTTCTCTTTTCAAGTATGCAGGAGCTTTTTCTCGTATATAATCAAAAATTGGAATAAGATCCTCATTACCTTTCTCACTTGATAAATCGCGGAAATGATGTTCTACAGCTTTAGCTCTCGTCTTTCCGAACGTATAATAATATTGAGGCAGGACTGGGCAATCCGTTGAATCCTCTCTAAAAGCATGAACTAAAGCTTCAGATATCAAATCTATGAAAGGACGTAAACTAATCGTATCATTTGCATTCTTAAGGTTCTTAAAAAACCAATCATAACTTTCTCCAAAACGAGGTGAGTTATTTGTATCAGAATATCTTCCAAAAAATGTTGCACAAAGATGACGCAAAACATAATCATCCAAAGGTGGTTGTCCGCTTAAATTTTGTATAGTCTTGACCACTTTGTTTACATACGAATTTGGATAATACTGATAGAGACGCATCAACTCAAAAAATTCATTCCATGATTTTGACAATATAAGTTTAAAGAAATATGCAAACAACTCTTCTTGATTCCATTCTATAGAAATTGTTCGGTTTGCCAGTTCATTTTTATTATTTAAGTTGCTTATTTTCTCATATAAATCACTACGAAGGAACAACTTTGGAGAGATCGAATCATATTTCATACGACGACAGAGGTTTATAAGCGGAGATATCCTTTCTGACCACATGTGTGGTTTCACAATACTATCCAACTCGTCAAAAATAATAATAATCTTGCTATTCTTATTTTTTAAATAGATATTAAGATTTCGTAAATCTTCTTCTATCTGAACCATGCTTTCGTCAGAAGCAATTATTTCCTTAAATCTTGAAGCAGTTTTGACATCATCAAAAATTGGAACAACATCCAAGGAAGATTTATAATCATATGGGGCATCAAGCATGATAGCATTCCATATATAGACCGTCCAAAATCTTTCAAAGAAAAAGTCGTTAGGATCGTCAACATTGTCAAACTTTATAGTGTCAATGCGTTTGTGGTCATCTATAATATGAATAAACTCACAATTTAAAGATGTTTTATTTGCTCTCTCTTGCAACGCATTTACAATATTCTTTTCTCGTAATGAACGGTAAATATAACTTTTTCCAGTTCCCTTATTACCTAAAACCAATATTTTGTCAGGGTTAAACAAATCCTCCATGCAACTTCTGAAGAAGTATCTACCTGAAATTAATTCATCATTATAATCCTTTATATTTTCTGCATATAGCTGAGGCATTTTATCCTTTAAGTTCGAGAGAATAATTTTTTTCAACTTTCCTTTGTCTGTATTTGGAATTTTTGAGTTTATATTCTCTTCTTCCTCACTTAATTGTCTTTTAACAATTTTAGTAAACCCTTTAGAAATATGTTCTGAGACTATATGCTTAGATTCTTCTATGAGATTATTAATAGAATCAAATAAGTTATTGTACTCTGGAAAAGTGCGTTCAGTTATCAAATCAACAAAATCCCTATAATCCTCATCAGGAGTACCTAAAGCGGCCAAAACTTCATTATAGGTTATACAATATCGTTCAACAGACAATTCCTGTGAATCATGTTTCTTTTCTATATCAGAAGAAATTTGATTTAGATATTTATCTACATTTTTATTGAATGCTTCAAATTTAAATCTCTTTCCTTGTGCTGGTACAACTGAATTAGCAACTATCATCCTTGGTGAATTCTCACTTTTCAATGAATCTAAAAAGAAATGAAGACCAGGAATCGTTTGAGTCGAATTACCAAAAAAGCCAACAACCAAATCGGATAAACGAAAAGCAGATATACCAAACACATCATTGAAACCAGTTCTAGAATCAATAAATATTGCGTCTGGATTTAAAGTCATCCTTATTTGTTTAATTAATTTTTTAAATTGATTAACCAAAACATCAGGACTATAAAAATCTAAACGGGTCAAACCATTAAGATAATGATTAAGATTCGTTCGGAATAAACAACCAACTGTTTCACTGTCATCTAAATTTCCAGCTGGAAAAACAAAAATTTCACCATCGCCAGAATATTGCTTAGAAACTTCCCAAAAATACCCCGTCAAAGACTTATCATCTTTAGGCTCTTCAGAGAAATATTCAACAAGACCATTCGAGTAAATTGGTGAACAAGGATCTTTCAAATAGAAATTAGTAAAACCAGGAGCCTCAAAATCACAATCCAATATTACAATTTTCTTTTTATAGTTTATTGCTAAATAAGAAGCACAAGATGCTAAAGTTGTAGATCTGCCAACACCTCCCTTATAACTATAAAATGTTACTATTGGTATCTCGTTGTTTATTGCTTTTAAAGGATCTAACAAATTGGACAAACGGCGTCTAGTTGAGCTTATATTAACCTTATTCTTATTTTCAAAGATAAAAGATTCTATAAAATCTGGTGAACTAAACTCTTCTTGACTATAGCATTTTAGATTTACTCCATCATAATCACAAAAGAGCTTAATAACATCTTCTTCTACTTGTCGACCTAATACTATATAGAGATCAATATAATTATTATAATTTAAGACTATTCTATAATCAATAATTCCTCCATCTTTCATAAGCGAAGAAACTTTTAGATTTATGTCTTCAATATTTTTATAGAGAGTTATCATACAAAATATTTTATACGTAATTGTTTAAACATTTGATTGATATCACTTAGATATTTTCGTAAATCATCTTCATTAAAGTCCAAATTACTAGAGGTTTTCGGATTCTGATATCTAACCTTCTCACTCCATTCTTTAAACATTCTTTTTTGTATTACATTAGAACTTGGTACCCCTAGAAGTACCACTCCAGAATAATCACAATGAGCATTAGATACTGCAAACATCAACTTTGAAGATAAATTATGAGTTTTAAAACCTTTATTATATTTAGAATATGTTTCTATATTAATATTTTTTTCCCATCCCAAACTAACAAAATGAGAATAACTTATCATCGTTTCAATAACATAACCACTCAAATAATATATATCTAACATCAGTCGTTTGCGATTGGATTCTAAATTTACTTTTCCATTCATTGTTGACAATTTTTCCAACATCATATTGCAAACGTCCAAATGACGAAAAGCAGAATAATAATATTCATTAAATAGCATAAATAATAGTAAGCATCCAACCCCATATGGCAATACCGCTCAGCCCCAGTGTTTACTGAGGTTGAGAAATTTCCATCAAGTTGAATAATTTCGTTTTTTATTGTTAGTACTCAATTTAGGGCATAGTCCTTTGTATAGACACTTCTACGAGTGCTTACATATTGAGATGTTAACATTGGATAAAGTCTTCACGCATTACACATCGAAGGTATAGTCTGAATCAGATATATTCCGTTCGTGATGAATGTAGAAGATTTTTTGTAAGTCATTGTTCGAAGTTCTTTCGATAAAATGCTTATGTTCGAGCTCCAATATTAGGTATTCTACGAGACTACGGCGAATAGTGTTGTATGCTCCCCAAAACAAAATAGGCAGATAACCTTTTTGCAATTGTTTATCGACAAGAGATACGACATCTGATTCTGTAAAATAATAATACGGATAGCTTCCCCTTGTTTTTATTATATGTAACTTAACCTTTAGGTCAGGATCCATCAACGTCTTGTCTATTATAGAGTTGGCGAAACTCTTCACGATAATATTTCGTCCCAAACGCATAAGCCATACTACTGTAATGATTATCAGGATTAGATTTCCTATTTTTCCTGTGACACCCAGACTTGCTATCAAGCTCTGACACTTATCATTAAAAGTAGATATTGTTAACAATGTAGCGGAGAGACCTATAAAATTCCCAAACTTTTTGGGTTTGTAGATATCCGTCAAGTTCTCCTTTGCTATGCCTGCCGACTGCGCTATCAAATCATCATATTGCTTCCGGACTTTTTCAAGAGAATTGTTTTTCTCTTTAAGCTCCACTTCCAACCTCTTGATTTTATCCTTCAGCTTCAGTATCTCTATTTCCTGCGAAGTGCTTTTAATGATTGATTCATATTTCGAAGCTTCACCTGAGTCGTTCGTCTTCACCAGTTGGTTTGACGCTCTTTGCATTTCCAGATAAGAAAAGAATTCATCTCGCAACGGGCTTAACACTTTGAATCGCTCTTCAGCAATCTTTTGAGCCTCTCTATCAGAGTACTTGTCAGGATGATTTTCTATAAGGGTTTTACATAAAAACTCATACAGCGCTAAATCATCTACAGCGTCGCTTATCCCGAGCTCCTTTTTGACTCTTGTAACGATATTTTCCTTTATCTCGTTTCCCATAATAATCAAGATTCTCAATAAGATTGTTATTCCACTACTTCGAAGTCTTCCTTATGCACGCCTCGGATGGCCACGGCGTAGCCTCCAAAGTTGAATACGAGTTGACGGTCACGGTCTATGCGGATGATGTAGCCTTCGCATCCGGCGAAGATGCCGGTGAGGACTCGGAGCTTTACGTGGTCTTTGGCGAATTTCTCGAATGGGTCTCTCAAGAACGTCACTCTTTCTGGATTGTCCTTCAGAACTGTCATGAAAGGTTGCATGACCTTGTCTTTGATGGATGCTGGCTTGCCCTTGCATCGGTCGTTCACCAAATGGTATTGCGGATAACGATTCTTCAGAAATTCCTGAAGGACTTTTGTTTCGCCCTGCAAGAATACGAGTCCACTGATGGTTGGCTTTAATTCTTTCTTTACTCCACCCTTCTCGTTCTTTTGGCTATACCTGAAAGAACGGTGAATGAAACAAGGGACGGGAGGATTGGGATTTTTTTCGTTATAGTCTTTCATCTCCTTCTCAAAAGTCCGGGCTGTCCTGTTGTGGATAAACAAGTAACCCCAAGGCACACCTTCTATACCTGGACCAGATTTGTCATCTGTCCCAGTAACGTTGATGCCCTTTGGTAAGCGGTTGCTTACGTCGGCTGTAGAAGGCGAATCCAAGCAGTCCTGCGTCATTTTCCCCTTTTACTTTATGTCTTTAGCTGCTACCACACATGATAGTTGCGGAAGCCTCGCTAATACAATTATCTTGTGCATAATCTTAATCGTATTGTATATGAATATTAGATATTATTGCCTCTGCACATGTATCTTTATTGTAGATTCGTCATACTTTCTTTTTAGGAAAGGACGAACACTTTGCAAAAGTACGAAAATTAGTTGGATTATGTGTCAGATTTTATCTTTTTCAGTATGTCATTCTAAGTATTTCACACAATTGTTTGGCAAATCTGCCTTGGATGCTTCCAGAAAATTGCTGGTTTCAACTTTCCACCTATGACAATATTTGCATTTCTAATCGTCAGGAGAGCGAGTTCGGCGCACAACAAAATCTTTGGTGCGAAATTCTTGAGTTTTGAGCACTTGAAGACAACCTGTTTATACTCAGTGCGTTATGCTGTTTCCGGACAAAGCGTTATGAAATAAGACTCGCAAACGAGCCGTTTTTTGCTGCTATAGAGCCACTTTTACACTACAATACTGCCACTTTTGTAATACAATACAGCCTCTTTTACACTCTAATAGTGGCACTATCGGAGTGTAAAAGAGGCTGTATCGTTAAGCGTGGGTGCTGTTTTCGCAGCAAAACACCGTAAAAACAGTAAACCCAAACTCTAGAATCAATTTTTATTTTGTAACAGCTTTTTACTCTTTAGACGATATTTGCATGGCAAGACAGATGATTAAAACGACAATAGAGACAACAGGCTTCGCATCGAAACAAATACATTGTCGAAATTGTCCCATACTAGTTTCTTCCGTTATTTCCTGAACGCATATGTGCTTGTTGGACTTGAAGAGATTGCCTATATTCCTTGTATTCTTCCTTTACGTTTGGTAAAGATATTTTCTTTCCCTGTAGTCGAGCTTCTTTTATAGCTCTATTTGAATTGTTTAAGTCTTCTAAGATACTAATGTACAAATCTGCATCTATTCCTATTTTTTGTGCTTCTTCCTTAGATATTTCAAGAGAATATAGGCTATCTTTGATTGATACGTAATTTGAAAGAATAACTGCTGCAGCTCGTTTATCCTTTATATTATTAGGGATACTATTGATTTCATCTACAGGCAATGCTAATGCTTTTGCCTCTTCAATCTGCGAAGAATACGATTTTATATTTACACTATTGTCGCCTTCTTGAATTTTTTGATTATCATTGGAGCATGAGATTAAACAAGAAGCTACTACAAGAGTGAAAACTTTAAGCAAAACGTCTTTTTTCATGTACCCTCCTATCTTTTAGTTATTCTGTTTGCAAATATACAAGTTTTTCATTTGTGAAGCAATTATTTTGAGGATTATTCTATGCCGATTTTGAAAGTGGTAATTTAGGAACAATAAAAGCGCATCTTCAAGAAGTTCAATTGATTAGTTTTTGTAATAAAGTTTGTTTTTTTCGATTATTCGGCGTATCTTTACAAAAAATAGGAAAAGAAGACTATGACAAACCTCAAACATAAAAATTACCTCAGTCGCCCCCGCAGATTCGGCAAATTATCACAAACCAATACTTGGAACCTTTCAAGGCAGACAAGCGAAAAGTGATAGGGCTTGCTGTAGAATTGGATGAAAACGGGAAAGGGTTGATAGATTGGGCGGAAGTGAATTGATTGCGGATCACTTCTTTCCTCTTTAAGGTCGCTATTTGCGACCTTAAAGAGGAAAGAAGTTGCATCCCTATTTAAATACAAAGTCAATTGTTTTTGTCAACTTTTCCCCATTTAAGATAACAGTCAAGTCAAAATGATACTCTCCTTTTTTTTCTGGTGCCTTTTTAAATTTTAACATGAATTCCGGTGCGATTAGTTTTGTGTTGTCATAACAAATATCAGCAAGATTCATGTTTTTAATTTCTGCACCCTCTATGTAAGAGTATCCATTTAGTCCTTGCGTTTGCAACGCTTTTGTATTTACGATTTTATAATCATTATGAATATAATCATAATAAGAGACATATTGACATTCCACTAAATCAGAAATATCACTTCCAGCTAAATGCGAAGCGTCAAAATCATCAACAGTTTTAATTGTCATCTTACAAACGCTGTCATTTACAGCTATACGTGGTCCATTGATATCATATCTATTATAGGTCAGATCATTGTAGTACTTAGATAATTCATCGAATGTTTTACCAGAAGTTATTATTTTTCCTTTAAATGTTAATTTTATTTCTGAATTAGCATTCTCAACAGAAATAGTTTCCGGCGTCAAGTAACCCGTAATGAATGTTTTGCAGTATGTAGCTCCTGATATAACAGTTTCTTCTGAACAACTGAACAGCAAACCACTGAAAAATAATAATACAATAGAAACATAATTCTTCATTGCCTTCGATTTTTATATTATTAATACATCTGCAAAGGTATTAACAAAAGATGAATCGTGTACATTTTTCAATAAAAATCACAGACGTTTTCTTAAATTTACCTACATGTAGGTAAATTCTGTTCGTTTTACCGTTATATTCCTTCCAAAATGTAAAATACCAGATTTTCTTCCGTAACAACTACTCTCGGAAGAAAATCTGGTATCATTATGCATAAAGAACGTCAAATGACGAGCCGTATTTTCTACTTCTTCTTTATCTCATATCCGATTTTCTTGAACGCCTCAACGAAGTCGTCGTACTTGGCTTTGCGTGCGTCGTAGACGATGGTGACCTTCTGGTCGTCCACTGAAGTTTCGATTTTCTTCGTACCCTTGACGAAGCGGATGTTGCTCTTTATCTTCTTCTCACAGTTAGCGCAATGCATCTGCGGCTGTGTGGTAACTGTCAATGTGTCGGCGGTAGCGGCAAATGTCTTGCCGACGATTACGAGCATAAATGCTGCTATTAAACTCTTCTTCATATTTTTCCTTTTTTTCTTTAAAATGATTGTTATGTCTATAACTTCTCTAACTTGTATCTTATTCCGATGTAAGCCATCGCTCCAGTCACGGGTCCCCACACCTGAGTGGCGTCAAACGCTGAGGTCCACGGATGATGGGAATGGAGGATGGGATTGTCAATCTTGTAGTTGGTGAGGTTCTCGCCTCCTACGTACAGACTGAACTTGCGAAACTCTCTCGTCACCTGAGCCTGCAACTGGAAGTAGGCGGGATAACGGCTGCGGTCGTACAGTTCGCCATCACCGTTGAGCTGACCAGTTACGTCAAACTGCCAAAGCTCGAGGGGCGTCTTGTATGAGAGTGTGAGCAAACCCTTATAGCGTGAAGTGAGCGGCTTCTGACGCAGCTCTCCGTCGTACGTACACTTCACGTCGTTCAGTCGGAAGGCGGCTGTGGCTGTCATTCCGCTGAAAAACGGATAGGTGGCGTCCACCTGGAAGGTGTGGCTATAGCTCTTGCCGTCCAGATTCTCGAACGAGAGCGTGTGGGCACCTTTGGCTCCGTCGAAGTTCATTATCGTCTGATTCAGGAAGTCGGTGTAATAATACTCTGCGTTCAGCTCGAGCGTCTTGCCGAACATCGGAATGTTCATGCTGACGGATGCTCCCATATTCCATGCCTCTTCCTGCTTCAGGTCGGGCGAGACTGTCACGTCACGTCCGCTTGCCAAGAGCGTCACGTTCTCTGCCAAAGCGTGTGGCGACCGATAACCCTTGCCTGCCGAAGCACGGAGCGTGATGATGTCCGAGGGCGAATACTTGACGTGCAGACGGGGCGTGACGAAGCTGCCGTAACGGTCAGAATGGTCCCAACGCACACCTGGCATGATGGTCAGCTTTTCGCCCAGCTTATAGGTGTATTGCGCATACAGTCCGGGAGTGGTTTCGCCGGTTACCGAGGTTTCGGGGGTAGGCTTTGTGCCCAACGGATTGAAGCGTTCGTCGTAACGGTCATAATTGAGCGATGCGCCTACGCTTATGTTATGGTTCGCATTAATGTCGGTCTCGAACATCAGCTGTGCGTAACCGTTCTTCTGCGTAACGTCATAACGGGTCAGTCCGAACTGGTTCTCGGCATCGTGCCACGATCCGTGGAGCATCAAAGCCACGGAGGTGTTGTGGTCGGCATTGAGCGTAAATCCGTTCTTCCATTGCATCTCGTAGCGGTTGGTCCTGACAGAAGTAGAATAGAGCGGTTCCGAGGAAGCCATGTCAGCATGCTTACGGCTTTGTCCGCCTTCGCGTTCGTCATGCAAGCCGCGCAGCATCAGCTGGCTAATCCAGCGTGGCGACACATACGCCCATCGGTGCATGACGTTGTATTGTCGCAGCTTTGGCATATCCATGAATCCGTCATCGTTGCCGTCATGGTCGGTCTGACGGTTCTCGAAGTGGAGCAAGGTGGAGGTGGAGAGACGGTCGGTCAGATGTATGCTTCCGTCAAGATTCACTTCCGTCTTCAGCTCGCTGTCCTGATAGACGTTCGCCCTGAGTCCGTCCGTGCCCTGCGGCTTCAGAAACTCAATGTTTATCTGACCCGTGGTGCTCTCATATCCGTTTTTGACGCTGGACGCTCCCTTGCTCACCTGTATTGACTGCATCCAAGGACCCGGCACGTAGCCGAGGCTGTAGGGCAGAGACGCGCCTCGCAGATTGGGCACGTTCTCCGTGAGCATCTGCACGTACGTGCCGCTCAGTCCGAGCAGCTTTATCTGCTTGGCACCGGTGGCAGCGTCGCTGTAGCTGACATCCACCGAAGGATTGGCTACGAACGACTCGCCCAAATTGCAGCAAGCAGCACGTATGAGCTGTCCCTGTCCGATGATGTCCGCATTGTCCACGCGATATTTCGACTTGATGCCGTTAGTGGCTTTCACAACCACGTCCTTCAGCTCGTGTGTGGCGGCAATGCTGTCTGTCTGCGCCGTCATTCCCTGCGACACAAACATACATCCCAACACACCTATCATTGTTTTTCTCATATTCACTTAATTATTATAACCTTCTCAAAAGATTATTCTTTATATAATTTATCCTGTCACTCTCCTTACAAAGCATCGAGGAAGATCCTTTTATGATGTCCGAGTTCGCGAAATTCCTTTGGCGTCATGCCCGTCACTTGCTTGAACTGTGAGGAGAGATACGCCGGCGAACTGTAACCAAGCCTGTAAGCTATCTCGCTTGTGGAAAGCTGGCTGTAACATAGCAGTTCCTTCACGTACTCGATGCGATGGATGATGGCGAAGCGCTCGATGGTGACACCCTTCACTTCGGAGAACAGCTTGCTCAGCGCACTGTAGTCTTTCGATAACTGGCGTGACAGACATTCGGACAGTTTGGGGCGCTCTTCGTCCATGCGCACCCACTTCAATACAGCGATGCGTATCTGCTCCACCAGCTGCGAACGCGGGTCGTCAAGCAGTTCGAAGCCGATGTCACGTAGCTTATCTGCTAAGGAATGGCGTTCTTCGTCAGACAGACTCTCCTCCGTCTCCACTTCGCCCAAAGTGACAGACTTTACCGTAAAACCTTCTGACACCAGTATTGACTTGACCGCTGAGATACAGCGTGGACATACCATGTTCTTAACCAATAGTCTCATAGGCGATTATATATATTTCTTGATATCGTTTTTATTTTTGTGCAAAGATATATCTTTTCAGATAATTATTTATACAATATTAGGGATAAAACTTATGGGAATGTTTGCATAACTGGGAACAAATCATTGCAAATGAAGCAATTCACCACTTCACTCATTGCCGGTAAAAAAGATAGGTTTCGTATTATAATACTGTATAAACTGCAAAAGTAACATTTATTTCAAGGAAAATTCGTAACTTTGTAGAGGAATTTAGGATAACACAAAAAAAAACTGTTATTATAAAATATGAGCATCAATATCCAGAGAAATCAGAAGAAAAGAGTAGTTATTATTGGTGGAGGACTTGGCGGACTGCGCCTTGCAGAAGACCTTTATGGGTCGGGCATGCAGGTGGTGCTGATCGACAAGAATAACTTCCATCAGTTTCCACCGCTTATCTATCAGATAGCGTCGGCAGGTATCGACCCAAGTAGCATCTCTTTCCCCTTCCGTCAGATTTTCCGCAAACGTAAGGACTTTTATTTCCGCATGGCGGAGGCACGTATGGTAGACACGGAGAAGAAGATTCTGCAGACTTCCATCGGAAAGATTGACTATGACTATCTGGTGCTGGCAGCAGGTGCTACTACCAACTTCTTCGGCAACAAGAACATCGAGGAATGGGCTATACCGATGAAGACCGTGCCTGAGGCGATGGGACTTCGCAATGCCTTGCTCTCCAACTTCGAGCGAGCGCTGACTTGCGCCACTGAAGAGGAACGTCAGGAACTGCTCAACGTAGTAATCGTTGGCGGCGGTGCCACTGGTGTGGAGATTGCAGGAGCACTGTCGGAGATGAAGCACTACGTCATTCCCTATGACTATCCCGACATGGACTCGTCATTGATGCACATTTACCTCATAGAAGCCGGCGACCGACTGCTTGCCGGCATGTCGCAAGACTCATCCAAGAAGGCATACGACTTCCTTAAGAGCATGGGCGTGGACATACAGTTCGGCAAAATGGTGACGGACTATCGCGACCATAAGGTAATCATGAAGGACGGTACGGAGATTCCTACACGTACATTCCTTTGGGTGTCGGGTATCAGAGCCAATGCCATGCCTGGTATCAGCGAAGATCATTTAGGACGTGGATTCAGATTCAAGGTAGACCAGTTTAATCGTATTCCGGGACTGAACGACGTGTTTGCCATCGGCGATCAGTGTCTTCAGACCACAGACCCTGCTTATCCTAACGGACATCCGCAGGTGGCTCAGGTGGCTATACAGCAGGCAAAGAACCTTGCCAAGAACATCAAGCGAATAAACGAAGGACATGCTGACGACAACAGCCTTACTCCGTTCAAATACAACAACCTCGGATCGATGGCAACCATCGGTCGTAACAAGGCTGTTGTGGAAATTGGCAAGTTCCATAGCCAGGGCTTCTTCGCATGGATTCTGTGGCTCGTTGTTCACCTTCGCTCCATCCTCGGCGTGAAGAACAAGATGATGGTGCTGCTCAACTGGCTCTGGAAATACGTCAGCTATAACGACTCCATCCGCATGATCACCTACGCCACCAAGCCGCGTGAAGTGTTGGAGCGCATGGAACGCGAACAGACCACGCACCTCGGAGAGGACTTGATGGAATAAGGCGTCAGGCATTATAATATACAATAACAGCCACGATATATGGATTAAAAACATATACCGTGGCTGTCTTCTTTTACAGCTATACCAACTGTATCTGCTGCTTAGAGTTTCACTTTCACGATGAGCTTGCGAATCTTGCCCTCGCCTATCACCGGTGCATGCGGATCCTCAGGCCAGACTATCATGAACTGACCGGGACGAAGCTTTACGTAAGCGGATGCAGGCTCGGTGTAAAGAGCGCAGTCTGCTTCTGCGTCGTAGGGCTTTGTGAGGTTGGAGCAGTCTTCTATTGGCTTCCAGCCTATTGTCTCCTCACCCTCAAGGAGGATGTGGATGTCAATATACTGATGGTGCACCTCGAGCACCTGCTGCTCTGCCGCTACACATTCAGGATTGACGTTATTGATGAACAGTCGGTCGCCGTCCAACTCAATGCGGCCACAAGGCTCGTTGAGGAGGTCATGACTCTTAACATAGTCGAAGACTGTCTTAAACAAGGGATGGAGCGACTCTATGCGGGCGCTCTCTCTAATATCTGATACTATCATAATATAAATGTATTTAGTTTATAATATTCTTATTTCTCTTATTCACACAACGTCGCTGAGAACATCCACTTCACGAGACGGGTCTCCTTAGACGTAAACTTTCCGACGGGCAACTTCAGCACAATCTTGTTCCATCCCTTCTGGAGCTTTACCTCCACGGGCAGTCGCGACACGCAGTTCTCGTTACGCAATGGCAGTTCGTTGCTGCGCTCTGTATTGGTGTTCTCCCATACCTGCGGCATTATCTCCTCGCCGTTTATCCATGCACGGCTGCACTTATAGTCCCATGTTCCCTGGCGCGGCGGAAGGTCGCTTTCCGAGCGGCTGTAGTTATAGAACTCAAGGCTCAGCTTGGCTGTACGTGCCTTCTTGGAGTAAATCCAGCGCGTGGCGTAAGCCGTATGGTTCTCCTCAGGATTGGCGTAGAAACCGGGGACGAGAGTTCCCCACACGTGGCGCAGATAAATGCCGTTGCCGGTCACCGTACCAGAGCCGTACGTCTTGCCTTCATACTCATAAGAGGTGCGGTCTGCCTTAGGTCCTCCGTCAGCGGAAAGATGTTCCTCAGGAGGGAAAGATCGGGCCAGGTCGCCTTCGTTCGGGAATGCATCGGTGATACACCACTGTGCATCAGTCTGACGACAGTAAGAGAAAGGTTCTCCCTTCAGCGTGTGGTCTTTATGCCACAGCATACGGTTCTCAAATTCGGCAAAGGCAGCCTTTTGCTCAGGCTCATCGTTCCAAAGGAGCGTGCCTTTTCCGTTGAAGTAACAGTTGCCCCCGCCTCGCCATGCTCTCTCGGCAAGCGTAAGCATATAGGGATAGAAGTTGTTTTCGTCAAGCAGCTGTCGGGTGTTGTCAATGTAGCGGTCGTTCCAGAACGCCACGATGCAGCCGGCTATGTCGTCATTACCCTTTGGCTGATCGAGAATCCTACTGTTGAAGAGTGCCACAAGGTCAGCGTAATTGTCGAAGTGGTTGGCATAATGGAAACGGCAGTCTATGGCGGGAATACCCGGCTGCGCTTTGCCACGATAACTCCACAACTGTGTCATGTCTATCTCGCCCTTCTCATAATGCCATCCAGGATTCCATGAGATGGTCTTCTTTCCTTTAGAACGGACGAAAGCCACCATTTCCGGCACAAAAGTAGAGTCGGTGAACTGCACCTCGTCCGTACCTATATGAATGTAAGGCACGTCCAGAGCGTCACACGCTTCAGCCAACAAATCCTTCATTATGCGCTTGCCCTCCTCAGTCTGCATGCCGAAACCGAAGGTACGCTCAAAGGCTGCACTATGACCCGGCATGTCTATTTCGGGGATAAGCGTCACATAATGCTTGCGACAGAACTCCGCCAGTTGATGCGCCTCCTCAAGCGTGTAATATCTTCCCTTGTCGCGCTCCATATTCTCCGGAGCATTGAGCATCGGATAAAGCTTGCTCTCCAGACGCCAAGCCTGATTTTCGGTAAGATGCCAATGGAAGACGTTTATCTTGAAACGGCATAATAGCTCAATCTCCTTCTTAAGTTCGTCCATCGGTATGAAGCTGCGTCCGATGTCGTGCATAAATCCACGTACACGGAATGCAGGCCAGTCGGTGATGTCACAGACGGGAACGTACTTCTTGCCTTTACGTATAGCGGTAAGCTGCTCCAACGTCTGCTTGGCACGGAACATTCCGGTATCACCTGTGGCGTAAATGCAGACTTTATGCTTGTCAACAATCAAACGGTATGCCTCGTCCTGCGACTCAGCACCTTCCACTCGGTCCACCTTCGTAAAGCATACATCCCTGTCAGCCGTGACCCACTTGTCAGTCATGCTCACCTTCTGGGGCATTGGCAACAATGGAGGAACATCGGCGCTTACGGGTACACACAGGACAAGCAGCAGCATCATTGACGCCACAATACGACAGATTCGTCCGCCACATATCCGTGTCAATGGCAAGATAAGACTATCAAAAAAAGATCTGTTTATAAATTTGATAAAATACATTATAACATTAAAAGAATCGTAGTAGATCAGTTTTTATTTATTATGCAAAGTTAAGAAATAATCGGCGGAAAAGGGAAACTTATATATAAAATATGTAAACAAGTCAAAGAACGCTTGCTCATGATAAGACCGAACTAACCAAAAACGGTTGCAAAGATTCAATCTGGCGCAAGCGTTGTCAAGAGTGAAACACAAAAAAAGGTCTCCAAAGTCGTTAGACTCTGAAGACCTAAAGTAAAAGAAGGCAGCCACCTACTCTCCCGCATTGCATTG
>ULVP01099298.1_pt1 | contig 17457 bp, 15 predicted proteins | sample 1959551 | NCBI WGS metagenome assembly ULVP01 (sample SAMEA4835789, study PRJEB28245) | human gut metagenome | biome: gut microbiome; material: fecal sample | place: Denmark | collected 2008 | reverse complement strand
TTCCGTCACCTTTGGTAAGTATCTGAACATTATTTCCGCTATCTTTGATAGCTTGGATAATTTCTCTTGTCGGTGTTGTATCATAACCTGTCGGATACGGGTCGCAAGTAAAGCACAAGTGTATCAGTTTTCCGCTGATATTCTCGTCTTTAAGTTGCTTTTTTACGGCCTCAACTATGTTTTCTCTCGGCTTTACTTCCGAATGAAATGTTTTTCTGTCTTTATGCAAAACATTTGGTGCAAAACAGTAAAAACAATAATGAGGACAGCCTGTGTAAATGTTTATGGCTAAATCGCCGTATTCTTTTGCTTTGCCTTTCGGCTCGTAAATCGGTTTCATGATTTTTTCTCCTATTTATATTTTTCGTTTCTATCATAGAAATGTGTTTCGTTGTAATACTTTGATGCGTGACGCCATCCGCTGTATGTGAGAATTTTATCTTTCAAAACAGTTAACGGCAATTGCTTTACTAACTGGTTTTAGGCATTGACTGATTTCTCATTTACACTCATCACAAATTCCTCGATTCGTTTCATATTAGGCTTTTCCGGTAGGCTGGTATTCTCTTTCGCATACTGAAGACGGGTTTCATAATCAGAAATCAGTTCAAAAAACTCCTGTTTGTATGTCCCATCCTCATTCTGAAACGCGCCATTTCTGATACTCAGCAAAAAATCTCTATCATTTTCACGATAGGTACATATTTCTTGTTTTTCGAGAATATCTAAGCACATGAGGTACAACCTGACAAGATGCATAGCGTGTTTATTAAGGTGTGCATCGTCTTTCTTGCGATTCCTATGATTCAGCTTTTCATAGTTCTCAACAACAGAGGAAAGCGTGTTAAGCAATGTTTGAAATTCCCTCGCCGGGTATTTATCAATATGAATGTTGCAGTAAACCTCCAAATCAAGGTCGTCACGCTGACTTTTGTCAGTCAAGAGTTTAATGCCACCATTTTCAAACGAGGTAAACTTGTCCTCAAAGGATTTAATGGAACGTTCCAGTGCCCCTTTGATATGTTCTTCCGTCTGGGCTTGAGAAACCCTATCTTTGGCAAGAGCATTTTGGAGCCTACGCAACTGCTGCGTAGCATAACCGCCAAAAGATGCAACTGCCTTCTGTGATAAGAAAAGCCCTCTATTTTCAATCATCTGTCTACCTACATCGGTAAGCAGGAAATAGTGTTCAGGCTTACATCCAAGAAGCTCGATTGTATTCGGGTTGCAGTTAATCAGTAAGCTTACCAACTTATTAAAACTATAAACGGTGGTATCCGTTTTGGTATTAACCACCTGTTCAAAATTAGACAGCCCAAGCAAATCGCTCTTGCGATTCAGAGCACAGCCACGAATATCTACATCGGAGGTTTCTACGTTCGTTCCGTATGCGTAACTTCCGCCAAGTGTCAGGAAAACCAATCTTCCTGATAAATGCGGATTGGTTCGTAAAAAATCATACTCCTCTTTTTCAACCACATTCTTAATTTCTTCGATTGTCATAAGAGCACCTCCGTTAAAACCATACAAGTGCCTGCCCGAAAGTCGGACTTGTGAGCCAAATGAACATTGTCACTCTCATTCTTCTTCACCAACCATTTCTTTTAAGAGATTGTCAACGCCTTTTGATGTAGCGACAGCATAAATTTTATTACCCATAACCGCCATTACAGTAGACTGTTTAAGTCTCTCAGCAAACTCCTTGTATGCTTCGGCTTTAAGTTTATCCTTTGCTTCGTTGTATAAGTCGGCATAATGCGTTTTTGTCTTTTCTGCAAGCATATCCCATTGGCGAAATTTTTCATCGTTAGCTGATTTCAACCTCTCAATTTCCGACTTTTGGCGTTTGATAAGGTCAAGGGCATACCTCTCTAATGCCCATTGGTCTATATCGCACAAATTTTGTTTATTAAAAGGGCACCCTGCACAAGCCTTATCGGTGGTAGTGCTTATACACCGTTCCAAGCCCTCTACAACATCTTCATCTGTAAGATTTTCATTTATCATTTAAGTTCGCCTCCTCTCCAACATTCCCCTGCAAGACTGCCACCGAACACTTCCGCACCGTCCACTTTGCATATACCAACACCGCTTCCGTCGCAAGGCTGACAATATTCAAATTGAACGCAATTTTCGCAGAAGCGTAGTTCAGTGTCTTCTTCGATAGTACAGTTATAGTCAGGGAATACAGACTTTACTACATCTTCGGACATTTCCTCATCAGTAAGTTCCTTATCGGTCATTCCTTATCTTTCCTTTCTCCATAACTGCAAAAATCATATTCCTGCATAGGAAATACAGTAAATAATCTTGCGCATACACTCCCTAATAATGCATTGTCAACAGAATAGTATTTGCAGTCTTTGCAATAAACAACAGTATTGACTGCCGCAGCTTTATGTTCAAAATGCTCACACCTATCACTCACATCACTATCTGGTGTAAGTCTCGATGCGTGATAAGTGTTGCAATTTTCTGCACACTTGGCATAATTTACACAATCTCTACAAGTCTTCATTTCAATTCTCCTTTATTACGTAACACCAGCTCTGTGGTGCTTTTGTTAAAATATAATCTTCTTCTTTCGGTTCAGGTTCATCATCAACACAATCTATGCTGAATAAATACTCCCAATAACATAAAGCCTTTTTAAAATCCTTTTTGTAGAATTCGCTTAACTCTTTCGGCTCGTCATATATTTTTAGGTTAGATATATGCCAACCGTAGCCATTATTTCCTTGCAAGTATTTTTCTCGTTCATCAAAGGTTAGACAATCTTCACCTCTGTTTCCTGCATATCCATCCCACATGATAAATATGTCATCACATATAAACTCTCCGATAACCTTGCCCAAGAATCTTTTCATAAAAGGTTGATATTTTTTCGGAATATGGTTAAAAGACTTTTTATCTTTGGTGCAATATATCTTTCCCACCTTATCCCACTCATCATCTTGAGGGTAAGTCTTTCTAACTTCAACGGTTTTTTGCTTATCTATAGCCCAGCCCATTGTTTTGGCAATAATTAAAAATACCCAATAAGGCTTAATGCTTATCATTACACTTTTCATATCATTTTCTCCTTTTTCCCTTTGCAATTGTTAATATTAAATCTCATAAAATTATTCTTTTCTTTCTTGTTCATTTATATATGAACAAATTTTTTGTTTTTTTGCCACGAAATAAAAAAAGTCGCAGCACTGCAAGCGCAATGATACGACTTTCTGATTTTTACATAAAAAAATCTGCTACCCAAATAAATAGATAGCAGATATAAGTTATTTTTTATTTTTATATTATGTGATTAGTATAACATTCTTTCTATGTTATGTCAATCGCATTTTTCTATTCCTTCTTCGCCAAAAAGAAAACAACGGGCAAATTCGTCTTGTATAAGATACAACGTTTTGTCGGTGGAATCCGAATGAGGAGCTTTTGCAACAACCGTGAATGTGGATGCTGTAATTCTTTCGTGTATAGACGGGTCAAAGTATGGAGTACAATACATATAATACACCGCAAATTCGGGTGCGTTTTTTGTTACCCATTCTGTATAAGAGCTATACGCACAGCCGGTATCAATAACCTTAACTCGGTCGCCAACTTGGAATTCCGGTTTGCATTTAGCTTTATTGCCTTCCGGAATGTAATCCTGTGAATGGTAGAGCCTTCCGAACGCAATTTTGGCGCCGATAGCAAAATCGAACTCATCATTAGGATGACATTTTGCTACAGCCTTTTCGCCTGTTTCTTTATCAAGAGCTATAACATCCTGTCCGTTCTGATAAATAATTACCGGTTTTCTCTTTGTGTTTTTGTTATCCCATTCAAAATCACTGAATTCAAGAATAGTATAACAATTGCAAGTTAAGAAATATGGTTTATTGCAATAAGTCCCACCATTAAAATCATAGCAGGTATCGTGGCCATAAACGCTCCAGTTCGTCATTGACAAATACAAGTCTCCGTCAACCCACTTTCTGCCTACGCTATCAAGGTAGCGGCAGAAGATTTTAGCTTCTTCTTCGGTTTTGCAGTGCATAGCATAGTTGCCCATGTATTTGTTAATATTAAATTTCATGATTTTTACTCCTTTTTTATAATAAATCTTTACGCTTTACACCAAAGTCAACTGATATTCCTGATGCTTTTTTGCTTCATCGGAAGATTTAGAAGATTTTGGCTTTAAGCTGTTGACTTTTTCTTTGATTTTTGACGCAAGGCACGTTCTACGGTAGTCCTGTGAATTATTCTTAATAGCATATGTTATTTCTTTTTCGTCTCCTACAAGAGTGAATTTTTCTTTTGCTCTCGTTACAGAGGTATAAAAAAGATTTCGGCGTAACATTGTTTTGTTTTCCTCAGCTATAGGCATTAAGACTGATTTAAATTCTGAACCCTGTGCCTTGTGTACGGTTATTGCATAGCCAAGAGTAACATTCATATCCGAGAGTTCTTCCCGCGTAAATTCTATCGGGTCTCTTCTCTCAAAAGAAATTACAGCGGATTTGAATTTTTTGTTATCGTCTGATGTCATACTCATAACTATTCCTATTTCACCGTTTTTAATTTCCGGTGTGTTTTTTTGGCAGATTATCTTATCCCCTTTTCTTATTCTTAAACCCGTTCCTGTTTGGTACGACAACGGATAGATTGTATTGCCGGCCGAAGACACGCTCGTGTGAAGTGGGTTTAACATCTCTTGAACAGCTTTGTTAAAAGACAGTGCCGATAATTCGCCCTTCTCCCGAAGTGGCGTTATTATTTGGACTTCTCTTACGTCTTTTACCGCTTCAAGCTCTTTTTCAAAAGCGTATAGAACAGCGGCTTTTATTTGCTTCGGGTCGGAATATCGGTAGTACACAAAATCGTCATCTAAGCGTATATCACGTTTACCGGTCATTATCTTTGTTGCGTTATATACTATCGAGCTTGTTTCAAGCTGCCTGTATATTACGCTTAACTTTGTCACCGGAACCGATTCGCTTTCAATTATTGATTTTAGCACTTCTCCTGCCCCGACCGGAGGCAGCTGATTAGGGTCGCCTATCAGCACTATTTTCGCGTGTTCATCGGTGTTATAAAGAAGCTTGTAAAACAAACTCAATTCACACATCGACGCTTCATCTATAAACAACACATCTGTTGAAACTTGGTTTGGCGTTACCTCTACATTTTCATCCTCTTGCCCTGTAAGGCCCAAAAGGCTGTGTATCGTTGACGCTCCTGTTTCAAGCCCTGTTGCAAGCGACATTCGCATTGCCGCTCTCCCTGTCGGTGCTGTCAGCGTTACTTTGCACTGCCCTTTATGAAGTTTCTTTAACACTGCTATACATACTTTAAGGACAGTTGTTTTTCCTGTGCCTGCACTGCCCGTTATTACGCTGATTTTGTTGCTTAATACGGACATCACCGCTTCTCTTTGCTTTGCTTCAAGCTCTATTCCGGCGTCTTTTTCACATTCCTTTATCGTCGATATATACTTTGCTTTTGTTGCCTCTGTATATTTGTAGCGAAAATTTGCCATCTCCGCTATTCGTTTTGAAATATACTCTTCGGCTTTATAATAATAAGCATCGTACACCCACCAGCCTTTATCTGCTTCGGCAAGCTGTCCTTTTACTTTTATCTTTCCACACACAAGTTCTGATACTTTGCACATGTCATACAACTCTTTAGACACGTCTTCCTTGTTTACCCAAAGCTCTTTCACTTTGTTTTCGTTAAGTTTCCTTAACGTGTATTCGAGTAGCTGACGCGAGTTTACATACGTGTGTCCCTGAAGTGCTATCTTGTTCTTTAAAAGATAGTGCACACAAGCGTCTATCCGTTCCTGTGACTTTAGCAACTCAGGATGTGTTCCAAGCATCATCATACATACTGCTTCTGCAGAGTTGAAACTCGTTTTGTACTGCGTATATAACACATATGGATTGCTCTCAAGCACTTCCATTGCGCCTTTTCCGTAAGCATTTCTAAATCCGTTGATTTTTTTCTCGGATATTCCGGCTGCCTGCATTATCTTGTATACTTCGTCTTGCTTTTCATGATTCTTGTATTGTTCTACAAGCGACTTCGCAAGCTTCTTGCCGATTGCTTTGTTGAAATATCCTTCTTCATTTATTTTCTCGCCGAATTTTGTGTACTGCCCGTCAAGCGCGTTTAAAATCTTTGCCGCCGTCTTCGGCCCGATGCCCTTATAGCACGTCTGAAGATAACCTACAAAGCTTTCTGTGCTTTCATATTGCAAAGGTTCAAATCTTGTTACGTCAAATATCTTGCACGTCTTGCCGTCTCTTTTGTATTCTTCCCACACCCCTGTGACTTCAACTGTCAACATCGGCGCTACATACGGCGGTATCGTGTTCTTTCCCTTTGCTTTGAACCTCTTTTTCGTGCCTTCATCTATTAGGTCCGCAACTACAAAGCTTTTGTCGCTGCTTACATTTATGATATATGCACACTTGCATATGTGCTTTTCCGGGGCAATAAGCACTTCCTTTGCTTCTGCTGCTGCCATTATTTTTCTCCTTTCTTTATTATTTTCGCTCTTCTATATATGAGCTTTTTTACTCTTTTTTTGCCATAAAGCAAAGAAGCCGCAGCAGCACAATTTGTACTGATACGACTCTATGTTTTTGTTTTGAAAATAAAAAAATCTGCCACCCTTTCGGATAGCAGATATATGTTATTTTTTATATTTTTATTATATGATTATTATATTACACAATAAATCATTTGTCAATAACTTAGCCTGCAAGAACTTGAACAAGTATTTACTTTGCCTTTTTTCAATCACTCCAAATGTTTTGGCAAACACAGAGGAAAAGTCTTATCGCTTGGATAAAGGTTCTTTAACTGTGCTATATTCTGCGTGATGATGATTGTGGGGTTGATGTTTTTGCTTTGTCCTGCCAATAATAGTTCTTTTTCTGCGTTGTTGTAGTTGTATTCGTATTCTCCGTAACATCCTGCATAGTTTAAGGATTTTTTGTCTTCGCCCATTGAAACACCTCCTTTCAGTCGGAATTCGCTTGTTTTTATGTTTTTATACCTTTTACGCTACCAAATCAAACAAGTCCTGCATACGCTTGTTGTACAACTCATCCGTGATGTCCGTCGCGATTGCTTTGTACCCCCACAGCAACACTGACATTGTTGATATTCCCTGCACATACGCCCGGTATATTGTGCTTGCCGACATAGGCCGTCCTTTAGACATCATATACTCTTCCATTTCGTCTAACTTTATGCCGTGTATCGACATAGCTTTTATTATCTCATACTGCATCGCTCCCCCTTCTCGCGTCTTTAATTCTTCTAATGCTGCATCAATCAGTTCAAGTAGATATTTGCTCTTCAGATACGTTCTTCTGCATTCGAGAAGCTTTACCTCGCTTCGTGTAAACTCGTCTTTGGTTGTCATCATTTCCGCTATCTCTTCCGCTGACAACTCTTCTATCTTAACATCCACAAACGCTTTTTTGTATCGCTTCTTTACAATCGCCTCAAATGACTTTACCTGTAAGGATATATTGTCATAGTTGTCTAAAAGCCGCTTGGTGTTTTGGTAGTATTTGCCTTTTGTGTTTACTCCTGATATATATGGATTGCTCGAACTACTCATATCTTTACCCCCGAAATAAATGATTTTAATATCTGTCTTTTCTCTTATATATGACTTGATTTTTTTATTTTTTGCCCTTGGAAGCAGGAAAAGCTGAAAAGAAGGAGCTTTTTATCCCCTCCTTTTCACTGTTCCTACTTTACTTTGACATCTTAGCCGACCTTTGCAACCCAATAGATTACTTCTTTAATTGTTGAAGCTATCTCTTTGTCGCTACTGTCCGCGTTTATGCTTTCAAGCATTGTGTCAAAGCCTTTCTTCTGCGTTGCGGCAGGAAGCTTTTTAAACTTCTCTAAGCTTTCCGCAAAGTTTGCATCCTTATTTGCCATAGTCTCACCGCCTTTCTTTTGTTTTTAGCTTTAAGCCGATTTGATTTATTTGCTGCTTGCGTTTACGCTGCTACACTTCCCCATCGGTTTGCTCTTCTGACTATGTTCTCAACAGACCCGAACGTCATTCCGTTCTCGTAGTCCATCTTAAAGAGCGTTACCCCTACAGTATCTCCGACTTCGGGAAGCTCCATACAGTTGATTTTCTTGCAATAGACATCTATTCCTGTCTCTGTATCGCCGACTTGTATCCAGTAACCGTTTGATATGCCTGTTACCACTCCAAGAGTTATCGTTCCTTCGCTGTACAGCTTCATGTTGTTTTTTACCACGTTTTCCTGTGCAGCTCTTAGGCTCGCCTGCATATCTATTTCTCCGGTTTCGTGATTTACAGCCAAATCTGTTATTTTTACGTTAACTATGTCATTGTTCCTCACTACATCTCCGACATTAGCTACGTATCGCCACGACATCTCTTTCTTCGGTATCTGCACCTGTTTGCCGTATACATCAACAAAGCACGTTGACTTGTTTGTGGATACGACTCGCCCTTTGACTATAATGCCGTCTTCATATGCCCTTTCCATTTTGCTTTTGCCGCTTGTCTTGTTTACTTTAAGATAGAAGTCTTGCTGCTCTTTTTTCATTGCTGCACTTCTGTCCCCTATTGCCATTCGCAGAGCCGAACTGATACTGTCTATTTCTTTTTTCGGATACACCATGAATTTGACATCCGTTCCTAACATTGACGCTATGTATCGTTTATACAGACTTTCTTTCTTTTCTCGCCCGTATTCTTCGATTGACGATAAGTCAAGACCCATAAGCCCTATCGGTATCAGTATCTTCCAGCCTTTATAATTAACCACTGCCATTACCCGCATCTTTGAATCTGATGCTTTGTCGTTCGGTTTGCATTGTATCACTCTACCTGTTAACGGCCTCTGCGCCTTTCGGCTTTCCAAGAGCTCATTGTAGACAGCCATTCGCTCTTTTTCGAGCGTTGTCAACTCTTCCTGCGTTTTCGGTAATGTATAAATTTCTGCCATTGTTATCACTTTTCCTTTCTGTTTTTTGATGTTTTTTATTTTTTGCTTTTTGTTTTTTGCTTTATGCGGCTTCTCTTTCATCTTCCGCTATTCCTTCTGCTTCATCGTCATAATCATAGCTGTCGTCTTCATCGCCGGTCTTACTTTCCGTCGATGTTGTTGCCGGTGCGAAAAAGTCTTTGATGAACGCATCCGTTCTCTGCTTGTCTTTGCTGTCTTTCGGAGATAATTGAACTACTTTTGCCTTTTCTGCTACTTCACTTCTTTCGGTTGTCGTTATACAGTTTTTATATTCGTCGTTTCGTATATCTTGCATATACTTCTCTCTGTTGTTCCTGTATTCCTCTACCTTCCTTTCTGTCTGCAGTTTTGCCTCCTTCATTATCTCTTCCGCCTTTTTCCTGTTTTCCGCCTCTTCTTCCATTCGTTTCCTGCGCCACTCCGGTATGTGGTCTGCCGGAGAGGATTTTATGAAGTTCTTCGACTCAGGGTGTAATGTATAATCGAACTTTTGACAGAGTATCGGTTTCTGACATCGAAGCAAGATGAGTTCATCTGTGTTTTTCATCCTCAGAACTTCATCTTTGTTCATTACCTTTCGCTGACCTCTCGACTTTACTTCATGATAGTCTGTGTCTTGATTGAATATCATTACCTGTCTGTCATATGTGCTGTTCGTACTCTCAACCTCTATTGTCGCTATACCCGTTACATCTGATATGTATTCCGCTGTCATCATATCTGTACAGCCCAAGAATATCTTGATGTCGCAACAGCCGAGTATTTCCTGCCATTGGTCGTTCGGGTATCGGTTCTTCAACTGCGCTATGTTTTGAATGATGATTGTTATGTTGATGTTCCTGCTTCGGACCGTCGATATTTTTCTTACAAAATCCGGTATCTGTCCGAGGTTTGAAAATTCGTCCATAATGTAATTGATTGGCAACGTTTCTCTGTATTCTAACCCCGCTTCTTTTTTGCCTCGTTCTTTGTCTATGAACTCTACCTGTTTGATAAAGCTCATTGCGTAAAACAACACTGCAAGGAAGTCAAACGATGTGTGCTGGTCTGAGGTTATCAGAAAATACGCGCACTTCTCATAGCATATTTCTTCTATGTCTATCTCATCTGTGTTGGTTACATCTCGTACTGCATCGTCTTGGAACACCGAAAGCATCGCACTGATGTTGTTTAGAATTTGTCCTTTTACATTATCGTTGCACCGGCGAAACGCATTGTATGCTCGCCTTGCTACGCTTCGTTCCGGCAAACCCCAAAACAATTCGTCCATCTGTTCCGGTGTCTTCTCTGACAGAATGTCATATATTCTCCCCATTGTTTTCACCGTTTCATTCGGGCTTTCTATAACATACAGTGACACCGCCTTGAGGATGATTGCGGCGTTTGTTACAAAGTACGTATCATTTCCCTTTCCCGCGTTGTCGGCTACTGCGTCTGCAAATATCTTTGCCACAAGGCTGTTGTTCCCTATACACGCTACGCAATTCCAACTATCAGAATTGAGTAGATTAACAAGGTTGAATATTCGCACTTTATACCCTTTGTTCTGCAAGAAAACTGCAGTATCTTCAACAAGCTCTCCTTTAGGGTCTGTTATTACAAGACTTTCATTTCGCTTCGCCGCTTGTATGATTGAATTTCGTACTACCGCTCTCGTTTTCATTGTTCCCGGAGCACCAATTACAAGCACATTCTTGTTTAGCTTGTTATTGATGATTTCTTCTATACCCCAATTGAGCCGCTTGACTTTTTCATCAAACTCTTTATCCGAGGGAACGCTTAGTACCTTGCCGTCAAGCTGTCCGAGTATTATGCCCTCCTGCTCTCCGACCTCCTTCATATCCAAGACGTTACCGACTTCTTCTTTTCGCATTAGAGACGATGTTCCGTATGTGCCTTCTTCTGCTACGGTAAAGTTCCTATCGTCTTTATATCCCGTCTCCTGCTTTATCCTCGGCTTAATTCCGTAATTGTATCCAAACCACACCAAGGCTATCGTCAAAAGCAAGCTGAGTATACCGCTCACGGTGCTTATGCTTGCCCATATGCACTTCAAGGGATTAAGAGTGAAACACATCTTAACAGCTTCGCTTACACTTCCTGTGAACCCCTTTTCTCGCAAAGCCGCTGTTGCAATCGGTAATTTCAACGCTTGCCCCAAGATGCCCGCGAACCACATCGTGAATAACGCTATCACCATATCTCGCCAAAAGTGCTCTTTTATCTCCGCTACTATTTTTTCTTTTAACGGTATTGCTTTCTTTGCTTTCTTCCCTTTGTTTGTGCTTTTTTTATTCAAGGTTTTTACCTCCTTCCCTTGATTATTTTTGTTTTTTCTTTTTTTATGTTGAGATGAATATTCGTTCGTTCTCTCGCCTTATAAGCTTATATGTAGTATGGCGTTGCTATTATCTTTGTGTCTTCTTCAACGCCTACTTTCTTTGTCAGTTTTTCATATAAGCTTCTTTGGCTCTCTTGACATATTATGATTGTCTTTTTCCTTTCGCCTGCCGCTTCATTCATCTGCGTCATAAACTGCACCAGCTCGCCTATGTTTACCTCATATCCAACATACACGTTTTCTGCCTCCGTCTTTGCACTGTATATGCTACCGCTTGCCCTCTCTATTGCTTCGCGACTGAAATATCTCTTCGTCTCTTGCTCTTCTCGCAATCGCTGCTGATAGTACACTCTCCGCATTTCCTGCGGAATGGTATATATCTCCATCTGCTTCGCCCCGCTCACGTCTATGTTGTGATAATGCTTTGAGGTGTGATGTGCTTCGTCCGTCTCTATCATCAGCGCTTTTATTCTCCTGTTTTCTCCGTCCTCCCTTTTTGCACGCTTTCTCGTCAACAACGTTTCTATGTTATATAGCAGCGTTTCGTAGTTTTCTCCAAGCAAGATTTCTTCGCTTATTTCTGTATTGTATTTATTCTCTATTTCTGCTTTCATCTTTCGCTCGGTCTTCTTGCTTTGCGCCCCTACGCTTCCGCCGAGATTGTATATCGGAAGAAAATGTGCATTGCTTTCCGCATCACGTATTTGCATAAGTCCCGTTATCTTCGATGCCAGTGCCCCTTTGTTCTTTATGCTGCTTCGCAGATTTTCATTGCTTATGTACTTTATATTCTTCCTCCCTATCTCGCTGACTTTGCCTAACAGTTCTGTCTTCATAAGTCGAACAGCTCGCTCGTTTTTAAGCGCACTCTGCAACACAAACCCCGTGCTTTCCTTTGCTACCTGTCCGCTTGCCTTTTCTGTGTCACCCACAAGGTTGCCTTTGAGTATTATCAAATTTTCCTTTTCTTCGTTGGCTTCGCTTTTTTCCCTCTCTCGGTTCCCTTGCTCCACTTGCCCTTCTTTGAGGCGTATGTCGAGTTCCTCACACATATCCTCCCGAAGTTCCTTGTTCAATATCGTTAGGTCTTCACTCTCTATATAGTGCCGACCCGCTGCCGTTAGCCGGTATATATTCTTGATTTTATACCCGCTCTTTCCCTCAAGGCTTTTTATACTCACTCCCTTTTGCTGATACCCTACTCGTATTCGCTCCGCATATCCTACAGTTATCAGTTCTCTTAGTATTCGGTACAAGTATGACGGGCCTATTTGTATCCCTTTCGTTCGCAAGTACATTGCGTACAGTTCTATCTGCGATGACGGTATACACTTCTCTACGTACAGGACTTGCATTATCTTTAGCTTCATTGCAGTTATTTCGTTTCTCATTTCTCTTTTCATCTCCTTCCTTTTTTGATTTGTGTAAAGAAATGTGTAAAGCTTGTAGAGAGTTTTTTTCGGCTTTCCCTCTGCTCGTTTTGTTCGCTTATTTACAGTGTGGTTCTTTCCTTTTTTAATTTGGGTTTCTTTGCCCTTTTGAGTTTACCGCAAAGGATTAGTTCACTGCCGTGTTTCGAGTGCCGTCTCTCTTGTTTTCTTTATTGGGCCTTTATTGGGTCTGCTTAATCTCTTGTTTACGGTGGCTGTGTTGTTTGACGTCTTTGTCTTTTCCCTTTTGTATAAACGTAAAGACACACGCTAATCCAAATAGAAAAAATAACAAGTAGCCTCGTCTCTCCATTGCTCTGTATTTTTTGCTATTTGCAATCCCCAAAAAGCCCACAAAGCCAACCTTTTTATCGCATCTTTTGTGTGCCAAAATCAAATTCTCGAAAAAGTGCTTGATTTTAGCACACATTTTATTCTGTTTTTTTGACCTAAACAGCAAGTCTGAAATCAATAATATTTTCTTTTTCTTTGTTTTCCGATTGAGCCGAAACAGGAGCTTCAAGAGCAACACGCATTATCTCTTCAGGCTCGCTGTACGGTATAATATATATCTCGGTTTTGTTGGTGCTGCCGTATTCAGTATCGAACATAAATGCTGCATGTTCGGGTGAATCGTCTTCGAGAAAAACCGTCGTAATCGTGTTTATTAAGTCATGATATTCGTGATTGTCTGTATCCGGAATATCATTTCTTTTCCTATTAGTTGATATTACGTTTTTTACATAAATGAGGACTTTTTCTTTGTATTTTGAAATATGTTTTGTCAATTTATAGTTGCGTAAATATGCGTACAACTCACCGTCCACTAATTCATTTGTGTAATAATCCTCGTAATATTTCTCGCTTATCTGAGTCTTTTTATAGACTTTTTTGTGAAGTAACGGAGGTATTTTAATTTTAATTACCGACCCGTTTTTTTCGACTTTAAAGTCATTTGCTATGAATTTATTGAGGTTAAAATCTATAACATTTGAGGTAACAGGCATAATCTTTTTATTAGCTGACACAAACAAATTGTTTATATTACCTCGTATGTTAAGAACTATTTTCCCCAATTTTTCCTCCATATTTATCACTTTTTCGTATTCTTTTCTATCGTATTGTTTTGCGTTATTTATTTCAAAATAACGATTAACCGCTTCATTCACTCCTTCGATTTGCTCGAAGATTTCACTTTCTTCTTTTGAAACACCTTTAGTGTTATTAGTACCGCTTTTCATGGTTTTTTCCTCTCTTTATACCCTATTTTGTTCATCAAAATTATAATAAGTAACATTGCCATCGGTTGAAATTACGACGTAATACAAAATTTTGAAAACGTCCGGCAATTTGATTTTTTCAATCTGTTTAACATCATCAATAATGACAATGATATTCTGCTGCTTATCTCCGTATATATTGTAATTAGTATCAATAGTACGGCACGAAGTCGCCTCTTCGCCGTCTCTGATGTAGAAACAAGTAATGTCGCTTAACAACTTTTCCTTGTTTGATAAAAACAACACAGCCGGATATTTGCAGTGAAAATTGAATATATCATTTTCCACATTCGTATTAACGCTGCTGATATACAGCCAAATTGCTTTTTCAAGCGATGAGTTATATTTCTGATATGACACCATCGGAGAACTCACGATATACTCTGTACCTTTTATTTGATACGCAAGGTGGTTGTTGAGCATAATGTTAATGATGCTGTCAATTCTTTTTTCTTTAAATCCTTGATTTTTATAGTATTGTTTCAGCTGTGTCAGCTTCATTATTTCCGCGCTACTGACAAGTCCGACACCGTTGTAAACGTCAACTTGAGCTATTTTATTAAGCATAAAAATTCCCTTCCTTTCTGTAAATTTTATGGAGTGAGCCGCAAGAGTTTTGCCCCTTACGGCATCACTTACTGTCTGAAATTATTTCTCAAACGCAACTAATTTCTTTTGTCTTTTCTTGACAATGACGTAAATAGCTGCGCCGCTAATCATTAACGATGCAAAAGCAAGAACAGACACACGAACCGTTAATGTAGAACCGGTCTGAGGAAGATTTACTGTAACGGGTACAGCTTCGTTAGTGATTACGAATTCGCCTTCAGCTATACCATAGTCGGTTACTGTAAATGTAACTCTTTCGTCAGAGAGAACATAACCATCAGGAGCTTTAAGCTCTTGTGCATAATAAGTGCCCGGCTTGAGTCCGTATATTACAAGTTCTCCGTTCTCGTCTGTGGTGCCGCTCTTTACAAGCTCGTTGTTGCCGTTATAAATACCAATTTCTGCTCCGCTTAGGGGATTGCCTTTTGTATCGGTCTTAGTAATAACAACCTTTGACAACGTGTTTTCCAATGTGGTTTCGCCCTTAACCAATCCATCTTGAGCAATCTCAAATTCGTGCTTTTCGGGATTGATTTCATAGCCTTCTGCCGGAAGTATTTCTTTGAAATAATACTTACCTCTCAAAAGGTTATAAGCATAAACCTTACCGTCTTTGTCGGTAACAAGCGTATACAAAAGTTCGTCGTTCTCGTTGTAGATGCCGATTGTAGCACCCTCTATCGGATTTCCGTCTGTATCAGTCTTAGTAATAACAACCGAAGTTTCCACATTAACGATTACATTGTCTCCGGTAACATTACCTTCGTTGTCAATAGAGAACTTATAAGATGTTTTATCCAAAATATATCCGTTGGGAGCTTCAAGTTCTTTGTAAGTGTAATCTCCCGCATATAAGCCGGAAACTGAAATCTTACCAAATTCGTTTGTAGTTCCGCGATATACTTCATCACCGTTTGAATTGTAAATAGCTATCAACGCATCTTTAAGAGGTACACCGTCTTTGTCTGTCTTCGTGATTGTAACGCTTGTCGATTCGTTAATCATTACGTTTTCGCCTTCGACTGAGCCGTCACGATTGATAACAAAAGAGTACGTTTCTTTATTAAGCTTGTAGCCGTCAGGAGCAGCTATTTCTTTATACGTATACTTGCCGCTCTTGAGATACTGGACTTTAATCTGACCGAGTTCATTGGTAACACCGCGATAAACTTCTTTGCCTTCCGAATCGTAAATACCGATTGTTGCGCCTTTAAGAAGCTTTCCGTCTGCATCGGTTTTAGTGATTATAACTTCTGTCGGTGCATCGGTAATGGCGTATCCGTTTGTTATTGTTCCGTCGGCATTTAAAGTAAACTCATAAGTTTCGCTGTTGATTTGATACCCGTCGGGATTTATTGTTTCTTTAAAAGTATAAGTACCCACAGGTAAGTAATCTACGGTGATTGTACCCTCTGAATTTGATACCCCTGCGTAAACACATTTGCCGGTGCTGTCATATATTTCAATGGTAGCTCCTTCAACGGGTTTACCGTTAACAAGGTCTACTTTTGATAGCGTAACGCTTGTTTTCTTGTTCTTTATAGTAAGCACTGTGTCCTTAGTCGAAGAATTTATTTCAAAGTCATAATGCGAACTGTCCTGAATATATCCGTCAGGGAAAGCTGTTTCCACAGCGTAATACTTGCCTTCAGGGAGAGTATTATAAAGAACGATAGTACCGTTTTCGTCGGTGGTGTAGCTGCCTTTATAAGTGCCGTCATCTGCGTAGATTGCAAATGTTACATCGGATATTTTTTCGTTAGTATCGGCATCAACTTTTGCTAAGGTATAGCGAGTCGGAACATTGCTTATTACTACTTCATTAAGTAAATTACCGTCCTTGTCGGTGCATTTACCGTCGTTGTTTATTTTGAAGTAATGCTTGGTGGAATCGGTATAATATCCTTTCGGAGTTAATGTTTCAACGAAATAATATTCCTTGTTTAATTCAAGTCCGTCAGATATTGTAATTTCGCCGTTCTCGTCCGGTTTGAGAGACGTTTTATTGATTTTTGTGTCACTAAACGCGCCTTTTTCATAAAGGTCAAATTCAGCACCTGACGGGGTAATTTCGGCATTATCTGCGTTAACTTTTTTAAGAGTTACTGAAATTCTGTCGTTGTTTACCGTCATTTCATTGTCGTTAGCAAATCCGATTGTGAACTTTATCGGAGTAAGGTTAGGCACATAACCTGTCGGAGCCGTCTTCTCAACAGCATAGTAAGTTCCCTCCGGTAAGCCTTCTATTTTCCAAAGACCTGATGCATCTGTTTTGCCGGTCGCTACCTTGCTGTTCGGATTAAAGCTGCCGTCGGCATTTGCTTTGTAAACAACAAACAGTGCATTGCCAATTCCTTGATTTGTTAAGCTGTCAACTTTTCTTACCGTGAAAGATGTTCTTGCGTTGACCGCGATAACTTCATTATTAGCAATTACTTCATTGTTTTCGTCAACGGCTTTTCCGCTTTCGGTTATTGTGAAGTAATGCTTTTCCGGATTGGTATAATACCCGTCGGGAGCTTTTACTTCTACAAAACAATAAGTAACGTTAACAAGTAAGTTCTTCACGGTAATTGTTCCGTCTTTATCTGTAGTGTAAATTTTATCTTGTCCGGTTGCAGCATCCTTTACGGCTTCAAGTCCGGTATCTGTAACTTTGTACAGCTTAAATTCTGCTCCCGATAACGCTATTCTGTCTTCTATATTTTCGTTTGCGTTTACCTTTTTCAAAGAGACAACAGTTGAATTGTCATGAATTGTTATAGTCTTGG
>ULVP01085258.1_pt1 | contig 17592 bp, 14 predicted proteins | sample 1959551 | NCBI WGS metagenome assembly ULVP01 (sample SAMEA4835789, study PRJEB28245) | human gut metagenome | biome: gut microbiome; material: fecal sample | place: Denmark | collected 2008 | reverse complement strand
GCTACGTGATTTTATTATGTCTCAAAAGCTGTAAACTGCTGAAGAATAATGTACCACGCTATCTCATTCTGGATTTCAAAAAAGTTCAAGAGGAACAAACTTTACCGAATGAAGATGTCATAGCTATTTCGCGTAAAATCATAAAGCAGAATAAAGATGCCTACGAGGTATTGGCAAAATGATCCGCCTAACAAAGCATCAGGTTATTCAGAAGCATGGCGAAGAATAGCCCCGTCTTTAGAGATCCCGATCTTTGCTCGATTCGACCGTCTCTGCCAATCCAGTTCCTGGAAGACTACGCCGCCTTCTTTCAGCCACATGTAGACAGTAGGGCGTGAGGCATGGCAGATGCGCATGAGCTCGGAGACGGAGCGGATCTCGCGGTTCTGGTATTTCTTGACAAGCTCGTCCCAGTCGGCGGGCTTTTTCTTTTTCTGCCGTCCCTTGTAGACGCCCTTGGCCTTGGCAACGGCGATGCCCTCGGCCTGGCGCTGCAACATGATCTTGCGCTCGAAGGTGGCGATGGCAGCAAAGACCGTCATCGCGAGTTCACCGGCAGGCGTAGAGGTGTCAAAATTTTCTTTAAGTGAGATAACCTGCACACCCTTCTCGCGGAGGTCCTGGATGATACTCAGCAGGTCCTTCGTGCTGCGAGCTAAGCGCGAAAATTCGGACACATAGATGGTGTCACCTTCACGCGCAAAATCGATCATGGCTCTCAATTGCGGTCGCTCCGTATTTTTACCGGATAACTTATCTTTATAGATACGTTCTACATTTGCCTTTTCCTTGAGCTCAATGATCTGTCGTTCTTCATGCTGCTCGACGGTAGAGACTCTGACATAGCCTATTTTCATGAATATTCCCTCTATACTATAAAAGTATCTCTTAACATTCTCTGATATATTGTTTATTATAGCATATTTTACAATTTGATTCGCGTCGTAAACGAATTTTGTATTTATAAAAATAGAGCACGCTCTAATTTGACAGTATAATACAAACAGAAATGGTTTATTAATATTTTAAATAATCAAATTAGATATTCTTATTATATAGCTCAATCTATAGCTAAATCAATACCATGAATATTTCGTCAAATTAATTATGTGAATCTTCCGTCTCTTGATGCAAAAAAAACGTTCCTGAATGTGCTGCACTTCATCCAAGTTGACGAAATACGGACGGTTCTGGAAAGAGAGCGAAAAAAGCGTCTCATGTTGCTAAGTGCAACAGAGACGCTCCTATATGATGATTCACTTGAGTCGAGAATGACGCATCGATCTGTCGGATCTTCCCCAGCGGGCTCCGTCTATCACCTGTACGGAGCGATCTGGCAATGCCATCAGGTTCTGCACAAGGTGATCGTACATGCTCTCTCGGACCTGGATGCAATGTGTAATGAAATCATTGACCGGCTCCCGTTTCAAGCGACATGGTGTTGCAAATGCATAATAAAGAGGTACCTCCTGGAACCTCAGTATGCGGCCAATCGATTCGCTTGAACAACGGCACCCCGGATGAAATCTTTATATTACAATAAGGGCTGATTCCGCGCAATATCGCCGCGTGAGTCCAAAATCTCTGACCAGTTTCTCCTGAGCTGGATACCACCGCGTCCAGATTTAAGGGTGATCTCGCCCTCTTTCACAAGATCCTGGCAGATATGGCGAATCTGGCTTTCGGGGACATCCAGATTCCGCGCCAGAGAGCGTCGCCCTAAATGCTTGCCTATGCGCGCAGCGATGGCCAGTTCCTGCAAGACAGCCTTCTTCAGATTTTCTCCAGCCGTTTCTCCTCCCTGCCGATTCCGCATGGATGCGATAGTGGCAGTAAAGCTCGATGGAAGGTCATCCGGTCGCGGTCGTCCGTCGCAGACATTGGCCAGGTATTCAACAACGTTCTGCAATTCGCGGATATTGCCGGGCCAGCTGTATTGATGGAATACCGGCAGGATTTCTTTTATCCAATCGCGCATCTCAGAAGCGCCCATGTCCAGGAAGAAGGATTTGAGAAAGGCAGCTACCAGCACAGGGATGTCTTCTTTCCGTTCGGCAAGTGGTGGTAGTGTCAGCGGTAGCACGTTCAGGCGATAGTAAAGGTCTTCACGGAATCTCCCTTGGCGTATGAGGACCTTGAGGTCCTGGTTCGTCGCTGCAATGATGCGTACGTCAATATGGATCGGTACAGTGCTGCCTACGCGACGGATCTCGCGTTCCTGCAGGACACGTAGCAACTTCACCTGAAAGGAAAGCGACGCATCGCCAATCTCATCGAGAAAGATTGTCCCATGATTGGCCTGCTCAAACAGGCCAATCGACCCATGGCGCGATGCGCCAGTGAAGGCGCCTTCGACGTAGCCGAAGAGCTCTGAATCGAGCAGCGTCTCAGTTATGGCTGCGAAATTGACTGCTACGAAGGGTCCATCTGCACGCTCAGACGCGTTGTGGATGCTCTGAGCCATGAGTTCCTTGCCTGTGCCACTCTGCGCCTGGATGAGTACGGTGGAATCTGAATCAGCAAAGCGCTTGGCAATGTGGATTGCAGACTGCAACGCGGGTGCGCTTCCTATGATATCATCAAAGTGGTAGACTGCCTGCAGGTTGACATCGGACGTCTTCTGGCTTCTAGATGCTTCCAACCGGCAGAGCTCCTGCTCCAGTTGTGCAGCCCGGTTCTTATAGCGCTGGTTCTTGTCGATAAGCTGGATGATATCACGGACATATTGCGCCGATAGGAAATCGGCATAGTACGTCAGGAGCCCGATGCGCGATAACATCTCTACCAATGAAGTGATATCCAAGAGCCTTGTCTTGATGTCGACTATCTTTTCGATGCTAGGCGGTACAAAGCGAGATTCGCCTGGCGTCACCGCTACCTTCGCCATTTTCAGATCATCCATACCAGGAGCATATGCATAGTAGTTGAGATGATCGATGCCAAGCGTCTGCAACAAGGATATGGTGTCGTTGGCACTCTGGATGCAGTCATTGACGAGCAGGACGTTTGTGCCGGCCGGTAGCTCGAATAGCTTATCGACCTCATGGTAGTTGATGGAACGCCGAGAAATCATATAGGGCAGGCCATCTGACAGATGCGTATGGGTCTTCTGATAGGCAAGGCGGCTCGTAAAAATGGCAAAATCCGCCTTGATCCGTTGGGGCAGATTGCCCTCTGTATAATAGTTGCTGATGTTGATGCGATTGCCTAGCAATCTGTGCAGCTGGTCACGGCAGAAGTAAGATGTTTTCTCTCCGAGAGCAATCAATGCGATGTGCTTCATGCCTGACTTCCTCCTCAGAAAAGGGTTTATTCCCATAAATTTCAATCCCATTCCCATTATTATACCATTTTATAGCATAAAGATGTATACATATTGGTTCAAAATAACAGATTTGTATCTAAAGAATAGACAAACGTTGCTTATTTAGCCTGCTTTTGCATGGCAATACATGTTTTTTCATAGGATTGTCCATCGAGTAAGAGACTTGGCACGCATCTTGCAATATAAGTAGGTGTGGCCATATCTTAGGAAGTGTATCAATTGAATCATATCAACAAGGGAGAGATTCTTATGGGAGACAATAAGACGCCCAAGGACGAAACGCCGCAGATCAAGGTGGGCTGGGTAGGCTATGCTGCCTTTTTCTTTGCCATCATCATCTTCTCTGGTATCTTCTCGTCTTCGGATACCTGGCTCAAGGTATTCGACTTCAACGTATTGAACGGTAAATTCGGCACGATTCCACTGGGAGCTGAAAAAGCACTGGATTTCCGCGGCGCTGGCGGGACGGGTGCCCGCGACGGCTTCTTGTTTGCCATCGAGCTCATACCAGCTGTCATCCTGGCTCTTGGTATCGTCAATGTTATCGACGGTCTTGGCGGCCTGCGTGCAGCTCAGAAGCTCATGACGCCAATCCTGAAGCCGCTGCTCGGCATACCGGGCATCACGGCTCTTGCCAGCATCGCCAACATGCAGAGCACAGATGCCGCGGCGGGCATGGTCAAAGAGCTTTATGACCAAGGCGAGATCACCGACAATGAACGCTCCATTCTCATCGCCTATCAGACAAGTGCCTCAGCCTTCATCACGAACTACTTCTCATCTGGCGCAGCTGTCTTCAGTTTCATGCTGGCACCAATCATTGTTCCAATCATCGTCATGTTCGTCTTCAAGATTATCGGTGGCAATCTGATGCGCATCTACCTGAAAATGTTCTACCGGAAAGATACGACTGGAGGTAATGCAAATGGCAACGCCTGAAACTGCGAAAAAGAATATCCTTGATCTCTTTATCGATGGCGCACGCAATGGTTTCAAGATTGGCACGACGAGTCTTCTTCCGAACGTCATCATGGCCTTCGTCATCATCCGCATCCTTGATGTCACAGGTCTCCTGCATATCATCGGTGTGGTCTGTGCCCCCATCATGGCGCTCTGGGGATTGCCTGGTGAAGCGGCAACTGTTCTCGTCACTGCAATCATGAGCATGGGCGGCGGCATCGGTGTTGCGATGAGCCTCTTCACGAGCAACATCCTGGATCCCGCACAGCTCACGATTCTCGTTCCTGCCATCTACCTGATTGGCAACCCGGTACAGAACGTCGGCCGTTGTTTGGGTATCTCCGGCGTCAATACCAAGCATTATGTTGCAATCATCAGCATCTGCTTCATCAATGCACTGCTCTCAATTTGGGCAATGCGCCTCATCCTGCTGTTCCTCTGAGATCAGCTCTTCTTCACATCGATGACATATCCAAGGTATATCCATCAAGTAATATATTAGGAAAGGATGATGACTTTATGTCGAACCAGCCATTTTTCACGATACTGCGCAATGCTCATCTCTATGCACCTGAAGATCAGGGAATCCAGGATCTTCTGATTGCCGGAGAAAAGATTGCCGGCATCGGCAAAGGCATTGAACCGCCGAAAGGCATCGAATGCCGTGATATTGATCTCAAAGGCGCACGCGTGCTTCCAGGCTTTATCGACGGTCATGTCCACATGATTGGCGGCGGCGGTGAAGGCGGGTATCATACGCGCACACCGGAACTCCTGCTCTCTAAAGTGACGACCTCTGGTGTCACGACAGTCTGCGGTCTACTCGGAACGGATGGCACAACACGTCATGTCGAGAGCCTACTCGCCAAAGCGCGCGGACTGGAATATGAAGGTCTTTCTACCTACATCTACACGGGTGCTTATGAACTTCCCACACCGACCATTACAGGCAGCGTCCGCAAAGATATTGTCATGATTGATAAGATTATCGGAGCTGGCGAGATTGCCATGAGCGATCATCGTTCAGGCCAACCAACAGCTCAGGATTACCGTCGTCTCGCTGCTGAGACGCGTGTTGGCGGCATGATCAGCGGCAAGGCTGGTATCATCAACATGCACATGGGCGACGGACGCAATGGCTTGAAATATCTGTTCGAGATTACAGAAGACGGCGAGATTCCCAAGACACAGTTCCTGCCGACGCACGTCAATCGCAATAAGCGCCTATTTGCCGAGAGCATTGAATGGGCAAAGCAAGGCGGCTACATGGACATCACCTCAGGAATCGACCCGAGTCACCCCGGCTCCGAAAATGCTGTAAAACCGAGCAAGGCCGCCAAAGCAGCCCTCGATGCCGGCGTTCCGCTTTCTCACATCACCATGAGTTCCGACGGCAATGGCAGTATGCCAGTATTTGACGATGCCGGCAATCCGATTGGCGTCGGCGTTGGTGACCAGCATTCCATGTTTACGGAATTCCGCGATATGGTCGAAGAAGAAGACATTGCCATCGACCAGGCCATCCAGATTCTCAGCACTAACGTAGCCAAGGCGCTCCATATCTATCCGAAAAAGGGCATCCTAGCTCCACAGAGCGATGCAGACTTCATCGTCATCACGGATGACTTCGAGCTCCAGCGCGTCTGGGCAAGAGGCCAGCAGATGGTTGAGGACGGCCAGGCCATCGTCAAAGGAACGTTTGAAGCATAATCTCTATTCGATGCAGGTTCCTTCATACACCTGCATCATCAAAAATTCACCGGGCGAATATCCTTCATCGCATTAAAGGAAATTCACCCGGTGAATTTTTTCTTTATGGAAATTTCTAGTCAATACTTTTTATGAGATTTCCTTTGCTTCATCTACGTTGAAGCGCACCATCTACTGCAGGGTCTGCCAGGCGGCCTGCAGGTGCTCGATGATGGCTTCGCGCATGTCTACCGGGACGAGGACGGTGGCGGCGGCGCCGAGGGAGAGGATCTGCTGCAGGATCTCGCGGCGGTCGAAATCGTAGTAGTAGAGCTGTATGGTGTAGGTGTCTGTCTCCTCGTCATAGCTGGCTTCTTTGTCGTAGCTCGCGAACATCATGAAGCTGCGCTCGACGGCGTTGTTCTGACGCTCGATGCGCAGAGTCACGCTCTGGCGGCGGCTATTGAGAAACTGTTGGAAGGCGTCTTCGGTACCTGCAGGGATACTCGTCTCGAGGCACTGGACCGACTCGAGGTTCACGACGCGCATCTTAATGGCGCGCTCCTCATCGGCCTGCCAAATGATGAGGTAGTATCGATTGGCCGCCGCGTCGTACTCGAGGCGGCAGGGGGAGCAGATTCCCTCGTGGATCTGGCCGCTGCTGTCGCGGTTGGCATAGGCGAGCTGGTGCTTCTCGCGCAGGGCCTTCCAGATGGTCGCGAGTCGCTCCTGCAGGGCCGTGCGGTCGTCGCCCTGCTCCTGCACCGTCTGCCAGATTGTTTCGCGCGGCCATTCGGGGATGGCGGCGAGCTTTTGGCGCAGCTTCTCGCGCAGTTCGTCGGGCAGCAGGAAGGCGGCGCCTGGATCCTCGAGCATTGCGCGGAGCCAGACGAGCTCTGCCGTCGTCGCTCGCGCGGCAATGCCATTGTCGAGAAAGAGACAAGCAGATCCGTCGGGCTGGAAGAGAAAGAGCGTATCGATGAGCGCATTGGCCCGCTCAAGTCCTCCCCAGTCGAGATTCGGCAGCTGCTGCAGGATGTCCGCGCGCGTCATGCGCGTCCCCGCCGCGATCGCGTTGATGGTGCGGCAGAGCGCCAAGAAGAGCTCTGAGTGGACTTCATGGAAGAGCGGGGCGTATGCCATAGTGCTTCAATGCCTCCTCAATATCAATCTTCATTCGTTCGGCGAGGTGTGCGGGGCCGTCTTTCTCAACGCGCACGGTGGGGTAGAAAGTCCTAAGCCACGGCATGAGCTTGAGGTCGTCGACCGTCTCGAGCGTGACGTGCAACGTGCCGAGGCCGTCGTCGCGAATGACGGCCTTTGGCTCGTGCTCTCGGATGCGGTAGATGAGATGGTCGCGCCCGCGCTCATCATCATAGCGAAAGGCGAGCCGCAGAATATGGCGCTCCGGGAGCGTGACGTCCGGCTGATTCTTGATGGTGCGAGCAGGCTGGACCTCCTGCATGAAGTCGATGCGGTACGACTGCGCAATCGTGAAGCGCTTCGAGACGGTGCGGCGCTTGCGAATGGCGAGCAGATACTGGCGGCCCGACTCGAAGTCCGTGATGAGCCGCAACGGAATGGCCACGACGCCCTTGCCGCGGTAGCGGAAGCGCACGGCGCGGCGCTCCGCGATGCAGCAGGCGAGCGCGTAGAGCACATCATCATCGAGGATGCGCGTGATCGTCATGTGCTTGAACTGGCACGGCACCTCGCCGCAGGGTGCGGCTGGATAACGGGCGCGCAGGCTCTGCTCGAGGAAGTAGCCGGGCATGCCGATCAGCGAGACATTGCGGTAAAAGGCGATGGCCGCGAGCAGGGCGCTGGCCTCATCTTCGCGCAGGCCCCCGAGGATGTCGGGCGCGAGCCGATAGCCGTAGCGGCCGCTCTCCTCGCGGCGTTCCAAGAGCCCCTGATCCGTCAGGTCACAGAGGTAGCGGTGCAGCGTGCTGCGGCTGATGTCCTCGACCCGCTTCGGGAACGCCCGATCCGTCGGGACGAGCTCATACTGCAGGAGCGTCTTCTCGTCGAGAAAGTCACGGCCATCATCAGCAGCACCACAGTCGCCAGCAGAAGCATTGGCGCCAGTCATTCCGACTGCGTCCGCCAGGCGGTCTTCCCTGCTGGAGCGGACAACCTTGCCCGAGAAAACCTGCAGCAGGCACAGGAGCGCAAAGGCCGACGAACTCTTCAGCGATTTGATGGCATACGTGCGCGCGAGGTCGTTGAACGCGCTGTGATACGAATCGCCCTTGAGGCTGTGAATCTCGCGGTGGCCTTGGCGCACTGCCTGCAGCCGGTCCTCCGGCAGGAAGGACCGCACACGCGCCCAATTGTCCTCATAGCTCCGCGCACTCTGCCCAAGCTGCCGCGCGAGGTATTGCTTGTGATAGCAGCCATACGAGATGTACCGCAGGAACATCCGCAGCTTGTCGTAATCCGCGATGTACTTATTCCAACCGCGTCGCTTCCTGCCTGCCATACCATCATCCCCTTCCAATAGCTGGCCAGTTTCAATTATTCCTTCCTATTCTAACACAGGTTCAGCTGCAGCCGTTAGCCCTGCAGCGAAAGTTCACAGTTTTTTTGACACGAAAGCCATCTGCATTTCTTCTACAATGAACATGTCAACAGAAAAGAAATATGAAGAAAAGGAAGAAAAGAAGGAAAGGGGACCTGCCTCATGGAACGTATGATGGAGCACAATATTTTTGACCGCGTCTTCGAGAAGACATATGGTCCAGCAGTGATGCCGTACGGCTGCCTCAGCGATGCGGAAACCATCCGCGTGCGCGAGGCAGTGCAGTCACTGCGCCAGAGCTATCAGCCGCAGTACGCGAATGAGGCCTGCGTGAGCCGTTACCATACCGAGGAGAACCGCAAGGCGTACATGCTCGCTTACTACCCGTACTACGTCGAGCCTGCCTGCCGCGTCGTCCGCGACTATGTCATCCCGGCCCTGCAAGAACGCCAGGCGTTCTACCCCGTCCTCAACCTGGCCTTCTTTGCCGGAGGACCGTGCCCTGAGATGTACGGCACACTCAAGGCGTTGCGCGGCGCACAGCTCCACGAAAGGACGGCCGTCACCGTCCTCGACTGGGAGTGCGGCTGGAACCCCGAGCAGCAGATCAGCTGGCAGCTCTGCCAAGAAGACGGCCTCATCCGCTGCGGTGACGAAGGACGTCTCATCTATCGCTGTGACAACCTCGCGCCATGCGAGCAATGCATACACGGCAGGACCTGCCGCAAGCGCATCCAGGAGCAGGCCGATGTCTACTTCCTGCAGAACTATCTGAGCCATGTCGAGCCGACGGAGCAGGAGACATTCCTCGACAAAATGCGCGCCACGGTGGAACAGGCCAAGCCCGGCGCTGTCTTTGTCATCATCGACCTGCAGTATGCGGGCAGCAAGGCCATCATGCGCGAGCTCGCAAACCGCGTACAGGCGGAGTGGGATGTGCCTGCCGAGGTCGTCGGCACGAATCTCTTTACAAGTGGGGCACCATCCTGGAGCCGCTGCCCCTACGAGATGCCTGCGGAAGTCCAGGCCAAGATCTTCCGCGGCGACAGCGGCTTCATGCCCAAGGAGTGGACGCGGTACTACTACCTCGTCCTGCAGAAACAGTGAGAAAAGAGGAATCATCCATGATCATCAGTGCCAGCCGCCGGACCGATATTCCGGCATTTTATACACCGTGGTTCATGAACCGCGTCCGCGCGGGCTTCGTCGACGCAATCAATCCGTTCAACCGCAAGCAGGTCAGCCGCATCTCGCTGCGGCCGGAGGATGTCGACTGCATCGTCTTCTGGACGAAGAATGCCTCGCCGATGCTGCCGCATCTCGCAGAGCTCAGCGCGATGTACCCGTTCTACTTCCAGTTCACCATCACGCCGTACGGCCACGACGTCGAGCCTGGCCTGCCCGACAAGCGCGAGGTCATCCGCACCTTCCAGCAGATGTCGCAGCAGCTCGGCAAGACGCGCATGGTCTGGCGTTACGACCCCATCCTGCTCAACGACCACTACACCATCGAGCGGCACCTGCACGACTTTGCCATCATGCTCGAAATGCTCGCACCGTACACCGACCGCTGCGTCATCAGCTTTCTCGACCTCTACCGCAAGACCGAGCGAAATACAAAGCCGCTCGCGCTGCGCCCGCTCGGCATCTCTGAGATGAATATATTGGCCGAGGGCTTTTCTCGGCTCGCCAAAGGCTCCGGTGTCACCCTGCAGTCATGCTCTGAGGCAATCGACCTCGCCGCCTACGGCATCGAACACGGGGCCTGCATCGACAAGGAACGCATCGAGCGCGTCATCGGCGCGCCCATCGACGTCAAGAAAGACCCGACTCAGCGCGACGTCTGCCACTGCATGAAGAGCGTCGACATCGGCCAGTACGACACATGCCTGCACCGCTGCCGCTACTGCTATGCCAACACCAACGGGCGCATGGCCGAAGCCAGCTTCGCCGACCACCACAGCGACGCCACCATCCTATCCGGCATCCTGCGCGGCGACGAGACCATCACCGCACGCAAAGTCACCCACTTGAAAATCCAGCCGACAGCCGAGAGCCAGATGGATTCCTTGTTTTGAGCGACGTTAAAAATTCGACGGGTGAATTTTTGCTAGTTGCTCTGCTGAAACCATTCAGAATCCCGTTCATCCACAAGATGTCCCCAATGATACTGAGTCACATACAAATGACGCTTTTCATGGTAAAATAATATATAATAAAGAAAATAAAAAAGAGGGATTGAATCATATAAACGAAAGGGCAGTCATCGAAACTGTAAAGGTGGCACAGCCAAAGCTGCGACGCGAGGATTTGCTGCAGGTCTTGAAGTACCGCTATGCAACAAAGACATGGGACAAGGACAAGAAGATCAGTGATGAAGACATGCAGACGATTTTAGAGGCGGCACGCCTTGCACCGACCTCTTTCGGCTTTGAGCCTTGGAAGATCATTGTCCTGCAAGATCCGGAAATCCGCCAGGCCATCCGTCCGTACGCCTGGGGCGCTGACGCCGCACTCCAGGATGCCAGCCATTTCCTGGTGTTCCTGGCACGGAAGAAAGCGAACATCACCTTCGGTTCGTCCTATCTCGAGCACATCACGCACGACATCATGGAACTGCCCGAACAGGCCTACAACATGTTCGAGACGGCCTATACAGGATTCTACCGCGACCAGCACAAGATCCTTGAATCCGAGCGGTCGGCATTCGACTGGTCGGCGAAGCAGGCCTATATCGTCATGGCCAACGTCCTCTTCGCAGCGGCTTATCTCGGCATCGACTCCTGCCCTGTCGAGGGTTTCACGAAAGATAAGGTCGAGACGATCTTGTCGGATACCTATCACCTCTACGATCCCGAACATTTCGGCATCGCCTGCATGGCCGCTCTTGGCTACCGCGGCGAAGCACCGCATCGCGATAAACGCCGTCGCCCCCTCGAAGAATCTGTTATCTGGAAATGAGCCGCTTTTCACCTCTGCCTCGATAAAGGCTACTGTACACAACGGCAAAAATGCACCGGATGAATTCCTTTGCCCATGTAAAGGATATCCATCCGGTGCATTTTATTCGATGAAAACCTCACGGTATGTGATACGTGCGTTGCACGGCTTACAGCGTTGCCTTTGGCGCGCCGTGATCATGACTTCGTTCTTGCGGATGTCAAGGGAGTACCGCACTGGCCGCAGAAGCGGGTGCCTGGCTCGGCGGGGGCGCCGCACTGTGGGCAGAAGGAGAATCCTGATGCAGCTGCGTGCTTAAGCTCTGGCTGCTGTGCTGGGCCTGCTGTCGGCTGGGCTGGTGCTTCGTCCTGTTGTTTTGGATGGGGCAGCAGGACGATGTCGTTGAGGAAGTCGCAGAAGTCCCCGTCTTCGTCAGACTCGCTCTTGAAGCGGGCCAGCACGGTGCCAAAGGCAGTTGTTATGAGTTCCTGATCGTCGTATTCCACAGGGCCTACTTGGTCCAGAGAGACGTGGAGGCCCATGGAGCAGATGAGCTGGCCGTCCTCGGTGATCAGGAAGCCTTCCTCGCCCTTGCCCCAGAAGAGGGAATGGGTGGAATCGCAGAGCAGCACGACCTGGGCTCTCTGGACGCCTGCCCGCGCGCCGTAGGACTTCATGGCATTGTCCAGCGGGTTGGATAGCTTATCTCCCCAATAATAGTAGGCGGCGTTGGCCATCTTGTCTTTCACGACGCCCCGCAAGCAGTCCACTCGTACATCCAGGGGCACGAGTGCCTTGCGGCTGTTCCACTCGTCGCTGACGGCATCTGCATCCTCCGCATTCTGTGCGGCCTTCTGGTAGAGCTGCCAAGCCTCGGTGAAGTCGAATGTCTCGCTCTGCGGGTCGACGCAAAGCCGTGCTGCCCGGAGCAGCGTGTCCTGACTGCCGAGGTCCAGGGCCGCTTGGTAGTAGGCCAATGCCTCTGCATCCTGCCCCTTGGCCTCCATTTCCTTGCCAAGCTGGAGGCCAAGTGCCTTGATTTTCTCCGCAGCTCCCGGATAGTCCTTGGCCAAGGCGCGCTGGTAATCGTGCCAGGCCTGCTGCCAGTCTGTCCTAGCCTGCGGTCCCGTTTCTGCCTTGGCCTTTTCTTCCAGCGCTTGGCCCCAGGCAAAGGCCAGCGCTCCGAGGGCCTGCCCTGCTTCTTCGCAGCCATAGGCCTTGGCTTTCTCGTACCAGTCCATGGCCTTGGCCTCGTCTTTTTCCATGCCCTTGCCCTGCTCGGCCATCTGGCCCAGATAGAGGCAGGCCGTGCCGTCGCCTTCTGCGACCAACGTCTCGTACCAGGCCAAGGCCTCGTCGTACTTTCCCGCATCTACTAGCGCCTGCGCGTCCTTGGCGGCCAATCTCCGGTAAGCAGCACACTGTTCATTCTGTTTCTTCTTCAGATATTGGTACAGCACCCAGGCCGCTTCCTTCTTGCCCAGCACAGCGGCTTCCACGGAAGACCACTGCGCTTCTTCCTGCTGGCCGTCTTTCGCCTGCAGGATTCCTGCCTGCCAGGCCGCTTCGGCACTGCCCATCTCTGCGGCAAGCAGAAAGGCAGATAAGGCGCGCGCTTTGTCTCTGGCGCCTAGCAAAGCCTCTGCCTCTTGGAGCTTCTTCTCGCGGAGCTCTTTAGACCATGCCGCTGCGTTACCTCTAAACTGCACCAGATGGAAGTGGACGCCATGACCAATCCAGTCGGTATCTCCTGGATGGTCGAGAGTCAGCTCTACCTCGCGGTCCATCCCCCAAAAGCTCACATCGTTGGCATCTGCCGGGATCCAGTACGTGCCAGCCGTCAGGGCGATGTACATAGGAGCCGTCCCCTCCTTGCGGAACATCTGAGGCAAGTCGCGGAGCTCGATCAGCAGAGCCATCAGCATGGCTGGCCCTGCCACCACATAAAAAGGACGGGAAAGGAAGTTCGGCATCCAGTCAGGGAAATGGAAATCCTGTCCGACTTTCTTGTCAATCTCATACGTCTGCCAGACCGACTTGGCCAGTTCGAGCTCCTCACCTTCGGACGCTGCGATATGGAACACATCCCTTGCGGCAGATGGCTCCAGCTCCAACAGCGCCTCATAGACCGACTGCGTCTCACCGGTTATCTCCAGGCAGCTGCAAAGACCTCTGAGCACCTCTTCTTTTTCAAGCTTGCCGCTGGCGTACCGTTCAAGCAGGTTCTTCCGCCGACTGTCTGCCTTGCTCGTCTCAAACGACACCTTCGGCACGCGGCCTTCTTCCGCCAACAGCTGATAGACCTCGTTGAACAGGTCGAACCGGCAGACCGAATTGATGAAATCGCGGGCCATGGCCGGATAATTCCGCTTGGCACTCCTGTCCTGGATGAAGCGCTCGAGACGGTCGGAATAGGAATTGCCTGTGATGCTGCGCCCGAGTGCGCTCAGGGCATCTTGCGCCGTGTTCATCATCGACGCCTTGATGGTGCCCGTGATGGCCCCCGTGATGCCGAAGCCGCCGCCACGCCAGCTCGCCTTGTCGGCCTGCCTCTCCACCGCCAAGTCCTTTTCATAGTCCTCAATGGCCGCCTTGTCTGCCAGCATGGCCTTGACAAGGTCCGTCGACGTGGCGGAATCGTCGAGCCTGTCCCAGAGATCCTTCTTCGTCACATAGTCGATGCCGCGGTCAATCAGGAGCTCCACGGCCTTCTCGAAAAGCGGGTCGCAGACGGTCATGCAGTACGCGAGCACCTAGGCTGAGAACTCCACGGGATTCTCCACCACATGTTCCTTCAGGTGCTTGCGTATCTCATATCGGGCGAGCAGCGCAATCCGCGTCCCCTCCCGATTGAACGGCGTCCAGAGCTGGTTGTAGATGGCTGTGGCCCGCGGCAGCTCCACTTCGTATTTTCCGAGAAGCGTGAAATGGCTGCCGGGGATATCTGTGAGCGGTTCATCCTGCGGCCCTGCCACAGGTGCCTGCCCTTCGTCAGCAGCAGTCCCATCATCCGGCCTTTCCGGGACCTTGGCTCCACAGTTGAAACAGAATCTAGCGTGATCCGGCAGCTTCGTGCCGCAGTTCATGCAAAACATCTTCTACACCCCCAAGTGAATCAGATGGTCATTGGTCTAAGTACTAGGTATAGATTCTGCTTCCACCGCGGGTTCTCCTGCAATGTCAATCACTGCAGGTGAGTCAGCTTGTACAAAAAGTCAGCACTGAACTTTTTGATCAGGAAGATGGCGAATCGAAAGGGAAATCTATCTGCGCGAATGGGCAGCAGGACTTTGCCGTGCTTCGTCGAATCAGATAAGGAAGTACAAGAACGGAGGAACTTTGGTGAAACACCGCTACACTTTCTATTGGATTCTATGGGGCCTCGGCGAGCTCTCAGGGCTAGGGCAGTGGCTGCTCTTGCGCTGGGCACTGCCCGTCCCGGAGCATGAGCTGCTCCTGACTTTCTCGCTGCTGCCATTTGTCTATCTCGTGCCAAACATCCTCGGCAATCACCTGCCGCTGAACGTGACGCGGCTACTGGCGAGGATTGGCGGCTACTGGTTCATCTACGGCTACTACATGACGCTCCTGTTGCTGCCTGCCTTTGCCGTCTGGCTCGTCTGCCTTGCACAGCCATTCGGCCTTAGTCTTGACTGGTGGCATACCGTCTTTTCCGTCTATTACGGCCGGGCCTCCCTGCTGGGGCTGGCGGCCTTGCTCGCAGTCGGCAGCTGGCGCGCGCGCCATCCGGTGATGCACCGCATCGAGATGGAGACCGAAAAGCCCATCGAGCGGGCGTTCTCGGTGGCATTTGCCAGTGATATCCATCTCGGGGCCGTGCTGGGCCATTCGTTTGCGGCAGAGCTGCGCCGCGACATGATGAATCTGCAGCCCGACCTCATCCTCTTCGGCGGCGATATCATCGACGGCGACCTTGGCTATGTACTGCGCGACAAGAGTTTCAAGGGATTTGCGGGACTAAAGGCCCCCTGGGGCGTCTATGCGGTCTTCGGCAACCACGACACGTACGGGATGAACCTCAGCAAGGAGCAGAAGCGCCTGAAACAGAACGGCGTGCGCTGCCTGCGCGGCGGCACGGTGCATCTCGTCGCCGGTGTATCGCTCGTGGGCATGGAAGACTACATGATTGCCCCGCACGCCCAGTTCCCGCAGGCAGAGCCCGACGCCTTCACGATTGCGATGGAGCACGAGCCGCTGCGCATCGAGCAGGCCGCCTCGCGCGGCATGGACCTCTACTTCGCAGGTCACACGCATGCCGGACAGTTCTGGCCCAACCGGTTCGTGACCAGGCGCATCTTCGCCCTCGATTATGGCGCAAAGCGCTTCGGCCACCTGCTCGCTATCGTCTCCAGCGGCTACGGCGCCTGGGGCCAGCTCTTCCGCCTCGGCCCGGCGCCGGAGATCGTGCTGGTGAACGTCAAGCCAACCCGCAAGGTCTGACGACCTGACGCCTTTGACACGCCTCATGGCTAAGGCCGGAAGATTTTGGTTTAATAAATTATGTGATATCTAGGAGGAATATTCATGAAAATCATGGCAATCAATGGCAGCCCGCGCCGTGCAGAGAATACGGCGCGACTGCTGCACAAGGCATTGGAAGGGGCCGCTTCGCTTGGAGCAGAAACGGAGTACATCTCGACCTCTACCCGCTGAAGTACAAGGGCTGTCTGAGCTGTTTCTACTGCAAGAGGAAGGACAAGGAGCACGGGGTCTGCATCGTCAAAGACGATCTCGCACCTGTACTGGAGCGCGCCAAGCAGGCAGATGCCCTGCTGTTCGGGTCCCCGATCTACTTCATGAATCTGACATCGGGCATGCAGACGTTCCTCGAGCGCTTCTTCTTCTCGCAGTACATCTACAGCAGGGAAATCCCTTCGGTACTCGGGAAGACCCTCCCTTCTGCATTCCTCTACACGATGAATGCGACAGAGGAACAGGCAACAGCCTTCCACATCAAAGAAAACCTGGCCGCCTACGAACGAGCGGCAGCCGGTATCCTCGGCGCAAAGCCCTATCTGTTCTACGAGTTCAACACGCTGCAATTCAAGGATTACAGCAAATACGAGTCTTCAATCTTCTCCGAGGAAGAGAAGCGTGCCTATCACGAGAAGCACGGTGCTGAAATCGCAGAACAGGCATACGCACTGGGCAAGAAATTGATCCTGGATGCACAGAAGTTGTGAGGATGACACGAAAAAAGCGCTCATACGAGCGCTTTTTTGTGCATTTTCCCGACGGAACCCCCTTTACTCTACGATATTGCGGTAGACGTAGGCCGCGATGACAGCCTGCAGCAGGACGAGTGCGGCGAGCAGCGTGAAGGCAGCGTAGAGGCTCGTCTGGTGGGCGATGAAACCGATAGCGGCAGGCCCCATGAGGATGCCGAGGTAGCCGAGCGTGCTGACAGCTGGCACAGCGAGGCTAATGGGCATGACGTGCTGTTTGCCGAGCAGCGAGAAGAAGACAGGCACGACATTGGCGCAGCCGACGCCGATGAAGAAGAAGCCGAGGTAGAGCAGGACGACGGTCGGCGCAAAGATGATGAAAAGGAAGCCCGCGACGGCGAGCAGACTGCCGCCGATGACGACGCGCTCCTGTCCGAGCTTCTGCACCGTCCAGTCGCCGAGCAGGCGCATCGTCAGCATGGCTGCCGAAAAGACGGTGAACCCCGTGCCCGCCAGAGCCATGTCAAAGTGGCGGACCGTCGTGAGGAAGACACCACCCCAGTCCATGATGGCGCCCTCGACGAGAAAGGCGATGCAGGCAATGATGCCGACGAACGTCACGATGCCCTTCGGCAGGGCGAGGAGCTTACCGCCAGCATCGCCGCCGTACGGCAGCAGATGGCGCGAGGCCGCGAGCGTCACGAGCACAATGACGGCGGCCGCAATCCCCGTCGAGGCAAGAGTCGTCAGCGAAAAGGTGCCGACCCAGATGCCGAAAAGGCCCGCGCCAGCAAAGCCGCCGACACTCCAGAGCGCGTGCATGCCGCTCATGAGGCGTCGCCCCGCCGCTTTCTCGACGATGACCGCCTGGATGTTGACGACGACATCGATGCAGCCCATCGTCGCACCGAAGATCAGCAGCAACGGTATGGCCAGCTGGAAGGAGGACACCGTGCAGAGCGCGAGCAGCA
>ULVP01035170.1_pt1 | contig 17641 bp, 11 predicted proteins | sample 1959551 | NCBI WGS metagenome assembly ULVP01 (sample SAMEA4835789, study PRJEB28245) | human gut metagenome | biome: gut microbiome; material: fecal sample | place: Denmark | collected 2008 | reverse complement strand
ACCGAGCAGTAAGATTTAAGTCTTACTGCTCGGTTTATTAATTGCTGGAATGTCTGGTCAGAGAGTTTATCAATGACTTTTCTTCGCTTTTATCACGCCTTTGACGGTCTCGAATGCGTGGAGCGAGCCGACAAGCGGATGGTAGAGCATGATACGCGGACCGGAGTAGCGCATGACGGCTCTTATCTTTTCGCGCATGGCGGGCTTATAGCAATGGCACGGGCACTGGGAGCAGAAATTCTTTTCATTCCCCCAACGGCAGTGGTCGAGCCTGTAAAGCGCATAGTCGCACAGCTCCCGGCACTCGGGGCAAAGTTCTCCCCTCTTTGTCTTATGCACGCCGTGACAGTAGATTTTCACCATCTCCGGCAGCATCTCTTTTTCGCGGGTTATTCTGTCTTTTGTCTCTTTCTTGCTCATGATAATCTGCCTCTGTAAACCGTATAAGCCTTGTCGGCTATTCTCGAAGTTGATTTTCTGTGGGAGACGAGCACTATGCTCTTGCCCTTCTTTGCCTCGTTTATCGAGCGCAGGATATGACCCTCGTTGAGGCTGTCAAGGTTACTCGTAGGCTCGTCAAGCATAATCATCGGCGCATCGCTGAGGAACGCCCTGGCGAGACCTATTCTCTGCTTCTCGCCGTCGGAGAGCAGATCTCCGAGCTCACCGACATTTGTGTCATAGCCCTTGGGCAGAGTCATGATGAAATCATGGATAGAAGCTTTCTTCGCCGCTTCAACGACCTGCTCATGCGTGGCGTTGTAATCGGCTATTTTTATATTGGACTCTATCGAATCGTTGAAAAGCTGCGTCTCCTGACTGACAAGGCTCTGGTTGCTTCTGAGGCACGAGGTCTTTATATCTCTGGTATCCTCGCCGCTCATCTTTATGCTGCCCTGCTGAACATCCCAAAAACGCATCATCAGCTTGAGCGCGGTGGACTTACCCGAGCCGCTCGGACCCGTTATGCTGATTATCTTATCCGGCTCAACGGTCATATTGAAGCCGTCAAGAATTTTTTCATCGCCGTAAGCAAATCCGACATTTTCGTTTTCCATGCCGTCGAAAGCAACTGTTTTTCCGTCTATGTTTTCTTCAACCACCGGGTTCTCATCGAGTATGCCGAGAACTCTTTCGCCCGCCGCGAGAGTGTGGGTAAGATTTCCGGCAAGTCCCGAGAGCGCGGCGACGGGGCCGAACGAGCTCATCATCGAAACGGTAGAAACTATCATTCCGTCGAAACCGATAACGCCTTTTTGATAGAGGGCGATACCCGTGAGCAGCATTGCAACGGAGAAGAAGATTATTGCGATATCCGTAACGGCGCCCGTGTGTCCCTCTATCTTCTTGAGTCTGTCCTGAAGCGAGTTCAACTCGTCGGTCTTTTTATCCATCTCTTCGAGACGCTTGTCGGTGCTGTTATATCTTATCGACTCAAGCAGTCCGCGCATACTGTCGAGCACGAAGCCCGAGAGCGCGCCGGAGCCGTCTCTGTAGGTCATGCCTGCATTCTTGTTAAGCCTCGAGGACACCAACGGAATCACCGCGCCGACCGTTATATAGGCGGCGAGCGCAACGAGCGAGAGCCAAATGCTGTAGCGCCCGATAAAAATAAGCATAATAAGGCAGGTCAGTATCGCAATGCAGGTCGGCGATATCGTGTGCGCATAGAACACTTCAAGCAGTTCGATGTCGCTCGTTATGACCGAGACAAGGTTGCCTTTGTCTTTACCCTCGAGCTTCGCGGGAGAAAGCCGGCGCATGGCTTTGAACACCTTGTCGCGGATAAGAGCCAAAAGCTTGAATGCTATATAATGGTTGCACGCCTGCTCGCCGTAGTGCAGAAATCCCCTGAGAACGGCAAAAATTATGATGCAGATACAGCCGGTCTTTATTGCGATTCCGCCGCTTATTTTTGCGGCGGTGAGCAGGGTCAGCGAACCCGCGACGGTTATCTGAATGGCGCAAAGGAATCCGAGCACGCCGAGCAAAACCGCAAGACACATAAAGCCGGAAAGCGGCTTGACGAGGACTATGAGTCTGCTCATTATACGCAGACCGCTCTGTTTTCTTTTCATACCGCTGCCGCCTCCTTTGAATATTTTTCAAGCTGAGCCTGAGTCGAATACATTGTATAATACTTGCCCTTTTCTTCCATGAGGTGCGAATGCGTGCCGCTCTCCGCGAGGCATCCGCCGTCGAGCAGAAGGATCATATCGGAGGTGACAACATTTTCGAGCCTGTGGGAGATAAGCAGAACCGTCTTTGTCTTTGCCATTTCGCGGATAACTTCCATGATGTCATTTTCGCTCTCGACATCGATGTTCGAAGTGACCTCATCGAAGATATACACAGGTGTGTCATGCAAAAGCGCGCGGGCTATCGCGAGGCGCTGACGCTGACCGCCGGAGAAATTGCTGCCCTGCTGAGAGAGAGCCGTATCAAGCCCATCCTGCGAGGAGAGGAACTCCCAGAGATTCACTTTTTCGAGCGCGTCTATGAGTTCGTCGTCGGAAGCATTCGGGCAAGCCATGAGCAGGTTGTCCCTAACCGTCCCGGCGAAGATATAGCTGTTGAAATTGACGGCGGTTATGTTATCCATGAGCGCTTTTTCGTCGATGTCTCTTATCTCAACGCCGTCTATCTTTATGCTCCCTTTGTAGCCTTTTGTTGTGCCGCAGATAAGAGAAGCTATTGTGCTCTTTCCGCAGCCGGACTCGCCGACGACGGACACCAGGCTGTTCCTCGGAATGTCCGCCGAGATGCCGTTGAGCACCGACTTTTCCCCGTCATAGGAGAAGGTCACGTTTTCGAGCCTTATATCGCTGTCAAAGCATGCGGGAATCTGCGTTCCGCGCTCGTCCTCGGGAGTATCGAGAATCTTGAAAAGCTTGTCGCTCGCCGCCATACCGTTCATCGCAACATGGAAGAAAGAGCCGAGCAGGCGCAGGGGCAGGAAGAAATCCGCGGCAAGCATAATGATAAGAAACGCCTGCGGCAGTGTTATCGTGCCGTTTGCCACCTGACATACTGCGATGACAACGCCGACCGCGCTGCCCGCATATGCGACGATATCCATGACGCTGACGGAGTTCAATTGCATGGTAAGCACCTTCATGGTGATACGCCTGAACTCCTCCGCCTTTTCGTTCATCTCGACGTTCTTTCTCTCATCGGCCTGATAAACTTTGAGGGTCGTGAGTCCCTGAATATTCTCAAGGAACGTGTCGCCGAGGTTGACATACACTCCCCAGTATTTGCTGAGCAGGCGTTTTGCTATCTTCTGCACCGCGACTATCGAAAGCGGAATCAGCGGCACGCAGACGAGAAGCACGAGCGAGGCTTTCCAGCTGACAAAAGAGAGCACGGAGAAAAGCGTAATCGGCGCGAGCATCGCGAAGAAGAACTGCGGCAGATACTTGCCGAAATAAAGCTCAAGCTGATCGACACCCTCGACAAAAACCTGGAGCACCTCGGAGGTTGAAACCTTCTCATGATACGACGCACCCATGCGGGTAAGCTTTTTGTACATCTTCCCGCGCAGGACTTTTTTCACCTGTGCCGACGCCAAAAAAGATGTCTTTGAGCTGCACACTCCGCAGACATAGCGCACTGTCATAACTGCGGAGATGCCTATAATATAAGGCAGAAGCACGCTAACCGTCATGGTCGCGCCGCCCAAAATAAGCTCAAGAATATGTGAGAAAATAAACATCATCACGATATTCGCGCAAAGCCTTATCCACTGCGCGAGCACCGTAAGGGCAATGTACTTCTTGGAGGAAGGCACCTGCCCTATGAGTCTTGTTTTTATCATCTAATCACTCCCCAATGATTTTGAACTGTTTATTGAGATAGCTGTCGGCGAGATTTCTGTCCCCGTGTTCGGCTATTTTTCCGTTGCCCATTATGAGCGCCCTGTCTGCCATAGCGGCGGCGCACCTGCGGTCGTGAGTAACGGTGACGACCGTACAGCCGTTTTCGCGGTTCAACTTATTGACAGCCGAGACTATTCGCTCAAGATTATTATAATCCTGTCCAACAGTAGGCTCGTCGAGGAACAGCACTTCCGGCTCGCCCGCGCATATCGCAGCGAGACCCGCGCGGCGTTTCTGTCCCTCCGAAAGGGACTGCGGATGCCTATTTTCAAGCCCCGAGAGGCCGAACGCCTCGATCATCTCCCTTGCTTTCTGCTCCGATGATGCCCTGAAAGAGACCTCGGCGAGCAGTGTCGGCATGAAGAGCTGATATGTCGGATTCTGATAGACAAAGCCGACCTTTTTGAACCACGCGGCGTTGGGCTTTCTTCGCCCCGGCTTTTGAACTATATTTTGTTCGAGCGTGCCTGATGTGAGCTTGTTGAGCCTTGCAAGAGTCCGCATGAGCGTAGTCTTGCCGCAGCCATTCGCACCGAGCAGAACAAGGCGTTCACCTTTATACACATCGATATCGAGCGAATCAAGGATATTTCTGCCGCCTGCGCTAAACACCAAACCACGTCCGCTTATAACCGGTGAGCCAGCAGTGTGTGCATTGTTCTCCGGCTCTATGACCCGTTCGGAACGGGTAACGGCATCTTTATCGGTGCTCACTATGACATTTTTATCTTTTATCCACATGACCTTGTTGACATACGGTCTGACAACATCGAGCCTGTGTTCAACGAGCAGCACGGCATATCCGCTTTTGGCAAGTGAGCGAAGCGCGCCGAGCAGGACATGCGCGCCCTCAACGTCAAGGTTTGCCAGCGGCTCATCAAGAATTATGATTTTCTGCTTCATCGCGAGCGTCGAAGCGGTAATCAGTCTCTGCTTCTGCCCGCCGGACATAGTCCGCGTCTTTGCGTCGGGCGATATCTTCATCATACTTGTGCTCGCCGCTATCCTAAAATCTATCTTTTCGACCGGGACATCTAAGTTTTCGCACCCGAAAGCTATTTCGTCGCGGACGGTATCATAGACTATCTGCTCGTCTGCATTCTGGAGCACCGTGCCTATAAGCCTTGCACGCTCGCTGACTCTGACGTCGGTAACATCCTCGGAATTTACATAAATCTTTCCGTCGAGCTTTCCGGGCGTTATAAACGGGATCATGCCGTTGATTATCGAGAGCAGCGTGCTCTTGCCCTCACCCGACACACCAGAGAGGAGAACAAAATCTCCGTATTCAAGGGTAAAATTGACACTGTCGAATATTTTATCCGAGCCGTTATATGAAAAGCTGATATTTTCAAGCCTCAACGCATCCACGCCGCCACCCCCAGACCCGCGCAGGAAATAATCACTGCGACGAGAAATATTATGTCGCGCGCACGAAGCTCGACCTTACCGTAGACGGTTGCGGGAGAATTATCGAGCGCGAACGCCCTTGTCTCAAGCGAAAGAGAAAGCGTATCGGAAATACCGATAATGCGCATGACAAGCGGAATGAAAAAAGCTCTGTAGAGGCAGTCAGGGCGATACCATTTGACATTCGCGCCGCGCACCCTCATCGCCTCCCATATGCGCCTTATCTCGGTGACAAGTATCGGGATGAAGCGGAGGGTGACCAGCATTCCGAGCGTTATTATCCGCGGACAATGCAGCTGATTCATGCAGCGCGTGAGATCCGCAGGCGGTATTGTTATCATCGGCACGGCGCATATCCCGAGCAGGAGTGCACGCACGACGGTCTGCCAAAAGGCGTCGAAATTGCGATTAGTTATAAAAGCCAATCCACCTATCACGAGCCCGAATGCGAGCATTGCGGCGCTCATTTTCCATGCGCCGCGAAACAGTCCGAAGCAGCAATAGAGCACGAACAACACGTCGGCAAAAGCAAACGCCCAAAGGCTCTTCGAAAGCAGCATTCCGCACACGAGCATACACAGCGACGAGAAGAAGGCTACAAGCGGATAAATCGGTTTTTTTACACTGAACGCATCAAGCATTTCCGTCTTCTCCGTCGGGCTTGAGCTTGCCCGCCTTTTGCAGCTCTGCGGCTATTTTCATGCCGATTGCCGCGCCTATGAACCCGAGCGCCACAGTACCGAGCGAGGTGAATATCGAAGCTGTCGGGCGCGCAAGCAGCTGCTCATAGCTCTGTCCGTTGAGCCAAATGCTGAAAAGCACTGAAATCGGCAGAGAGAGCGGCATATATATTCCCGCCGTGAAAAGCACGGAGCCTTTATTTTTATAGCCTCTGAAGAACAGCAGCATCAACAGCTCCGCTATCACGGCCGCCACGAGGTTGTTGAAGAACATAACGGTTGAAAAGAACGCGAGCGGAGCGCCGGAAAACAGACCGATTACAGTCAGCGCACCCGGTTTTCTGACTTTCATCAGACCGACAGCGCAGAAGAGCGCATATATCGGAGCCGCCGCCATATTGCGAAGCCCGAATAAAGTCGTGTGCATAACAAGCGGCATGGTTATTCCGCCGCAGAGCGTCATCGCCGCCGAAAGAATTGCAAGGAAAACGAAATCCTTGACCTGAAATTTTTTGAAGCATTTGTTCATTCCGGTTACTCCTTTATTGCTTTTCTCTTTATCACCGTTGCAACTATGAGCACAACTATAACGACCGCCGCAAAGACAGATCCGATTATCGCCGCAGTCTTTTTGCTTCCGCTGTTATTTGAAGTCGTCTCGGAAACGGGTTCGGCAACAGATTCAGAGACAGTTGAAGCCTCATTTTCCGAGATGCTCTCCCCTGTTACCGTCTCGCCGGTAGAATCGGTTTCGGCAGGTGCAGAAGCCGTTGTATCAACCGAAGCTTCGCCTTTTGCGCTTTCAGTCGGCTTCGTGGGAGTCACCGCATTCGGAGCAGTAACAGCGGCGGAGCCGATATCCGCAACTTTTTTAGCGCTTGCATAGTCGATATGTATTCTCGCGGAGGGCGACATCGGCATAACGGGTGCGGCGAACTTCACGCCGACGAACTCGCCGTTTCCGACTATCGGAAACTCAAACGCGGACTGATATGTCGTGCCCGCTATCTTAACGCTCCCTGCGGGCTTGACTTCGACCGTGTCGCCCTCAACTCCGCCGTTTTTGTAGTACCAGAACTGCATCCCCGAGACGCTCTCGGGCGTTGCTATAGTCAAAGTCTTGCTGCCGTTTTTCACGGTCAGCAGTGCGGTATGAACAAGGTATTTGTCGCCCATAGAGGTCTTGTCCTTCTGAGCGTGGTACATCTTAACGCTGACTTCATACACGCCGTCCTGAGTCGGAGCCAAAGCCGCAAAAGCCGGCAGAGCCGCGCATATAATTACCGCAAGCATCAAAACAACTGCGGCAACAGCCGATATTTTTCTGTTCATGTTTCTCCTCCATTCAATTAGCTTTTGCTAACTGCAATACAAAAAGCAAACGCCGTTTCGGCGTCACAGTACTTTTTCTCGATTAGCATTAGCTAACTATAAATCTTAAAGTCAACCGGTTAGCCATTGCTATCCGGTTCGATAATATTCTACCAATCATTCGGCTTTATGTCAATATCATCGGCAAAATTCCGTATATCTGCCCTTTTTCGCGCTGAGTCAAACGCAAAAATTATGTAAAGTGGAGATTAATTGGGTCTGCTGTTAGTGCGGCAGACTCGGTATTTGAGTCGGTAGGTAAAGTAAAACAGAGCAGAAAGATTCTAGTCTTACTGCTCTGTTAGTTAAATAAAATTCACTTAGTACAATGATTTTTTAATAAATGAAGTGTTTGCTCCGCAAACATGAAGCGACAACTTCGTTGTAATAAAGTGCTCGCTATGCTCGCACGAAGTAAAGCGCGCTTTGATTTTCATGCGGTTTGACCGCACTTCATTAGCGAAGCGACTTCATTTTTCATGCACCGAAGGTGCGCTTAATTGAAAAAGCACTTGCAAATGCAAGTGCTTTTTTGGCTCCCCCTGTTGGACTCGAACCAACGACCCTTTCGGTCAGAAACATAGTCGCATTGCTCGCTTGGGGCACTCGCAACGCTCGTTGTTTCTTCCTGCTCAGAGCACCACTTCATCTGCTGCAGGCAGCGCGGTGCTCCGAGCCAGTTAACAGTGGTTGTGACGCGAATATCAAACAGTATCATTCGATTCCATACAGTGTAGAACCATGATTTTCCCCATAAAACATAATTAGCAAACGGTTCGTGCGGTGCGAAAAATTGCTAAACAATAATAGTGTTAGACAGTCGTTAGACGGTTTGCTTGCTGTTGTTTTAATTATATTGCAGAGTGGAGTAAAGGAAACTCGCTGAGTAGCTGTACTCAGAAACACAGGTTCAATCCCTGTCTCTGCAAACTTAAATCTAAAATTTTATAGTGGGCATAGAAGAAGGCAAGCTTTTCTTTCATGTTGCACCGTACTAATTCTTTTAGTTGTTTCCAGATTGTTTCTTTATTTAGATGCACAATAACTCATAGATTCGCAAAATGGTATAAAATTACACTACTCTCAAACGCCGACGTGCAGCAGTACCAACAACGATAGTTTTACTACCTTATGAAATTACACTACTCTCAAACGTTGGTGCTTGTATCGGTCTCGTCAAGCGCGTTTTACTACCTTATGAAATTACACTACTCTCAAACCGTGTGCTTTTTAAGCTTGACCCACATCGGTTTTACTACCTTATGAAATTACACTACTCTCAAACTTTATAACGCCGCCTTTGACCATCTCAGAAGTTTTACTACCTTATGAAATTACACTACTCTCAAACCGTGTCCGTGGACTGCCCGAACTACGCAAGTTTTACTACCTTATGAAATTACACTACTCTCAAACGAGTTCCGCGCACAGTTCATACAGCATAAGTTTTACTACCTTATGAAATTACACTACTCTCAAACGTATTTGACTTATTCCGTTTCAACCGTTTGTTTTACTACCTTATGAAATTACACTACTCTCAAACCTCAAATGAGAATAAGCTGCGACACTACAATTCACAGGGTAACATCATAAAGTGGTTATATTATAAGCCAAAAATCATCTTTCTTCAACAATTTCGCACATATCTTTATCCAAAATATAAAGATTTTCTTGCGGAAGTGAGTGAAAGCTGTTTTGACTTTCAATAATAAGAATTTCAATGCCTTGATATTTCAAAGCATCATAGATTTTTTCAATTTCTTCTTCATCAAAATAGCAATGAAAGTTTAAAAGGACATAGGCTTCAAAGGAACAATATTTATTAGTTAAAACTATAAAGTCAAGCAGTCCCGTCAACAAATCATCGCTATCAACATTTGGTTTAAAATTATGAGCTTTAAGAATATCAACTAAATCAGTATCGTCATCAAACGAAAAATCAAAATCGTATTCTGTTGAGAGCTTTTCGAGAAAATCTAATATATCTTTTTTAGTGTCACAACATAGTCTTGAAGGAAATTATTAGAATAAGAAGATAAATCTTCATATAGTTTTTTAAGTGTCGGTATTGAAAAACTTAAGTCAAAGAAGTTAGAAATAAAGCAAACTTTATTTTTAAATTTTAAAGAACAATCGTGACAGCCATAATATGAGACAAGTTCGGAGGAAGAATTTTGCTTTTCATCACAAAATATTACTTTTATCTTTTGTTTAGTCAGTTCTCAAAGAAGAGCAGTAATAATGGAGGACGCAGTGTTTTCAATAATTAAAACTGAAATTTCGCTTATATGCACTTGTACATTTGATTCAACATCACGGACAACCATATAGCCAAGCCTCAGATCAAGTTTAGATGGCTTTGAAACTACTACCGTCCTCCATCCCATAATAACTATCTCCTTATTTTAAAAGATCTATTTCCTGCTCAAAAAGCCCGGAGATTGACTGGTTAATAAGTTTTACGGTCTTGTAACTTGGCTGCATTTTATTGCTGATTGTAGTTACCCCACTCTTTTTAGCCTCACCTATTGCCGATAAATCACCACTCATAACATTTGCGTGGAGAATGTTGATTATTTGCATAAGTATATAACATTGTTCATAGAGTGATAAGCCCTCAAATTCACATTGCTTGTCAATCAATATATTTGCCAATTTTGAAAATTTAACGTTGTAGATCGTATGATTAGTCTTGTGCTTAAGGGCTTCATATAAATCCGCGTTATCTTTTTCTGTTATTCCATCAAAGGACATTATTTCTTTTTCTTTTCTCAGCTCTGCACATTTAGCAAGATAGCTTGAAATTTTCTTAATATATTTTTCTTGTTCTTGACTAACAACAAGTTGAACAGCAGGTTTACAGATCAAATTTGCTCCTCCGCTACTCTTACTACTTATGTGCATTCTGAAACCATTAATACTGATAAGAGCATTGTATTTAACGCAAGGAATGATAATTTTAACATAATCAACTCCGAGCTTGCGTTTTATGAACTCCTGTGGATTCCTTATATATTCCTTTTCAGCATATAAATCAATAGGTTCAAAAGAACGAACAATTTCTCCTTTACTGTTTTTGTATTCAACAAAAGCAAAATATGCTGATGAAGGTTTATTGTATCCACCATATTTATCAATGTCCATATCCTTTTTACGAGGCACCTGTCCCAAACCTTTTTTTAGCGGATTTTGGTCAAACAAACCACCGGTTTGCTTAAATGCATACCTCGTAAAGCGAATATTGTTCTTTGCCATATTTGACTTAACAATGTTTATAGATTTATTATTTTCTACAATCCACGCACCGTTTGTTGTGTAATCAAACATTTTGTTAACGCTCCATTTACCGCTTTGAACATTGTCAATGAAGTGCGCAAGATGAGATCTGACAGTATAAACATTACCAACTACAATATTTAGATAAGCATCTTTAGCATGATGAAAATCATTAACATCACGAGATTTGACAAAGTCATTTTCCTGTCTGAAGTCAGATACAAGGCTTGCCTTGATATATTCAACGGCTGTATCATGATAACGCTTTTTAAGAAGCTGCGCTACTGCCTTAGTAGACTGGCGGGTTTCAACAAGTTGTCTTGATACAAATGATGAAAGTTCTTCATCTGTAAGCGGTTGATTTCTAACAAGTCTTTCAAACTTCTCTTTTGAAATTAAGCCTTTGTCAAAAAGTGTTTTCCAGAAAGGAAGCATATTGTTTCTAATAGAGCTATTTATAGGATAAATATTGCCCTTTTTTGCATTTTCTGCTTTTAAAACAAGTACTCTGTTATTAAGACTATCATCTTTGATTTTTGACCGTGGAAAAATATGGTCAATATCATAAATATTATTGTTGTAAATTTCGCTTAATTCAATAGGTTTTCCTGTGTACATACACTTACCTAACTGTGTGTAATAAAGGTAAAGGGCATCTCTTCTGAAATCATTTTCATCTGTATTACAAAGCTGTTCGTAAAGTTTCTGCTCATCCTTTTTGCAATATTTATAAAGTTCTATTAATTTTTGCTTTCTTGAGACAGTTCTCTTTTTTTCGCCTTCATCCCTTGCGACTTCAATAAATATCTTCTTCGGATCATGACCTTGAATTTTAACTATTTCTTCAACAATTTGCATTGCCTGATAAATAGGGCGCTTAATCTTTGGAGAAACATAAAGATTGTCAATTTCTTCCCTCAAAGAAGTAAAAGTGCTATCACCATTCTCTTCATCAATCTTTTTCCTGAAGTCATAATTGGAACTGAGAAGTTGCATTAAGTTGTCATTTGTTTCCCATAAAGCATGAATGATATTTGTATATTCACCTGTTGATGGCAAAACTGCTTCAATGCCTGTTAAAAGCTTTTCAGATAAACGGCTCCAGCCTGTGTACTTAAGTTTTGATATTTTTTTAATATCATCCGCTGTTAATCTATCTCCATATAATCTTTTAAGCCTGTTTTTAAGAAGTTTTTTGTCATCACCAAAAATCGTGACAGATTTGATTATTTCTTCTTTATCACTATACGAAAGGTCAATATTCTGAAGATCTATAAATGGTTTAAGACTGCCTTTAATAGTTGTGTCAATTCCTGTTATTTCAATGTTCATATAACCATTTGATGCAAGATATTTTTTTAAATCAAACACTTTTACTTTATTGCTTTTTTCAAACAGGTCTTTATAGATCCCTTGCTTTAACTCAACAGAAATCTCTTCACCGTCAATTTTTATATTGTTGATTTCGTTAAGAACGGTAAATGCACTATAAAGAAGCGAGTTCTTTGGAATAACATCTTCTTTAGGTAAATAAGTACATTTGCTTGTTAAATTATTAATAAACTTCTCAGCACTATTATCTGCATCAACAACATTTTCAAAATTCCATGGATAGATTTTCTCACCTGTTCTCACAAGCCAGCTTTTTTCACTATGCTTGTTAAGCGGACCAACATAATAAGGAATTCTGTATTTAAATATGTCTATTATTTTTTCGCTGACAGTTTTTCCACTTGAGTCCCTGTCAGCTAAAAATGGCAAATAATTCTTTGCATTACTTAAAATTGCTTCAAGCTCTGCCCTATTAAGCTGCATAGGAATAACAGAATTATCCTTTGTTACAGCTTTGGGCATAAATGAAGATGTTTCTATCTCTTTATACATCTGTGCATACTTTTCATCTAATAGCTCTTTTGGAAGTTGTTTTCTTAAAAAGTCACAAAATGTTTCCTGATCACACTTTTTCATAACAGGATTTTTTGATGAATAGCCAGAGTATGAAAGATAGTTTGAAACCTTATCACTGTTTTCATTAAAGATATGACTATACTTTTCCGGTACATAAGCTTTAACATATTCTTTCAAAAGCTTTAAATCTCTTTTATGCTTTTCATATGTGTCAACTTTAGCGTAAGAAATGTATTCTTTTCCATTTAAAATATCAGCGAGAATTGCCCAATCATATATAGCTTTTAACTTTTCAATGAGTTCAAAGTTCTCACCAAAAACGCTTTCATAGGTTGTAGCCTTATCATCATATCCACTCTTAAAACATATGCTTTTACCTTCGGTATCATCGTATTTGTCTGTATTAAATAGGTCTTTAGCTTTAGCTGTGGCTCCTGATAAAAGTGTTACTATTGCTACTTCAAAAACATCTACTTTTTTATTTAAGGCAAATTCTTTAATAAGAGCTTCCTTCTTCTTGCTTGACGTTAAAGAACTATTTTTAATAATATCTTCAACAGGTTTTAAATCATTACAGCTAAAACCCTCTGATTCATAGTTTGAATTTGATTTAATATATTCGTTTAGTTCAGTAAATATTGCTGTGAAATCAAAATTTCCGTTTTTACCTAAATCATCATTATCAAATAAAAAGTGACCTCTGTTTTTGATGATATGATGCAAAGCTAAAAACACAAGACGAACATCATGTGGTTCAACACTTTCAATTAACTCTTTTCTAAGATGATAAATAGTTGGATATTTTTTATAATAATCTTTATCTGTATAATCAGGATCATTGAACAAAGAATACTTGCCAGAAACATTCTTATCTCCATCATAGAGTGCACTATCCTTAAGTCTTTGGAAAAATGCAATGTCTTTCTTGGAAATTTCCTCATTAAAGAGCATTTCTAAGCAGTTTAATCTGTATTTGTTTCTTTCTAATCTTCGTCTGCTGCTACGAAATTCTCTTCTTTCAACAGCAGTATTTCCGCCCTCAAGGAGCCGAATACCCCACATAGAGTTTCCTTTAAATTTAGGGATATTGTAATTTTTATCTGTTACTGCCCAACCAATTGAGTCTGTTCCTAAGTCTAATCCTAAGTAATAATTTTCCATAATATTACCTCTTGACAAAAATATTTTTTTAGTTTATACTTTAGTTAATCTCAAAAACCTTATGAGATTACACTACAAGTTCAAATAAAAATTTATTCACCCCGCCGTTTATGCGGCCTCACAGTGTGTGAGCAAGACCTACTGCTATGTAGGTCTTATTTTTTTGTAAAATTTCTTTTTTCTTCTAAATCATATCAAAAAATTTTATATAAAATAATAAAGAAAAAATTATTGTAGTGCTTTTAAATGGACTATAAGATAAAAAATTTGAAATAAATCAGCAAAATACTATTATTAAAACAACCGTTATGTATGGCTTGCACCGCAGTGAGGTTCTCGGACTTTAATGGCAAAGTGTTGATTTTAATGGAAACTCTATTTTGATACGCACACCGTATCGGTAGAAACTAAAGTTGTTGAAAAAGACTAATTCAAGTTATCGTGCGTTCCCGCTGTTTACGGAAATCAGAAATCTACTGATTTGGCCAAAGATGAGGAAAACAATAACGGAGACTTCTTTAGTAATGCATATACCGAAAACGACTACATCTTTAAGAAACCGAACGGAGATACTTATTACCCATCCATTGCTCATAGGTTTGGGAAACTGTTGAAGAAGTACGACCTTCCGCATATTAGGTTTCATGACCTGAGGCATATGCGTAAAGAAAACTATCGGTGAAAAACACAGCAACACAGATTACAGCGAAAGCGACTTTTGATTTTTTCTTAATAGCCTCACACCTGTTCCGATATTTTCCACTTATATATTAACTTATTTATAAAAAATTTGCAAGAGAAAAAAAACACACAAACTGGTGTTTCTTTCGATTATATACCCAACCACAAGTTTTACTTGTGGAGAGTAAAAATCGAAAGCGTTCATTCAAAAAAAATAAGTCCTCCTTTGATATAATGGAAGAAGCAACATCAACCGTAAAGAATCAAAGGAGGACGAATAAATGGACGAAAGTAGTTTATAACACACAAGGTGGAAGTGTCAATATCATGTAATACCAGTACCGAAATACAGAATGTATTTGTTAAAATGATGTGACCCCCAAAAAAGAGAAGTAGCTTCAAAATATGGTATAATGAAATCGCAAAACAACATTAACCAAGAAAGAAGTACTTCTCATGAATATGATAAAACAAGAAGCAAGAAAAAAGCAAGAAATAGTTAAGCAAGCAATAAAAAACGGATATGCGACACAGGCTGATAGGTACAAATCCTTGTGAGCTCGTGCGTCTTTCAAAGCTCGAAAGGCGTGAGTATGAGTGGTATAACTCTGACGAGATTATCACTATGTTAGACGCTCTGAAAGGCGAGCCGCTATACCCTCTTATTAAAGCCACTGTTATTCTACGGCGACTCCTTGTCTTGCTTCGAGGACTATGTTTTTCTCTTTTATGGGATTTTCAATAACCCCGATGAAGCGGTAATGAATAATGATTTTCTGCGTTCTGTTCTTACCTTTACCCTCAATGGAGTGAACCTCGATTTTCTCAATAAGTTCATTCAGGAGTGCAGGTGTAAGAGTTTCCATCTGCATAAACTTACGGACTGCCAATGTGAATTGTTCTTTGCTTGTACGAAGATTTTCTATCTCTGAAAGCTCTTCTTGGTATTGCCTGATTTTTAGTTTCAGCTCGTCTCGTTCTGTTTCATACCTCTGAGATAATTGCATAAAGCTTTCTTCGTTAACAATACCGTTGATGTGCTTTTCAAAGAGTTTTTCATACATCACGGCAACCTCCTTAGTTCTTGCTGTTGCTTTATCAATACTGCTTTCAAGAAACTTCTGCTGATTGAGTATGCTTTTGTTTGTCTTTGCTTCAAGAATATCTGCGAACGCTTCTTCATCTTCAATGAGAAAGCTTGCAAGACTTCTGAGCTCAAGCATCACAATCTGCTCCAAAGAATCAGCTCTGACATAATGTGTACCCTCACAGGTGCCTCTGCGACCTTTGTAGTTGAAGCACATAAAATACTTGATATCAGTATTCGGGTGATTGACATTGAACCATAAAGGACTTCCGCAATCGACACAGTATAATAATCCGCAGAACATATTCTTTTCAGCATGTTCGGGATTCGGCGCTCTGCGTTTACCTTTGGCTTTCATCTTCTGAACAGTTTCAAAAGTATCTCTGTCAATTATCGGCTCGTGAACATTCTTGAAAATCTTCCAGTTCTCTTCGGGATTCTGAAGTCTTTTCTTATTCTTGAAGTTTTTTGAGTAAGTCTTGAAGTTGATAACATCACCGCAGTATTCCTGTTGTGCAAGAATCTTCTGTACCGTCGTCTTACACCATTTATAAGAGTCAGGCTGAGTTTTTTTACCGCCCTTGTTAAGACCTTTGCTCTGCCAATATGTCATCGGTATCATTACTTTGTTTTCCTGTAAGATACGGGCAATAGTTTCATTGCCTTTACCCTCAATGCACATTGCAAAGATACTCTTGACTACTTCTGCAGATTCGGTATCAATAATCCACTTCTTTTTGTTCTGTGGGTCTTTCATATACCCGTAAGGCGGTTGAGATAACGGTTCTCCCATATTTCCGCGAATACGATGAGCACTTCTTACCTTACGGCTGATATCTCTCGCATACATTTCATTCATAACATTCTTGAATGGTGCGATTTCGTTTTCACCCTCATCACTGTCAACCATATCATTAACAGCGATAAACCTTACATTATGCTCAGGGAAATAGTTGTCTGTGTAATGACCAACCGAGACATAATCTCTGCCTAATCGGGAAAGGTCTCTGACGATAACAACTGAGATATATCCCATTTCAATATCGTCAAGAAGCTCCTGAAAAGCAGGTCTATTGAAGTTCGTGCCTGTATAACCGTCATCAACATAATACTTGGTATTTGATAAACCTAATTCCTTTGCCTTTTGTGTCAGCATTTTCTTTTGAGACGAGATTTGTCAAGGTATGTTTTTGTAAAGGAGTGTGCAATTCGCATTGACAAGCAGCCTTCATCGACTGGATGCGGGGCAGCCTCTTCGGACAGGTGGCCGGAATGGCGATACTCCCTTCGACACTTCTCGGCATCTTGCCGGTGGGCTGCGTTCTTCATATGCATGGCACTCTGTCGGCAGAGACGTTCCTGACGGTTATCGTTCTGTCCTTCGGCGTTATGCAGCCGCTGATCACCGCCTTTTCCTACACCGATGACATCGCCCAGGTCAAGACCATCGTGGACGAGATAGCGGAGGTGCTGTCCGGCGAGGATATGCAGCATCCAAGGACGGTGGAAAGGCTGCCGGCCGACAACGCCATCGAGCTAAAAAATGTCCGCTTTGCCTATCACGACAAGGAGGTGCTGCACGAAATCAATCTGCACATTGCCCCGGGGACGGTCAATGCCCTTGTAGGCTCCTCCGGCAGCGGCAAGTCCACCATCGCCCGGCTTATTGCCTCCCTGTGGGATGTAAAGGACGGCACAATTAAGCTGGGCGGCGTGGACATCCGTACACTTCCGCTGGCGGAGTGCACGAAGCGCATCGCCTATGTGTCGCAGGATAATTACCTTTTTGACCTTTCGGTTATAGACAACATCCGCATGGGCAGAAAGGGTGCGACCGATGCGGAGGTCATTGACGTCGCGAAGAAATGCGGCTGCCACGAGTTCATAATGGGGCTGGAGAACGGCTATCAGACCGTATGCGGCGCATCCGGCGGACACCTCTCCGGCGGCGAACGGCAGCGCATCTCCATTGCCCGGGCCGTGCTGAAGGACGCGCCAATCGTCATTCTGGACGAGGCCACTGCCAATGTTGACCCCGAAAATGAAAAGGAGCTGATGGAGGCCGTTGCGGAATTGACCCACGATAAGACGGTCATCATGATTGCTCACCGGCTGAAAATCGTGCGCCATGCCGACCAAATTGTTGTGGTCGATCATGGTGAGATCGTTCAGCAGGGCACCCATGG
>ULVP01078627.1_pt1 | contig 17688 bp, 17 predicted proteins | sample 1959551 | NCBI WGS metagenome assembly ULVP01 (sample SAMEA4835789, study PRJEB28245) | human gut metagenome | biome: gut microbiome; material: fecal sample | place: Denmark | collected 2008 | reverse complement strand
CCGCCAAACTCTTTGAAGACCATGGTTATAAAAATAAAAAGGAGTCAAGTGGGTATTTCTTCTGAAAAACTCCTCTGAAAACACAAGAAAAACGGCAAAAGTCCGTTATAAGTTTACATGAAACGCCAAAATGTAGACAATGATTGACTATATATTTTATAGAGTATATTGGGCATACAAAAAGAAAAGAGAGGCTGCAAAAATTCTTTGTCTATTGTACATGACAATGGTTTTAGCATTTCTCTTTTCCCCTATCGCATTATGTTTGTGCGAACTATTAAGAGACCCTTGGCGTAGAAATGATGGTTATTTATTATCCATTTATTTACTAATTGTTATATTATATTCGTATTTAAGATTCTTCCCCACAAAAAGAATACTTTCATTGGATAAAAAGTTTGATAAAAACAATTATAATCACTTGATTCCCGACTGGAGTTTCTTTTTGATTCTTCCATTATCTATTGCTTGGGGAATCTCTGCCTATATCCTGTTGGTAAAGTTTTTAATAAATCCCTTTGCTCTGAGAGGAATTGTGTACAATATACTTTGATAAAATCATATAATTAACGGCTATGTTCTACAAACAAATTACAGATAAATTCAAAAAAGAAGCGGATAAAAGAAAACTGACTAAATCCAATATGTGTACATGGTTAATTATTGTCCTGTTAGCCATATATATACGCTTTATGGGGACTTTTCTAACCATGTTTAGCGATTGGTGGAATTTGTTAAGTTTTAGTGTTGTCTATCTAATCGTAATACTATTGATTTATTTGCTTGAGAAAAGCATAGAATATATCAGAGCCATAATAATTTCCGCAATAGTATTTCTGTGTGCTTGGAATACTATATATCTGTATGCGTATTGCAATCGAAACACAGATAAAGCCATCCATGCTACTGTCTCTTTGAATGGATATGGAACACGTCCCGTCCCTAAGGTTCTGTTTACTTACAAGGGATATAAATTTGAGAAAGTCGTAAATCTAAAGGATGTTATATCTAAATATGGTGATAATTTAAGAAATATATGTGAACTTGAATTATCTTTGAGTGAAGTTGATGCCTTGCCAATTTTTTATTATATCAACTACATTGATGTAGTAAAGAAAGAAAAAACAAACGACAAGTATAAAACAGATGCTAACGATTAACTGAAAACATAGCAATGTGTCTTTTCCCCCATACAATGCTTCCGTACATTCGCAGTATGGAAGTATTTTTCGATTTATCCCTCCCCAAGTCGTGGGCGGACTTGTCCGACCCGCAACTCCTCTTTTTCTTCCGCCAACTTGCCACCGACAAGTCTATGGCGGAAATCCAAGCACTATGCCTGTGCCAATGGGCAAACGTCCTTGTGCGTTGCCGCTTGTACGGCAGCGTTTACCTCGTCCAACACGGCAAGCAGCAAGCCACGCTGACCTTGCGCCAGTTCGTCTGCGCCATCACCGCCCTTGACTTCCTTAAATCATTCCTACATACGCCTCTACCAACGCATCTCTGCCATTGAGTTCTCTATCCTCCGCATCGGTGAATACCCGATACCAAGCATCATCGACATCGTGAACAGCATACGTTTAGCCAAGGGCAACGTATTCGCTGAATGGAAAAACTCCGACACCGCCAAACTCTTTGAAGACCATGGATAAAAAAAAGGAGTGTGGAGGGTATTTCTTCTAAAAAAGTTGTATTTTTGTGGCAGTTCTACAATGATTAAGTAAAATCGCAAAAAAGATTATGATTAAGTATTTCTATTTCATATTGCTGTCTCTTCTTGTCAGTTGTTCTTCAACAGGCATTAAACTGGTTGATGAATACTATATATATCCTCCAGACGAATACTATGATTCATATTACTTGAAATGCAAATTATCAAGCGATAATGACCCTGTAATAGATAGCGTGCATATAGTTTATTGGAATGATTCAACCATAATAATTGAACGAAAAGCAAAACTTGACAATTGGATTATTAATGCTTTCGACAATAAATTAAAATATCGCAATAACGATACGGTAGTTGGACCAGTTTCTACATCATATATAAAGCGTTTGCAATCAAAGACAGGATTGTGTGGCACGGTAGTTGGACCAGTTTCTACATCATATATAAAGGTATTTATGGAAAATAAAAAGTTCAAAAAACTTGTTTTTGAATAGCGTATTAAAATAAGGAGGAGAGCAGTGGATATTCATCCTGAAAAAGTTGCATTTTTCATGTAATATTCAAAGAGGTTGTGCGTTTTATAATAAAACCATTAAATATATAACAAATGAAAGAGAGACTATTTGCAACCATGTTGCTTTTTACTTGCATCTTGTCTTTAGCTTCATGCAGCAAAGACGATGGTGATTGGGATGCCATGAAATGGGAAAAGAACAATTATGAAGAAGCACTGACACCAAGTTTTGGCAAGGCTATTGGCGTGCCAAAGTCTGGCGGTACATATACTTTCAAATGCAAGAATTACAAGAATTTTTGGATTGAATACGTTAATGAGTCGGTGGGTGATAAAACCATTAAAAACGTTCCTTCGTATGATGACAAACCTTATTCCGAAGTTAAAGGCAGCTATACATCTTCAAAGGTGGAAGGAAATACGCTCACTGTTACATTTGCGCCTAACGAAACACAGGATGGACGTTATGTTCGTGTAGCCGTTTCTGCAGGTGATATTTTTGACAAAATCATGTTTGTGCAGAAACCAGAATAAACAATTTGTCTTTTCCCCAACCCAAATGCTTCCGTACTTTCGCAGTATGGAAGCATTTTCACACTTTGATTTTTCATTATATAACGAGATTGATTCTTCTAAAAAAACGACCTCAAACATTTGCTCGTTAAGAAAAAAGTGTTATCTTTGGCGCATTAAAAACCATAAAATCATTCACTTATGAAGAAACTATTTTTCATCATCTTCCTCATGGCTTTCTCGTTTGCGATAACGGCAAACGCCAAGAAACCCAAAGTCGTATGGCCTAAGGCAGTGCTGACTCTTAAAGACGGTACTGTACTCAACGGCTATTTGCAGAACGACATCCACTTCATGAAAAAATACATCTATTTCAGTGAAACACAAAATGGTAAGGATGTAAAATACAAAATCGTAGACATTAAATCCCTTGAGGTGGATAATGCTCTCCAGGATGGCAAGAAACGCACTTTCATCCTTATAGATGAAGACCCTACATTCCAATATTTGGCAACTGTCATTTACAAGGGTAAACATGTCACTGGCTATATGGAACCATTTGCTTTTGACAATTCCACCCACAGCAGGTCGTTTACTGGTATATGGACAAATATTACCGTTTATTTAGACTGTAGGGCATATCACTATATGGTTGATAGCGGCAAGCATGTTTACTATTGGATGTTATTTGAGGATAAAAAAATTAATTCCAAAAGAGAAAAATATTCTCAAAAGAAACTGTTGAAAAAGATAAAGGATAAATTCAAGGACTATCCTGCCGTCGCTGAAGAAGTGGAAAAGAGAGGACTCACTGCTGAGCAAATCCACGAGGACCCTACCATTCTTCTTGAAATCCTTGACAAGAGTCTGCAATAATCTTTTGTCTTTTCCCCCATACAAATGCTTCCGTACTTTCGCAGTATGGAAGCATTTTTCAATTTATCCCTACCCACAGATTGGCAGTCATTATCTGACAGCCAATTCCAATATTTCTTCACGCAGCTCTCGCATGATCTGCCAATGGAAGAAATACTCACTCTCTGTCTGTTCAAATGGGCAGACCTAAGAGTGTTGTGCAAGACGCATGACGGCAGCTATCTCGTAAAGCACCGCCAAGCGTCCAAGCAGGAGGCTACGCTCACCATCAGACAAATGCAAGCAGCCACGGCTTCATTGGACTTCTTACGACAATTCGCACCATTGCCGGTTCGCATCACTAAAATCGGAAGAGCCACAGCCATCGCCGCCGACTTCCAGAGCGTGCCATTCTCGACATTCATCTCTGCCGACAACTATTATCAAGGCTTTCTCCACACCAAGAATGAGGCTTTGCTTAGCCAACTCGCCACGCTTCTGTACCCAAAGGTCAAGTCGCGACACCTGACAACACCGCTTTTGCTCAACGCTTTCTATTGGTTCTCGTCGCTGAAACATTACTTCGCCCGACTGTTTCCGCACTTCCTGCAGCCGATGTCAGCCGACGAACAGAACCTACTTGGCTACGCACCGCCCATCGGCGAGGTGCTACGGACAGCAATGAATGCACAGATCCGTGCGCTCACTGGTGGAGACATCACCAAAGAGGAAGCGGTGCTCTCGATGGACACATGGCGAGCACTCACAGAACTCGACGCTAAGGCTAAAGAAGTAGAAGACATCAAACGACAAACGAAATGACAGACAAGAACATCAATTGGGATGCCACCGCCTTCTTCGCATCCCTTACAGAAACAAACAAGTTCGCCAAGACCCATGACTTTGTCTTCGCAAAGGTCAGCGGACTCGATGGCTTCGAGGAAGCCTTGCAGCAGCTGCAATCCGCCACGGCTATCATTGCCGTCAGCGACATAAGCCAAGGCTATATCGAGGTGAACAACAGTCCGCACACTCGAAGAGTGAAGACGGTCTTCCTCGCCATGCGCCACGCCATTGATGACATGGCAGCACGCCAGCTGTGCATGGACACCATGCGCGAGCTGTTCCGGCAGTTCATGAGCAAGCTCATCCTTGAAAAGACGAAGCAGGAGCAGCATAATATCTATCTCGATTCTCGTATCTCCTTTCAGGAAATCGACCAGTACTTCTTCTCTGGCTGCGCCTGTGCTTTCTTTCAAATAGCCGTTGACACTTATACCGATTTACGTTATGACCCTACAGAATGGCAATGACCCACAACTGCAAGAACGGGAGAAGTTCGTTCTTGCCTTCAACGATACGATGCTCAAAATATGGCGTGAGCAAATGACTCTCCTCGGTGTAATCGACACCGGACGTTTGCTTCACAGCCCCAAGTCCCTCCCTGTCCGTGCGGATGGTCGTTTCATTGAGTTAGGACTAAGCCAGTCCTTCCTCGAATATGGCCTTTGGCAGAACTTCGGTACTGGCAAGGAAATTCCAAGAGGTAATCATGGCGACATCGGCCGTGAACGCAAGCGCAAGAAGAAGCCCTGGTTCAGCCGTAAGTACTACGCTTCCGTCATGAACCTCCGTGACTTCCTCTCCGACAACATCGCTCATGAGTTCGTCGGTGTCGTCGCCCAGGCACTTGACGACAAGTATGTGCGCTATAATCACTAACAATGTCTTTTCTCCATCTAAAAGTCAGCCATACCTTTGCTAAAAACAAGCAAAAGTATGGCTGACATTTCATCTATCACATCTCTCATTACCTCATTTCGCAGCGAGACGCGCGAAGAGGCTATAACGCCCGAAGTTCTGGGCGCACTGTTGCAGAAAATCGCTGACCTTTTGGGCAAAGCTGCTCTGCAGACGGACGTGAGTCGCCTTGATAATTGGCGCTTGAATCTTGCACGCATCGGCTATGTGCTGACATCGTTCACCATCGGCTCGGACGACCGCAACAACGTGTATTTCACATTGGGAAAGGCGAACCTCTCCACTGGCATCAACCAACTCGCACCCAATTCCATTCTCATCCGCCAAGCCACTACCGAGCGTGCCGGTGTCATGCGTGCGCAGCAGGTGCAGGACTTGAACAAATGCAAGGCTGATATCTCCAAGTATTTCTCTTCGCTCGCAAATATGGAGGAAACAATCTTGAACATTCAAAAGGGAATTGCATCCATCAGCCTCCGTGTTTCCAGAAACACCAAAGCAACCACTGTCAACGCTGAAGATATCCTAAAGATACAGACGGATATCAAGTCGCTTGCGTCGCAGATAAAATCGTTGCAAACTGAAATTCAGAAGTTTGCCACGATGAAACAGGCTACGCAGATGCACATTGAATGTATCATCACTGACAATACTCTTGTGATACAGGATGCCTACCGTTATATCCGGCAAGGGCTTACACCGGTCATTTTCCGACACTCGGTGCGTACAAGTCGCAAGCAGGAGGATGAAAACGGTGTGCGTGAGTATCTTCCACGGCGACGTGGCTGGAACCGCTTTTATGACGACCGAAAGATTAGTGTGAATAATGGCGACGAGATTTCTTTCCGACTGGATAAGGAGGGCGACCCGGACAATGGCAAGTATTTTACGAAGCCTAATGTGTTGTTCAGCGACTGCCGTGCTATCATCGACCCCGAAACGCAACAGCTTTTGGAAGTCCGCATTTACTTTGGCAAACGCTCATTTAACATTCTCGGTATCAACCGACATTTCCGCTTCGCCATCGGATTTTACAAGAAGTCTAAAGATTACGGTCCGTTCCAGTTCGGAGAACTCCGAACTAACCTCGCTGAGTTCAAGGTAATTGCAAGAGCTGATAGAGTTGATGGTAGCAACAATTACAAACTCACCTTCAATTTCAGTATGTAAACGAAAAGAGCCATGGTTTCTCCGCAAGGAGTCCACCACAGCTCGGATGCAAAATGGTGTTCGCGACACCACGCTGCCAAAGAGCAATGGTCCAATCGGCCACAACTCAATCGCGAAGATAACCACTTTATATAAACTCTCAAAAGACAATTCATTATGACAAAAGAAACTAAGGAAAACGTGCAGATTGTATCTGCCATAGCTATGCTCATCGGAGGATTCCTCCTCGCTGTCGCAGGATTCATCGTACCGCCCACCGGACAAATTCACGAGTCTGTCCTGGGTGTATTCGCAGAGTGTCTTATCTATGCCGGCTCAATCTTCGGTGTCACTATCTACATACAGACTAAGTATGCAGAACTACGCTCGTACCTTGATGACAAACTGAAACGGAAGGAGGAGAAGGATGCGCAAGATTGACCTCATCATCATCCATTGCTCTGCCACGCCTGAAGGCAAGGACTTCACCACGGCAGATATCGACCGCTGGCACCGGCAGCGAGGCTTTGCTTCCATCGGATATCACTTCGTCATCTACCGCGACGGCTCTGTGCATCATGGCAGACCGCTCGCACAAGTGGGAGCGCACTGCCAAGGGCACAACGCCCATTCCATAGGCATCTGCTATATCGGTGGTTTGACCGCCGACGGCAAACACCCTAAGGATTCTCGTACTGAAGAGCAAAAGTCCGCATTGGTGGCACTTCTTCGCAAACTCCGGGTGCAGTTCCCCAATGCCAAAATCCGAGGACATCGCGACTTCGCTGCCAAAGCGTGCCCATCATTCGATGCCACTGCTGAGTATGCCAACATCTAAACCCAACGATATGAAACATATCCTAATCCTTATTCTTTGTGCATTTGTACTGGCGTGCAAGAGCACAAAGACAGCATCATCATCCAATGAAAGTGAGCGAAACGCCGTTTCGCAAGCTCAATGGCGATCCGCTCAGAATCTTTCATTCGGTTCCCTAAAGAGGCTTACCGCCCTTTCATTCGATAGCTGCGTCTTCACATTCGGGGGTGTCGACACGTCGGCAACCCCTCAATGTTCCGACCTCAGCTATCCATCGGGCAAGCCCCTGTCCAATGACAAGGCAAAGCCTCCATCTTACCACGGCAAGCCTTCAGCTATAAGATACGGCAAGCCGTCCTCTCTCAGGCTCTACGGACTTCACCTTTCCCAAGAGGAAAAGGAGGAGTCCGCAGCTGCACAGCAGGTGGAAGACAGCATCGCAATAGCGAAGCAGTCTTCATCCGACAAGTCGCAGGAAATCATCAAGTCAAGGTCTTCAGTTCCCTTCACGGCAAAGCTCGCTATTGCCGTCCTGATGATGATAACGGCAGTAGCCGTCATTTTCTTTATCCGTCGCTATCTCGCCGGCAGACGACGACACTTCGGTCACAGGCTCCCGAATTCATTGCCTGGCAGCTCCGGCGGTGCATTGTTCGGTGGCGAGGACAAGCCATTGCATGGCTAAGTGAAATTGTGGGGTGTTCCATTGCGTTCCGTCGCTTTGGGCTTCTGTTGCAAAATAAGTATGCCACTTCCCTGATCCGTACCATGTCTCTTTTTCTCGGATGTGAGGAGGACAAATCGCCTGAAGTCGAATAGTCCTCCATACATTCGAGAAAAGTGCAAGCACACGAGTCACGGTACGGGGTAAGCAACATACACATTTCTCCACGGCAGCCCAAAGCCCCTCCACTTCATTACACGCCCCACAATTTCACGGCTACGCCAGTCCTCGCCACCGAACAATGCACCACCTACGCACATGATTGACGCATCACCCAGCCAAGCAACGCTTGCAGCGAGCTTGTCTGACCTCCTCGTCAATCATCAACACGCAAGCGTCATCCGTCTTCCACGTCATTTCATTCCGTCATTCTTCTCCACATCTGCGATGTCATTTGTTTTTTTAGCACATCGAAGATGTCTATCTATCATCATCAAAGGTGAAAAGTGTTGCACACCCTTCTCCTTTCTTAATAGGTACGGACACACGCTCCATTGCATTGCGCATAAGTCCGTGCAGCTTCGCTCTATTGTTTATCATTTCGCTTCGCTCAATCTTCTCTTCTTCAGCCGAAAGGCAGTGGCTCTCCACTCCCGTGTCCGTCCGTTATGCGCCACATCCTTTCGTCCACTGTTGCGAAAGGATATTGCGCTACATTCCATTACGTTATCATTCCGGAGTTTCTCTATGACTCTGCGAGCCATGGAGAAGTCCTACATTACCACTTCATTACATTCCACTTCATATCCATTCGCTTCGGGTAAGGCAGTGCCTTCTGTTTCCTATAAGGCGATGCCTTCATGGTTTGGTAAAGCGATGCTTTCTATTGTCTGTCAATGCGAGAAAGCCGTCTGACTAATGGCAATCAAGATTGCTATAAGTCTGACAGCACTCTCGCTTATTCAAATAGGTATGGCAGAGGTATGGGATAGAAAAGGTAGTGCGCCTAATGTCGGGCAAGACCGACAGGCGCATTACCTTTTTATCCCTCACCACTGCCGCATTACCGCCCGATGGGTCGGGCGTGGCATGGTGGCTCGCTTGGTGTGGTGGGCGGTGGTTCAGTAGCACGAAAGAGCGCAGTATGAAGCCGAAACCTTCGTTTTTTCTCACATATATTGCAACATCCGAAAGCCATTGATGCCCATCTGATACCCAATAGCCTTTCGTGGCAAGGCAAGACCCTCGGTTTGCTCGACTTGGAGGCTTAAAGTGCCGAAAATAGAGCGTTTGACGCATCCGAAACCCTATATTGTGCCGAAACCCGATGCTTTGCCGAAACCTTTTGCTCGTTTCAGCCTTATTTGTTCAAGTCGAAACCCTATATCGTGCCGAAAACTCGGTGTTCTTCCGAAACCTTTTGCTTGTTTCTGCCTTATTTGCTCAAGCCGAAACCCTATGTCGTGCCGAAACTCTGTGCTTTGCCGAAACCTTTTGCTTATTTCAGCCTTATTTGCTCAAGGCGAAACCCTATATCGTGCCGAAAACTCGGTGTTCTTCCGAAACCTTTTGCTTGTTTCAGCCTTATTTGTTCAAGTCGAAACCTTCGTTTTTCGTGGAACTTGGAGCGGTTGTGCATCAGCGTGAAACCTCGGCTCGCTTTTGTCATCAGCGAAACTTGCAAGCCTTTTTCGTCACTTTCTGCCTTTTCGCCTTTTGGCGCAACTAAGGCGGTTTTGCGTATGCGAGAAACTAAATATTAACATTTGTTTACATATTCCGCAAAGGTCGGGCGGTCGTAGCCGTCAGCAAGGACAGGGCGGTCGGGGGGTCTTTATCAAGACGGGTTAAGGGAAAATCCCTTAACAATCCCTTAACGGCTTGATACACAAGCCTTTCGTTTTTCTATCGCTTAAATTTCGTCGGTTTTTGTCGGCGCCAGCGTGCCTAAATCGGGCGAAACTGCCTTATTTCTCGTCTTTTGAGTGGTGTTTGAGCGGTGTTATTTTTGCGTATCATTAAACCAATAAAATTGAAAGACGTATGTCGAATATAAACACCAATGCGACCGTTACGCTCACTGTAAACGGAAAACAGGCGGAAGATATGCTCCTGAAACTGAAATCTCAGGCTGCAAACCTCGAAAAAGCCATTGAGAAAGCGGCAGCAGCAGGAAACAAACAGCAGCTCACGAAGCTAAAGCGTGAACTGAAGGAAACTAATCGCCAAATCTCGCAGATAGAAAATGCAGCGAAAGGGGTAGAGCATGTTCTGCAACGACTCGATGAAACTTCGCCAAAGGAACTGAACCGCACGTTGGCACAGCTGAAGCGTAACCTTAATGGGCTTGAACGGGGAAGCGAAGAGTGGAACAGACAATGTGAGGCGATAAAGCGTGTAAAAGCGGAGATTGCCAAAGTGAACTCGCAACTGCGAGAGAATGAGAGCCTGTGGGAACGGATGAACCGAAAGCTGAACGACTGGCAGACAGCTCTTGCCGGCATTGCTGCTGCCATCACGGGTATCATCATGGCAGGACGCTCAGCGGTAAACGCTTTTGCGGACATGGACCAGGAGATGGCGAATGTGCGCAAGTTTACCGGAATGAACGCTTCGGAGGTGGAGCAGCTGAATGAGGACTTCCAGAAGATTGACACCAGAACGGGGCGTGAGGAATTGAATAAGTTGGCGCAGGAGGCGGGTCGATTGGGCAAAACTTCGCAGGAGGATGTCTTGGGCTTCGTGAAAGCTGCCGACCAAATCAATGTGGCTTTGGACGACCTCGGTGATGGGGCTACGCTTACATTGAGTAAACTTACCAACATCTTCGGTGACGAGGAACGCCTCGGCACGGAGAAGGCTCTGCTTGCCGTGGGTTCCGTTATTAATGAGTTGTCACAGAACTGCACGGCTTCTGCTCCTTATCTCGCAAACTTTACACAGCGCATGGCTGGCGTTGGTGCACAGGCGAAGATGACTATTCCGGAAATAATGGGCTTCGCTGCGGTGCTGGATAGCCAGGGACAGGCGGTGGAGATGTCGGCAACGGCGGTTTCCAAAGTCATTATGGATATGTTCAAGGAGAACGACAAAATCATCAAGGCTACGGGACTTAATGCTAAGGAGTTCAACGAAACGCTGAAGAAGAGTACTAACGAGGGACTTCTCATGTTGCTGGATCGTCTACACGAACTCGGCAACATCGACGTACTGGCACCAGTCTTCAAGGACATGGGCGAGAACGGTGCCCGTGCTGCGCAGGTGATTTCGGCTCTTGCTGGCAACCTCGATATGGTGCGGTGGGAGCAGGAGGAAGCTACTAAGGCTTTTGCGGAGGGTACGTCTGTCACGAATGAGTTCAATGTGCAGAATACTACGGTGCAGGCAGGACTTGACAAGGCTCGCAAGGGCGTGACGGAGATGGCGGTGGCACTTGGTGAGCAGCTGCAGCCGATAATGAAGCATGTCATCTCTTCCACCACTTTGTTGTTGAAGTTCATGTCTACTTCAATAACGTTCATCAAGGAGAACGCTTTTACTTTGGCTTCGCTGACTGCTGCTTTCATTGCCTATAAGATTGCGGTGAACGCTTCAAACATCGCTTTCAAGGCGCATTATGCGTGGCTCGTTATCTGCAAGACGGCAACGGCTGCGTACAAAACTACGGTGGCTACTTTACATGCTGCGCACTTGCTTCTGCAGATGGGGCTCGCAAAACTGCAGGGCAACTGGGTACGTCAGTCATGGCTGATGTCGGACCTCAAAAAGCAGGGCGCTCTGCTCGCATCGGGCTATGGTGCGATAGCTGCCGGAGCCATTGCTCTCGGTGTGGTTCTGTATAAGTTATACAAGAAGATGACGGAGGTGTCGCAAGCAGAAAAGGATTTGCAGGAGATACGCAAGCGTGGGCAAGAGGGCATCATCGACGAGAAGAACAAGATTGATGCGCTTATTGCTGTGGCTCGCGATGAAAAGCAGTCGCTGAAGGACAGACACACGGCGATTGATGCGCTCAACAAGATTATTCCGAACTATAATGCCCAGTTGGATGATACCACGGGCAAGTATAAGGAGAACAAGAAGGCTCTTGATGATTACTTGAAGTCGTTGACTCGCAAGTATGAGATTGAGGGTGCCAAGGATAAGTTGCGTGATATCGGAAAGCAGCGTGTCGACCTTAATCTGGAAAAGCAGAGGCTGGAGCGTGTCGTTGCCATGGATGAGATGGAGGCAAGGACGGAAACGGTTATGCCGGGTCAGGAGGGAAAGGTGGTGCAGTTGGGTGTCAACTCGTTGCGTGCCTCGAACAGACGTGCGCTTGCCAAGACGAAGGAGGACCTGGCGGAACTCGACCAGCGTGAGGCGAACATCTTAGGCATATATGGCGAAGACATCAAGAAGGAGGCACTCAATGACGCGAAGAAAGAACAGAAGCAGGAACAGCAGACGCAGAACCCTCCATACACGCCTCCTAAGACGGACAAGAAGACGAAGACGGAGGATGTGCTGAAACCGCAGAAGGACTGGAAGACCAGGGAGCAGGCTCTCAACCGCATTGCGTATGCCAAAGGTGAGAAGGACTTCGAGGAGTACACGAACCGCATGACGGAGATTGATATGGAGTACAATCAGAAGGTCATGGCTAATGGCAAAGCTACGAGTGAACAGAAGCTGGAAGCGGAAGCATCATACTATGAGGCAAAGAAGAAACTCGCTGATGACAAGAACACGCAATCGGCTAAGCAGGAGAACGACTATTACAATGAGCTTGTTGCTACGGAGAAACAGCGGTACATTGATGGAAAGGTAGACCAAAAGACGTTTGATGATGCGCTTGAACTCATGGAGTTGGAGCATCTGCGCCGTTTGACGAAGGTCTACACGGACGGATCTAAGGAGCAACTGCAAGCGCAGAAGAATTATCAGAATAAGCTCGTTGAAAACCAAAAGCGTAATCAGAAGACCATAGAGGACAACGAGAAGAAGCATCAGAAGGAGCTTGCCAAAATCAAAGAGGACTACTTCGGGGATAACAAGTCGGAGAAGAAGGAGAAATACACCAAAGATAGTGCTGCCCTCGATGAGGTTTTCAAACAGGAGATAAAGGCTGCTGGCAACGACGCAAAAGAGAAGCTGCGTATCGAGGAAGCGTATCAAAAGGCAAAGGTGGCATTGGCGAAGAAGTACGGCCAGGAGTATAACGACACGAGCAAGAATTTTCTTCAAAACATGACGGAGGACATCACGGAGTGGCTGAACTCGGACCTCGGACAGGCGGTACAGGGTTCTTTCGACACGCTAACGTCGGGCATGTCTTCAATATTTTCGGGCATGACCTCGCTCATTCAAGCGGAACTGGAGATACAGACTGCTGCCATAGAGAAGCGGTATGACAAGGAGATATCGCAAGCGGAGGGCAACAACTACAAGGTGAAGAAGCTCGAGGAGCAGAAGCAGAAGGAGCTGGCAAAGAAAAAGAACGAGGCTAACAAAAAGATGTTTGCCATGCAGGTAATTCAAGCGGTGGCGCAGACGGCACAGAACGCCATCTCGGCGTATGGCTCGGCAGCGGCAATTCCGCTTGTGGGTTACATCCTGGCACCAGTGGCTGCTGCAATGGCGGTGGCAGCTGGAGCTATTCAGATTGCTGCAATCAAAAAGCAGCAGCAAGCGAGTGAAAGCCAGGGCTATGCCAAGGGTGGCTTCACTCCGAAAGGTTCCAAGTTCCAAGAGGTGGGCGTGGTTCATGCCGGGGAATGGGTGGCTTCGCAGGAGATGCTTGCCAACCCGGTTGCGCGTCCTATCATCAACGCCCTGGACTATGCACAGCGGACTAACACGATCGGATCCTTACGAGCCGATGATGTGAGCCGGACTATTGCGCCAGTAGCATATAGCACGCCACAACAGCAACAGCCTATCATCGTGCAGCAGCAGCCGGACGGACTGGCTACGGCTGCAATCGTGCAGAATACAAAGGCTATGCAGAGTTATGCTGATACGATGAAGCAGTTGCAACAGAGGTTGAGCGAGCCGTTTGTCACGGTGAACACGGTCACGGGTGACACTGGCATCAAGCAAGCGCAGGACGAGTATGACACACTAATCCGTAACAAGACACCAAAGAGTAGGAGAAAGTGAGTAACCTCTGGTTAATGGTGAGCCTCGCCAATTGTCATTACATACATAGCAATAAATAAGAATATTAGGAGCAAAATCCATGTGGCAAGCGATATGTATGATAAAGTGGCAAGTGTTCGTCTTGCAGACTTACCTTTCACATATCTACTTAAAATATACAGTACGACACTACTTGCAATAAGAAATATGAGCAAGTGTGGAAAATCGAAATTCCAATAGTCAATAAAGACAAGACTTGCAACAAAAAGTGTCAAACTTGCGAATATTATAATTAGTGTATGTTTCATTTTGCAAAAGTAATAAAAATGGAAATAATAATCAATGGCAAACAAGCTTTTTTGAAGAAGAACACTTCGTTTGACTTCATCTTCGAGAACCGTCTGTTTACGGGTAGTGACAGCTACACCTTGACAATTACGTTTCCACTAAAGGGATGTGCACGGAACATAGCCATCTTCGGGCACATCCACAGAGCGGATGTTATCAAGTCGAAGGTGGTGTTTGACTGCGACATACGTGACGATGCCTTTCTGAAGTCTGGCTCCATAACTATCACGGAGATTTCTGACGTGGAGGTGAAGACACAGTTTCTGGAGGGGCGCAGCGAGCAGAACTTTAACGAAACGTTTGACGATATCTATCTCAATGAAATGGATTTGGGATATCCTACCAAGCGCGATAATCTTATAGCAGCAGAAGCGTTCAAGCCATATCCAACGAACAACTGGGTGCCGTTGCCGTGGGTAAACAACTATTCCGGCAATCTGCAAAATGCTGTTACTACATCTGTCCATTTCATCACTGGCTTCGAGAATGTCAAAAGTACTCTTTCGTTCCAGCCATACTTATTGTATATCTTGAAGCGTATTTGTTCGCAATTGGGGTATGAGGCGAACTTTGCTGAACTGGAGCAATCGCAATATAAATATCTCTTGATTTGCAATACGCTTCCGGCTGCATGGGCTGCGTGGAACTTTGCCATTGCATTGCCTCATTGGACATTGAACGAGTTTTTTGAGCATCTTGAAAACTTCCTTTTCGGAGATTTTGATATCAACCATAAGGCTAAGCGCATCGAGTTTCATTTCTCTAATAGTCTGGCAAAATCGGCAGGAGAGGTAATCTTAAACAAGGTCTTGGACTCTTACACAACAGAGGTGTCGCAAGAAGATGAAAGCAAGTACATCGCTTCGGCTAACTTGAAATACGCTGATAATGATGCGCTTCTGTGGTCATATTACTCGTGCGACTGGTTTATAAGAGCCAACAAGTCAAAGGCTTTGGTCTATGATACATTTCGGGAATTGATTGACAAGGCAATGACGTTGAAGATTAGCGGTTATTACAAGTCTACGGGGCATAGCGGACATGGATACAGCGAGTCTTTCAGCCGTGGCTATCCAGTTGGAAGTGACGGAAACAGACTGTTTTATTGCAAGGAGATTGATACCTATTTTATAATGTACTGCTACAAATCAGAATTTGTCAGCAAGCATAATGGCATGAAGTGGTACAAGTATTATAACCGTCTGATGCCTGTAAATCAGTTCGGAGATTATTTTGTTGATAATGATGCTGACGATATTGAACTGAAAATCGTTCCTGCATGGATAGAGGGTACTGACGACAAGTATGGCAATTGTATGTTTCTCGACTGCGGAGAGTTGGGCAGTAGAGAAACATGGACTATATCGGAAGACGGTACAGGCTCTTCCGGCTCTGCATCTTCTGGCATCTACATAGGACAAAGACCGAACAATGAAGGGCAATTATCATCGGTACGCTATCACGATGATGTCGACTATGATGCAGGAGACTTGGCACAAGGCACTGCAAGCTATGTGATTGGCAAAGGAGAAACCGAGAAGTCATCTGCATACTTTGATGTTATATATGTCGGCTTTTGGAGTGGACATTATCTTTTCGGCGGTAATCAGCCACATCCTATAATAGATAAGGTGGAGGTTACTGACTCGTTTGGGTATAACAGAACTCAATTCACCTTGCGATTGAAAGACGGCATAGCCAATTCTATGCGCTTGTCAATGCACAAGATTGATGGAAAGCAGAAGTTCCATTTCTCTTTCCTCTCTGACACAATACCTAATCCTCGTGCATTGTTCTACATACGTGGACAGAGGTATATATGCGAAAAAATAACTGCCACTTTCCATGAGTCTGGAAAGTCGCAGTTACTAAAGGGAATATTCTATCGTGTCTTAGCTGATTGAACGCTGCAAGGCTGTGGCATGGCGCTCGATGGTGGAGCGCAGCACCTTGGCATAAATCTGTGTGGTCTTGATGTCCTGGTGCCCAAGCATACGAGCCACATTCTCTATAGGCACATCGTGAGCCAATGCCATCGTAGCGAAGGAGTGGCGAGCCACGTGGAAAGTCAACTTCTGCCTGAAGTGCAGCTCCATCTGTATCACATGAAGGTAGTCGTTGGCTTTCTGGTTGCTTATCTTAGGCAGTTGGTAGTCGTACTTCTCAAGCACCTTCATCGCAGGAGAGAGGATAGGAGTGAAGAACTTCGTATCGGTCTTGATACGGCTACCATCGATGTAGTACATCTTGCCCTCCTTCTTCGTCATGCTCTCGAAGTCGAAGGTCTGTGTGTCGCAGAACGACAGACCGGTGTAGGCTGCGAAGATGAAGAGGTCACGAACCCTGGCAAGTTTGCCCTCGAACTTGTAGTTGCGCATGAGCTTCAGTTCAAGTTCGGTGAGCGGTTCACGCTCACGGCACTTGCCTCGCTTCAACGTCACCACTTGATAAGGATCCTGTGGGATTTCGCCCATCTGATAAAGTTGGCGAACCCACTTGTGGATTTTCTTGTGGTAGCCGTAACACGTCACATCGGTACGGGTGCCATCATGCAGCCAGTTGTCAAAGGCGATGATGTTCTTCGGAGTCAAGTCGCCATAGGTATTGAGTTTACCGAATGTGCGCACGGTTTCAATGGCACAAATCTTGTGCTTGCGTGTACCTTCGCGCAAATCTTCATTGGCGAGAGCTTCCTCCATAAAGTCGAGAAAGTTCTTTTCACTTTTCTCCGGCTCTTTGGATTTCTCCTCTTTCACTTCCACCTTTGGCTTCTTTTCTTCGCCATTAAAGTGATACATGAAATTGTCGTAGGTACGCTCTTCATCAAGAACGTCCATCGCAGCAATGATTTTCTTACACTTCGCTACCAGAGCTTGTGTTTCGGGCGAAGCTGCTGCTGCTTGCCAGTCGTCGGGTGAATACTTGCCAATCATAATGTATTTACGAGTGGCACGTCCAAGATAAACTTGCACTTCCAAAAATCCGTAACCCCTCTTCTCGGAGTTTTTTCTACGGTCGAAGACGACCTCTACCAATTCCTTCTTCATCGTTAAAGTAGGTTTTAGTACAGCGGACAAATAAGTGGAGAAGATGAGAATAATGGGAGTTTAACAATTTTTAATTGGTAGTTTTACCAATTCCAGCTATTTAGTGGCTGAAAGTGTCACACGTTTTTAGAAAGTGTCACACATTTCAGAAAAGTGTCACACAAAGTGTCACACATTTATGTATCGTTGTAAGCGTATCCGCGATGCAGCCTTTTTTTTAATCATTAT
>ULVP01022853.1_pt1 | contig 17688 bp, 11 predicted proteins | sample 1959551 | NCBI WGS metagenome assembly ULVP01 (sample SAMEA4835789, study PRJEB28245) | human gut metagenome | biome: gut microbiome; material: fecal sample | place: Denmark | collected 2008 | reverse complement strand
CTGCCGAGCCGTCTGCGGAAGCCGACGGCGAAAAAATACAAAAATCCGTACGTTCCGGCGCAGAAATTACGGCGGAAGATATTGACCTTTGAGCCGGAATATTTTATAATATACAGTAATGCCGCCGTGCGCGGCTGAGAAAGGATATCAGACCATGAAATGGACCTCACTTAACGACCTTCGCGAGATGTATCTCTCATTTTTCGAGTCAAAGGGACATCTCCGTCACAAGAGCTATCCGCTCGTACCTATCGACGACAAGTCCATACTGCTCATCAATGCGGGTATGACCCCGCTGAAAAAATACTTCACCGGTGAGGTGGAGCCTCCGCGCCACCGCATGACCACCTGTCAGAAGTGCATCCGTACCCCGGATATCGAGCGTGTCGGTATCACCGCGCGCCACGGTACATATTTCGAGATGCTCGGAAACTTCTCGTTCGGAGATTATTTTAAGAACGAGGCTATTCCGTGGGCATGGGAATTCTGCACGAAGGTGCTTGAGCTGCCCGAGGACAAGCTGTGGGTGACCATATATCTCGACGACGACGAAGCATACGACATTTGGCACAACAAGATAGGCGTTCCCGCCGAGCGCATCGTCCGCCTCGGTAAGGAGGATAACTTCTGGGAGCACGGCAGCGGTCCGTGCGGTCCTTGCTCAGAGATACATTTTGACCGCGGCGAGAAGTACGGCTGCGGAAAGCCCGACTGTAGGCCCGGCTGTGACTGCGACCGCTTTATGGAGTTCTGGAACCTCGTATTCACGCAGTTCGACGGCGACGGAAAGGGCGGCTATACCCGTCTTGCAAACCCGAACATCGACACTGGTATGGGACTCGAGCGTCTTGCATGTCTTATGCAGGGCGTTGACAATCTGTTCGAGGTCGACACCGTCCGCAATATCATGCTTGCTGTCAGTGAAAAGGCGAATGTCAAGTACGGCGAGGACGAGAAGAAGGATATTTCGCTCCGCGTCATCACCGACCATATAAGAAGCACGACCTTCCTTATCTGTGACGGCGTTGTTCCCTCGAACGAGGGCAGGGGCTACGTGCTGCGCCGTCTGCTCCGCCGCGCCGCACGTCACGGCAGACTGCTCGGTATCAAGGGTACATTCCTTGCCGACATCGTTCCCGTCGTAGCGCGTGAGAATTTCAGCGAGTATCCCGAGCTGACCGAAAAGCTCGATTACATCAAAAAGGTCGTTGCCATCGAGGAGGAGCGCTTTGCCGCTACCATCGACAGCGGTCTTGATATTCTTGATTCGATGATAAAGGAGACCAAGGCTGCCGGCGCGGACACGCTTCCCGGAGAGGATGTATTCAAGCTCAGCGATACATTCGGCTTTCCCGTAGACCTTACTCGCGAGATAGCGCTTGAGGCGGGTCTCGGAATAGACGAGGAGGGCTTTGAGGCGCTGCTCGCAGAGCAGAAAAAGCGCGCAAGAGCCGCACGTGCCGCAATGGGCGATCTCGGCTGGACAAGCGACGCTATCCCCGCACTCGGAAGGCTTCCGGCTACCGAGTTTACCGGATATACCGAGACCGAGAGCGAGGCACACGTGCTTGCGCTTATCGACGCAGAGACGACCGAGGAGCTGCCCGACGCATCGGACGGCAAGGTAATGTTAGTTCTCGACCGTACTCCTTTCTACGGAGAGGGCGGCGGTCAGGTGGGTGACACCGGGGTTATCGAGTGCGCGGGACGCAGCATTCCCGTCGTCGACACAAAGAAGAACAGCGGCATCTATATGCATATCTGCGAGCTTGACGGCACACCCGTTTCGGTCGGCGATACCGTTACGGCACGCATAGACGCGGTACGCCGCGAGGCTATCCGCCGCAATCACTCCGCCGCGCATCTGCTTCAGGCAGCGCTGCGTACCGTTCTCGGAGACCATGTCGAGCAGGCAGGCTCTTATGTGGACGCGGAGCGCGTGAGATTCGACTTTAAGCACTACTCGGCTATGACCGAGGAGGAGCTTGCCCGCGTTGAGGCTCTTGTAAACGAGGAGATACTGCGCGGCGAGGAGATAGTTACCGTCGAGACCGATGTCGAGACCGCAAGGAAGGGCGGCGCTACCGCGCTCTTCGGCGAAAAGTACGGCAGCGTTGTCCGCATGGTAAAGATGGGAGATTTCTCGACCGAGCTGTGCGGTGGTACACATGCGTCGAACACAGCAAAGCTCGGACTCTTCAAGATAATCTCCGAGACCGGAATCGCCGCAGGCGTTCGCCGTATCGAGGGTACGACCGGGCTCGGCGTGCTTGCGCTGCTCTCGGAGCGTGATACGCTAATCTCCGAGACCGCAAAGGAGCTTAAGGCGGCAAATGTTCACGACATCGCCCGCCGTGCAGCGGCGCTCCAGACCGAGCTCCGCAGCGCAAAGCGCGAGACCGAGGTGCTCAACTCTCGCATCGCCGCCATGCAGACCGAGGCTATTCTCGGCAGCGCGGTAGAGGTAGGTGCGGTCAAGGTAGTGACCAAGCAGACGAGCGGCAGCGGCGTTGATACCGCAAGAGCTATCTGTGACGAGATAAAGGCATCGCACGACGACTATGTTGTCGTTATCTCCACCGATTGCGACGGAAAGCTCAACTTTACCTGCGCATGCGGTAAGGCTGCCGTTGCGGCAGGCGCAAATGCCGGAGCTATCCTACGCGAGATAAGCGCTATTGCAGGCGGTAAGGGCGGCGGACGTCCCGATTCCGCTACCTCCGGCGCAAAGGATGCGGATAAGATCCCCGCAGCACTTGCAGCAGTTGCGGATACCGTCCGCGGAATGCTTAAGTAATAATATTATCGGTGTGCCGATTATATCGGCATATCAAATCAAGGCGGCACTGCGTTTTTATGCAGTGCCGTTTTTGTAATGGAAAAGCAAAGCCGTTAGGATAAAGGAACTTCGCAATAGAGCCGTAAACAGGTATAGAATATTTTTTATGCGATATGTAATGTCGGTTATTTATGTGTTGTTTGAAGATATTTATCAAAATCCACATTAGAAAAATATTCCGCAAGCCCTTGACAATCGTCTGGTGTATGTATATAATGTAACGCGTGATACGGCAGAGTTATATGGGCTGCGAAATGGCTGAGGCTACGGAGCAGCGAGGCTCTGCAATTTTTTTGGAGTATAGTTAGCGGTGGCTAACTATACCGGCGCGATGTACGATGAGCCGCACGATGTAACCGACGGCAGCTGCGTACCCTGCCGCATAGGTAAAATGCTGTAATGAAAGTGAGAGAATGATGGAGCTGCATACCTCGGGTGAAGATTATCTCGAAGCTGTTTTAATACTAAGCCGCACGTGCCCGGAGGTGCGTTCGGTCGACATTGCCGAGCATCTCGGTGTATCGCGTCCGAGCGTGAGCCGTGCGGTGTCGCTGCTGCGGCGCGGAGGATTTCTCGAGGCGGAGGGCGCTTACCTGCGTCTGACCGAAGCGGGACGGGAGATAGCGGAGGGCATATATGAAAAGCACTGCTATTTCAAGGCTCGGCTTATGGAGGTCGGAGTCGATGAGGCGACGGCGGATAAGGAGGCGTGCCTTATCGAGCATGCGGTGAGTGACGAGAGCTTTGATAAGCTCAGGGCGAGTACGCCGCAGAGCATCTCGATAATTCCGATAATAAATGATAACGGGGCGGCGGTACGGCGCATTTTCGTATGATGGTGCGATCGGCGAGGCTGCGGTATGATCTGCCGCACAGCGTTGCCGGAAAAAACTGAAAATACGGCAGTACGACGGTATGTGCCTATGCGCGTCTTAAAGAAAAAGGGGAGTTTTTATGGAAGAAAAGAAGAGCAGCTGGACAAAAACGCTGTTTGCGTATGCCGACGGAGAGAAGAAAAGACTTGTACTTTCGGTCGTGCTGTCTGTATTCAGCGTCACGCTCTGACTTGTGCCGTTCTACTGTATGTACGGCATTATCTGCCGATTTGTTTCGGGAACGGCGACGACCGGCAGCATAGCTGCATACTGTCTCGTGGCGCTTGCCGCATATGCTGTGAAGATACTTTGCTTTACCCTTTCTACCGGAACGTCGCACAGTATGGCATACAATATTCTTGAGGGACTTCGGCTTCGGCTCGTCGATCGTTTTGCCCGCGCGCCGCTCGGTTCGGTCGAGGCGCATTCCATCGGCGAGATAAAGACTATGATGGTCGACAAGATCGAGAACCTTGAGCCGCCGCTTGCACATATGATACCGGAGGGCGCCGGGCATATAGTGCTTCCGATAGTCAGCATCGCTGCGCTTGCGGTCATCGACTGGCGGCTTGCGCTTGCATCGCTCGTTACGTTTCCGTTCTCATTTATCTGCTTGGGGTTGACATTTAAGATAAGCGGAGAGAATTTTTCACAGTACGAGCGCTCAAGCAGTCACATGAACAGCACGATAGTCGATTATATTGATGGCATAGAGGTCATTAAGGCGTTCGGATGTGCGGGCGTTTCGTATGAAAAATACAGCAGTGCTATCACAGATTTCCGCACATTTGTCGTCAAATGGCTCTCGTCCACCTTTGCGACAATGAAGCTGAGCTTCGCACTTTTCCCCTCTACCCTTATAGGAACGCTGCCCGTCGCGCTTGCTCTCGCACTCGGCGGCAGCATCACCGCTCCGCAGGCTGCGCTTGCGGTAATGCTGTCCATGTCCATGGTCGGCTCGCTTGCAAAGCTCGAGGTGTTTTCCGAAAATATGCGTCAGGTGAAGTGCACGGTAGACAGCCTCGAGGAGTTTCTCGATATGCCGGAGCTGCCCGAGCCTGCCGCACGCGCCGAGGTCAAGGGCAGTGAGGTAGTGCTCGGCGACGTTCGCTTCTCATATACCGGCAATGCGGCTGATGAGGTGCTGCACGGAATAGATCTGCGTCTGCCCGAGGGCAGCTTTACCGCGCTTGTCGGACCGTCCGGCGGCGGAAAATCCACGGTAGCCAAGCTCATTGCCCGGTTCTGGGATGCCGGAGAGGGCAGCATTACCGTCGGCGGTGTAAATGTTAAGGATATGCCGCTCGCACAGCTGTCCGAATATGTCAGCTTTGTAACGCAGGATAACTATCTCTTCCGCTGCTCGCTGCTCGAGAACATTCGTCTCGGCAAATCGGATGCGACCGATGATGAGGTCAAAGCCGCCGCGCGTGCAGCGCAGTGCGAGGAATTTATCTCAAAGCTGCCGCAGGGCTATGATACCGTTATCGGAGAGGGCGGCGGAACACTCTCGGGCGGCGAGCGTCAGCATATATCCATTGCCCGTGCGATACTCAAGGATTCTCCTATCATCATACTCGACGAGGCTACGGCAAGCATTGACCCGGAGAATGAGCACCTCATTCAGCAGGCTATCACCGAGCTTACACGCGGTAAAACGATAATTACCATCGCACATCGTCTCGCGACCGTTCGCGGTGCGGATCAGATACTCGTTGTAAACGACGGACGTATAGCGGAGAGCGGGACGCATGAGCAGCTTATGCAGCAGGACGGCATCTATAAGCATTTCGTAAATATCAGAGAACGCGCCGAAAATTGGAATATGGGTGATCAGGTCGGCTAATTTGTCCTGACCGCGACGTGTGATCGTATGTCTTATGAGGCGAAACATTACTGACGATTTTATTTCTACACGATTCGGAAATATTGAAGAGCTGAGATTGAAAAACGGTTCTGCTAAAGCCTTGTGCTTTCGGCAGAACCGTTTTAAAATATTCGAATTATAACAAAAAAGAACCCGACTCAGGCATTGTCGCAGCCTGACGCAGAGTCCCGGTTATCAAAAAAGAATTCACCGTCCGAATTTTCAAGCTCCGCCTCGCTGCATTCAGCGGCGGTATCGTCGGACATGCAATCGCAGCTGTCCGAGAGCATAGGAGCGCCGTCGCAGCGTTCCTCCTCATCGCATTGATCGGCAATATCGGCATCACCGTCATATGCGTCAGGATCGCAGCAGGGCTCACAATCGGTACTGTATTCGCCGTATTCGTCATTGAAAATAAAACCGTATTCGTTTTGCATCGTTTCGGCATCTCCGGTTATTTCAAAGGTGAAGCGGTCGGTAGCTTCGCCGTCGTCAGAGCACTCTCTGTTCAGGCTGATAGTACCGCGAAAGATGCTCGTATCGCCGTGATGGCCGCGCCTTCTCGATTCCCGTGAGAACAGCTCGTCAATATTGCAGCCGAAAAGGTCAGCCATCTTAGGCAGGAGAAGAATGTCGGGTGCTGATTTGCCGGTCTCCCATTTTGAGACGGCTTGAAATGTCACGCCGAGCTCGCGTGCGAGCATATTTTGCGTAAGATGACATCTCTTTCGGAATTTCTGTATGTTTGCGGCTAAAATATGATTTGTATTATTCATCCGATTCATCTCCCTTTATAAAAATTATAACAGACCGTCCATTATCACACAATAAAACAACGGTTGATTTATTCGACCGTGGGTTGAAGCGTCGACGTGTATGTATAATTTCGGAGAATTGTATCGGTCGGTATTGCGTTTTTTACGCACTCATGATAAAATATCTTCAGTCACAGAGCACGTTCCGTGTCGCGTACGGAAGCGGTCGGTCTGCTTGCGGAGAGGTGTTTTATGGAGAAAATTGTCGAATATATCACGAGCGCACGCGCCATATCGAGCGTTATCGCCGTCGGCGTCGGCGTGCTGCTCTTCTTTCTGCTGAAAAAGCTGTATACGCGCTATATCGCTTCCGATCGTTCAAAGGGTCAGCATGCGACATTTGTGCGTGTCGCGTTCAGCGTCGCCCGCTTTATGCTCATAGCCATCACCGTGCTCTGGGTGCTGCAGCTCAACGGGGTGAACGTCAGCTCGGCGGTCGCCGGACTCGGACTGCTGAGCGCCATCATCGGTCTTGCGATACAGGACGTGCTGAAGGATGTCATAATGGGTATTCATATTATGAGCGACCATTTCTTTGCAGTCGGCGATGTTGTGCGGTATAAGGATATTGAGAGCGTAGTTGTCGGCTTTACGATGAAAACAACCACCCTGCGCAGTACTGTCGATAATACCATTATTACCGTTTGCAACCGTAATATTTCGGAAATTACGAGATTGCCGAAGCTGCTTATGATAGATATTGATGTTCCGCTGTCCTACGACGAGGATTTTAATCACGTTGATGAGGTAATGCGCGGCATCAGCGAGCGTATAGGTCTGCTCAGCGGCGTAAAAAAGAGCAGCTATAAAGGCACTCAGGAGTTTGAGGCTTCCGCTGTCGTCTATCGTTTGCGCTTCTTCTGCCCGCCGGAGGATAAGTACGAGCGCCGCCGCGAAGCGCTGCGGCTGATACAGAGCGGGCTTGCCGAGGCCGGAATGCAGATACCTTACAATCAGCTCGATGTTCATACAGACGCGCCTGCGGTGCATAGGGATGCGGAGTATTATTGATCTCATTGACTTTACTCGTCTGTTCTGCTGTCGATAAGATTGGCATAGTGCCATGCAGCTATGCCGTAATTTAATAAAAAATAAAAAGCAGGTCATTGAACCTGCTTTTTCGGTACTTGAGGAATATTACCTGCGCATGTTGGATGCGCAGCTTTGCCGGCTCTGCACTCGATAGAATTACGTCGAACCGATTACTTGACCGATATAAAGGAATGGCTCCCGTCAACTTCTGTCAACAGGAGCGTTCACCGGCAAAGAACCGCAATTTGGGTTGAAACGTGTTGAAAGGGTGCAGCTTCGGATCGAGGGCGTTTTTCGGTTTAATTGAAGCACTATCGGCGTACTATAACACTAAAATGCTGCTTTTTGCCAAGTTAGTTTGGTGCCGGTGGCGGGGGTCGAACCCGCACGGTATTGCTACCAACGGATTTTGAATCCGTCACGTCTGCCAATTCCATCACACCGGCGTACCCGTATATAATACCATAGTACCGGCAAAAAATCAATAGCCGGGGAGAAATTTTCGGTAGATCGTGATTATTTTTGATAAAACATATTGACAAATCACCCGCTTTGTGCTATAATTCAAACGTTCACCGATAATATGCGAGTGTAGTTCAATGGTAGAATCCCAGCCTTCCAAGCTGGTCGCGTGGGTTCGATTCCCATCACTCGCTCCATCATGCCACCGTAATCCGGAAGGATTACGGTGTTTTTTTCTTTTTTTGTCGTATAGTTGTATGATTAAAAGAATACTGTGTTGCGGCACCGATAAGGTTCGCGGTGCGGCAATTTGTTTTTAATTGATGCATATATCGAAAATCGGACTTTTATGATGAAAAATGAATTGCCTCACCGTTGATCATCAGCCCGACCCGGCGAGCCTTTAACGAGCTTATACCTTCATAACAAAATGGCTTTTATGAAAATCAATAAGCCCCTCGCGGCGCAGCTTACCGAGCTCGAGCGAAAGCCCGCTGCGCTCGACCGCAAGGTAATCGGCGAGCTGCTGCCTTGAAAAGGGAATATCAAACTCATATTTTTCGAGTCGCTGCGCCTCTGCGGAGAGGTAGGACATCAGCTTTGCGCGCGTCGTGCGCTGCCCCGTATGTGTGAGCTTTCCCTCAAGATGCAGGTTTTTCTCGGCGAGCACGCCGAGCAGATTTCGGATAATACGGCTGTGATGCTCGCATGCGGACGGGCAGATATTCAGAACACGCTTGACATTCAGAAACATTGCGATAACCGGCGTTTCTGCCGAGACGCTAACATTCAACACCGAGCCGGGCGCGCATGCATACGCGGCGGCAAAGGTCTGCCCCGGTCCCGACTTGGAGAGAATATTGCGGTTGCCCCAGATATCCTCCTGTATTATCAGAACGCTCCCCGACAGCACGAGACCTATCGATTCCGTCATATCTCCGGCGCGAAGCAGAAATGTATCCTTCGGAAAGCTTTCGGTCTTTGTGTCGAGGCAGGTGAGCATGGCTGCGATCTCTTCCTCGGTAATTCCCGAAAATAGCTGAGATGAGCGAATAACAGATAAAAATTCTTTCATATAAATCTTCTTTCGTTGAAAATTCAACAGAATTGTTGTGTCTATTATACTATAATATACATAAAGAATCAAGGAGGTTCTGTTATGAAAAGAAGAATTATTGAGATAGACAGAGATAAATGCAACGGCTGCGGCGCTTGTGCCGATGCTTGCCACGAGGGCGCGATAGCTATGGTCGACGGCAAGGCGCAGCTTATGCGCGACGATTACTGCGACGGTCTCGGCGATTGCCTGCCGACCTGTCCCACCGGCGCGATCGCCTTTGTAGAGCGTGAAGCGGTCGCTTACGACGAAAAAGCGGCTATGGAGAATAAGCAGAAAAGGATGCAGGAGAAGATGAAAAAAGAGGGAATGACTCTGCCGTGCGGCTGCCCGGGAACGCAGTCGAGAAGAATAGAGCGTGCGGAACACACCGAGACAGAGCTCTCACGCGAATCTGTCAGCCGACTGTCGCAGTGGCCGGTGCAGATAAAGCTCGTCCCTGTGAATGCACCGTATTTTGACGGCGCAAAGCTGCTTATTGCCGCCGATTGTACGGCATACGCATATGCGGCATTTCACGAGCACTTTATCAGAGGGCATATTACCCTTGTCGGCTGCCCGAAGCTCGACAGTGTTGACTATTCGGAGAAGCTCACCGAAATTATCCGCAAAAATGACATCAAGAGTGTGACTGTTGTCCGGATGGAGGTCCCATGCTGCGGAGGATTGGAGCACGCGGCAAAAACGGCATTGCAGAAGAGCGGAAAGTTTATTCCGTGGCAGGTCGTGACTATTTCTACCGACGGCAGGATACTTGACTGACATGATATTCGGGTACAACACGTAAACATGCCATAGGCGGCAACCGCCGATCTATAATGGGACGACGTGCAAATATGCCTCGGCGGAGGCCGCCGATTTATAACCGCGCAAATATGCCTCGGCGGCAGCCTCCGCTCTATGCGGCGCTGATCCGCTCAGATAGGCTCTGTGCAAATTATTATTCAGTCTGCTGTGACCGTTTTGTGTTTACAGCAGACTGATTCTGTTTATCCGGTCGTGATGGAGTGCCGTATACCCGCATAAGAAGATCGGCTCGTATCAAACCTGCATAGATTTTTTTGTTGATTTATCGGAAAGCCGAGACGGGATTCTTGTGAATGAGACGGCATGTGAGGTTTTTTATCATAAAATGTCTTTCTTTTTACGATGTTATATGATATAATACAAATATAAGCATGAAAAGTATCTCACAGTCGCAATGCGGCGATTTTTGATTTCTTGCCGTATCAAACGGATGCCGACAATAGGACAAAGCAATGGCAATTTGCGTTTTTATCCTATGCTTACAGGCTCGATGCGGTCTTAATGACATTCATGGCTTGAATATTTTATACCGGTTATGAAATTCAGTCCCGATACCGTCATCTGACGGGGAGGGAACGGATATACTTAATAAGAAAAAAGGAAGGCTTTCTCCAATGAAAAAAATGAGCGGAATTCTATGGGGCATTGCAATAACGGCGGTAGGCGTTATTCTCGCACTGAATGCCATCGGTCTTACAGACATCAATATCTTCTTTCACGGCTGGTGGACGCTGTTTATTATTGTTCCGTCCTTTATCGGTCTGGTCACCGACCGTAACAAGACCGGCAGTATAATCGGACTGTGCATCGGCGTTTGTCTGCTGCTCGGCTGCCTCGGAATACTCAGCCTCTCTATGGTGTGGAAGCTGCTCGTGCCCGCTGTGATAGTCGTGATAGGTGTTCGCCTGATAATCCGTGCGGTAATGCCGGATAAGGGCGCGAGGGTATGGAAGGATATCAAGGTCGAGGGCGACAACGTAGGTCAGGGAAATGCGACCTTTTCCGGCGCAAAGCTGAATTATGACGGCAGAGCTTTCCACGGCGCGGAGCTTAACGCGGTGTTCGGAGGTGTCGAGTGCGACCTGCGCGGCGCGACCTTTGAGGGCGACAGCGCTATCAACGCAAGTGCGATCTTCGGCGGCATTGATATTTTTGTGCCCGACGGGATAAACGTCTGTCTGCGTTCGAGCTCTATCTTCGGCGGCGCTTCCGACAAGCTCAACCGTCCGCATATCGAGGGCGCCCCCACGTTATATGTGAACGCGACCTGCGTTTTCGGAGGGCTTGAGCTGAAATGACATCCTTTCAGAAATTTATAAAATACTGTGCAATCGCACTGGCTGCCGTTATTATCGTCTCGATTGTAGGCGGTGCCGCTTGGGGTATTTCGGCGATAGTCGGGCTTGCCGACGGCGAGCTTGCGGGTGTCGTGATTGATAGCGGCGTGCAGCGCGGTGAATATGAGGGGGCTGACGGAGATATGAATAGGTATTCTGTAAGCGGAGATATAACCGCAGTGATTATTGATGTGTCGGCTGCGCGGATCTGTGTCGGTACCGGCGAGACGTTGTCTCTTGAGAGCACGATTTCCGACCTGACAGTAAAAAATGACGGCGGCAGACTTGTAATCAAGGACAAGAAACATATTATCTACAACAACAGCAACAAGAATACTGTCGATCTTACGCTCCCGGAGGGAATCACTCTCGACGAGCTCGATATAGACGGCGGTGCGGGAACGCTCGATGTAAGCGGTATCACCTCGCGCCGGCTGTCCGTTGATATCGGTGCAGGCAGTACCAGACTCTCGTCGCTGACCGTTACCGAGAACGCGGATATAGACGGCGGCGCTGGCAGACTGGTTATTGACGGCTGCGATATCACCGATCTTGACTTTGATATGGGAACCGGAAAGGCGGTGCTTGACTGCCGTCTGTCCGGAGATTGCAGCATAGATCAGGGCGTAGGAGCGCTCGAGCTCACGCTCCGCGGCACCCCGAACGACTATCGCATCAAGCTCGATAAGGGTATCGGCTCGGCAAGGCTCGGCGGCTCCGGCGTGGGGGACGGGACCTACGGCAGCGGTGCCTGTACCGTTGATCTGGACGGCGGTATCGGTTCGATGATCATCGACTTTGCTGAGGATTGAGCGATTCGGCGGCTTTGCCGAAACCGTGCTGCGGCTGATATGGAGATGGATATCCCTTGATCTGTCGGGCTTGCCTTATGTAGGATATGCCGCGCCGGAGCGCGGTATACGACCGCTTGTCAATGATAGGGTCGTAACGTAAATATATGAAAATACTGCGGAGCAGCTGTTTTATCGACGGCTGTCCGCAGTATTTTTCGTTTTTTTTCGCTCTATTGCCGTCGCGGACGCGCCGATTTTCGGCATGGATATGTGAGGAACGATAGAGGAATGATAAAATATTATTCGGCTTATGCGGCGTGCGGAAGATCGGTCGGAAGTTCCGTCCGACGCTTTGATTATTCCTCCACCATCGGCGGAGTAAAGCTCTCGATGGCGGCGCGCAGTTTCGGGTGGTGTATTACGAAATGGATGGCGGGTGCATTGCTCTTGGATATCATAGCCCACCGTCCTTCATGGATGAGTATACATAGATTTCTGAACGGATTTGCCGCGGTGAGCGTGACGGTATAGTTCGGGTGCTCTTCCGCAAAGCTAAGGGTCTGCTCGATATGCTCACGGTATTCGTCGGGCGTGTATGTGATATCCTGCCCGTAGAAAAGCCCCGAGAGCGGGAGCACAGCCGGGTGACGTGAGAATTCTTCGTCGTTTAGCTGAGGTATTTCATCCTCTATCGTGCCGACGGTAAGTAACTGCTCGGAACGCTTGAGCTGCGATGCGGCATATTCGTGTATCATTGCACGTTCCTCTTCGGATACCGAATTTCTGCGCAGTATGTGCTCGAGCATATCGGGAGACATGGTGTATATCGGCGGTGCAGAGAGAATACTGCGCCTGCGTCCGTTCTGCTTCAGGTCGGTGAGCAGAAAGGCGCTCAGCTCGCCCGCGCGTTCCTCTCGATAGATCTCCATCAGCGGAGCTGCGTTTTTCAGCAGATCGTCCGCGCGCCGGCGGTAGTAGGCTATGTCCTCCTTGGTCTTTGAGAGATAGTACCGCCCGTCCGAATGATATCCGACAATAGCCTCACCCGATAGTGCGGCGGCTCCCGAAACACGCAGAAAGTGATTAAAGGCACCGCTCTGCGGCGAACGCAGGTAAAACGGAGATATCTGACCGGTCATGTACATCGGTATCCAGCTCTCGAGACCGAGCATCATCTCGTCGAACGAGCGTTCGAGGTTGTGGATATTATTCAGGTGCAGTCCCTTTTTCAGCATCATAGCCATGCCGAACATCCATTTCTTCGGGAATTCGGGGTCTTTCGCCATCTCCGTCATCGGCATATCGCTGTACAGCGTGACCGGCTCTGTCGATTTTGAAAGCACCGTCGCCTTGAGAAAGTCGAGCTCGCTGTCCATCATCTCTCGAAGCCCGTAGTACATTTTAGAGGTCGGGAGCTGAAAAGGAAGCGTCGGTACCTTCAGCTCGTCGAATTTGATAGCTTTAATATACACACCGAGGTCAAAGCTGTCGAGCTTTGCAAGAAATCCCGAGATGCTGCTTTCTTTCTGCTCTCCGGTACTGCCGCCGAGCAGCCAGTCACGCAGACGGGTAAAGCGTACCGAGCGGTCTGATAGCTCGTCCGGCTCCGCCCCTATCAAATGTGCGAGGACCTGAAGGTCGGTCTCGGAATCAAGCTCACGAGCGGTAAATGCGGCGACGTCAGATGCAAAATGCTCCGGATCTGACGGCTGTCTCTCGCCGCTGCGAAAACGGAAAACGGTCGATACATCGTAGTTTGCCTGACGGCATAGCTTTGAGATGTTGAGACCGGCAGCGGATATGAGGGCTGAAAAATTTGCCCTGAGCTGCTCCTTGTCGGTGGTCTTTATATCATCACAGGCGAGAAAGCTCTCGCGTATCTCCGCTTCGCTCGGCATATCTGCCTCCGATGATGCCGGTGCGGCAAGCGCGGCGCACAGTTTCATCAGCTGCTCCGAGTCTGCTTCCGGTACGCGATCTCCCGAGCGATAGCGGCTGAGTGTAGCGGGGGAAATGCCCGAGACTGCACTGAGCTCCTTTGCGGTACAGCCCGCCGCGGTGATATATTCATTCAGCTTCTCATTGAATTTCATGGCATTGACCTCTGCATTATTTGTTTATTCCTCCGTTATTTTCTATTATAACCGTTATTTTTCTGAAATACAAGAGCATTTTTTTCAGTGATTTCAAAAATGACATTTGACAAATCGGAAATTCTGTTGAAAAATCGGAGCTCGGCGGTATATTATATACGAAAGGACGTGTCTAAAGACCGCCTGGCAAGCTGCGTGCCACCGTGAGTGCAGAACGCACATATTGTCTGTTTCCCGGGCTTTATCCGTCATACTGCGTCTTTATTGCGGGATATTTGAATTACGCGATAAAGCACGGATTTGCGGCTTGAATCCGCATTGCTCTCGACGGTAAGGATCCGTGCCGATATGTGCGACGGCGGCATAGTTTATGCTTGATTTCTTTCAATATATTATTGTTCTCAAAAGAGCTTCGCTTTATTTATGCGCTTGCCCGTATCCTTTGCACCGAGCCTTGTATTATACGGCTCGGTTTTTTTGATCAAAATGATAAACGATCGGATATTTCACATCAAATAAACATATAATGGCAATGGACGCAGAGGAGTGTCGAGATTGATTCATATTCATTTTTTTCCCCAATTGTCGAAATATGTAATGTTAAAATGCACAGAAAAGTTGCACAAATTTTGTGCCGTTTGTAGTCATTTACGACCCGATTCATATTGCGTTAAAAAGGCAGAAAACCTTATAAAATAAGGCTTTTCGACGCTTTGGAGGAGATGTACAAGACGGACTTATTTTTGTTTGTGTATATTTAATAAAAAATGTGTGAAAATCGGTTGACATAAGCGCTAAATTATGATACAATTACAAGCGTAAGCCGAGTGTATCGGCATGTACAAATCTGAATTTGCCCGGCGGAGAGAAAGTGGGTGTGATTCTCCGAAGGCAAACCAAAAATTCTTTATAGGAGAAGAAAGTATGAAGAAAACATTCAAAAAAGTGCTTTCGACAGTAGTTGCTTCACTGTTTGTACTTCAGTCTGCTGCACTTGCCGCTGTAAGCGTCGGCGCAGTTGATGCAAATGTACTTAAGTATACGCCTACTATCGATGGTGTGCTTGACAATGCTTATCTCAACTCGGCTAAGGTCGATCTTGATACAAGCAAAGTCGCAGGTATGGGCACAAGCCCGAATTTAAAGGGTACCGCTTATTACCTTTGGGATGGCGGCTACCTCTATATGGCAGCAGAAATCACGGGAGATCCTAAGCTTGAAGCTACCGGAAATTCTCCGTGGACCGACAGCGCTGCTTTCTCCTTCTTCAAAAAGGGCGAGGAGCAGGTAGAGGCAGGCAGAATTGTAGTCGAGCCGATGGAGGGTACGTTCCAGTTCAGCAACACGAACGGCACCGCATGCGGTAGCAACCTTCCTGCGGTAGGAACCACTGCTAAGATCAGTGATTACAGCAGCGAAGTTGCGTACACCGCAGATACCGTAAAGGGTACATATATCGTTGAGGCAAGGATGAAGTTTGATTCCGCTGCTGCCGGAACTCAGTACAGCATCAACTTCGGTGCGCTTGACGGACAGAATTATGCTGTTATCGGTGACTGGGGATGGACAGGCCCCGTAGGCGGCACGCTTACAATCAGCTCCGAGGAGTATATTGACGCTCCTACGACCGTAGCTAAGTACACACCCGAGCTTGACGGCGTTAAGGATAAGGCATACGATGCATCTATCTCTCATGCAGTTGAGGGTGTAGCATATAACTTCCTCTATGATGATAGTTATATTTACCTCTATGCAGAGGGCACGATGACTGTTGACGCTACCTCTTATCTGAACATCACTCTTACCGGCACTCCGGTAAATGCAGGTGTTATAACCAGCGAAGGCATCAACTTCCTGATTCAGCCTTTCCACAACCCGACCTCCGGTGTTGTAGGTAATGTTCAGACATGGCAGGCCATCGGCGGCGGTCAGGCCAACATGGGCTCTAACCTCGCAAGCGGCGCTTCCGCTGCGACCGAGTTCAAGATCACAGTGGACGGCGGCAAATTTACCGCTGAGGTAAGAGTTGCAAACGCTACCGCGCTCGATAAGGTCGTTGCTTTTGCAAACGGCGTTTACAATGCCGGCACTCTTACTGCCGGTGAGGGCGACTACTGGGGCTTCTGGGGCGACGGCTCTGCTCCTAAGTATACCGCTCTGACCCTCGGTGAGGTTTATAATCCCGGTCATACTCACACCTTCCAGGATGAGTTCACCGTTGATGAGGCTGCTACCTGTCTTAAGGCCGGTTCTAAGTCCCGCCACTGCGTAGATTTCGATACCTGCGGCGGCAAGACCGACGTTACCGAGATCCCCGTTATCGACCATAATATCGAGAACGGTGTCTGCACTATGTGCGGTCTGATGGTTGTTCAGCGCGGCACACCTACAATCGACGGTGTTGTCGATGCTGCTTATGCTACCACCGGAAGCAATACCGTTAACAGCGGTACTGTTAAGTTCCTCTGGGACGATAACTATATCTATGCTATCGTAACCACCAAGGAGACTGATGCTAAGGTCACTGTTGAGAGTATCTCCGATCTTTGGGGTCATACCATCGGCATGGGCATTGATTTTGCAAGCAGAACCTTAACTCCCGCTTCTGATGATTGGACCTATATTACTCTTAATAATAAGGGTACTTTTGCACAGAACCTCTATTCGAATGATAAGCTTGTCGGTGTCGAGGGCGTTGATTATGCTTTCGGCTCAGACGCTGATACAAACATCTTCGAGATAAAGATTGCGACCGATACCGCTTTCCTCGATCAGAACGATTATGTTGTCGGATTTGGCTCCGGCGCATGCGACGAGAACCTTTGGAAGTGGAACGGTACTATCTATAACGGCGGTGATGCCGCAAAGGGCACCGGTCTCAAGACCCTGTTTGCTCATGCGGCAAGCTGTGACAAGGTATTCTCCGCGGATTATACCGTTGTTGTAGCTCCTACCTGCACCGAGGTCGGTTACAAGGCACGCCTCTGCGCATGCGGCGTTACCACCGACGTTACCCCCGTTCCCGCACTCGGACACAATTTCGTTAACGGAAAGTGCTCTGTCTGCGGCGCTATCGAGGTTGCAGTTCCTAATACAAGTGTTCCTTACGTAACTGCTGCAGTTGACGGTGTTAAGGACGCAGCTTACGATTCCGGTGTTAAGTATTATGTAAACGGTGCTACCGCTTACCTCCTCTACGACAAGGATTACTTCTATGTATACGTTGAGGCTGATGAGGGTGAGAATGTAACCTACTTCACTCTCGGTAACCCCGACAAGACCGATACAGTTGGTCCTTTCTGGTCTCACACTGCTTCCGTTAAGTTTGACTTCAATGCTAAGAATGTTACCACCAAGGGATGGGAGTACGGTGTCTTCAATCAGAACGGACAGTCCACCTTTGCGGATAACATTTCCGTAGACGGCGGCGATACTTGCCTTGCAAAGGCAGGAACCGATTATGTATTTGCTGACGGCGCTAAGGCTGCTGAGCTTAAGATCCATATCGGCGAGGGCTATGCTCCTAACAACTACGCAGGCAGAGCCTATGTAGGCAGCACTATCTACTCCATCGGTTTCGGAACCGAGACCGACGGTATCAATCTTGCGGGTGGCGCACTCCATGCTCAGGTTATTAACGGCAAGTGCAC
>ULVP01015433.1_pt1 | contig 17775 bp, 19 predicted proteins | sample 1959551 | NCBI WGS metagenome assembly ULVP01 (sample SAMEA4835789, study PRJEB28245) | human gut metagenome | biome: gut microbiome; material: fecal sample | place: Denmark | collected 2008 | reverse complement strand
ATCAAAACACCTTTTACGGTGTATTTCTGACCTACGATCAGACCACTGTAGCTTACGGTATCGATAATGGTTGCCTCTTTTTTAGCAATGGCTTCTGATGTATTGGTATTTTTATCTTTTGCTGTAGTCCGGATCTCCTGTTTTGGAATCGTGATCGTCTGCTTCTCGTCATGAATATCTTCATGGGAAGAGATCAGAAATTCTTTTCCGTCCACAATCTGATATAAATATTCGTATACGACCAGTTTTTTTCCTACTGCATTGGAAAGATCGGCAGTGATCAGAACGTCCACATTCATAGCAGAGGCAGTTGCAGAAAAGTTTTTTTCTGCTGTCACTTCTTTTCCATTGACCAGATAGGAGTCTCCGGTTTCCTGGTCTTTTAATAGGGCTTTTAACTTATACTGTCCACTCTTATATAGGTGCTGCATTGAAACAGTATCGGTAATCTTAGCGTCTGTCTTTGGCAGTCCTTCTTTTCCCAGCGTATCGGCTGAGATCGCATTGGTTTCTGTGATCACTGTCTTTTTATCTGTAAAGGTTACGGTTGCAGTTGTTTCACCACCGAATGTTCCATCTGCATTAACAGTAATCTCCTGAATCTCTTCATTCAGCTCATATCCCGGTGCCGGTTTGGATTCCTGGATGCAATAGGTTCCAGGAGCAAGTCTCTTGACGGTAAAGGTTCCGTCTTCTCCGGTTGTATAGGTATCTTTCGCAGACGTTCCTTTTTTCCAAACCTGAAATTCTACTCCGGCAAGTGCTTCCTGTGAATCTGCATCTACTTTTTTCACTTTCACTTCATTTGGAGTATTGGTAACCGTTATGTCTTCTGTAACAATCTCTGTCTCCTGATCCGCATATGACAGGGTGACATTCCAGCTCTTTTCAGATGCAACATAACCATTTGGAGCTTTGGTTTCGACCAGCTTGTATTTTCCGAAATGCAATGCATCACTGGTAGCCGTTCCATCTGATCCGGTTGTCAGTGTCGTTACGACCTCATCTTTTGCAGCCTGCAGTGTGCCATCCGGTGTGGTGATATTTTCTGCAGCAATTACATGAAATACTGCTCCGGCAAGTGTTTCCCCGGATTCCTTATCGGTCTTTTTCAGATGAATTTTTCCCATGGCCGGAACATCTTCACATTCCACAACCAATGGATTCTCCCAGTCCCGTTCTGCAGTAACTTTAAACTGGATCTCTTCCGTATTTAACAAATATCCTTCCGGGGCTTTTACTTCCCGTAAATAGTACGTGCCATATTCCAGCTTCTGTGGCAGATAGAAAGAACCGGTCTCATCTGTCTCCCAGGTATCCATCTTTTTATTGGACGGATAAGGGACGGTCAGGGAAATTACATTTTTCTCTGCATCCAAAATCTGGAATTTTGCTCCTGCAACCGGAATGATATTTCCAGTTGTTGCATCTTTCTTGACTACACTGATCGGGGCATCAATGGTGTCATTTCTTAAGATGTAGTAATACGTCTTTAAATTTTCATCAATGGTAACATCCCATGGATCTGCCTCGTCATACTCTTCATAAGGGCTTTCTTCCGTTACCGTATAAGTATCAAATGGCAACGCCCCTTCTTTTCCACGCCTGTCTTCCTCCAGAAGCTGCTGGGTAGATGCAATTCCCTGTTCATCTGTCTTGATCGTATAAACGGTTCCGGTGGTCTTTGAGGTCAGATGGAATTTCACATCTTTTAACGGCCGCTTCAGATCGGATGATCCATTTCCGGCTTCTGCATTGTTCTCTGCATATTTCGCAATGACAATATCCCCTTTTACAACCTTGTCATTCATGCTGTAGACATTTCCACCATTTAATTTTGCAGCCTGTCCAGTCTGTGTGATCTGTGCTACATACTTGCCGGACAACTTGGTGGTACTTCCTGCCGCCTGCAGATAAGCTCCATCAAGCAGATATCCTTCCGGAGCTTTGGTCTCTTCAATGGTAATTGTTCCAAGTGGAAGGGTTGTCAGACCACTTGAGGTATAAAATGCATCGCCAGACACCTTGTAGTTATCGTGTAATCCTGTAATGTAATGAATTGTGCCATCAGAATATTTTATTGCTTTGGTTGCTACGACCCAAGTCCTGGTTGCCGTACTCGGAAGAGTTTCTTCCGTATAGAATCCTTTATAATATTTAACAGTAAACTCAGCACCGGCAAGGGAAGCTGCACCCTGTACGGTTTCCCCGGTATCTGCGTCAATCTTGTTCAGTTCAATGGCTGCCGGGTCATTCAATGGGGCATCCTGGACTTTGACTACTGCTGTCTGTCCACTGGTTACTTTTACGGTGTGTACTTTTGTATCCAATTTGTAACCTTTAGGAGCGGAGGTCTCTTTTACATAATACGTTCCTTCATTGACCGAGATCGGATTGGATACACCGTTCGTTCCAGTAGTCAACGTACCTACTTTTGTAGTACAGGCCGAGTTGGAATACACCCCATAGACTGCATTTCCAAGACTGTAGCAGCTATTATTGTCCGTCATTGCTGTATTAGCCGATATCTTGGTCAGATACATGGTTCCGGTTGGTGCGTACGTCCAATATCCTAAATGCTGGGTATTTGAACCCGTACTTACCGCATAAGCTTTAAAGGAGGATGGTACGGAAGCCTTATGTGCTTCGACAAAGTTAAAAAAAGCTGTAAATCCGGTACTCTGTGCATTTCCACTGGTTGCACTTGAAAACGGAGACTGTCCACTGTAGTAGTAGCTGCTCAGTGTGGCCGTGACCAGAACGGCCTGAGAGGTGCTGCTGAAATTATACTGTGCTGCAGCCGGTCCATTGTAGCCATAATACATGGCAGCTTTTACTCCGGAATTTGTAATCTCGGTCGGTGTTCCCGTTGCCGTCCCTGCTGGTGGGGTTGTCTTTGCGTACTCCAAGCAAAAGGCCGGCTTTCCGTCTACCGCAAACTCTGCAGAGGAAATATTGTTATAGGTAACTTTGTTGTAAAGAGTTACGGCTCTTGACATTTTAGGATTCGTAATACTGTTGCGAATCAATGGCACTACACCGCTTTCTGTTAATTCCAGATCACTCTTTCCGGCAAAGTAGCCATCATCCAGCCATCCCTCTTCATCCAGCCAGTCTTCCACGCCTAATGCCTTTGCAAGCTGTAACCGTTGTTGGTATTCCGCCTCATCCGGAAGTTCCCATTCTTCTGTCTGCGATACCTCCTGCTTTGGTTCTTCCGCTTCTTCGGCAGCCCGCTCTTTTTCTTTCAGCGTTACCTGCAGCAAACTGTCTTTTTCCGGCATGGAAAAGGTAACGGTTCCATCTGCAAGATCCATCTGCTCTTCATTGACACGGACTTCCTTTATTTCCTTTTCGTCCGCAGGAGCAACACTTGCTACTACCTCACTTCCTGCTTCAATCTGATAAGTTGATGCGGTCTTCTGCTCAACATGATCCCCTTTTACGGTTACTGTACTATCTTCTGCATCTACGGTCAGAAGATAGGTACTTTTTGCTTCTTCCGGCTGTTGATCTGCCGTAGTTTCTTCGGCAAAACCAGTTACATTGCTGGTCAAGATCAATATCGCTGCCAGGAAGAAAGCGGTTAGTCTTTTTCCTACTTTCATGACTTTTTCCTTTCTTTTTTGTATTTAGGGTATGAAAAAAAGACTCTGCATCTGCAAAGTCTTTCCCTAGCTTATTTCTCTATTTTCTTTTCTGCTTTTTTATTTTGTCGCTCCACAGCCACTACATTTATATCCAGTAGTAACAGTCTCTGTCCATGCTGCGGAATCCTGCACCCATTTCTGTTCATTATGACCAGTGGCTTCGTGATGGACTGTTCCAGTCTTTACATCATCCACATAATATCCTTGATGACAACCTTCATCAGTATGTTGCAGCCATGCCTCAACTGAATCAAACACTGCTCCACAATTACAGATCACCTTTGTTGCATAAACATCTTCATCCCAAGCTGCGGAATCTTCCACCCACTTATTTTCGTAGTGTCCGGTTGCTTCATGGTAGACATTTTTCGTCTGGGCTACCCAGGTATGCGTATGCTGCGGCTTGCTGCTATTGGAAGAACTGGAGTTATTTGCTTTTGTCTCTGTCTTCTTCGTGCTGGAACTGCTGGATGACTTACTGGAGGAAGCTTTCGCTTCATCTTTTTTGGTTGTAGCCGTAGCGGATGCAGTACCGGTTTTCTTGGTATCATCCTTTTTTTCTGTCTTTTCTTCTTTTTTTGCCTCTTCTTTGGTCTCCGTTTTTTCTTCAGAGACATCCTCTTTCGCAGCATCCTCTTTTTTTACTTCTGTATCAGAACTTTTTTCCTCTGTTACAGTGTCTTTTTTTTCATCTGTTACAGATGCTTCCTGTTCCTTCTGATCTGATCCATTTCCCGAATCGCTAAATGCGACCCCGCACCCGATCAGGATTAGGACAAGAAGAAACAATCCGATGCTTGCTGCTTTCTTATGTTCTTTGAACCATTTCATAGTTTTTTCCTAAAGAATATGAATTTATTTTGTCGCTCCACAGCCACTACATTTATATCCAGTAGTAACAGTCTCTGTCCACGCTGCAGAATCCTGCACCCATTTTTGCTCATTATGTCCCGTTGCTTCATGATGGATTGTTCCGGTTTGAATGGATTCAACTCCATAAGAACCTCCACATTCAGCAACATGTACTACAGGATCCATGTCAGCGGTCATAACTTTACCGCATTTATAACATACATAACGTTCTTCATAAGTTGGTTCATCCCAAGCTGCGGAATCCTGTACCCACTTATTTTCGTAGTGTCCAGTTGCTTCATGGTACACACTTTTTGTCTTGGCTACCCAGGTATGTGTATGCTGCGGCTTACTCTGACTGCTACTGGAAGAACTGGATCCGTTGGATTTTGTTTCGGTCTTCTTTGTACTGGAATTGCTGGATGACTTATTGGAGGAAGGTTTTGCTTCTTCCTTTTTAGTCGTAGCCGTAGCTGATGCAGTACTGGTTTTCTTGGTATCATCCTTTTTTTCTGTCTTTTCTTCTTTTTTTGCCTCTTCTTTTGTCTCTTTTTTTTGTTCAGAGGCATCCTCTTTTGCAGTATCTTCTTTTTTTACTTCTGTATCAGAACTTTTTTCCTCTTTTACAGTGTCTTTTTTTGTGTCGGTTACAGATGCTTCCTGTTCCTTCTGATCTGATCCATTTCCCGAATCGCTGAATGCGACCCCACAGCCGATCAGGACCAGGACAAGAAGAAAAATCCCTGCCAATCCGATGGTTGCTGCCTTCTTATGTTCCTTGAACCATTTCATAGTCTTTCCCTCTCTTTTTTTAAAGTATGAGTCCCGTTAATTAGAGTATAGTAAATTTCTGGCAAAAAGCAAGCTTACATTTTCTCAAAGACCACACATTGTAAAATGCAATCCTGCTCCTTTACAATCTGCTACAGTTTTTCTATCGCAGTACCTGCAACTGCGTTGAGATCCAAGGGTGCTATAAATAGCACCTATTTTGGTATCATAATTAATTGTGATACCATTATGAAGTCTCCAATTCTCTATTCAGTTTTGAATTGATGGTTGGAAATTAATAGAGCAGCCGTTTGGCTGCTCCGGATACAAAAGAAAAATGTTCGCAACCATCATTTTTCAATGTAATGTGAAAAACGTGGGAGTAACATTTTTTGTGCCGGGGTTACGGCACAGGATGAAAAAGGGATAAAAAAGTATACTTTTTTGTTCCCTGAAAAAAATTAAATATTTTCAATGTTTTTTGCTGAAAAATGATAACTTTTAAAGAAATACTTGAAAATATAGCTCAAGTATGATAGAAAAAAAGAAGGACAAAAAAGTATACTCTTCTGTCCTTCGATATCAGTGTATCTTAGATTGTCATATATTTCAAGATAATTTTTTCTTTACTGTTATGTATTTTCTTATTTGGAATGACTTGAAGATCTATTGATAACGATTTTGATTCGACTAACAAGTATTTGCCCATAGGGCAATCCCCTTTTTTTGGATTTTGGGATAAATTGTGGTAACTATGGATTTTATAGAATAAGGATTTAAGAGAAAGTAAAATTTAATTTTCTTCTGATATCCTGTTATTCCTTGTATTTACAGGCTTTTTAGGCTTATCCACATGACCCAAAAGTTGAATAGAATATCTATTATCCACCTCAATTCTTGAATCATATTAATTTCCATGCACCTGAAATTTGAATGAACTTTCATATACTACCTCGAAATTTGAATGGAAAATTACGATAAAAAAGAAAAAAGCGGGAATTTCCTGATCCGGATGACAGATCCGGACAAAATTTTCCTGCTTTTTTTCTTTTGTTCCTTTTTTTCTTCTTTTTTCCCAACCACAACAAGACCTAAGCGTATTTCTTAGATCTTATCCTGCTAAGTCTCATTTTTATTTTGAGACTACTATTCTTTTTTATCATGCCAGCCCCAGTTCTTCCCTCAGAAGTTTATGGTACAGGGAAGCTTTCAGCCTCCGTTTCCACTTTGACCGGTTCGGTATATTTGCATTCAGGACTTCCAACATTTTCCCGAATACGTCTACTACATCACAAAAACTATCCCGTATTTCTTTCCTGTATCTGCTGATCACAGTCAGAATATCCGCAGCTTCTCTCTCATCCGGTTCCTTAATCCGGTTTCTCCTGCAGGCGGTATCCAACAGATGCCGGTTCACCTGATCACTTTCTGTCTTTGCGACAGATCTGCAGAATTGCTTGCGAAGCGTGATATAATACATTCCTTCCTTCAATCCTACATAAAAGTACAGCTTCAGGAATTTCATGTACTTTTGAAGCGTCCTGCCCGTTACCTGCAGAAGCTCCGTATACTTTTCTACAAATTTCTTCCTTGCAATCCGGTAGGTCCTCATACTGCTTGCAGTATTGATATTGACCAGATCCATCACCAGTAATTTCTGTGCCGGCTTTAATTTTTTCCAGTTCGTATCCCGGAATAACTTCATATTCGTTCGGATATACTTTACATTCCCCAGGCGGTAATCTTCCTCTGTATATCCGGAAAAATCATTTCCAATCAACGTAATATCATAATCCTGCTCTTTTCTCTGGACAGAGATCACCCCTTTTTCTTCCAGGGAACGTTTACAGTCATAGAATGCCTGGGTGGACATACCGGTTACAGCCATCATATCCCGGTAAAAGACCCCACGGGCAATCCCTCTATTATCCTGCACATAGGTAAGAGCAATCAGGAAATCGATCTCATTTCCTGTCAGGTCCTTCTTAAAAAATTTCTTAAATACTTCCAGTTTGATACGCTGCACCGGTGTCCACCTCCCTTCCATTTTTTATTTTTATCGTAAAAAATAGGATCTATGCTCCGCATACATCCCGCTTCCATGACTCTTTCACATTCTTTTCGCTTTTCTGTCTTGAAAAAAAGTTACTCATATGTTACTATTTTCATGGAAGCGGGGTGTGGATAGGATAGTGATGGTTATGGTTTCTATCTTCACGGAGCTAAACAATAGGTTATTGGGTGATATATACAATAATTAACCTATCATTAAGAGATGACCACCAATCATCTCTTAATTTTTTGCCTTTAGGTAGATTTTAACAATTATATAATTGGTTGTCAATGTGCAATCTGATCCTTGAGTTTCCGTACTTTTATCCACAAAGCCCGGAAACTCAAGGATTGTATATCTTGACTAATAAGCTCAACTATGATATTGTAATGCTGTCGCATGGAATGGACGCTTTCCGATGCGGTTCCGGCAGCAATTCCGCCGGGCAAGGATTGAAATAATGGCATTCAAAATGATGTCGGTGTCACACGGATTGAATATTTTAACGTGAGAATAAGAGCGGGGCAAAACCCCGCTCTTATTCGTTTACACATCATTTTTTCCAGCTCCATAACATTCGTAAAACGATTCTGTGAGCCGTCCGAGCTGGTCCGGTGTTAGATCTTCTTTTAGTTCATCCGGCACCCACTTATAAGAATTGTTGAAGCTGTCGGTACAAGTACCGATTGCACAAGCCTCTTTGACCTTTTGCAACTTGTACATTTCTGCCAGCTCTTCCGTGGTTATATCTCCGCTTCTAACGGCTTTTCTGCCCTCTGCGGTCAATATCTCCATAGCCTTGTTTTTTGCTATGGTTCCAATTCCTTTTATCTTCACCCTGTCGTCCTCCTCTACTCTGCAAACTGTTCCAGAAACTCGTTTACATCTTCCAGCGTTCCAAGTTCTACTTTTTCGCTGTTCGGATTGTCGCTATAGTAAAATGTATCTCCATCTTTCCAGAACGTAAAAGAGCTATTACTGTAAACCTGGAAAGCTTTTTCTGTTAATTCGTTCGTACCTGTAAATTCATATTTTTTCATTTTTTTAATCCTCCTTGATTTTGCTTATCTTCTTTAACTGTCTTTATTATACTATATGTGCGTAATACTTTCAATGCTTATATGTGCGTTATTTTAAAATTTTTTCCAGCTCGTCCAGCTTGGCTAATACCGTGTCGCGAATAAATGCACTGTTAGTCTTATCAAGTCCCAGCTTTTCAATTCTCTCTTTCGTCCCCTTTGGGAATACTATATTTAATCTATAGTTATTTTTCTCATAATTTCTAACAGCTTTTTGTCTGGCTGCTTTCTGTTCCTCTGTATATTCCGGCATCTTTGCGTCCACCTCCATTTATTTTTATACTATTATAACATAAGTGCGTGATTTATTCAGTAAATATGTGCGTAATATAGTGTATTATATATGTCAATCCCCAACCGTTGGGAAATTAAGCGGCAAAAGGAAAAAGAAAAGAGGGCGGTTGCCCGTCCTCTAATCGTTATAGTGTCCTTTGCATGAGAAAATCAAAACCTTATCATCTTCAACCGCATACACAAGTCTGTGTTCTCCGTCAATACGTCTGCTCCAAAACCCTGTAAGATTTCCTTTCAAGGGTTCGGGTTTCCCTATGCCCTCAAACGGATTGCGGCTTATATCCTTTACAAGCTGATTTATCTTTTTCAGCATTTTCTTATCCTGCGTCTGCCAATAAAGATAATCTTCCCATGCGTCAAAATCCCATTGTATGATTTTTGTCTGCATAGGTTACTCCTCTATCAGTTCATGCTCTGCAAGTTTGATTTTCCCCGCCTTATAGTCTGCCATTTTCTGTTCCAAATAACGGATATTGCTTTCGGAATAAAAAGGGTCTGCGGAAACTTCAAAAGGAATACGTTTCTCCCTGCCTACTTTTTTGGCAAAAATAGTAAACGCCGCACTCATGGAAAGCCCCATATCGGAACAAGCCTGTTCCATGCTCTTTTTCACATCTGCGTCCAGCTTAAAATTTACATTAACTGCCTGTGCCATAAACACCACTCCTTTCATGCTTATATTATATGCAATATCAAAGCAAGAGGCAAGCATTTTTCTTTAATATTTCTTTACTTTTTCTTTCCGTTTTATGAAATTTCTGCTAATTACATAACTTATATATATTATTTTTGTTATTGATATTATGTAAATAGCATGATTTAATCACGGTGATTACATTCTACCCCTGCGCCCCGTCCGTTGCACGGAAATAATGTTAGATAAGCTTATTTGTTTTGTTTTCCATAGTTAATTAATTGGTTCAATTAACAGCAGCATATAAGTCAGATTTTTTAAATGTCAAGAGTGTTCACCACTCAAATTGTTCTCCCTTATTAATATCTAAGCTCTTTTTCAGGGAAATATCCAACTGTGTAATTCTGCTAATAGCTTCTTCCTGAGCTTTTCCTATAATATGCACAATACTGGATGTATCTTTATTTCTATCATAGATCCGGAATGCCTGCCTATATTTTCCTTTAGCACTAAATGTAACAGGGAGTAACCCATTATTAATCAACTGCTGATTCAAAATCATACGTCCAACCCTTCCATTCCCATCTTTGAAAGGGTGAATCCGTTCAAATTGAATATGGGTCAATGCTATCTTTTCTAAATTTTCTTTTACTGAAGTTCCTTCAAAATTAGCACTTTTCAAAAACGTATCCATCAATTCTGGAACGTTTTCTGCATTTGGTGGATAGTAAACAGCTTCTACTAAATTCCCTATATATACCGATCCTGTTCTATAGTCTCCATCCGTTTCTATAATTTCCCCATTTGCTTCTTTGATCCAAGCTTCTGTAATTTCTCTTTTTTGCAATGGAAGCATTTGCTTTTTAATTGCTTTATACAAATTTTTTGCTTCCTGATATTCCGTGTATGTATGACCAGATCTTACTTCGTCATAATCAATCAAACAGATCGTTTCATCAAGAGACAGCGTGTTTCCTTCCAAAGCATTACTGGACCAGCAAAAGCGATAAGTAAAATCTTTAATAAATGGCTTCATAATTACTGGCTGCTCTTTTACAGCTTTTATCAGTTCTAATTTTTTTTCTATATTTTCATATAATTTTTCATTATCAATTAATGCCATATATTCACTTTTTCCCTTTCAAATATTTCTTTTTATAGCTCTGCAATGTCCCTTTTGATATATTAAGACTTTCTGCAAATTCCTTATTCGTTACATTTTTTCCCTTCTGATCCCACTTATTCAGAAATTCTTCCTGCGTCATTTTGACTGGTCTTCCCAGTTTATCCCATTCTCCTCTTGCTTTCAGGGCTTCGTATCCTTCCCTCTGCCTCTTCTCACGTTTCTCCATCTCAAACTCTGCACAAGCTGCAAATACTTCAAATAATAGACGGTTAATCATATCTACCATCAGTTCTGCAAAACGGTTATCCAATGAATCATAATCAATCAACGTAGTTGGAATTTCCAAAATCAGCACTCTTACTTTCTTTTTTTCAAAAAAAGCAAGTTCTGTTAAAATATCTTTTTTTTTCTTCCTAATCGATCAACTTCAGGAATAATCAGTGAGTCTCCAGCTTTTATCTTTCGTCTTATTTTTTGGTATTCTGGCCTGTTTAAATTTTTCCCGGTAGATTTGTCCACATACACTTTGACGTTTGCCATCCCCATGCTGTCACAAAACCGGTTAATTGCAATAATCTCCCGGTCTGGATTTTGTTCACGTGTAGAAACTCTTGCATAGCCGTATACCATCTTTTGTACCTTTTCCCCATATTTTTATTTTTCTAATCTATACGACAAATAACTATTTGTCATAATAGATTCCATACAATTCAGACACAATTTATTTTTGAAGGTCATTCTTCCATCTATTTTCTCTTCACATCATACCTAAATTGCTTCTCACATCAGAATTGTGTATACAATTCAAAATGACCAATTAAATTTAATACCTATCTCTTTTCCATGATAAGTACAATAATTTTTTATTGCCTGGATCATTACAGTATTTCTTTTAACACCCAGTTGCTCTGCTCTTTCTTTTAACTGATCCAAAAGTGCTTCTTCAACATATACAGTAATGCTATCATCTCTTTTAATATATCCTGGAGCTGAAAAGGATTCTATCCCAAGCATAATATCAATCTTTTCTTTCAACTGCAGGAAATCTTCAAAAGCCCATTTATCCTGCAATAATACAGGATAATCAATCTTTTTCTTAATCATTTTATAAGCTTCAGCAACTTCTTTCGGTGCTTTTACTTTTACAACTTTTTTCATAAAAAACTCCTTCATATCCAAGGGTGCTATTAATAGCACCCTTCCATTTTCCGTTGTAGAATTTACGAAAACAGCTTTTCTAATGATCTTATCTTTTTTAATACGTCCATATATTCTTCCTGCCCCATGGTCTTAGGCTCTGACTTCAGCAATTTACGAATTTTTTTAGTTAATTTCATAAATTCTTTATCATCCAATATATAAGTATAAGTATTACTTTCTAAAGACTTACCATTCTTAAAAGCTTCAACGTCTTTCTTACTGATTGCCTTTCCATTTTCTTTTTGATGTTGTTCTATCAGACGCTTCTGATCTTCTTTTTCCATCGCTGCAATTTCTGCAGCTACTGCAATATTGGCGGTTCCATCTTTTACTGCTTCTTTTAATTCTTCCGTTCCGCTATTTGCTACTTTGGAAATTTTCCCAACTTGAGCTGGTGACACATTCAGTCTTTCAGCCAGTAACTCTCGACTCTTTTTTCCAGTCAACGATTGCGTTATTTTTTCTCCTGTATCTGACTCATAAGTAAATTCACCAATTCCAGAGGCTTTTAACTTTTTATAAATTGGCTCTAATTTTTCTACTTCAAATAAATAGTCTGCTTCTGAATATTTTCGCTGTCCGGCATTCGTACCGGCAATTTCCAGTATTTCTTTTTCTTCATCTGAAAGGATATCAAGATTAACCTTCAGTTCTTTTTCTCTGATAATACATGGAATATCACCTTCCCATTTTCCATCTGCAATCAGCTTATCAATTGCAGTTAAACGTCGCTCACCTTCGATTAATTTGTATCCAGATCCTTCTGGCTTAACCCCTAACGGTTCACGTAATCCCATTACATAAATGAGATCTGCTAAATTTTCTATGTCCGAAATAGAGTATTCATTTTTCGGATTTTTGTAAATCTCGTCCCTTGGAATATATGTAATCTCCATATTATTCTTTGCCAAATTTTTTGATGCCTCATTCAGGAGTCCTGCTCCTGTGCCTCCCATAAAATCTTTAAACTTTCCCATTATACTTCCTCCCCAAAACGCATAAAGTCTTTAAGTTTCTTTCCCTCATATTTCTTTTTCAAATTTTTCAGTTCCTTTAACTGCTCTTCATTGATTTTTCCACTATTCTTTTTACTTTTTAATGTCTTCATTCTGTTCAATGCTTTTTCAGCCTCAACATACTCAAAATATTTTTCGGTACACTCAGCTTTATCTACATCTAAGATATACTTTGTCAGAAACAGGTAGTCTACCGTAGCCGTTCCCGTCCTTTTTTCATCCAACTCCAACAAGGGCTGTTGAAGCCAGGAACTTTCTTCGACTAATTTATTGTTCCTGATCGTAACAGGAATTAACTCAATATCCTGCATAATCCCCTTAAAGATATTCACAGCCTGTTTTGACACTTCTTTTCCCTGCTGATATCTTGTAAAAAATGCTCCCATGATGCGTAATCTTGGATGATAGCTTTTTACCATACGGACGAGGTTTTTCACCGATCTCGCCCCCATAATCGACCCTGCATCTACTCCCATAGGGATATAGACTTCATCCCCGGCTACCAATGCATTGATATTAAGGATTGACAGTGAAGGACTACAATCCATAATGCAGTAATCGTACTCTTCATCCAACTTATCCAACTGGGTTTTTAATTTAAATTGTTGAGGCAGCACCTTGTCTGCCTTAATAGTTTCTTCTGCTTCTGCAAGACTTAAATAAGCCGGGATTACATCTAAATTTTCATATTTGGTTTTTAAAATTCCCTCATGCGGATCCATCTCTGAATCCAATAGTAATTCCTGGATAGATACCTTCTGCTTCATCTGCCCTGTCAAAAGCTTAAAATAGTCTGTCTCTGAGAAAATACTTGAAGAATTTCCCTGTGGATCAATGTCCACTAAGAGAACTCTTTTTCCAAAAACTTTCGCCATCATATGGCTAATGGCTGTACTGGTGGCACTTTTGCCAACGCCACCTTTTAGATTAAAAAACACTATTCTTTTCATCTTTTTTCTCCTTTTTTTATTATTTATTACAGTTTAATTATACTAAAAGCTTAGTATTTTTTCAATCATTACGCATTTCATTTCACGCCGATTTTTCTTTTTTTATTGTAGCATAAAACAGGGTGCTATTAATAGCACCCTGTAATAATTCCCTCTATTTTGATGTCCTTTTAGTTCCTCTGTGACCTACTCGTAATTTGAATATTACAGAGCTTCTTGCTTCAACCATCAACACTTAAGAAGTAATTCTTCTTAAGTCTTACTCAATGTCCACAAATTCGATGGTTGAATGGAGTGTTAATTACAACAAAATTTTGCTTTCATCTCAGCAATTGAATAACTGAGGATTCTCGCTATTTATCCTAAAGAAAATATCATTCACACTGTTAATTCTTCTGTACTGCTTACATTTAATTCTTTTTCCAGCATTCTGTCATGCTCCATTATATTCTTCCATGCTTCATAATCTTTCCTTAATGACTTGATAAATTGGTTCATACTTTTATTAAAATTTCGTTTTACCTTTTCAAATTCTTTTCCCACACTGATTTTTCCTAATTTCGTTGCTTCATTTACATACAAATGGATTGCTGCTTCATTTCTATTTCTAATGGCCCTGCCAATCCACTTCCCTGCTTTCTCCATATTTCCGGCTTGTAAATAGATCTTTCCTAAATAATATTGGGCATATCCATTCTCCTGCTCTGCAGACTTTTCAAACCACTTCACAGACTCCTGCAGATTCTTCTCGACTCCTATCCCATTCATATAAATCTTTCCCAACATATATTGTGCATACTGATTATTCTGCTCTGCAGATTTTTTTAGCCATTCTAAAGCTTTTTTCATATTCTGGTTTCCATTAATTCCTGTTAAATATATTTTTCCCAACTGGTACTGTGCATACTGATTTCCATTTTCAGAAGCTTTTTCAAACCATTTTACAGCTTCCTCTATATTCTGCTCCGTGTCCTCTCCCAATAAGTACATTTTTCCTAAATAATATTGGGCATATTCATGCTCCTGTTGTGCTGCTTTTTGAAAAAGTTCTTTAGCCTTCATCAGATTTTTTTCGACTTCTTCCCCTTTTAAATATAATTTACCAATCGTATATTGAGCTAAAGGATTTTCATGTTCTGCAGCTTTCTTTAACCAATTTATTCCTTCTTCCTTTTTCCTTTTTTCTAAATAAATTTTTCCAATCAGCCATTCAGCGTATGCATGACCCTTAACCGTTGCTTTTTTTAAATATCCCAACGCTTTTTCCGTATCTTGTTCCGTTCCAATTCCTTGGTAAAACATATACCCCATTCGATATTCTAACTTTGGATCATTGATATCTTTATCCAATTGTATAAATCCGTTTAAAGCTTGTTCAAAATATTGTTCTGCCTGTACTTCTCCTTCTTTTCCACCGATTCCTTTTTCCGATAGAACAGCAAATTGATAATCACCAAATGGATTCTTTCGATATTGAGCAGAGACACCTTTCCTATAGTGTTCATATGCAGTCTCCTGATCTTTTTCTTGATAATAAAAGATATTCCCTAAAGAATATGCTGCATAGTTGTTTCCTTTACTTTCTGCAGATTGATAATATTTTTTTGCCTGATCTGCATCTCGCTCTACCCCATATCCACGGTCATAACATTTTCCAAGTTTATATAAAATTGTTCCTTTTTGATGATTCGTTAAATTTTCCTTTTCCGCTAATACCTTCCACCCCTTCACAGCTCTTTGATAATACACAGCACTTTTCTCTTTTTCTTCTGTATTTCCATTCTTATATATTTCTGCTAAATCGAAAAGTGCAAGCACATTCCCTTTTTCCGCTTCCTGCTCATAAAGCCAGATACCTCTTTCCTCATCCGGTTCTTCGAGTGCCGATCCATAAAAACTTTTTCTAGCTTCCTTATATTCTTTCGTCCATTTGCTATAAACTGCTTCTTCCAAAGAAGCATCTTCTATTTCTTCCATTTCCACAGGAAGTACTTCTTCTATTTCCTTTCCATCAAATTTCTCTTGCTCATTTTCTTTTTCTTCCAATGCGAAAGTTCTCATTTCTGCTAATATGATATTTCCCAATCTTTTATGTAGATCTTCCAGTTTCCCTGTTCCATAATCTTTTCCAGTATCTCCATAAGCAGCCATATATCGTGCCGCTTGAATTTTCAGTAATTCTTTTATCCTTTTCATTTCCTCACCGTGATACACTGAAAGATATAAATCCGATAATTCATCAATTTCTGACCGGATGGGTTTCATAATATTTTGGCCGTACTTCCACATATTCTTCGGGCAATCCGGTAACATTTCATATACTTTAAAAAATTGCTCCTGCAGTTTCGGATCCATACGAAAACTGATATTTGCTTTATTTTTTAGAATTTGATCCCGTATGATACTATTAATTTCTAACGTTACATCCCTCTGTTGCATAATCTCATTTGCAATAGCACTCTTACATAACTTAATACTGGATGCTTTAAATACCCCCACATATTCCTCTTTTACAACCTGCTCTCCCTTCCCATTTAGAACTGGCTTTTTATGCACCAGCTTATTTTTTTCATTTCTACTAACCTCATATTGCTTATAAGTTTTCTTTTGTCTCATCGGGATCGGTTCAACCGTGGCCACATGCACATGAATATTATCCGTGTCGTAGTGAATCCCTGCAGACCAAAATGCGTGCTGCAGACCTTCATTATTCAGCATTGCATCAATACCTTTTCGGATTGCCTCACGCATTTTTGTTTCATTTAAGATATCGCTTTTCATATCATAAATTCCGTTTTGCTCCAACCACCGGTTATCGAATGATATCACCGTTTTCCATAATACACTCCCATTTTCCTGAGCTTTTTCAAATAAGCTTTTTAACTCTTTAATTTCATTCTCACTCAGATTATCCTTTTCCATCGTAAATAAGCTGTCTGTTTTTGCAAGATAATCATTATATTCCTTATACTGTTTCTGCTTACCCTGCTCTTTATTCATGTAGTCAATATATCCTGAATAACTTGCCGATTCCGGTGTTTCAAATTCCGTAATAACATTAACTCCCGATACAATTCCAGCCATCTTTTTCTCCTTAAAAATTAAGGTGCTATTAATAGCACCTCATTATTTTTTCCTTTTATTGTCCTTATACTGTTTCTTTTTTCTCAGGCTTTTCTCATGGATTTTTTTCGATTCCGTAATCACATTATGCTCAATTGCTCCAGGAGAAACCAGATGGTTGATATTCATCTGAAACAATATCGTATTCACTACATCAATAAGTACATGACTATTCTTTTCCGTTTCCTTCACTGCATATTCTAATCGCTCCAATTTTTCCGAAATTCGTTCTGCTTCACTTTTTTCATAATTATAGGATTCTATGATATATCTGATTGCTGCAGCTTCTGTATTACATTCTGGATGTTGCTTCATTACCTCCCGGATGATTTCTATTTGTTCTTCTTTTAACTCAAATATTTTTTTCATAAATAGCCTCTTAATTTTTAAGGTGCTATTAATAGCACCTTCTTCTTTTAACTGTTTGCCTCAATGATTTCAATCGCTTTTTCTAACACTTCATTTTGATACTTTAATCGCCCGGCCAATTCATGGATCAGATTCTGATACTTTTCATCCAGTAATCTCACTTCCGGCATCATGGCAGTCTGCGTCAGGATAATTCGTATATATTCTTCCCTGCTAATTTTTTTCTTCCTTGCTTCTTCAGTCAGTTTCTCCAAAACATATGGCGGTAAATTCCTTATTTTCACTTCACTCATAACCTATTTTCCCATATATTACTATTCATATTTTTTATATAACCGTTAAAGTTCCTGTCCCCATGGAATCCCCAGGCACTGCCTGGGCCTCACGCTTGCGTGGGGTCAGATTCCCCTTATGCTCTTTCCTCCACCCGTCCGGACAATCCATGGAATGGATGCGGACGGGTTTCCAATAAGAATTATACTAAAATTTTAGTATAATTTCAATTAAAAAAAGAAACACCTTATGGGTGTTTCTTCCTCTCGTTCTGTCTTTGTACCTCATGGAGTAATTCTGCAAAAGTATGATAACTTTTTACCCTTTCAGGATGCTGACGCATTTTGTGAACTACCCATTGTCTAAAGCCAATGGGCTTCCTGCT
>ULVP01062159.1_pt1 | contig 18032 bp, 13 predicted proteins | sample 1959551 | NCBI WGS metagenome assembly ULVP01 (sample SAMEA4835789, study PRJEB28245) | human gut metagenome | biome: gut microbiome; material: fecal sample | place: Denmark | collected 2008 | reverse complement strand
CCCGAGCGGCAGCCGCCGCCCGAGCGCTTTTTACATGGCATTATTTTAAAGCGTTTTTTTATAACTGCATTCGCTGCAGTGCCGCGCGGCGCGCTCAGCGTTCCTCTCTGAAGTAGGAGAGACCGAGGCTTGCCGGCGGCTGATTTTCACGCTTTCTGCGTATGCTGATTATGATCAGCACTATGATAGTAACCACATACGGGAGCATCTTAAAGAGCTCTGTAGCGCTGCGCGAAAGACCGGGGATGAAGTTATAAACGATGTAGAGTCCGCCGAAGAGGATCGAGCCGAGAACACCCACATCTGGCTTCCATACGGCAAAGATAACGAGCGCTATAGCGAGCCAGCCGCGATCTCCGAAGCCGTTATTCGACCAAACGCCCATCGTATAATCCATAACATAGTACAGACCGCCGAGACCCGCTATAACACTTCCGAGGCAGGTAGCGGTATACTTATAAAGCTCAACATTTATGCCTGCGGCATCTGCAGTTGCGGGGTTCTCACCGACCGCGCGCAGATAGAGTCCGCGGCGGGTATGCTTGAAGAACAATGCGGTGAGCAATGCGATGACTATCGCGAGATAAGCGAGAAAGCCGTATGACAGGAACACCTCGCCGAACCATCCGAGCTTTGAGGCAAAAGGAAGGGCCGTGCGGAAGAATTCGCTCGTCTGAGTCAGTGCGACCGACGCAGTCTCACTCTTTGTGATAGTAGCGAGCGAGCCGCCGAAAAAGTTACCGAAGCCTATACCGAAGGTAGTGAGTGCAAGACCCGTGACGTTTTGATTTGCGCGGAGCGAAACGGTGAGGAAGCAGTAGATAAGCCCCATCAGAAGCGAACCGAGCATAGAAGAAAGCAGCGGGATAATAACGGCAAGGAAGGGATTGAGCACGCCCGATGCCGCGCGGACCGACTCCTCATAGAGGAATGCGCCGATAACGCCGCTGATGCCTCCGACGTACATTATACCGGGAATACCGAGGTTGATATTACCCGATTTTTCGGTGATTATCTCACCTGTCGAGCCGAAAAGGAGCGGTATGCCTTGAACGATAGCGCGCTGAATTACGGTAATTATCATACTCGGTTCTCCTTTCCTGCACTGCGGTGCATGATGCGGTAGTTGATGAAGAATTCGCTTCCGATAATGAAGAACAGAATAATTCCGCTGATGATATCGGAGAAGGATTCGTTGAGCTTGAATACCGTCGCGATCTCTCCCGCGCCGCGCTCAAGGAACACGAGCAGGAACGAGGTAAGTATCATGTAGATAGGATTGAACTTTGCGAGCCACGATACCATGATAGCGGTAAAGCCTCTGCCGTCAGCCGTCGTTGTTGCTATCGTATGATGCGTTCCGCCGACGAGCAGCAGACCCGCAACGCCGCAGATAGCGCCCGAGAATGCCATTGTGCGTATAATAACGCGCTTAACATTGATGCCGATATAGCGGGCGGTGTTTTCGCTCTCGCCTACGACAGATATCTCGTAGCCGTGCTTAGAATAGCGCAGATATACGAAAAGAATAACGACGATGAGCGCAACGATGATGATATTCAGCAGATAGCTGTTGTCGCCGATGGTAGGCAGCCAACCGGCATGCGTATCCTGATTGATGATGCCGACCTTGCCCGAGCCCTTCGGCACCTCCCATTTGACGACAAAAAACTGAACGAGCTGCATTGCAACATAGTTCATCATGAGAGTAAAGAGCGTTTCGTTTGTACCCCAGTTAGCCTTGAAGAATGCGGGAATTACACCCCATATCGCGCCCGCGACGATAGCCGCAACCGCCATTATGAGGATAAGCACACCGTCAGGCACCTTTCCGCCGAGCGTTATCATGCATGCCGCGGTAGCAAGTCCGCCGATAAGCACCTGACCCTCCGCGCCGATGTTCCAAAAGCGCATACGGAATGCGGGTGTAACGGCAAGCGCAACGCAGAGCAGCATTGCGATATTCTGCAGCAGCTGCCATACGCGCCTGTTCGTTCCGAAGGAGGATTTGATCATCGTTCCGTAAACGCTGATGGGGTTCTCGCCCGTCAGCGCGAGCGTTACGATGCCCGCGACAAGGAGTGCCGCTATGACCGCGCCGATGCGGATGAGCCATGCGTGCCACCATGCTATGGCGGGGCGCTTGACTATGTGAAAGAGGGGTTCGTGTCCCTCGGCTTTTTTAGTTGCTGCCATGCTGCTCTCCCTCCTTTTCTTCCTTCTTGTCTGTCTTTGTCATGAGATAGCCTATCTCTTCCTTGACGGCGGTCCTGCCGTCGACAGTTCCGGTTATGCTGCCGGAGTTTATGACCATTATACGGTCGCAGAGCCCGATAAGCACATCGAGGTCCTCTCCGACGAATATGACGGCAACGCCGCTTTCCTTCTGCTTATTGAGCAGGTTATATATCATGTAGGAGGAATTGATGTCGAGTCCGCGGACGGGGTACGCCGCCATAAATACCGACGGAGCCGCCGCGATCTCGCGTCCGACAAGCACCTTCTGTACGTTGCCGCCGGAGAGACGGCGGACGGGGGTAAAGGCACTCGGGGTAACGACCTCGAGATCCTTGATTATCTCGTCGGCGAGGTCGTGCGGCTTCTTTCTGTTCAGAAAGATGGAGCGCCCCTTGCCGTAGCTGCGCAGCATCATGTTGTCGATTATGTTCATGTTTCCGACAAGTCCCATGCCGAGACGGTCCTCGGGCACGAACGACAGACGGACACCGAGGTCGCGTATCTGTACGGGAGTCTTGTCGCGGAGATTTATGTGCTCTCCGTCCTTCGGACTGAGATATGTGATCTCGCCCGAATCTATCGGCTGCAGTCCCGCGATAGCCTCAAGCAGCTCGCGCTGTCCCGAGCCTGCGATGCCTGCGATACCGAGTATCTCGCCTGCGCGCGCCTCGAACGAAACGCCGTCCAGAACCTTAATGCCGTCGCTGTTGGTATAATTGACATCACGAACGAGCAGTCTCAGACATACGTCGCGCGGCTCGCTGCGGTCGATGTTCAGAGTGACCTTTTTGCCGACCATCATCTCGGTAAGACTTGCCTCATCGGTCTTTGCGGTCTCAACGGTAGCAACATGCTCGCCCTTGCGGAGAACGGCGACGCGGTCGGAGATGGAAAGCACCTCGTGCAGCTTGTGTGTAATAATAATAACCGATTTGCCCTCGTCGCGCATACGACGGAGAACGTCAAACAGCTTTTCCGTCTCCTGCGGGGTAAGCACGGCGGTGGGCTCATCAAGAATAAGTATGTCCGCACCGCGGTAGAGTACCTTCAATATCTCTACCGTCTGCTTCTCGGAAACGCTCATATCGTAGATCTTCTTGTCGGGATCCATTATAAAGCCGTATTTCTCGGTAAGCGCGACTACCTTCTCTCGCGCGGCGGGAAGCGAATATTTGTCCTCATTTATGCCGAGGATGATATTCTCGGTCGCCGTAAATACATCGACGAGCTTGAAATGCTGATGTATCATTCCGATCTTGTAACGGAACGCATCTTTCGGGGAGCGGATAACGACGGGTTCTCCGTCGACATAAACCTCTCCCTCGTCGGGATAGTAAATACCCGATATCATATTCATAAGAGTGGTCTTGCCGCTGCCGTTTTCGCCGAGTACCGCAAGTATCTCGCCGTGAAGCACGTCAAGGTCAACATCCTTATTTGCAACTATGCTGCCAAATCGCTTGGTAACATGCTTTAGCTGTATCGCTACGGAATCTGTCACACCGCACCTCCGCGTCAGAATTGTAGGCTTTTCCGGAAAAGCAGGAAAAACCGAAGAAGGATATACCGTTTCTTCGGAATTCTTTAAAGAAAAAATATCGGAGCCGTCTCCGATAAAAGACAGTCGGGGGAGCCGGGCAGCACCCTGCTCCCCTCCTGTCATATTATACTGTTAAAATCAGAATGCGCTGTTGAGAAGCTCGATTCCGTCGATCTTTACATCGAAGTAAGGAGCAGAACGGAACTCGGACTCATGGAAGTAGCCGTTAACAATAGCCTCGGTGTCGCCCGTGTTGTCAGCGTCGGAGTTAACGTCAGCCATGTAGCTCTCAAGAGCAGCGCCGCCAACGGTGAACTTAGAGGTGTCGAATACGCGAAGCGTACCTGCCTCGAGCTCAGCCTTGACCTCGGCGATCTTCTCCGCAGTGCCTGCGGCAGCTGCATTGGTGTTGATGTCGGAGAGAACGACAGAGCCGGTAGCAAGTGTGCCGGTCCAGTCAGCGTCGATAGCCTTGCCGTTCATGGTGTTCTTGATGATGAGCTCCATGTAAGGCTGCCAGTTGATAGCGGAAGAAACGATAAAGGTCTTGGGGCAAGCCTGAACGGTAGAGCCGTTGTAGGAGACGTTGGGAACGCCTGCCATCTCGCATGCGGTAGGAGCACCCATAGAGTCAGCGTGCTGGCTGATGAGCTTGCAGCCCTGAGCGATAAGTGCGTTTGCAGCTTCCTTCTCCATAGCCTCATCATACCAAGAGCCGGTGAACTGAACCTTCATGGTAGCGGTGGGGCAAACCGATCTTGCACCGAGGAAGAAGGAGGTGTAACCGGAAACGACCTCTGCGTAGGTATACGCGCCGATGTAGCCGATAACTGCCTGCTCAGCGGTAAAGTCGCCGTTTGCGATCATCTCGTTGAGCTTAAGACCTGCGGCAACGCCTGCAAGATAACGACCCTCGTAAATAGAAGCAAATGCATTGTGATAGTTGGAAAGACCCTCGGTGTGAGCTCTTGTACCGGTAGCATGGCAGAACTGAACATCGGTGTACTTCTTAGCAGCCTCGATGAGGTAGGTCTCGTGACCGAAGCTGTCTGCAAAGATGAGTGAGCAGCCCTGATCGACAAGGTCCTCACAAGCCTCGTAGCACTCCTGACCCTCGGGAATGTTGGTCTTCATGATAACCTGCGAATCGGTAAGACCGGTAGCAGCCTGAGCACCCTTAACTGCGTTGATGAAGTTAAGGTCATAGGTGGAGTTCTCGTCGTGCAGGAAAATGAAGCCTACCTTGAACTCCTTACCGTCGTTTGCCTTGTTATCGGCAACGGTAGTCTCGCTGTTATTGTCGCCGGCAGTATTGCCGCAAGAGGTCGCAAAAGCGGCAACCGAGACAATCATGACAACTGCGAGAGCAATAGAAAGAATCTTCTTAAGCATTTGTCTAATCCTCCAAATTTGTTTATAATTAAAAGCACACCTCGCGGCAGCCCTTAATCCTATCTGCGCGGTCGGGCAAGCCCGACAAATAAAGCAACATCGAACATACACCTGTTGTCCGCACCGAGACACGATGCCCACGCCGACACAAAAATGCAATATCCGATGTAAAAAAACCGGAACGAATTTCTTCGTCCGACATAATGATACACCATTCGAACCGGTTTGTCAACTAACAAAAACTCATCAAAACAAGGTTTTAATAAAGTGTGAAAAATCCCGCGCCATCGCTCCCCGCCTTTGGTAATTATAACGGCACACTCGACGCGTCCGCAGCCATATCGGCGGCATTTAAGGGAAATTAAGCCATAGCCGTGCCGCTCCGCTGCCGCAGCTGACACAACCCGCCGCATTCCGCCGCATCCCGCCGCGTCCCCGCATTCCGCTGCGCACTTCTCAATTCACCATGCGTCCCTCTCCTCCGCGCAATCTATCGGTCACCGCATGCTCACTATCGCTTCCAACGCATTCTGCCGCGAGCCGTCACCGTCCTCGCCGTGCGCTCCGTCATTCAGGGCAAAATTTTCATGTCTCGGCACGGATAATTTTCCCCGAAAACATGCATTCAATTCCTGCCGTGCCGTTTTTTACCACCCAAACGCGCAAGAGTTAACCATCGCGACAGCACGACGCTTTTTACCGCTGCAGAAAGCTTGTCCCCGCATGTACTCTACTCGTGTGTACTATAGAAATGACTGAACCTACTTGAACTATAGAAAAATGCAGTATGATGCAAAAATCTTCATTTTGTGCCAACGTATAAGGAAAAATGCAGAAGCACAAAAACCGTCTCTGCCGTACCGATGTACAACAGAGACGGTTTTGATGTTAGAAAAGCAAATTAATTATCTTGAGAGAATCCTCGGAATTCCATCACATATTATCGACAAATCATATAATACTTAATCGATATAATCTCTTTTGCTTTTCGTTCTGCGCTTTTTAGGATTTCATCGGCTTTTTCGGCTTCTGATTATCCATTTTTGATTATTACTAATCTTTATCCGCTTTTTCGATCCGGACGTTTTTGGGCATTTCCTTTAATACATGCCGCCCATGCCGCCATCCATTCCGGGAGCGGCAGGTGCTGCGGGTGCGGGCTCCTTCTTGTCGGCAACAAGTGCCTCGGTGGTAAGAACGACCGATGCGATAGAAGAAGCATTCTGGAGCGCCGAGCGCGAAACCTTGGTAGGATCGACGATTCCGGCATCCATCATATCTACATACTCATCGCGTGCAGCGTTGTAACCGAAGCCGGTCTTGCCGCTGTTCTTGATCTTATCAACAACGACCGAAGCCTCAACGCCTGCGTTGTTGCAGATCTGGCGAAGCGGCTCCTCAAGAGCGCGAACTACGAGCATAGCGCCGGTCTTTTCATCGCCCTCAAGCGACTCTGCAACGGCTCTGACTGCGGGGATAACGGTGATATAAGCCGTTCCGCCGCCTGCTACGATGCCCTCCTCAACTGCTGCCTTGGTAGCGTTGAGCGCATCCTCGATGCGGAGCTTCTTCTCCTTCATCTCGGTCTCGGTAGCTGCGCCGACCTTGAGAACTGCTACGCCGCCTGCGAGCTTAGCAAGACGCTCCTGGAGCTTCTCGCGGTCGAAGTCAGAGGTAGTGGTCTCGATAGCGCTGCGGATCTGAGCAACACGGGACTTGATAGCCTCGCTGTCGCCTGCGCCGCCGACGATGATGGTGTTCTCCTTGTTAATCTTGACCTGTCTTGCTCTGCCGAGCTGCTGCATGGTGGTATCCTTAAGCTCAAGTCCGAGCTCGTCGGAGATGACCTCACCGCCTGTCAGGATAGCGATATCGCGGAGCATCTCCTTGCGGCGGTCGCCGAAGCCGGGCGCCTTAACTGCAACGCAGGTAAAGGTTCCGCGCAGCTTGTTGAGTACGAGAGTTGTAAGAGCCTCGCCCTCGACATCCTCTGCGATGATGAGCAGCTTCTTGCCCGCCTGAACGATCTGCTCGAGCAGAGGCAGGATCTCCTGAATGTTGGATATCTTCTTATCGGTAATAAGAACGAGCGCGTCGTCGATGACAGCCTCCATCTTATCGGTATCGGTTACCATATAGGGAGAGAGATAACCGCGGTCGAACTGCATACCCTCAACGACCTCGCAGTAGGTATCAGCGGACTTGGACTCCTCAACGGTGATAACGCCGTCTGCGGAGACCTTCTCCATAGCGTCGGCGATGAGATGACCGATAACTTCGTCGTCTGCCGAGATGGTACCGACTCTTGCGATGTCCTCGCTGCCGTTTACCTTCTTGCTCATTGCGCGCAGCTCCTCGACAGCCTTGTCAACTGCCTTGGAGATACCACGGCGGAGAACCATCGGGTTAGCACCGGCGGTAACGTTCTTCATACCCTCGCGGATAAGCACCTGAGCGAGAACGGTAGCGGTGGTAGTACCGTCGCCTGCCGCATCGTTGGTCTTTGTTGCGACCTCCTTGATGAGCTGTGCGCCCATGTTCTCCATAGCGTCGTCAAGCTCGATCTCCTTGGCAATTGTAACACCGTCGTTGATGATCATCGGTGCGCCGTACTTCTTTTCGAGAACGACGTTTCTGCCCTTCGGTCCGAGTGTGATCTTAACCGTATCTGCAAGCTTATCAACACCGCGAAGCAGTGCGTTTCTTGCGTCCATACCGTACATAAGTTCCTTAGCCATATCTATATTCCTCCTATATAACTATATAAGCCCGGTAGAATTACTCAACTACCGCGAGAATGTCACCGACTCTGACGATCATGTATTCCTCACCGTCAACCTTGACCTCGGTTCCGGAATATTTGCTTGTAATGACCTTCTGACCGACGGAAACGGTCATCTCTACCTCTTTGCCGTCAACAACGCCGCCGGGCCCGACTGCGATGACCTCAGCTACCTGGGGCTTCTCCTTTGCTGCGCCGGCAAGAATGATGCCGCTCTTTGTAGTCTCTTCTGCCTCGACCATCTTGATAACAACACGGTCGGAAAGTGGTTTCAGTTTCATAATTACCCTCCTGATTATTAAAAATTAAATAGTAAGCAATTTAAGGTTATTAGCGCTCTAACCGTTCGAGTGCTAATAACTGTTTACTATTATACTCACACCTTTTCTAAAATCAAGTCATTTTCTGCTTTGTTTACATTTATTTAACATAAGAGAAATACAATAAATACATTCATAGCAAAGCCCCGTCCGTGCGCATGGCACAGACGGGGACGGCATAAAAATTATGTATCATGCAAAAGACTTATCACAGCAATTTCGTTCAAGTTCATATATCAGACAAGACAGATATTCTCTTTCAGCTCCGTTAATTTTTCTTATCTTTTCGGCTGTTTCTCTCTGCATACTATCAATATCAGCCGGGGAACATGCATATTTTATTACCTTATAAAATATGTTTACCGCCTGCTTATAAATGTTTTCCGCATTCGTCATATAGGCAGCTGCATCTTGAAAATAGTTATTCTCAGATAAATATTTCACCCTTTGATACATCAAATACTTATGGTCAAGAAAACTCCTGACATATCTCATATCTGTATTTTGGACTTCTTCAATGTAATTTGCAAACTCATCCCACGCATCCATACCGAATTTCAGCTTGCCCGCGTCGATATATTCTTTTATATCCGTCCTTTCACCAAGCTCCGAGCACTTCGACATTAGATATTCGCCAAGCAGGAACACCACATTTTGTATATTCGGAGGTCCAAACACAAAGTCGGCATCCACTCTATAAAATATCATATCCACATAGCCGCCGCAAACATTGATAAGTGCATTCGTAAGCTCATCGAAATCAATCTCATACTGCATATATCTTCCGCGCACATACCCTGACGACTGAAAAGTCTTTTCTTCAACATCTACGCCCCACAAAAGACACTCATGATCAAAATCATAGGGCCTTCCCATGTTATGTATGCTCAGCCGCCCTTCGTTCGGGCGGCATAAAACATACTCACCGCCGATTATTCTTCTGATTGCGATCTGCAATGCCTCAGATACACATTTTAAATTCGGATCGTCGCATACGTGCACATCCCGCGAAACTATACCCGTTTTTTCAAACCACCCATCATCATTGTAGGTATAAATATAAAACTTGTTGGCATCATCCCGACTATAAATACAATTTACATACGTCTCACACGAGAGCCGCGGAATTATATCACTGCCAAGGACTCCCTCAACCATTCCGAAAGCATAGGCATGATTCAGATATGTTCTTACCTGAGGGTCCATTTTAAACGGAAGTATTTTAATCATTGTCAATCCCACCTTTAACGACCATAAGCATCAATTACTGTACACGTCGCCAATATTCCACAAAGCACAAATACTACTCGCATTCTTCATCTCCGTCGCTCTCCGACGGATTGTCACGGTAAAACCTTGCCTGCTTGTCGAACATCTCGGTATATATTCCGCCCTTTGCATATAGTTCGGCATGCGTACCGTATTCGGCAACATGTCCGTCATTGAACACCGCGACCTTGTCAGCAAGCTGAACTGCAGAGAGCCGGTGGGTTATAAGAATGGCACATTTATTTTCAATCATCCGATTGAACTGTGTATAAATTTCGTACTCGGCATTGGGGTCAAGCGCTGCGGTAGGCTCGTCCAAAATATAAAAACTGCCGCCACGATACAAAGCCCGCGCCGTAGCAATGCGCTGCCCCTCGCCGCCGGACGGTTCAACTCCCTCCTCATCAAACCATTTGAAAATGACGGTGTCAAAACCGTATTTTGTGTTTTCCGCCATTGCAGACAATCCGCTCTGACGAGCAGCGGACAGCAAGCGCTCCCGGTCATACTCCTCCGCCATTATTATGTTCTCACCAAGAGTAATGTTGTACAGGGCAAAATCCTGAAATACCGGGGCAAAAAGCTTGCAATACGCCTGATAATCGTACTCATTGATATTAATGCCGTTAAGCAATATTTCACCCTCGGTCGGGACATACAGCCTCATCAGCAGCTTGACAAAGGTGGATTTTCCGGAGCCGTTAACGCCGACTATACATAGCTTTTCATCACCTCGAACAGTCAAATTAAGCCCGTCGATTACAAGTCTGTCGCTGCCAGGATATTTGAATGAAACATTTTTAAATTCAATAACCGAATCTGAATCAAATACCGGAGTAACATTTCCCATTTTGTAATTTTTCAGCGGTATATTCATAAATTTTATTAGCTCTTGTACTCTAAGGCTCAACATTGATAGGTTGAGATACTGCCTTGCGATATTTGACAGCGAGCCGGAGAACTGCATTATCAGTCCCATGTATATTGTCATAGTGCCGACAGACAACGAATCACCGACAACCTTATAAATAAAATAAATATACAACAATATCGTTTGGACAAAAGAAATTATCGATCCGACTATACTGCTGTTTCTCATATATACAGCGCTTTTTTCGCCATATTTATTTGCTTCAAGACGTTTCTCTACATAAATATTGATAAAATAATCTTTAAGATTATAGAGTCGTATTTCCTTAGCATATTTTACATCGGAAAAATAATTCTGTATCGGCCATCCATAACGATTAAACCTCTGTATTTCGTTATTCATTTTAAATGTTTTCTGATTCAGCCATTTGCTATTGACATAATTAAGCGCCACCGATATTATCACCAAAATCAAAATCCATGGATTTAGTACCGTAATTGTAGACACACACATAATCAAGCTAACAAGCGCTGTTATCAGTCCACTTAAATTCTCAAATACCTCAAGGCTATCAAACATAGTTCCTTCGGCGCGTTCCTTCAGCACGCCAATTTCCGGATTCTCCATTGTTTCATAATCCATGTCGGCACAATGGCTGATAAAATCTGTCTTTACCTTAATCATAAATTTATATCTAATGGTATTCAAATAGACATTAACGGAAGATATAATTATACTCTGTATCAGAGGAATGCCTGCTGTTATTGCTATGTATTTTATAAGAACATCTGTTCTTCTTTGCCCGGTCAACTCATTTATTATTAAACCGGGTAAAAGTACCAGCCCTAAAGGTAAAACCGCATTAAGTATAGCGATAAAGCTCTTGGTCAGTATATACCCCTTTCCGCTTTTAGAACGCCAAACGTAATCGAGCATATATTTTGACGTATCAAAAGTCGCTTTGAGATTTTGCTTTAATTTGTTACCGTTTTTCATGCCGATATTCCTTTCTAACATATCTAACATAATAAAAAGCACAGGAGAAAGCGTACGAAAACAATTAAAAAGAATTACTAAACAATTAACTACTCTGTGTATACACAGGGTTATCCTGCGCCATGTAGTTCGCACCACATTGCGAGGCTGTGTTAGACTGTCCGGTGCTAGAAAAGTTATTATTTCCACAATTTGAACTAGAGGAATAGCAGCCACAGTTGCTTGTTGAATGTATACTCAAATTACTTTCTCTTACAGCCATCATGGCAATATCTGAAATCAACGGTATCATAGACAATCTCCTTTCGGCATAGTTTCCGTACGCCTTCTCCTCTATCATTTATCTGTCAGCGTTTCTCTTCAATTAATAATATGAACATCATTGGGCAGTGCAATCTTAGACACTACAGCCTTATTAATAATATCAGGCACATGCTCGTCGGAAATCAACAAACCGGTTGAATTATTACCCTTATATATTTGCTCAAAATCAAATATATATTTAACACTATTATCTTCATCAATCAATTCAATAAGTTCAGAGCAAACAAACAAATCTACCCAATGTCCATATCTATATTTAATAAAATCCCTTGTTTCTCTATGTTTCACATAATTCTTACTTGTTGCAACGATAATCACATCAGGCATAATTTGATTCAATGTTCTTAGAGACTCATCGCAATACATTATATCGTAACTCATAAATCCTATTGTTAATCTAAAATCGGATTTGAAGTTTAGCAATTCATCTAACAAATCACATTTAATATTGCAAGCTGCCAGCCATTTAACAATGCAATTCAATTCGTTGGATATTGGAGAAATTACACTAATATTTTTTTCACGTAATATTTTATAGATATATAGTTCCCAACAAGAAATTTGGACTTTGTCTCCGTCAGTAACAAACAGTAGTCTCGGTGTATCTTTATGGCTTTGTAGCATACCTGTAGATCGATTTGAAATTTCATCTTCTTCCTTAAAATTATTAACGATCACACACGGTTTGCCCTGTCTCTTCGCCGCAGATTTTACATAATTAATTTTGCTTTGCGATATAGTATAGTCACAAACCACTAAAATTCTCGTACACGAGTCAATACATTGTAATAAAGAATCATATACATACATATCCAAATTAATACTATTCGAAACCCCATATTCAGACAATAATATCACTTCAACGCAGCCTTTGGCTTCCATAAAATCCAAGCATTTTAAAAGCACTCTGGCTGTATAAGTATTTGAAAACACAAAAAGTTTTTCTATATTCGTCACCTGTAACACCTCTCATTATAATCGGATCTATCAATATATCTTTTGAATACTTTTAGCAAATGCTTTTTAAAAGCCTCACAATTTAGCTTCTTTACTGCTCCACTTATACATTTTTTCTCCTCATCAGCACAATACAGCATACACATATTGCAAAAACGTACTGCCCAACAATTTATGCATTCTTTCTCCGATAAACGACCGATATTCAACAAAGAAACAGCATTACTTACATTTATTCCATTTGTCAAATTTCCAATACACATATCCTCACATTGCGGCGAATTTTCACAAGGAAAAAAATTTCCCTTTGTGTCCACGAACAACTTAAATGCTCCCGGTATGCACGCTCCAGAATGATGCCAGGTTTCGCCAACAGCATGTTTATTACGATATTCCCTTAAGAAAGCTTCATACTCTTTCTCGCTGACCTCATCATAGTCAACAAATCTTGTGGAAATGACACCATCACGACTTGTTCTTGTCTGAACAACACCATGCGAATAATCGATACCAGAGGTGTTTGCATCCAAAAAAATTATTTGGTCTGGTGATATATCGTGCGTAGAGAAAAAATCAAGCACTCTGTTCTTATCTTCATCAACAAAAACAACTGGCAGGAACTTGATATTTTCAGCACTGTATTTGTAATTTGAAAGCAAGTGCTCCGCGTTTTTCCACACAATGTCGAATGTAGGTTTACCATTAGCAAATTTTCTTGCCCAATTCTGTCGTTCACTATCTCCATCAAGGCTAATCGAAACTTTGAATTTATATTTTACAAAAAATCTAACAATATCGTCTGATAGCAGGGATGCATTAGTTGTAATATGAAAATTGATTTCTTTTGTATGAATTCTACAAATAACATACTCGACAACTTGCTTTATTAATTCATATTTCAGCAATGGCTCTCCACCATAAAAATATATATTAATAAACTCAGAATCTTGTGAATGATTAATAAAAAAATCAACGCTTCGCTTAGCAATATCAAAGCTCATATCTGATTGTTCGTTATCAAATCTCGCGCTTTCTACATGTCTCTTATGGCAATATCGACAAGCGAAATTACAGCGTTGAGTCACTTGTAAGATTAGTCGTTGCATACGTCTATTAACAATCGTAGTATAACTATCTGTTGCTTGATGCATCACCTCGCTAATAAACGGTCCCGTAATCAACCCATTATCAATCAAAGTACATACGTCGGAATAGTACAGAGAATTTGAATTTTCCAATCTATACTTCGCTATACCCACACGTTTCATTTCTATAATTTCCTTGAATTGTCCGCAATTAATTCGAAGTAAATTGTTAGAAAATGGAGTATACATATAAAAGCCACCATTGTGTAAAAACGGCTTAACAATCGGACTATCTCTCATTTTAATCATTCCTTTCTCATGACAAAAATACAATATCCTCTCGATTTGTAGCAAAGTTCTTTTTTATTCAATCTGATCATCACCCTATTATTGATAAGATTTTGTCTTTCCCTGTTCTTAAGTCACAACAGCCATCAACAACTTTTATTATTAAATTCTCTCCCAAAGGTATGCGGGTTCTTAAACACCTTTTTACTTCTTCAGAAACAATTAAATTCCATTCTGAATTCTTAGCACTAACAGAAATTTTACATTGAAGTACATTTGTCTTATTCGAATATTCAAATGAGTACATCGATATAATCCCATCAAACTGATTGTTAACAATTCCTATTATTTCTGAAAGCAAGTATTCGTTCACCTCGACTCCAGAGAAGCAAAATGAATTTCTAACTCTTCCTTTTATCGAGCTTATACAAGAGGAGTTAACGCCACACGCACAACTTAGTTTTTTCTCAACAAGAGAAATTACATCACCCTGTGCGTACCTAATCAATGGAAATGCGTGATTATTGATATTTGTAATCAATGCATCTGACTCAACATACACATTTTCATCCAACACATGCATTGTTCCGTATGTGCACTCATATGCAATACCCCCGTGCTCCTCGGCCCCGTATAAATTAACAATATCTACACCAAAAAAATCTTTCGCTTCTTTCCTCAACTCATCATTCAATACTTCCCCAACAGATTCAATATGCATAAGACTGCTAGGACTTTTTGCGCCGATTTTTTTATAATAATAAATCAATTGTTCAAGAATAAATGGTTGAATATAAATCCATTTGGGTTGAAAATCTAATATGTATTTTATTACCACTTTATACGCATTTTCCGATGTTAAAGACGCGGCATTGAACATTAATCTGTTTGATGTTTCCAAGCATAGTACTTCACCAATGCGAATAGTCTTATTAGTGTAACTCAAAGTAAACATAATGCTCTTATCGGTTGGCAAAATACCATGCCATGCTTTTCTTCTTCGCCATAGCGACAACATAGAATTATAATAATCTCTATGACTCCAATATACCACAATAGGAGTTCCGCTTGTTCCAGAGGACGACGTAGACAACAATTGATGGCACAAATATTTTGTTCTATACCCATCAGAGAAAATATTGTGTCTGTTGTTTTGCAGTTCTTTTCTCGTAAGAATAGGCCACTGCGTAATATCAAGAGGATTGGTTATTCCATACTCTTTGATTCTATTTTTATAAAAATCATTATGTTCCGATACGTATTTCAGCATCTTAATAAGTTTTTCTTCATTATTCATCTTCGCTGTCCCCCTTTTCAGATAACAACAAGAGTTCTTCGACTGCCTCGTATATAGCTGAATAATCTCTGAACTTCTCAATATTCAACCACTCATCAGGGACCTTAACATTAAATGCTGTTTCCAACTCAATAATAATAGAAATAAAATTGATAGAATCCATCCCCAAATCATCCACTAAATCTACATATTCTAAAACCTCCCTATCAACTCCGGCATCAGAAAACAAATCCGCCAAGATATCAATAATTTTATCTTTGACCTCTACACCGTTCATATGCTTTCTCCTCCGCAACTCTCTGTTTCTTTCCGTTTGAATTTCGTGATATTCGGTCGACTCTCCTATACTTTTTAGGTATTTCATACGGAATAAGCAAAGATCTTACTACCCGTACAATCTCTATATCCATTCTCTGAGGTGCAACATAATCACACGCGAGAACATCTCCAAATTTGTAAATCATACAATCGTAAACGTCGGTATTATCAACTATCGTTTTTTCAATTACCTCAGGATATATATTATGCGCACCGATAACAATCATATTGTCTACTCTACCTATGACATACAATTCTCCGTCAGTGCCGATATATCCTACATCACCTGTCCGATGCCATTCTTCCGGGATCGTATTCAAACCAGTATATCCGCTGAACAGTGCATTTGTTTTCACAAGAATTTCCCCGCAATCATCGAGTTTAACACTAACATCTCTTATTGGTTTTCCGACCGAATTTCCGCTTTGACAATATACTCGCTGCACGCTTATCCTCGGTCCGCATTCCGTCTGTCCGTAAGCATTGTACACCGGACAGTTGAACAGATTTCTCGCTCGCTCTATTGCCTTTTCGGAAACTGTATCACCACTCGTATATATCACTCTGACACACTCCGGAAAATTTCCCGTTCTCTCTGCTTCGTCCGCAAACATTCCAAGCAGAATCGGATTACAGCAAAGAATAGTAACGCCGAAATCGGAAATGTACTCGAAAGACAATCTCGGTGGTATAAAAAGAGACGAAATAAGTATGTCTGTACCTGATCTCAAAGCCACAAGTAATTCGCCGACAAGTGACGAACTGTGCGATAGTTTTTTATTAAGATACAAACAATCAGTCGATTGCGGATTCATATACTCCATAATTGAATCCGAATTATTATATAACACACGATGAGACAAAGAAATGCCCTTGCATTTTCCCGTAGTTCCGGAGCTGAAAATTATCACAGCTTCGCTTTCGTCACGGCGCTCCGAATACATGGTACGCACAGACGCAGGCAAAATGCAGGGCATTTTATATTTTATAGGATAAGTTATCAAATCAAAAGGGGGAGGATTCTCGTAACGCAAGCATAATGATTCCTCGATATAGCAACGCTCAACATTACATTCCTCGAAAAAATTAATAATGGCAGACGGAGGAGCCTCGGAATCAATAAGAACGGCAGAATGACCGCTGTTCCATATCGAAAACAGCGTCTCAATATATTCAACCGAATTATGTCCGATAATGCCGATACGCATTGTATATACTCCTTTTAGTAATATTTACAATTACAGAGTACCATACAATTCACGTTTTGTCAAGCGTTTTTTAAGAAAAATTCAAAAAATATCATCAACATGCTTGGCGTATAGGCTAATATCCTCAACAATATACAATTTGTTTTTTACCAATAGATCACTCCTCAAGCGAAGCATGATACTCGGTATGTATGCGGTCTACGCATTCGAGCAGGCTGTCGAGATACTCGACCTGCGCGGCGGTCGCGCTGTCGTATTCCGAAAATATTGCGACGGCATAAGGGTGCTCGTCGTAGACTATACCGATATCGTGATATGCGCCGTAATCCCAGCCGTATTTATGCGCCGCCTTTCGGTCTCCCGCGACACGCGCGATGAGCTTCGGCTGATCGCTGTCTATGAGCGCATCCTTCATCAGAGCGGAATACTTATGCCCGCCCTCCGTGTACTTATATATCTGCTCCATTACGCGGCAGCCGTCGCGTGCGCTCATTCGACTCGCACTTGACTTCATCGACTCCCAGCCCTGCCTATCTATCATACGATGCAAAGAGCCGTAGCCGTAGGCGCGCATAAGGGTATTAAATGCCACATTATCGCTGTACGAGAGCACGTACCGGACAAGCTCCTCATATGTATAAACCGTACCGTCGGGGCTGTCGACTATCCGTCCGGTGCCCTCTCGGTAGTATTCGTCACGATTATATTCAAGGGTCTTGCCCGCAAGGTCGTAACGATCCCCGCCGCCCTCGGCATCGAGCAGCACCGAGAGGATAAACGGTGCCTTGATAACGCTCGCCGAGTCGAAAACGGTATCCCCGCCGCACGAAACGGTATAGCCCGTCTCAAGGTCGAGATAGCAGATGCCTATGCGCGGGCGAAAACTGCTGCCGTCGTCTGCGCTGATAAGATACGGACGCTCCTCCATCAGACTGCCGAGCTCGGAGAAAAGCTCTGCCTGCCGCCGCAGCTCGGGCGTAAAGCTCTGCGAGAGCAGATCGACCGTCGATTGCAGCTCCTCTATGTGAACATCCTTTTCCTTTATCCGCTCAAGAAGCAGCTGCTCATCCTTCGTCAGCTGTATGCCGTCAAGCTCGGCACGCAGCGCGTCGCGTTCGGATTCGAGCGCACTTTCGCGCTCGCGCGC
>ULVP01072218.1_pt1 | contig 18307 bp, 16 predicted proteins | sample 1959551 | NCBI WGS metagenome assembly ULVP01 (sample SAMEA4835789, study PRJEB28245) | human gut metagenome | biome: gut microbiome; material: fecal sample | place: Denmark | collected 2008 | reverse complement strand
CAACCGCTTGATTAAGAAGTCTTTTAGAGCATACAACACCCTCCACCAAGAATAACGTAGACCTTGCCGCCTACGCTATGCAGGCGTGGGAAAACAACTGGGGCTATTGCTGGGGCACCTATGGCAATGTCCTGACGGAAGCTCTGTTCAACTATAAGCTCCAGCAGTATCCGGAGGGCGTCGGCAAATATGAGGACTTCATCCGCGCCAACTGGCTGGGCCGCCGCACGGCGGACTGCATCGGACTCATCAAAGGCTATGGGTGGCTTGATGCCGCCAGCGGCTCCATCAACTACGGCACGAACGGAATGCCCGATGTCGGCGCTGACCAGATGTACGCCAACGCCCAGAAGGCCGGTATGGCGGGAACAATGGACACCATGCCGGAGCTTGTGGGCATCGCTCTATGGAAACAGGGGCATATCGGTGTCTATGTAGGCAATGGCTACGCGGTGGAGGCCATGGGTACCAAGTACGGCGTGGTACGGACGGAGGTCGCCGGACGCGGCTGGCAGGGTTGGTGCCGCATCCCCTACATCGAATACAGGGAGGCCGGATAATGTACGTTCCCACCCGTCTGCGCGTTCTGCGCATCAAATATAAGATCACACTGAACGCTCTTGCCGGACGCATGAACATCAGCAACCAGCACCTCAGCCGCATGGAGCTGACGGATATTCCGCCCACCGAGTACCACGAGCGTCTGCTCTGTCTCGGTATGGAGCGGCTGCTGGCGGAATGGGACGATGCGCCGGAAGAATTAAAGCAAGAATATCAAACCTATAAAGGGCGGCTTTTGCAGCCCGCAAAGGAGGTCGAGGATGAACACTGATACCTACTATATCCCAGTCAACTTTACCAATGCCGGACGGATTCTGGGCCTGTTTGAGATCCGCAATCTCATCGAGGCCCTTCTTTTATGCCTGCCGGTGCTGTATGTGTGCCTGACATATCTGCCCTTCTCCCTGACGCCGAAGATCATCGTGACCGTCTCGCTGGTCGTCCCCATCGGCGGCTTTGGGCTGATGGGCGTCAGCGACGACAGTCTGACACGCTGGCTGAAGGGCTGGTGGGCATGGCACTGCCGCAGGCGCATGATGTTTTTCAGAGGAGTGGTAACGGCATGAGTATCAAAAAAGCACTATTTGGCGGCGGTGTGGAGACCCGCGCTACCGCCAGCTATCAGGGCAGCATTCAGGATTGGCTGCCTGTCAAGAATATCATCGGCGGCGTGGTTATCACAAAGGACAACCGCTTTATCAAGATCCTTGAGATCGTATCGGTGAACATCTACCTGAAGTCTGCTGAGGACCGGCAGGCCATTGTGGAAGCCTTTGCCGCATATCTGAAGATCGCGCCGGATCACATGCAGTTTGAGGCACGGACGCTGCCTGCCGACATATCACGCTACGTTGAGCGGATGCAGGAGTACGCAAAGAACGAGGACAACGCCTATTGCCGTGAAATGATCCAGGACAATATTCAGGACATCGGCATGGGCGTGGCTAGCAACGCTTTGCAGCACCGGTTCTTTATGGTATTTCAGTATGAATCGCAGATGCGGGCGTCCCCCAACACCGTACAGGGCATTATCCAGCGGCTCAATGAGGAGGCTGACACCGCCCGTCGCTATCTGGATCTGTGCGAGCTGGAGGTGCAGGAGCCTCGTTATGCGGACGATTTCGCCTTGGAGCTGCTCTATGAGATCATCAACAAGCGCACCAGCCAGCGCGTCAAGCTGCCGGAGAGCGTGTTTGACATGACCACGGCGGTGCATGGCGTATATGAGGAACAGCCATAATACGGTCGCATTTTATGTTTTTGAATGATTTCGTTTTATGTTTTTGATGTGTTTCATTTTATGTTTTTGAAACGGATAGCATCAACCATCTATCATACGAGGAGTATTACCATGAAGAAGCAAAAGAAACCTGTACCACCGGCAGAAGCCGAGCCTGTTATCAAGAAGCAGCCGCTTTTGAAACGGCTGCTGTTCGGTCCGGAAAGGCCGGATCTCTCCGAGCTGGAAGCCGGCTCTACCACCATTCTGGACATTCTCTCCCCCACTGCCATTGATACGAAAAGCCGTGACTACATCGTAGTGGACGGCGTTTTTCATGCCTATCTCTACATCACCGGCTATGGCTACAGCACCACAGTCGGCTCCTGCTGGCTTGCGCCGCTGGTGGAGGCGGGCGAGGGCGTCAATGTCAGCTTCAGCTTTACTCGTCAGAACCGGGAAAAGATCCTCTCCAAAATTGCACAGACCACCATGCTCAACCGCAGCCGGATGCGGGATGTGGGAGATACCCGTCAGGACTATGAGGAACTGGACAGTGCCATCACCTCCGGTCTCTACCTGAAGGACGTCATGAACCGGCAGGGTGAGGACTTCTACTATATGCACACCCTCATTGAAGTAGTGGCAGATGATCCGGATACGCTGGAGCAGCGTGTCACCGCCGTGGAGAAGCTATGTGTATCGGTGGACATGATCGCCCGCCGCTGCGATTACGCCAATGAACAAGGCTTCCTCTCCACACTGCCGCTGGTCACACTGGATGCCGACATTGAGCGTAAGAGCCGCCGCAATGCGCTGACTACCGGCGTAGCCGCGGCTTTCCCCTTTGTGTCCTATGAGCACAGCGATCGCAACGGCATCTTTCTGGGGCTGAATCTCTACAACAAGTCCCCAGTGTTCCTCGACCCTTACGACGACTACAAATACACCAACGGCAACTGGTGGATCGGCGGCAACTCCGGCGCCGGCAAGAGCGTAACGCTCCAATGCCTGGCCGGACGCCTGCGGGAGCAGGGAAAGCGCGTGGTGTGCGTCATTCCCAAGAAAGGCCACGAGTTCCGCCCCAACTGCGAGCAGCTGGGTGGCCTGTACCTACGTTTGTCACCCTCTTCGCGGGATTGCCCCAACATCATGGCTATCCGCCGCAAGACACTGGACGCCTATGCCGGAATACAAGAGCTGGCGGCGCGGGACGACTCCGTGCTGGCGGATAAGATCTCCCGGCTCATCATCTGGTACTCCCTGCAAAAGAAGGATCTCACGGAGGAAGACAAGAACTATCTGGACGCCTCACTGGTAGAGTGCTATGACCGCTATGGGATCACCTTTGACAACGCCTCCGTGGTGGATGAAAACGGAGCATTCAAGGAAATGCCCATTATTCCCGATTGGTACAACGTTCTGCTGGAAAAGGCGGAAACCAAGCATCTGGCAGTGGTGCTGACCCGCTATGTGACCGGCTCTGCCGCCGCCATGGGCCGCCGCAATCACATCAGCATCGACAACAAGTATATCGTGTTGGACACCTCCGGTATGCCGGACGATCTGATCCTGCCCGGTATCTATTGGGCCATCGACGTGGCCAACGACATCATCATGAACGCAGGCGGCGAGCTGTCCGCCCTGATTGCGGATGAGCTGTGGAGTCTGGTAGGTGCCGGTTCCAATCCGCTGGCCGCTGCCTATGTGCAGGAGATGGTCAAGACCATCCGCGGACTTGGCGGTATTGCCATCACCTCTACGCAGGGTATGCAGGACTTATTCAGTCTGGAGGGCGGCAAATATGGCAAAGGCATTCTGGACTCCAGCCGTATCAAATTCGTCATGCAGATGGAGGAGCAGGAAGCCCGCCTCATTCAGCAGATCCTCAACCTCTCGGAAGAGGAGGTACGGCAGATCACACGTTTCCGGCGCGGCGAGGGCTTGCTGTGCATCGGGTATAATCACGTCCCCGTGGCCTTCCATGTCACGAAAAAGGAGTATGACGCCATTACCACATCACCCACCGACCGGCAGGCCCGGAAGAAAGGAAGCAAATGAGCAAACAAACTGATTTACGGGAGATCCAGCGTCTGACGGAAGACGCCGCCATAGACGCCCGCAAGCTGCTGATCCAAGCAGACAACCTGCCGCCTGACACCTTTCAGAAAATGTTGGAGGCGTTATGTGGCAGCTTTGAAGATACCGCCTTGCAGCTCCGCCGTCTCTGCGAACAGCAGAGTCCCGGCACAGGCGGGTATAAACGGGGCCGCGCCCTCCGTCCGCTGGAGGTGGTGGGCAGCGTGGAACGTATCGGCATCGACTGGCTTCATATCCGTATCAACACTCTGCTGCCCCACTGCCGGTTCCAGCCGCCCACATGGCTGACAGAAACCTTGGTGGAGCTGCTGGATGCCTATGAAGCCTGCGGCGGACAACTCCCCCACTTCAAAAGCGCGCTGCTGGTGATCGAGGAATACAGCGATGTGGATGGCCGCCACATTTTCGATCAGGACAACAAGGGCTGGAAAGCGGTCAGCAACGCCATCAAGGGCAGGGTGATCCCCGACGATGACCAGTATACGCTGTCGGTAGCTCTGCTCTCCACACGGAGCTGCCAGAATGTGTGTCATATCACCGTGCTGGACATGAAGGATGCACCGGATTTCTTCTCCGCACGATCGGGAGATTACAGCGTTACAGGGCTGTACTAAGGTTGAGACACCCAACAGGTTTTCCGCCAAAGCGGGTCAAAATCCCGCGCTTCCTCAGAATGCAAAATCTGTTGGGTATATACGCCTCGCAAAGCCTTTTGCCGGCAGGCTTTTTCGTGTCCTTGTTCCTACCCGCAGCGGTGGAAAAACTGCCTTCTACGGGGAGCCAACAGTTTTGATGTGAGAAAGGCGCCGAAAGTGACCTTACACCGGCACGGTGTAAGGGTGCTTTCGGCGTTCACAGGAATGAGGGTGCGAATGGTTTTTTGTGTGCGTGAGATCGAGGCGCTGCGGCTGCTGGGATGGTGCCAGTATATCCGACCCGCCCAGCTGCTGCGGGTCGTCAGCGAGACAGAGCTATCGAACCTGCTGGCGATGAAGCTTATCAAATACCACGGCAAAAGCGAGGCTCTGATCCTTACCGCAGAGGGGCGTCGGCTGCTGGCGGGAACCATATGGCTGCCGGATACGCCGAGAACGTACCATGCGGATGCCGTTGTGCGGCGGCTGCGGCTTGCTTCTCTGCTGCTGACAGCCTACCAGTCCGGTATCAACGTCTATGCTACACAGCCGGATGAGCTGGCGGAGGGAAATGCCTTATTTCTCACCTCTGCCGGTCGTGGGCGGGGCCGTAATCCGTGGGGCAGCACCCGCACGGCGGCGCTGCTCCACATGGGCGATCTGCTCTGTGCCGCGCACTATGTCTGTCCGGACATCGGCTGCCTTTGCCCCATGGATGAGCTGTCTGCCTTTCAGAACAATACAGCAAAATTGCCCGGAACACGTGGCTTCCTTTTTTGCGGCGAAAGCTATTCGGATATGCTTACCGAGCTGGATAAGCCCACACCAGGAGAGGAAAGCAAGCTCATGACCTACGGCGCCGCTGCCCGCTGGTTCCAGCAGTCGGTCTATCTTCTGCCCTGCGACGATACCGGTGTGACACAGCTTCAGATCATGGCTCAGCCGGATTATCGACAGAGACTGACGCGCTTGGCGCTGAAAGGCCATTACCGCCCTCCACCGCCTGACCGTCCCTGTTGGGACGCGCTGTTTCAGGGACAGCCCTTCGTGCTGGCGGCGGACATGGAGCTGCGCCGTGTGGACGCCGCCTATACGCTGGCACGGGAGCAGGGCTATTCGCAGCTCGTATTGGCCGCTCTGCCGCAGCAGGTAGCAGAGGTGTGGGGTCCGCGCTATCAGGACACCGGAAAAGCGCGGGTCTTTACCTTGACCGAGGATGCCATCACGCAGTTGCTGGGAGATGTGCCGAAGCCTTACCGTCCACTGGATACCCCCTATGTCACAGAAAAAGGAGAGATGATCCATGCCCCGCTTATCAAAGCTGCTGGAAAAGCTGGAGGATACCGTTGAAGCCCGCTGGGGTGTATGGTTCCAGCGGCACAAAAAGAAACTGCCCCTCTACATCCCTGTCGGGCTGGTGTGTTGGTATTTTTACGGGATGCTCCTGAACTCCATGCGCCTCGGCACTGACGCTGTCTTTCATAACACAGGGCAGGATGTGACCGCCATCTGGATATTCGATCCGATCCGCAACTGGCTGGCGATATTCTCTGGCTTCGGGCTGAAAGCCACCGCGTTCTTTGCGCTGATGTTCTGCCTTGTGACCAAGCGTGGATATCTCTGGTTCTCTGGCTATAAGTACACACGGGACCCGCGGGGCTTCGATATTCTCCCGGACGGGACGCATGGCTCCTCCGGCTTCCTCACCAAGCGGGAGATGGAAGCCTTTCTGGAGATCGGCCCCATACGCAGCGTCTCCGGGATGCTGCTGGGCAAGATCAAGGAGCGGCCGGAGGACCCGGACAAATACGCCGCCTATGTGGCTCATCGCATGGTACCCGGCGAGAACAACAACCTTCTCTGCATCGGCGCGCCGGGCAGTTGGAAGACCCGTGGCCTGATCCTGCCCTTTCTGATGGGCTGCGCCCAGCGAAAGGAATCCGTATTCTGTGTCGATCCAAAGGGCGAGCTGTTCGAGCAGCTTTCCCCCTACTTCCGTGAAAACGGCCATTACGTCAAAGCGGTCAACTTTCTGGACATGGCTCACTCAGATGGCTGGAACTGTCTCTATGGACTGGACACAGAAACAGATCTGGTACAGACGGTGGCCAACACCATCATCCAGAATACCTCCAGCCCCAAGGAGGCCGACGATTTCTGGAGCCGTGCGGAACTGAATCTCCTGATGGCATTGATCCACTACGTCTGCAATCTGCGGGATGAAAAGGGTGATCTGCTGCCCATCGAGCAGCGGGGTTTGGGCGACGTGTATCAGATCCTTGCCACCATGAGCGTCAATGAACTGAACCGCACGCTGGCGTCGCTGCCGCCCGATCACCCCGCCAAGGGCCATCATGGATTGTTCCTGAAAGCCCGCGAAAATCTCTGGGGCAATATCATCACCGGCCTTGGTAATCGACTTGCTATCTTCCAGAACAAGCTGGTGGACACCATCACCCGCAACCACGATGTTGATCTCGTATTGCCGGGGCAGCGGCCCTGCGCGTATTTCATCATCATTTCCGCACAGGACAGTGCCTATCGTTTTCTCAGTTCGCTGTTCTTTTCCTTGGCTATGCCGCAGCTTTCCAACTACGCGCGGCTTCATTGCAAGGGTGGGCGGCTGCCGGTGCTGGTAAACTTCTGCTTGGACGAATACTGCAACATCGGCTACATGGAGGGCATTGCCGACGCGCTGAACAGTGTGCGCGGCTTCAACATTGCGTGTCAGGTGGTGGTGCAGAGCCTCAGCCAGTGGCAGCAGCGGTATCCCGGAAAAGAATGGGAAAATCAGCTCAACACCTTTAACCAGACTATTTATATGGGCTGCAACGACCTGACCTCCGCCAAGTACATCTCGGAGAAGTGCGGCAAGGTCACCATCGCTGTCACCAATAACCAGATGCCCATGCAGCCGCTGTTCTCACCGATCTATAACAGTACCCGCCCCTATTCCAAGACCCGCAGTAATATCCAGCGGGACTTGATGCAGCCGGATGAGGTGCTGCGCTTAGATCAGCAAAAGTGTCTGGCACTGTTCCAAGGCCACCGGCCCGCGCTGCTTTATAAGCTGACGCCGGAAGAATTACCGGACTTCGCCGGACTTACGACCTGCCGCGTGGTGGACTATATTCCCGCATGGAAACAAAAAGCGCAAGAGACACCGACCACCGCGCCTCGGAAGGAAGAAAAGTCTCCTGCCGAAGAACGGACACCTGCTCCACAGGCAGAGCCGCCGATCTCTATGGCAGAGGATGATGATTTTACCTATGAGGTAGAAGGCGACGATCTCGGCATGGTGGAGTTGACGCCTGCGCCACGGCAACAGGCAGAATAACCGCATTCGGACATAGGAAAACGGCGTCCGGCCTGCTACAGCCAAACGCCGTTATCGTTATTATCGTTTGTATCGTTATGCCATGCCGATTTTGCAACGATTATTCCGATACGCTGTACCGTACCGCAGGGCCAGCCCCCGTTTTTACGATCTTATTTTCCGCGAGCAATTCGTTCAAAGCACTGATCGCGGGGAATTCGATACTGTCGAGGAAAGCTTCAACTTCAAAAGATAATTATAAGGAGGGGCCGGTATGAAAGCCGCAAAACTGAACCAGCGCCCTGCGTTTGCACTCATGAAGCAAACGGATATACAAAGCGTCCACCACCTGCAAATGCCGCGGTGGTTATTTTCCGACCCACGGTACGCGGAAATGAGCTTGGATGCCAAGGTGGCCTACACCTTCCTTCTGAACCGCTTTCAGCTCTCCCGCAGGAACGGCTGGGTCAATGACAACGGCGAGGTTTTTGTGATCTTCCCCCGCAAAGCGTTGGCACGGGAGCTGCGCATTTGTGAGCAGCGAGTGTCCGCCGCCTTCCGTAAGCTGGCGGAGCTTCACCTGATCTGGGAAAAACGCTGCGGGCGCGGCGACGCCAACCAGATATATCTCGCCTGCGTACAACCCGTGGATGATCCGGATTACCAGTGTGCGCCATTTATGGAGCCGGAGGAATGCGGCGCAAGAACCGCGGATATTGCGGCTCTTGATCCCCCAGAACCGCAGGATAGGCGGCTCAAGAACGGCGAAAGCAGCAGTTCAAGAACCGCAGATGCTGTGCCTACAGAACCGCAAAATCCGCGGCCAAGTTATACTGATAAGAGGAAGAACGATGAGAGTTATATTGAAGTCAGTCCATCCGTTACGGAGGGACTGGACGAAGAAGAGCTTACCGGCATTTTGGATGCTTGTGAGCTCTCTTCTTTTGAGCCGGAGATGGCCCGTATCTTTGAAACGGCCATTGAGCGGCTTTTTTATTCGGACAGCTTCCGGGTAGGCAACGCCACACTGCCGCAAAGCCGGGTGCGTCACAGGCTCCACGACCTGGACAGCATGACGCTGCGCGATACGGAGCAGCGGCTGCGGGCCAATCAGGAACACAACATCCGTAACTCGATCCAATACACCATGGCTGTTCTGTTCAACTGCATCACGGAGGGTGAAAGCGATCTGGTCGTCGATCCCTACCTCAACAGCCTTGGCGGGCCATAGGAGGTGATATAGCCATGCTGCTGACCAACCAGCAAAAGTGCATCATGGAGATCTTAGGCAAGGTAGGATGTATCCGGCGCGACCAGCTTCTCGCACTGCTGTATGGCAAGTACCGAGAACGGGTAATGACCATGCGCCCGGAGCATCTGACGCCCATGCTGCGGCAGCTCAGCGGGATCTCTCACGCTGTCTGTGTGGAGGATGATGTGATACGGCTCATCACAAAAACGGCAAATCCGCTGCTTTTGGAGAGCATCGACGTGATGCTGGAGATTACAGGCGGGTGTCCGCTTCAATTCTCTATCCCCACCAGTCTGCCCGCTCTGCTCTGCTTTCTCTACGGCGATGAGCTGACTGCGTACTATGTGGCAGCTTTGACCGCAGAACGCGAACCCTCTTTTCGCCGTATAGAGATTGGAGAAAAAGAGCGGCTCATCTGGCTTCCAGAACACGCCCTTGCCCTGCAAGGCAAGGAGCTGCCGGATCGCCAGATCATTGCACAGAAGCAAAAGGACGGTACACACCGTTTCTTTGCGAATAAAAACACAACGTTATAAAGGAGGTCGTCAAATGCCCAGAAAGAAAACCATCCCGACCGAACCGCTCCCCGATCCTCCCGCGGAGATCACGGAAGCCACGGCGGAACCGGTAGCTGTTCCCATCGAGAAGCCGCCCCCTGACATTCTGGCTGGGAACGCTCCGCCTGGGGAGGACTTAGAGATTCCATCTGTGCCATCAGAAACTGACGCCGAAGCCGGAGTGGTTCCAACGGAATCACCTGAAGATGCAGAAGAACCGTCCGCCGATGATGCGGATATGACCGTAGACTTTGCGGAGGAGCCCGCATCACAGGAGGACTCTCCGCCCGATCCGGAACCCACCGCAGAAGTCGAAGAAGCTACTTCGAAAGAAGATACCTCGCCGCCTGCGGCTGAAGCTCCTCCCGCAGAGGAGCAGGAACCGCCTGCGCCGAAACCGGAGATGAGTGACCGTGAGAAGTTCTTCCACCTGGATTTCCATAAGCTGGATCGCAATCTGTCCGAGGAGGAACGCCGGGAATGGAACGCCATCTACGCTTCCTATCGCGGCGGCAGCCCTCTCAGCGGTACGGTGATCGGTGTGGATATGTTCTCACTGAATGTACGCAGCCGCAGAACCGGCGAGGTGCGAAAGCGGGAGCTGTCCTGCGCCATCGTCGTCCCCTACCGTGTGCGTATCCTGATCCCCGAAACGGAAATGTGGTCAGGAGAAGGGCGGCCCGGAATGTCCCTGAATCATATCATGGGCGCGACGCTGTCCTTCAACATCATCAAGGTGGACAGGGAAAACGGTTTTGCGCTGGCTTCCCGTAAGTCGGCTATGAAGACACGCCGATCCTACTTTGCCCATCGGGCAGAGCTGAACGCCCCCGGTACACGGCTGAAATGCCGTGTCATTGACGTTGGCCCCGTCCGCTGTACGGTGGAGTGCTATGGTCATGACATTCGGCTGACGCAGAAGGATCTCTGCTATATGTCCGTGTCGGATCTGCGCGCTGTCTACCGCCCCGGGCAGGAACTGGACTGCGTTGTGACGGACTACGACGCCGATGCGGATCGGCTCAGGGTTTCCGTGAAGGCAGCGCTGTCCGATCCCTTTGAAGGGGCCGAGCGGCGTCACCCTGTCAACAGCCGGCGGCAGGCTGTGATCTCCGGCAAGTATGCCGGCGGCGTTTTCTGCAACCTGCCGGATGGCACTGTCTGCATGTGCTCCTATGCTTATCAGTATGAAGACAGCGACTTTGAGATCGGTGATACCGTGATCCTGACGGTCAAGCGGTTCGACAGCAACAAGCGCCAGATGTACGGAAAGATCCTTTCCAAGTGGTAGTGTCAAAAGGCTTGTCAAGACTTTATTTTAAACGTTTATGCCGCCCAAAATAAAGTCTCTCAACCTATTGATTTTCAGCCGTAAACATGATTAAAATAGATGCAAATACAGAAGAAAGGAGCGCAAAAAGTTGTGAGAAAAGCATTTATTTTGATCGTGTCAGTATGTGTATTGCTCTTTACCGCCTGCGGCCAAAAGCCAGTCAACTCAGAGGAGGTATCGTCCCCTCAAGAACCCTCTGTTGAAAGCAAAAATTCCATTTTGACGGAGGGCGGGGACGATCTTCCGGCCGCAGAGTCATCGACTGCTGCTTCGGCTGTATCTGAAAATGAGCAGTCAACCAAGGAAGCGAACTCGCCAGAGAAACCGACGGTCGCTGACCGTGTTTTGCCCATGGAGACCGACATCGAAGAAGCGGCCACCGCACCTAAGCAGCCATCGCAATCGCCCTCCGCCCCAATCCAAAAGCCGGAACAAAATCAACCGGTGCAAGATCCGATGCCAAATCCTGACACAACACCTGTACTGGGCCCTGTATCTGAACCTGCTGCCAGCGGCAACATCTACTCCGTTACAGACGCCATGCAAATAGGCAATGAATACGCAGTTTCCAAGTATGGCGTCTATATTGAGAGCAGCCTGACCCGCAGTAATGCAGGCTATTATCCGGGCACCGCTGATCCGGTATCATGGTTTGCGGCCAATGGCGGCCAAGATGCGTTAAATGCCGCTGTGTGCAGCAATGTGGACGCAACATTTGCCAATCTTGCTGCTAGAGATGGTGCGGATGTGGTTAGTGCCTATGCGTCTTTTAACTGCGATGTCCGTTACGATGCGGCAGCAGATGAATATATCATCGTCATTCTTTATGGATGATCTTCGCTGCTGCAGAGGAAGTCGCACACAGCTCATTCTGCCGATGTCTCTCCGCGCCCCCTCTCTTGTTCACCACATGGCCGTGCAAAATCGTGCTGCTATGTGAATGTGTTACGAGTCGAGGCAACAACAGAACACCTCAATTAAACACTCCGGCAAAGGGCAACAGCAAAATGCTGTTGCCCTTTGTGCTGGAGAGAAAGGAACTTTATGAGAAAATTTTTCCCTAAACTGCTGACACTGATATGTCTGTTGGTGGCGATTATGGGGCTGTCCGTTGTTACAGCTCATGCTGCTACTGTTACAGGCACCATCAGCGGCGGCAATGAATATCGCTATCATGAAGACAAGTCGCCAGTTCCCGGTTGGGGCAATTATACCAGCACAAAGCTGAAATACTTCACCCCCTCCGGTGGCGGCAGCACTGTCCCCGCTTACTGCATGGAACCAAGTGTCGGTTCTGCAAGCGGAAGTCTTTCCTATTCCTCTGTAAGCTGGAGCAGCCTGCGGACAGACCAGCGATATGCCATCACACTGGCCATGGCGTATGGCTATGGCGGTGCGTATGGCTTCGGAAACATCCATCCGGATTGCGCTCAGCTGGCAACACAGGCCGTCATTTGGGAGTTTGTATGTGATTTCAGAGACACGACATATCCCTATACACTGTACGACAGCACCTGTGCGGGCCTGTTTCACTACGCTGGAGATGGTGTTGCGGCTGCCTATGATATGATCATTGACAGGATTATGTCGCATGGAACCATTCCCAGCTTTGCCGTAAAGTATCAGCGCCAGCTTTCTGATGCCAATGCAATTGAACTGACGTGGGACGGCAGTCAGTATAGCGCTTCCGTCACAGATACAAATGGCGTACTTTCGGAATTCCGTTTTACTTGCAATATCAGCGGTGTGAATATCACACAGCGCGGCAACACTCTGACGGTGACCGCTGCAAAGACTGCCGCTGCACAGCTGAACGGCTATATCAGCAGTGATTACGGTTACTCATTGGATGTAAACGGCGATGAGGCTGTCTTGCTGGAGCCTTCCAATGGCAGTAACTACCAGGCATGCACTGCACTGACAGAGATCCCCGATCCCGTAGTTGCTTATATTCATTTTAAGGTAAAGGTTGTGGAAGAAAAAGGCTCCCTGACCATCAACAAGACCGATGCCGATACCGGTAAAGCCCTGGCGGGTGTCACCTACCGGCTGTTTGACAGCGCAGGTAACAAGGTGGCCGACGCAACCACCGGCGCAGATGGTAAAGTGGTCTTTTCGGATCTGGCTCTCGGCAGCTATACCTATCAGGAGGTCAGTGCCCCTTCCGGGTATGTAGTGGACAGCACTAAATACCCGATCACCATTACATCTACGACTCTGAATATCACGGCGACACGCACCAATACATTGGGGAAAGCGAGTGTTGAAATCAGCAAGGTAGATGCGGATTCTAACACACCGCTTCAGGGCGCTGGCTTCCGCCTGTATGACGCATCTGAAAGCCAGATCGCAGAGGGCTACACGGACGCCAATGGCAAGCTGACATTCACCGGTCTGAAGCTGGGTAACTACACCTGCAAGGAGTTCCAGGCGCCGACCGGATATGAGCTGGACGATACGGCTTTTCCCGTTGTGCTAAATCAGAACGGACATGTGCTGAAAATTACTCGTGAGAATAAGCTGATCACCGGCAGCATCGAAATTCTGAAGGTGGATGCCGACACCAAGCAGCCGCTGGCCGGTGTGGTATATCGGCTCTTTGACGCTGATGGCAACAAGATTGCGGATGGCACAACTGATGCCAATGGCAAGGTGACCTTTGATAATCTCAAGCCCGGCAGCTATAGCTATCAGGAGATCAGCACCGTGGATGGCTACCAGCTGGACGAAACCAAATATGATTTCAGTCTGACCAGCGAGAACCTCAACGTCAAAGTTACCCGTGAGAATAAGCCTGTCAAGGGCTGCCTTACCGTCCGCAAGGTGGACGTTACCGGCAGCCCTCTTGCCGGTGCGGAGCTGCTGCTGGAGACTTCCGCAGACGGTCAGATCTGGACAGCGGTAGGCAAAATCACCACCGATAAGAACGGTATTGCCAAGTGGGACGATCTCAAGATTGGCGCACAATATCGCGTCACTGAGGTGAAAGCTCCCGCAGGTTATACCCTGATGGCTGAACCGCTGTTCACCGGTGTGCTGGACAACACCACCCCCGACGTCACCATTACCGCCTGTAACAGCGCAGGATTTGTCCTGCCGTTCACGGGCGGTGTGGGATTCACAACCTATTTCCTGTTTGCAGCACTCGCTCTGATGGCGGGTGTTTATTTTTGCAAAAAATCTGATTTTACGAAGGAGACAACCAAATGAAAAAGATCCATCGCGTATTCGCCATGCTCATGGCCGCCATTATGGCCTTGAGCCTCATTACTACGGCATTCGCCGCGGAACCTACCATCGACACCAGCAAGAAGGCGTCGCTTTCCATTTATAAATACGACATTACCAAAGCCAGCGAGGACGGCGTGTGGGATGCAGAATCCTATGTTTCCACCGGCCTGCACGATAACGCCGTCGTGGATAAGCTGAGCAAATACGCCATTCAGGGCGTTGAATTCACCTATCTGAAGGTGGCCAACATCATCATGAACAACGAGGTGGTGGACGGTCAGCGTCAGGTTGGCGTCCTGTATGGATTCGACACTTCTGACCGCAGCAACGCCGTGCTGTCCGCCATCGGCCTGACCGCCGCAGATGCCCACAAGAGCGAGAGTGGTGTCAACTACTTTACCTCTGACAGCCTGAACAACAAGCTGGCCGCCGCGCTGGCTGCCAACGCAACCACCGTAAAAAATGCTCTGGAAGTTGCTGTCAAGAACGGCGGCGTGGCCATGAACGAGACGGATGCCACCGGCCACACCTCCGCTTCCAACATGGAGCAGGGCCTGTACCTGGTGGTTGAAACCCGCGTGCCTGAAATGGTCACCAGCACTTGCAATCCTTTCTTTGCGTCCCTGCCTATGACCACCATTGATGGTGCAGAGTGGAACTATGACGTTACGGTTTACCCGAAAAATCAGACTGGCAACCCCACCCTCGACAAGACCGTCCGTGAGAGCAAGAACAGTACCGGGAAGAACAACGGCAGCCTGACCGACATCAAGGATGGCTACGCTCATACCGCTACCGCTTCCGTGGGCGATGTTGTGGACTACCAGATCATCAGTACCCTTCCCACCATCACTTCCAAGGCTTCTTCTCTCAGCGAGTATACCTATGTGGACACTCTGAGCAAGGGCATCAAGTATAACAAGAACGACGTGGTTATCGAATTCTTTAAGGACGCTGGCTGTACCGATAAGATCACCACTTGGAATGAAAACTCCGGCAAATTTACGGTAACTTATGATGACACGGCCAACACCATGACTATCAAGATGACCGAGGCTGGTCTGAACGAGATCAACGAGTCCGAGAGCGTGTATACCGATAGCGTGAAGCGCGGCTATTCCGACGGCACCATGCGGATCACCTACGCTGCCACCCTGACCACCGACGCTCAGATGGGCGACACTGATAACCCCAACGAGGTCGTGCTGACTTGGAAGCGTACCAACACTACCTATTTTGATACCCTGAACGATTGCTGCCACGTCTACACCTACGGCGTAGACATCCTCAAGCAGTTCTCTGACGGTAAGGGCAACATTCAGAATGTCAAATTCAACCTGTATAACGATACCGACGATGTGTATATCGTTGCCGAGCAGAAAGATGGCGTGTATTACGCCAAGGGCATTGCCGCAAAGAAGGCCGATGCAACTACCTTTGTTCCCAACAGCAGCGGCCACATTATCGTGAAAGGGCTGGAGGATGACACTTATTCTCTGGTTGAAGTTGCTACTGATAAGGGCTACATTCTCCTCAAGGATGCCATTGAGCTTGTCATTAAGACCTCTGAGAATGGTCAGTGCGAGAAGTGCGGTGCCAAGCTGCTGACCGCCAGCGCTACGGTCAATGGCAAGGATGCCACCATGACCGATGGCAACGCCATTGTCCCCCTGACCGTGATTAACAACCCCGGTTTTGATCTGCCCAGGACCGGTGGCTACGGCACTTGGATGTTCACCATCGGCGGTGTGGCTCTGCTGGGTGCGGCTACCTTCATCGTAATCCGCAGCCGTAAGCATAAGAGTGAGCAGTGAAACGCTGGCTACTGGCGGCGGCTTGCGGTGCTGTGGCGCTGGTGTTACTTCTCTATCCACTGATCGGCGAGTTGATGAGTGAAAAGTACCACTCCGACGTGGAGACAACCTATACCGCAGCCATCGAGGACACCACCGATGCTGAGCTGACCGCCCAGCGGAAGGCGGCAGAGCAGTACAATGCTATGCTGTCAGGCGCAGCCATTACCGAGGGAGGGGCTTCTGCCCCTCCCTTGGCCTACGCCGAACAACTCACAGTGGGCGGCGTCATGGCGTATGTGGATATTCCGAAGATCAACGTATATCTCCCGGTGCAGCACGGCACAGGCGCAGAGACATTGGAGAAGTCCGTAGGCCATGTAGTAGGAACATCTCTGCCAGTGGGCGGAAGCAGTACCCATGCCGTGCTTTCGGCCCACAGCGGCATGGCGAGTTCCAAGCTGTTCTCGGATATTGACCAGCTGGAGCTGGGAGATAATTTTTATGTTTACGTTTTGGGCGATACATTGGCCTATGAAGTGGACAGCATCAATACGGTACTGCCTACGGATACCTCATTGTTGCAAATCGAGGAGGGCAAGGACTTGGTCACACTGGTGACATGTACGCCTTTCGGCATCAACACCCACCGGCTGCTGGTACGAGGTCATCGGGTGCCGTATGTGCCAGAACGGGAAGCAGAGGCTGCCGAAACGCAGAAGGCCACTTCCTCGTGGACGCAGCATTACCTCACCGGCTTAGGCATCGGTCTTGGCGCAGTGGCCGTGGTCGGCGGCGCTTACTTTTTGGTAAGGAGGCGTCGTCATGCGTAAGACATCTCTTGTACTGGCGGCGCTGCTGGCTGTGGCGGGCATCTGCGTCATGCTGTGGCCAGCGTTCACAGGACACAGGCTGCAAGCCGACACAGATGCGGCAGCGCAAGAGTTCTTGGCCGACCGTGGCGAGCCGGAGCAGCAGCACCCCGAATTGCTGGCAGCTTTGCAAGCCTACAATCAGCGCATCTACGCCGAAAAACAATCCGCTCTTATTGACTTGGAAAGCTGCGAGGAACCCGCCGCCGACCTGACCGCCTATGGCATCGAGGACGAGATCATAGGCGTCTTAGAGATACCCGCCATGGAGTTGACCATGCCGGTCTATCTGGGTGCATATGATGACCACCTCGCCGCAGGCGCTGCGGTGCTGGGTAACACCTCTGCACCTATCGGCGGTGCCAACACCAACTGCGTCATTGCCGGTCACCGGGGCTGGAAAGGCGCGGATTACTTCCGGCATATAGATAAGCTGGCTGTGGGCGATACCGTGAAGCTCACAAACCTTTGGGAAACGCTGACCTATACCGTGGCGGATATTCAGATCATCCAGCCACACGAGGTGGAGAAGATCAAAATCCAACCGAACCGCGACCTGCTGACGCTGCTGACCTGCCATCCCTACGCTTCGGGTGGGCGACAGAGATATGTGGTTTACTGCGAAAAAACTGCCCACCTTGAGGCAATAAGTCAATCACGGTGAGCAGTTTTGCTGGCAGCGCATCAGACAAGCGTATCATCCAGCAGGAAGTCGATGACGCCGATATTGAGAATGCCGTTGTCGTCATACCAACGCTTGCGGATGTCATGACGCACGATGATCTTCGGGAAGGAATCGCCGGTCAGCGCAAAAGGCTTGTTTTCGGTGATCGCCTTTTCCTCCGTTCCAAGCGCATAGGCAGACTGAATATATGTCTTCTTGCCGCCGGAGGTCGCAATGAAGTCAATTTCCCGTGCGACCGGCGTGAGCTTTCCTTTGGCATTTTTCTCATTGCCATAGACAATGCCGATGTCAACGGAGCATTCACGGATCAACAGCTCATTGAAAATGATATTTTCCATGATGTGTGTCATTTCCTGCTGGCGGAAGCCGATACGGGCATTCCGCAGTCCAATGTCCTCACAGTAGTATTTGTTGGGATAGTCAAAATAGCTCTTGCCCTTGACGTCCCAGCGCTTGCATTCGGTGAAGAGAAAGGAATCTGATAAGTGATCCATATAGGCTTTCACGGTGTTCAAGGCAACGACGTTCTCACCGCTGCGCTTCTGTACGGTGTTGATAGTGGCTGCAACCTTCGTCGGATTGGTCAGAGAGCCGACAGACGAACACAGCAGATCAAGAATAGCGGACAGCACATCCTCACGCTTGATCTTCTTCCGATCCACAATGTCCTTCAGATAAACCTCAGAAAACAGCGATTTCAGATACGCCATCTTCGCGGCGTCTGTGTGCCGGGACAGGATCAGCGGCATACCA
>ULVP01064344.1_pt1 | contig 18430 bp, 9 predicted proteins | sample 1959551 | NCBI WGS metagenome assembly ULVP01 (sample SAMEA4835789, study PRJEB28245) | human gut metagenome | biome: gut microbiome; material: fecal sample | place: Denmark | collected 2008 | reverse complement strand
ATATTCGATTTCTGCACATTCCTTTATGTCTTGTAAGACCTTCTGATTATTAAATGAATTAACAGTCAACGTCCAGCATGAGTTGTTCTTGTTGAGTGTCGAAGACACTTCCACGTTGCTAAATGACCCAAGATGTTTGTTTGCCTCTGCTTTAAGCTGTTCCGGGTTTATATCTTGATTTGACCCGCAAGGAATATGCCTTTTTGTTGTCGCAGCAGCAGTAACAGAAGCGTTTGATGCTGTTGTTTTTTCTGCTTTTTCTGATTTTTCTGTTTTGACTGTTGTTGTTTTCATCTTCGAAATATTGTTGGGGCAACTCTTTTTTTCGCCTGTCCCATTATTCGAGGAAGTGTCTTTTAGTGTATCCTGTATTCGGACATTTGCTGCCTCTGTTATGGATTCAGAAGTAATCTCCGTTTCGTCCGTAGCGTCACTACAAGAGGAACTACAAGAAGAAAGAACTTCGCTGCCAAGCGTTTCGTCGGCTTTACATTTACTTTTGTTTTGCTTTGTAACAGCTGCCCCTATTGTTATTAAAGCAACCAGCCCACAGCAAATACAACATGCAGCCATAACTTTTTTTCTTTTTTTGGTCTCCATAAAAAATTTCTCCTTTCGAATATATATGACGAAAGTACGAGAAAATTTGCCCTTTTTACGAAAAAACGATGTAAAAAAGGATATAAAAAACCGCTTCCCGAAATGGGAAACGGTTTCATATTGTTTTCGCACTTTTTGTTATATTTATTATAACAGGCTGTGTTTGAAAAATCAATGTCGTCTTTTTTTCACGATTTTTTTCACGTGTCAATGTCAACTTTTTTTCATTTTCCGCAATTATTTTACGCAGCCAAGTCATCTTGTGTAATCGTTTCGCCGTTAGCAAGTTTACGAAGAAGTTTCTGGTCAGATGTTATAAGTAGAGTTTCCTTTCTTGAGTCCTTGATATTAACCGTGAAAGTGTTTTCATTTGCTTTAACTAACACTTGACCTCTTGAAAAGTTTGTTATTGTTTTCAGTTCGTTGTGTGTAAGGTTGAAATGTTCTTTAACGATTTTTGCTTCATCATCATCAAGACGAAGTATCATTTTAATACGGCTGTTGTTTAATACAGCTTTACCGTATTTACCACCTTCAAGAGCAAAGAAGTCCTCAATATCCTGTGTTGCCGCTATACCTGAACCACCCATACCACGAATAGTCTTAAATACAGTAACGACAAATTCGGCTGCGAGAGGATTTTTGTTGAGCAACATCCAAGCCTCGTCTATTGCGACAACCTTTTTCTGTGTCTTATCTTGCCTAACAGTATCCATAATAAACTCAAGAGCAACAAACATACCCAAAGGCTTTAACTCGTCTGACAAATCGTTAAGGTCAAATATGATATATTTATTACTGAGGTCAACATTTGTTTGACCGTTAAAAGCACTTGCCGAACCTGTAACAAATCTCAACAAGATATTTGCAAGTCGCTCTGTACCCTTTTGTTGAGAAAGCACATTATATAAATCCTCCAAAATCGGCATTTCTTTATATACTACATTTGAAACGGGATTTCCCTGTTCGTCTACAACAGTTTTTGTTGTATCTATAAGAGAGCTGTTATCTTTTGTAATACCTTTAAGCGAATATGTCTTTAAGATAGCGTCGTCAAGAAAGGTTCTCTCCTCTCCTGACATATCGCCTATCGCCAACGAGAAGAAGGTAAGCAAAGAGTCGATTTTGCTACTGAGGATTGATTGTCTTTCTCTTTTAGATGAATAACCCAATTTCTTTGCGTTTTCATCTGCGCTTGGTCGAATTTCCATAATGTTTATTCGTGTTTTTGAACCCGAAGAAATAGTAAGAAATTCACCATTAACTTCTTTACAACCTCGTTCATATTCGTCGCCCTTAATCGGGGCAATAACAAAAGTTTGTACGCCTTTAAGCCTAAAACGAAGACACATCGTCTGTAAGGTAAATGTTTTTCCTGCACCGGATGTACCCAAAAGAGTTATGTTAGCGTTTGAATACTTAGAAGTGTCGAAGTTATCAATCACGAGCATTGTTTTGTTGTCACTGATACCAAGAAGAATTCCGTCTGTGTCGGATACCTCAAACGAATTAAATGGATAGAAGGCACTAAGTCCCGATGTTGTCATGTTCCTCTTGCCCTTACTGTATATGTATGGGTCAAGAGTATTAAGCGGCATGTAAGAAGAAAAAGCTTCTTTAATTTTGTATTCGCACTCATTCAAGTCAACATCAATGGCTCCAAACATATCTTTAACAGCTGAATTTTTTTCATACAGCTCTTCTAAAGAAGAAGCGGAAAGGGTGAACATCGTTGTGACATAAAAAAAGTCCTCGCCGCTGTTTAATCTGTTTCTTATGTATGCGCTCGACTGAATAGATTTGCCGATTTCCTCATAGTTTTCGCCCTCGGTGTTTTTCATAGTATTCATCCGAGCCTTGTTAATACGTATCTTGGTACGCAATTTATTCTTCATTGATTTAGAGTCTTTTTTATCGACAAAAATATCAACATCTATACCTTCTGCGCCGCATATTATCCCTGTAAGCCAAGCGTAAGAAATTCTGCTTGGGTACTCCTTAGAGGGAATGTACAGGAACGAATAATACGTCCCGTCCACAACACAATATTCGCTGTAAAACTCTATTTTCTCAGGTGAAACAAGCGTAGAAACGGGAACATTAAAGTTATCAAGCAGTTCTTCGTCATTATCCGTAATGCGCTTTGCTTCATCGTAGAACGCTTGTTTGCGTTCTTTAAGGTCGTATATTGTTTTGTTTTTGTTGGCAAACTCATAAAGTGTGTTAATCAGGAAGTTCTTTTCGTCACCGTGACGAATAACAGCATTTCCGCAGTTGCGAATAAAACGCCTTATGGTTTGTTTAGCCTTGTCAAGATAATAAACAGCGTCATCAAAGCTTTTTATTTTTTCTGTGTCATTGCCGCAGGCTTCAAGAACTATGAAAAAGCGACGAGATAAACCCGAATAAACTCCCAAGCGTTTTATAAGCCGCATATAATCATCTTGATATGGCTTTAAATGAGAGTCTTTTTCGAGAGCAAAGTCGTGATTCAAAACGTTTATATACTTGTTTACGTCAGCACGGCGCGAAAGACTTTTTATCTGCATCGTTACCGGGCCTATCTTAGTCAGCTGAGCAAAGCCATCAATTATTTTTTCCTTATCCAACGCCGTCTTGTAGTCGAAGTTAATAGGGGCAATTTCAACGATTGTTACATACCTCTTATCCGGCGTTATAATAACGTTGTCTTTGATTTCGACGTTCCCGATAACGTCTTCAAAGCTCATTACCTTGTTGTTTTTTTTCAATTTTATCACCGCCTAAAAAATCATGTTATTACAACAATATATGGAATATTTTTCTGCAAATTTGCCCTTTTTGCAAAAAAGAAAGCCAACGCCAACCGGCATTGACCTTCTTAACTTTTGATTTGTTTTGAATACTGCTTTCTCTTACTTACGCTTCGGACTTTTTCTTTTTAACAAAATAAACTCCGATAACGCTAAGAGCTGAAAGTCCTGTGAAAGCACCGATTGCTTTTCCGGCCGTACCGGTTTGAGGTATTTCAACGGCTGGTATTGCCTCATTAGTCATATCAGCTTTAACGATTTCGCCGTCTTCTTTAATCTCAAACTCATGTGGTGTTTCATCAAGAATATAACCGGGAGCAGCATCAAACTCTTGATACGTGTATTTACCATATCTTAATGTGAATGTTGCTACACCGTTTTCATCGGTATACCCTTCGGCAACGACATTGCCGTCGGCGTCATAAATTCTGAAACCTGCGTTCGGAATAAGAGCACCTGTAGCTACATCAGTCTTTGTAATTTCAACAGTACCGATTATAGGACGGTCTTCGAACGTATTTTCGTCATTATTTGAAACAGTAACAGTCTCGTTATTATTTCTTATTTCAAAATAATAATATTCGTCGTCCGCCACAAAACCTTCAGGGGCTGTTTTTTCGTGAAGGAAATATCCGTTATAACGCAACCCTTCGGCTATGTATGTGCCGTCGTGATTATCTGTCATTGTTCCGTAATACGTATCGACACCCTCATCATAAGTTTCGTTGGCGTTTACGTCGAGGTATATGTCAAATACCGCGCCGGCAATGTTTTTATCCTTATATTCTTTATCAACCTTTGTAACGGTTACATTTCCGGTTATAATGCTGTTCAGAACTTTGATTTCAACAGTTTGAGCATTATCCGTAACAGATACCGGAGTAGACTTTTCGCTTAATACAAAGCCCTCAGGAGCTTCAATTTCTCTTACGATATAGTCTCCGTAAGGAACATTATCAAACACAAATGCACCGTTTTCATCGGTCTTGCTTACAAGATACGCCGTGTCCTTAGTAAATTCGGTTGTGGTTGTTGAGAACAATCCCATTGTAGCGTTTGCGACGGGATTGCCGTCATCGTCCACCTTATGCCCCAATATCTTGCCGCGAATAATATCGTTTTCCACGGCATTACCGTCATTGGCTGTTACGGTAACGGCAAGAACGGATTGGCCGGCATAATTGAACTCTACAGGATACTTAACATCGGACGGTATATAATGCTTGTCTGTCGATACTTCTTTGACATAGTATTTACCAAGAGGAATATCGCTGTTAAATATTATATGTCCGTCTTTGTCTGCCGAAGCGATTTCTATAAGTCCGTCTTTCGGAAGAACCGTGTTATCGTCGGCAAGAATATTCTCGTTAGCATAGAGGCCAAACTTAACATTTGTTATTTCGTCTGCGTTACCTATGTTGTAAAGGTCATCTTTTTCAAGAAGCTTGTCAACTGTAACGGTAGCCTTCTGTCTTTCGTTTGTAAACGATACGGAGTCAGATACAATGCTTTCGTTCTGTCCTGCATAAGAGAGTGTAACATACTGCGGAATATTGTTAAGGGTCATACCGTACGGTGCTGTTTTTTCAACGATTTTATATGAGCCGAGATAAAGTTCTTTGCTCTTTGCAACACCTTCACTATTTGTCTTCACAGTATCGACAATTTCGCCCTCAGAAGCACGTTTTGTACAGTCAGAAGTATAAATATCTTCGTTAGCAATAATGTCATATACGGCGTTCTTGAGACCTTTTACGGCATATACGGGAGTGTATATTTTACCGTTCTTATCTTCATTCTTTTCAACGCTGCTTAACACTTCGCCTGACTTGCGTACTTCGATAACACCCTTTTGAGCGACGTTCTCAAAGCTTGCATAGTCGGTAAATGTAACTACATTCTGACCCTTGTATGTCAATGATATATTCTGTTTGGTATTGTTGATAACATAACCGTAAGGCGCGGTTTTTTCAACAATATAATAGTTGCCGAGATAAAGATATTTTGTAACCGCCTTACCGTTTTCGTCGGTAGTTACGGTATCGACCAATTGGTCTTTGGTATATTTAACTTCGCCGTTAACAACTACGTCTTCCGCAGCGAATATATCGTATACAGCACCTTTAATCGGTTTTTCGGTTTCAACATCGGATTTGGTAATTTCAATGTTGGCTTTCTGCGGAGCATTCTGCGCTGTGTAGCTGTTCTGGAACACTTCGACTTCCTGACCTTGATATTCAAGGTTTGCCAATACTTCATCCGTATTTAATACGTATCCGTTAGGAGCAGTTGTTTCAATAAGTTTGTATGAACCGAGATAGAGTTCGGGTGATATTGCAACACCGTTTTCATCGGTGGTAAACGACGTTACTATGTCGTTCTTGTGATATTTAACATCACCGTTAACTGTTATGTCATCTGCTGCAACAATATTGAAAGTTGCACCCTTCAAAGCTTTGTTTGTTTCCTTGTCGGTTTTTGTAAGCTTGATAGTAGCTTTTTGTGCAAGGTTTGTGACCTCACAGTTCTTGTTATACAGAGTAATGTTCTGGTCTACGGGCGTAATGTCAACCGTATAGCTGTTCTTGTCCCTTACGTAAGGCTTTGGAGCTGATTTCTCGGTAACGATATACTGTCCTATATACAGAGGTTCGCTTGTGGCTTTACCGTTTTTGTCGGTAGTCAATTCGGCTACCTTCTCGCCCTTTCTGTATACGGTCTTTCCATTTACCTTAATAGTATCGGCAGCCTTAATAACATAGACGGCGTTTTCTACAGGGATATTCGTTTCCTTATCTGCTTTAAGAACTGTTATTGTAGCTTTCTGCGGTGCATTAGAGACTGTGGCTTCTGCATAAACAGTTTCCTTTTCCGCATCATACGTAAGGCTTACATCATGTCTTTCTGTGTTAACGGAATAACCGACGGGAGCCGTCTTTTCCTTAACGAAATAATCACCGAGAGGAAGATTTTCCGTTGAAGCCACACCGTCTTTAGTCATTATTGTTGTTACAAGCTGACCGGCACTATATAAAATCTCACCGTTTACAATTATATCGGATTTAGCATATACTTCAAATTCTGTGGTAAAGTCTTTGACAGTTTTATTCGTTTCCGAATCGGTCTTAGTTACTGTTATTCTGCCCTTCTGAGATACGTCTTTGTCGGTAACTTTAAACGTAAAGATGCTTACATCCTGACCTTGATACATCAGGGGAACATAGTATACGTTGTTGTTCTTGTTGTATCCTTCCGGAGCCGTCAATTCTTTGACATAATATGTTCCGAGATACAATTTCTTGCTGTCACCTTTACCGTTATCTGTAGAGACTTTATCTACGAGCTGGTCTTTCTTGTACTTAACATCGCCGTTTACAACTATGTCAGTGCTTGCGTAAACACCGTATACAGCACCTTTTATAATCGGGCGGTCGGTTTCAGCATCAATCTTTGAAATTTCAATAATGCCTTTCTGCGGCATATTTGAAACTGTTTCCGATTGAATGTATACTTCAGCTTTCTGCCCGTCGTATTTCAATGAAACATTGTGATTGTCTTTGTTAAGGACATATCCCGTAGGAGCACTGACTTCCTTGAGATAATATTCGCCGAGATAAAGCGCATTTGAAAGAGCTTTCCCGTTTTCGCCGGTCGTTAATGTACCGACTTTTGTTCCGGCTTTAAACATTGTAACACCGTTAGCAATTATGTCTTCTCTTGCATATATATCAAAAACAGCATTGCTAAGAGCTTTGTTGGTTTCTTTGTCGGTTTTAGTAAGGTTAATCTGTGCTCTCTGAATTTTGTTAACCACAGTACCGTCGTTTACCTTAATAACATCGCCGTCATTTGATATTACAACGTCATAAGACCTACCGTCTGTTACATATCCGGTAGGAGCTGTTTTTTCGGTTACTCTGTACTTTCCGTCATTCTTTTCCGTTACGGGTAATTTGTTGACATAATAACCGTCGGTACAACCGTATCTGTCGTTGTCAAGTGTAGACGAATGAGACAAGTTGCACACGAAATCATATTCGTTTGTGTTTTTGTTATATTCGCTTACTGCGAATACAGCATCATCAGCAAGTATTATATCGCCTGTTTCCGCGTCCGTTTTTGAAAGAACCAAATCTCCGCGTTTGTATTTGTTGTCAAAAGTTACGGAAGAGGTTTCGTTATATTTAACGGTAACAGTCTGGTCTGACGGCACTACCATATAGGAAGGACAGTTAAGTTCTTTTACCGTGTATGTACCTATAGGTAAGCCTTCTTTGGTAGCAATACCCTCAGCGTTTGTAGTGATTGTTTCGTTTATTGTTTCGCCGTCAATTGCTGTACCGGATATGTTAAATTTGTATCCTGACTTAATACCGTCTTCAGCGTTCTTTCTGACTTCAATGTTACCGCGTTTAAGGTTGTTTGAAAACCAAACATTTGAAGTGTTGTTCGGCGTAACGGTTGTATACTGATAATCAGGTTCTACATAATACTTTTCGCCTGTTGCCTTTTCTGTAACTGTGTATGTACCGGGGCGCAAATCGTCTACAACAACATATCCGTCATATCCGTTTCCGCTGTTTATCGTTACATCCATATTGATGCCGTTACCGCTTATATTGAATACCATTCCCTGACTATCGCCTTGTTCGGCATGTTTGTTTATCTGTATTTTTCCTCTGCCCTCTGTTTTGAGAGAGAAATACGCATTAACAGGGTCGTTTCTTGATACTGCCGTTGCCGTAGTCTGACCCGGACCAACGCAGTACATAGCCGTAAGCTGAGGCAACGGATTTGAAAACGAGTTGTTGGTTCTTTCGCCGGTTACTACCTGCGAACCGTCAAACTCGTTTGTTGTGAATATGTTAAGCCAGTTACCCACAACCTCAAACTCAACGCCCGGCATGCTGAACGTATATCCAGATATAACGTGGTTATCGTCAAATATGCTCTTTTCGTATCTGCCCGTGTTCGGGTTGTAATCGAGAGTTATGGCATACTGCCATGACTGCCAGTAATTGTTTGTAGAAAACGCCGGAATTGTTCTATGGCTCAACATCTGAGCTTCTATCTTGTAATATACGGCTTTACAAGCATCTCTGTTTGCGGAGCTTGTCTTGCCTCCGAAAGCACAGTTGAGGAACGTCTCAGTTTTATCGGTGTTAAACAGACCTTTAACAATAGCCCACATAATAGCCTGTGTAGCAACCTCTTCAACATCACTTGCGTATCCGTATCGCGAAGTACCGTTATATCCGTAGATAAAGGCGTATTTAATAAGCTGCTGTTGGTTATCTGACAAGCCTTTAATAATTGAACTTGCTGTTTTATTACCTTCCTGCACCTGTACGCCCGGCTCAACGCAATAGGCAACCTGACCGTTGGCTTTAAGTCTTTGATGCTGACCGTGTTTACCGCCCAAGCCTAACTCTTTATGTGAAGTAAAGTCATAATAAAAGCCGCTTATCCAGTCGTTTCTGCCGGTAACTCTTACGGTTTCTCCGTCGTTTATAGCCGATGAAGTCAGCGGTATTACCGACAACATCATCAGCACGGCAAGAAAGACGGACACGATTCTTACGATTTTTGTCTGTTTTCGGTTGTTTGAATGAATACTTGTAGTGTTCATAATAGGATTTCTCCTTTCGTATAAATTTTTGTTTTTTTAAACACTTACAGTAATATTTTTTGCATTTTGCATATGTGCTGCGGTGCTACGAAAAGCCCGTACCGTAATTCGGAAAGTTCGGAACAAAGAGCATATTGATACCTCCTCTTATTTGAAAATTTGATTTTTGCTTACACCTATATATGAAAAGGTTTTTTACAAATTTGCCCTTTTTACGAAAATTCGAGGTAAAAAAGGCATAAAAAAACCGCTTCCCATAGGGAAACGGTCTGATATTTGTTATATGATTGTTTTTTCGGTGCTTTGTTTTTTCGCACTTTTTGTTGTACATATTATAACATATGGATTTCTTTAAAGTCAATGTCAACTTTTTTTCACGATTTTTTTCACGTGTCAATATCAACTTTTTTTCATTTTGAATTTTGAAACAAAAAAATAAAGCCCTTTTTTGGGAGGGCTTTATCTTCGTGAGAAACGTTATCGCTGGGTGCGGATAACACTTGATGCTATTATACACTACTGTTTTTAAAAGTCAAGCGAGAAATGAAATGCTTAAAAAATGGGGATTTTTTGACTTTAAAACAATCAACCGTGAACAACATAAATATAATACGGTTCTGCGCTGTCATTAGGACGATACTTATAGAAGATGTTAATTCTTAGACACCGCGGCTCTTTTTTTATCATTGCCTCCCACTCTTCGTCGGAAACATTAGCCATTGCTCCACCATACCTATCGGCCTTATACGTACTATCAATCCTGTCACGCAAGTGTTCAGCATATAACTTGTCATCTCCGGGTTCGAACTCTTTGGTTATGCCTATCTCCGGACCCCAAGAAGTCGGATAACCTTCAGGAGTCTTAAATTCCATAGATGTATCCACAAGATAGCCGTATTTATTTTTGGCGTAGGCTCTGGCTTCTTCAACAATAGCCTTGACATCGGCTTCGGTCACAGTACGAGAACCCTGTTGCTGACTGCCGCCGCTGTTGCCTGTATTTTTATTGCCTGAGTTGTTTTTGTTACCGCTGTTTGTTTTATTGCCGCCTGTGTTTTTCTTGCCGCCCGTGCTTTTATTGTTTGAGCTGCCTGTATTGCCTGAACTGCCCTTGTTGCCTCCGGCGGTGTTGTTTGTATTGTTGTTAACGTTTGCTGCGGTGCTTTCGATAGCAGCTATGGTTGTTTCCGGTGTAGCGGTAGTATAAACAAAGTTACCGCTTTCGTCGGTTACGGGTACAACGTGACCTTCCGCATCGACGGTAGTTTCAATGCCATCGGGCAATGTTGTAGTCTCGGTTTCCGGTTCAGCCTGCACGGCAACATTCGTAGTATTTTCTTCCGCTTTGATTTTGTTGTTATGCACAACCGTAGGAACGGTTATCGCAGTTGCTATAACGATTACTCCCGCTACGGTAAGAGTAGCAAAACGAGCTTTAAACTTCTTGTCGTTTTTAAGCTTTTCGTTAAGGTTTTTGACCGCTTCTTTTAAGTTAAATTTTTTCATAGTTTTTTACCACCTCAGATATATTGTAGTTATTTTTGATTTTGTGTCAAGACAAAGCACACATAAAATAGAGATTTACGCTTTATCTTCACACGGTTTTTGTTTTTTCTGAGGTTCTCCTTTCATTTATATATGACCGAAAATCAAAGAAATTTGCCCTTTTGTTTGAATTTGACTTTTGCTTTTACTCATACTTATAAATGTAGATGTAAGCAAACAATCTTGCAAGGAATTACAGACTGTACTAAAATCAACGAAGCAAGAAATTAACCTCTTTTTTTGATTTACGTTAACAAGGTTTTAATGAAGAAGGAAACTTTGTTTCTAAATCTAAAATAAAGGAGGTGCTTCTATGGATGTTTATTCACAGTTTTGTGAATTGGTTAAAATATTAACCACCAATGCAAGTTTGATGGCGTCAATATTGACGATTGTCGCTTGCTGTAAAGAAATAACCAAGAAGTAATTTCTTGTTTAATGCCGCAGTAATTATTGTAAGTAATTACTGCGGTGATTGTTTGCTTACACCTATATATGAAAAGTTTTTTTACAAATTTGCCCTTTTGTTTGAATTTAATTTATGAACAAATTCACAAAACAAAAGACGCCATGCAAAAGCACAGCGTCTTTAGTCTTAAAAAAACAAAACTGTAAGTAAGGAGCCTTGACAACCGGCAAATCAAATATTGACTGTTGAATTAAGAATGAAAACACCGATAGTTACAAGAACAACAGCGATAAACGCCCAAAACGCCCATCGTGTAGATTTGTTAGCCCAGAACTCTTTAAAACCTCTCTTATCACTTTCGTTTTTTCTTTCAGTTGAAGTTTCGGGTTTTTTCATGAAAAGCACCTCCTTTCTTTTTTTATATATGACCGAAAATTAAAGAAATTTGCCCTTACTCATTAAAAAAATAAGAACCGACGCCAAAATTTGTTACAAAAATGATATGCACCTTCATGCTATATTTTGAGTGACCTCCTCGGCTGTAATCATCCACGAAGAACGAGCCTCCAGTCTTTTCAAATTAGTCATTTTCGCGGTCTTATAACCTTTTGGCATTGTTGAAAAATCAATTTTGTTGCCATTTATATCCATAAGAGCTGCATAGCCGGAAGACATTCTTCCTTTGATAAAATATTCTTTACCGAAATATTTAACTTTATCAAATTTCTTAAAGCCAAATATTTTTTTCGTGACAATCGGCTGTTCTGAACGAACACCTTTTGTTTTTTGAAAATCGCCTTTCGGAACGCATTTCTTTTTAAGCAAAACTTTTGATTTCAAAACAAACGGCTTTCCTTGCGTTGCAATTATGCAAGCATCAAGGTAATGTTCTTTTTCAATATTAAGAACGAAACGATTTGCTTTTGTAACATAGCCAAAAGTTTCAATCGCATTAGGATATAATCTAAAGAGCTGTTTGCGTATAGAGTTCATCTGAGTTGCATAATTAAGCGTTCCTTTAGTTTTACCTGTAAAATCAGGGTTAATTTTGCCATCGTGTAGTTTTTTGTGACAAGTGTGACAAAGCGTAATCAAATTACATTCTTCATCAGAGCCACTTTGACAACGGAACACTATATGATGTACTTCTAATCTGCTGTCTTTACGCTTACCTTTGCAATATTGACAAGTATATTTGTCTCTATTAAGTACCATAGCTCTTGTGTTTTCAAAGCCGTAGTTAACGCCCTTTTGATAGCCCCAATGCCTTATTTTAAGATTTGCAAGCATCGGATTTTTCATAAGGTGCGTATCAAACTGTCCTGTTTCAAATACCACAGTTGTAATCGGAAGAATAGATTTAACATATTCTATTTCTTTTGTATGGCTATGAAGTTTGCTTTGCATTGTAGGACTAAATCTATCTTTTCTTATAGAATTAGCACGATTGAGCCATCTTGCTTTTCTGTAACGAGTTTTTCGATTTCGTCTGTTCCTGCGATATTTGGCTCTCCGTTGCATTTTATCGGTAACATCATTTCTAACGACAACTTCGGATATGTAAACAACATCTCCGTTATCTTTGCTAACGGCAACGCCTAATGTGCCACTTCCGGTATCCACACCAAGTGATAACGGTTGTGTATAACTTTTTGAGTCATACATCAATTTAATTGTAAACGGACACCTCTTAACGACTTTCGCTTTGCCTGTTTTTAACAGGTGTTTCACCTTACCGTGCCTATTTGTAGGCATAAGAGGTTGTCCGTTATTATTAAGTACATATACCATAAATAAGCACTCCTTCCTATAAATGTAATTTAATACATAAATCCGTTACAAAAGCAACGGTTGTGCGTACTACACTATACTGTTAACATATAGTTGTTCCGACTTCAACTCGACAATGATATAAAGGCTTTTTAAGTACATATCACAAGGCTGTTCTTACTCTGACCTAACTTAAACATGTACGATAGAGCAATGGTCTGTTGCGTCAACCAAAGGTATCATAACTTAAATATCGTAGCCGTCATTTCTAACGGCTTAGTCTGGTGAACCATTTAACAGAAGCCACATACCTTTACGGTGTGTGGTAGTTCACATATGACTTATTTTTTCGATTTTTTGCCCTTTTTGGACTTCTTTTTGGTTTCTTTCTCGGAAATTGACGAATCCGAATCAAGAACAACCGTCTCTACTGTTTCCGACTCGACGACTTCTTCTACGCTATCATTTTGTGTTTCTGCATCTTCAGTTTCGGCTATCAGGTTGTCAAAAACGTGACTATCGTCTCTTTCGACAACGTGGCAGCTTCTTTTAAACTTAAAGAACTTCGTTATAAACTCGGAAAGATAGCAGTGTTTAATACCTATAACGCCGAAAGCAAACAATGCACCGCCGAATACAGCTATAAGAATAGCTCTGTAAAGCAATCTGATAGGCAAGAAAATAAAGATAGGAATTGTTAAAGCTGCAAGCAGGGCACCCTCGCCAATACTTCTGAACGAAAGTCCTCCGGCGGTAATAAAGCTATCTTCGTAATTACGTGGTATAACATATGCAGGTGAAAGATTTTCTTGTTCTGTCATAAATTATTAGGCGGGGAAATCCACAGACTTGCCTGTGGGAGGAACCGCCGTTCTCCTTTCAGTAATATAATTTTTTCTGCTTTCAATAAGTTTTAATTTTTTATAACTTACTGATGCATTGATATGAGTTCTGTCTAAAAGACGTAAATCCATTCTTCCAGTAGAGCGTCTGCCAAAAATAAAACATTCCTGTCCTTGGTACATAACTTTGTCGAAAAGTCTGAAACCTTTGACAAAGTAAGGTGCTTGGTTTCGTTTACGAACTCCTCCTTTAAGGATGGTATTTTTATGTATCTGTCTGTTATGGCAGCGCACTTTCTTCTGGTAATAATATGTTTCATCAGAGACAGTTAATGGGTGTCCACTTATACAACGGGCATCTATATAATGTTCCTTTGGAAAATTATTTTTTATGCGGGTATTCTTTGTAATGTAGCCGAAAGTAAGATTTACATCTGGATATAAAGTCTTTAATTCGTCGTAAAAGCTCCAACGCATAATTCCCATAAATGATGCATCTCTAAAAGACATTCCTCTGTGTATGGTCTTTGGAAGTTTTATTGTACCTCTGTGGTATCCGGTATGACATGTCTTGCAAAGCGTAATCAGATTATCCGGACTGTCACCACCTGTCTTACGGCTTTCTATATGATGTACATTTAATATTTTATCCTTGGATTTGCCTTTACAGCATTGACAAACATGACCGTCTCTGAAAAGTACATATTCACGCACATTCCAGAAACCTAACTGGTCGCCTTGTTGATAATCAGTACCGCTTATCGTAGGATTTTTAATCTTCTGAATATCAAAAGATGCCGTCTCAACAATTATCCGTGTAACGGGAAGTATCTGATGTACTTTTGCTACAACGGTCAAATGCGTATTTACTCTCTGCCTTACAGATGGTGCTAACCACCCTTTCTTTTTGCACGAAATCCTGTTATTAAAACGGGGCTTTCTGTACCTTGTTTTTCTGTTTCTGCGGGTTCTGCGGTTCTGCCGTCTGGCTGACAATAAACTCACTATATCGTTTCGCAGTTCAACATCAGATTCATAAAGGACTCTGTTTTGCGTTGTTGCGGAAATCCCGATATACTTAGAGCCTGCATCTATACCAAGACTGATTTCCTGTGTATAGTCTGTGCTGCCATACAAAAGCTGTATTGTAAACGGACAATGCTTAACAACTTTTGCTTTATCGGATTTTAATAATCTTCTGATTTTTCCATGCCTGTCAGTCGGCATAAGTGGTTGTCCGTCTTGTGAAATTACATATACCATTATAGGCATTTCCTTTCTTTGAATATTTGATATGTTTTACGCTGTAAGCCAGTACATATCAGACTGTAATATGCCTTCGCCAAAGTTAATGAGAGGTTTACATGCCAGCAACACTGTTCCTATACCACAGAACTGTTTAATCACTGACCTTAGAGCTACAGATTAGGCGTTATGTCCGTAGATAACTATACATTCTCTCTTAACGTAGTGCCCGAAGCACTCAGGCTACTCACTCTGGGTTGTTGACAACCCCACAGGATTTCCTGTGGGTATTAGTGAGAAAAACACCTCTTTTCTTTCTTGTTAATTGACAATAGTTGCATGAAGACGAATATCCGAGCTTTTAGCCAGATAAGGAACAGGATTAACGTTAATTCCGGCACTGTTTTTTACACCGAAATGAAGATGTGGGCCTGTAGTGTTACCCGTATTACCTGAGAGAGCAATAACACTTCCTGCGGAAACGGTATCGCCTTCTTTCACGCATATTTGATTAAGATGAGCATATATGCAGTAGACTGTACCTGATGGCGTATCTGATTGTATCTTAATAAACTTACCGTAAGTAGTTTTGCAAGCGTTGTCTATCTTTACAACAGTACCGGAATTTGCCGCAACGATAGGCGTATTGATAGGACAAGCAAGGTCAAGTCCCGAATGTGGCGTACCGCTCGGATACAAAGGATACAAAGCCGAAACGGTTACTGTTCCTTTAACGGGGAAAAGAAAAGAACCCTTATCAAAAACCTCGCCGTCGTATATGAGCGAGTCGTCCGTCCCGTTTGTAATGCTACCGTAATCGGGAGTAACGTAAGCCACTATCTTATAATCGCTCAAATCAAGAGCCAGACGCTCCACAGCGTGATTTGCTGTATCACCGCATATAAACGTTACAGTTCCGCCCGAAACCGTTTCTACGAGGCCCAGAGCGGTTGCTCTGAGTTCTGTATCTGAGATGTTAAGCTCCGGACACGTTTCCGCCACTGTCGGAGTATCAACAGTAGTTATGCTGCCATCCGCGTTTATAGTCTGCTGTGGAGCATACAAAACTACAATATCGCCCATTTGGGGTACATAATTATCATTTTTGTAATGCCACACATAGTTGTTGTTAAACAAGAAGCCTGTCATGTAATCGACGCTGCCTGTGTTCGGTATAACATTGTCAAGCAGTTTCGTGCCGGTATTAAGAACCGAATCCACCGTGTTCGCACAATAGCTTAGGAACGCAGCGTTCCAATAGGCACTGTTAGTGTTGTTCCATTCACTGTAGGGATTGTTGTTGTTTTCTCCTGCAACAAAACCAACTTGATTTTTTGCAGCGGTTATAAACTCACGAATAATTGTTGCCGTGCCTGTTTCATCGTTATCGGCAATCAAGTGTTTATAATCTGACGGAAGCATAGACCAGATAAGGTTATCGTTACCGCCTACAAGGTTTGTGTAAACGTCAAGCTTCGGGTATATGTTGGATGATGATAATTTCTCCGTGCCTTCCGGAGATGTGTCATCACACGCGGCGAGGTACATATTTCCGGCAAAATTTAAAGATTTAAGCTGTTCTTTTTGAGCATCTGAGAAGCCATAAGCCGCATAAATATCGTCTTCGGTAAAGATACCGTTTACAGAGTACGTAAGCTGTCTATACGTAAACCCGTCTTCCGTTACCTGAGACTCTTCGCTTACACTGTATGTAACAAGGCTGTTCATATTATCTTCAAGCCATTTTTTTAGACCTGAAGTGTCTTTGCTTCTCCATTTGGTATTGCTTGTTGTCTCAAAGAGTGTTTCGTCGGGTACAGCTTCACCCGACAGATATTCTTTAGTGTCTTTATATGCGTCTTTATAAGCGTAAGAATTTATCAAAGCTACCTTATCGGCTTTTAACGGAGAATAATCCGTCAAGTAAATTTGATTAACGGTTATTTTAAGTCCGGCAGAAGTCTTGTTGTTTTTAACGGTAATAACAGCGTCTGTTTCATTCTTGCGCTGAACAGTAACGGTGTAGTTATCGTTCTTTCCGGCAACAATACGTTTCCACGCCGAAAAAGTACCGATTTCCGCCTCGTTTTTAGTTTGTTTAATAATGTCGCTTACAACAGCGGATATTCTTTTTTCATATTCCTCTTCGATAATATTTTGAGCCTTGTTGATTTGTCGTTCCTCAACTTTTTCTTCAAGACCTCCGTACATAACTGACGGCAACATCCCGACCATACTGAATATAGATGCACCGATAAGCAATACACACAGAAGCAACACCGGAAGTATCTTTACCAGCTTTGGAAGTGTTTTCGACGCATAATCAACAGCATCGGCTACAATGCCGGGGACGTTTCCCGAAGCCGCATCCGCCGCAACTTTAGGAGCTGCCTTAACAGTATCTTTGGCTACGTCCTTCATGCTTTGTTCCGCATCTTGAGCTTCCGCCTCCTGTGCCGAAGCCTTGAGATTGTCCGTCACATTAAAAGCGGTCATAACTTTGCCTTTACCCGCCGCACCGGCTGCATCGCTTGCCGCATCGCTTGCTTCTGACGCAGCGTCTTTTGCTGTATCTTTGGCGTCTTTGGCATTGTCTTCTGCGGTTTTGGCGTCTTTAGCGGTTTGTGCAGTCTGAGAAACGTTACCGTCAAAACCGTCTTCAAGAGCCTTGTTTTCTCCGTTTCCTTCTTTACCGCTATTTCCGTTATTTATAGGCTTGTTTTGAGCCTGTAAATCATTACCGAAATCTTCGTTGCCATTCGGATTGTTAAAGCCGTCTGAGTTAAGTGAATCGGAATTATTAGACTGATTAGACTGATTAGACTGATTAGACTGATTTGAATTGCTTGAGTTGTTAAGGCTTTTTGAACTGTCAAGTTCGTTCTTACCGTTATTACCGTTATTTTTATTTTCAACCATATATCATTCCTCCTTTCTCAAAGAATTTACGGCGTATTGTCTGGTTTTTGCCGTATTTGATATATGTGTTTTATGTATGTGTTTTACTGTTTAGATACAGTTGAAATCAGAGCGTTACCACAAGTTATTCTGTCCTCGTCCTCTTCTTTACTTGGAACGAAAACAATAACATCCCAGCCGTATTCTAACAAAGGGCTTTCAAACTTCTTATACACATCGTAATCTGTATATGTATCGCCGACATCAAAGCCGTTTTCAATCGCCGATTTTGTTTCGTGAATCGGTGTTATTTTGACAATGAATTTATCTTTATCGAAAAGTTCAGTAAGTCTTTTTGCATCAAGAATTGTATCGTTAGTGACAGCAAAATTTAGAGTATATTTTCGACCGACAGGCATCGGTAATTTCTTTGACAACTCTGAAATTTCCTCCAATGAAAGGCTCATATTGTTGAACTGTTTATTACGCTGTTCGTTATCTGTACTGTTGATGCTTAACTGCAACCCCGCTTCACCATTACGAAGTTCGTTCTTTATATGACACCAGCACAGTAAAAACTCTTCCAAATTTTTATTGTGTTTTGGTAACATAGTAGAAACAACAGGGTGAATTGTATCTGCTGTTATATATGAATTTACGATTTTATCAAGTTCAAATGTCGTAAAGTAAATAACATTCC
>ULVP01071943.1_pt1 | contig 18545 bp, 16 predicted proteins | sample 1959551 | NCBI WGS metagenome assembly ULVP01 (sample SAMEA4835789, study PRJEB28245) | human gut metagenome | biome: gut microbiome; material: fecal sample | place: Denmark | collected 2008 | reverse complement strand
GATATGATGAAATTCAATATCAAGAAGTTCACCTAAAGTATCATCAAATTTCAGCTTTCCTTGCTCTATTAACCGTAATATCCCTACAGCAACAAAGACTTTTCCTGCTGATGCACTTGCGAATCTGGTTTCCAAAGTATTGGGAATTTCATTTGACAAATCAGCAAATCCGGTTACACTTTTATATAAAACTCTACTGTCTTGAACAATATAAACATTTCCCCTGAAATCACTGCTAAGTATTTCTTTTATCTCCATGTGTCACTCCTCCTATATCTGATTGCACTTATAAAAGATATACAATAATCGTTTGCTTATATAGTGAATTTAATTAAAAATCAAGTTTGTAGATAGGTTTGACCGGCATTAACAGATCAAGCTGCATTTCATGGCCGTTTTCGCCCCAAAACCAAAAATTGAGATGTTCCTCTAGCCATCCGCAAACACCTTCAACAGTATTCCACCGGAAATCAAGCGTTTTATTATCAGACACCCATTCGTGAAGAGGTAACCACCCTTCATCCCACGCACCCATCGGAATCATATGGGCTGCATAGATACCGCCGTTCAAATGCTTCTTTACAAGTGGTGATGGCACATCCATATCATCCGGAATGGAAATCCATCGCTCATAACCATGGGCAGGATCATTGTCAGGAAGTCCATCAGGATTGTTAAAACCAAAACATCGTGCAGAAGGGTAGATAGCTTTTAGATTCATATCATTTATGAATCTATCAAGTATTTCAGCGGATTGCTGTTCAGAACCTTCTCCGGTTTCTATGTGAATACTGGCCACTGTCATGGGAGGAAGATAGACAATTCGTACATCCCGATCAGTAAGTTTGTTTAACTTTTTATTTGCCTCTTGCAAGTCTTTGATTGTTGATGTTTCTTTTAGAGGCGGCCGCTGAATCAAAAGACCATCCACTGCCTCAATCAATGTTGTGTCATCCAACAGATTAAGTGTGATTTCCGAACCACTTTGGGCAATGCTATCATTTAATCTTGAAACAAATTCACTAATAATATCACGAATAGTTGACAAAGCGGCGATTTCGGCATCCACATTGGCAAGTGCCTGGTAGAAAGTGTTAATGATGTCAGTCGCATTTTTACATTCGAGGATAAGCGCAATTTGTTTAAGCGAAATACGAAGCTTACGGAGTATAATAATTTGCTCGATCCTGCGAACAGTATCCTCTGTATAGACTCGATAAGAATAATTATCCGTTTTTTCGCTTTCGATTAGCCCTATTTGCTCATAATACCGCAACATCCTTGTGGTTATATTAAGGGATTTCGTGACTTGACTAATGGTTTTAAGTTCCATATTGCTATATTCCTTTCACGGTTTTGAACCATTATAAACTACGACATCGCGTCAAAGTCAAGGGATGATCAGAAAATGCACAATAACATTATAGCAGTGATGCCCAGTCTTCTCTTAACTGTCTTATCGACTGCTGTCTCTTAGTTCTATCATCATTAACTGCCCTTGTTGCAACCTCAAAGAGTTCATCGCTAAGCTGCCATTTGTCTCGTGTGCGGTTGTATTCGCCGAAAAGGGCAAAGGCTGTAGCGCCGAGCGTATAAACATTCGTAATCTCATCAATCACTGCTCCCAATTGGTATTCCTCCGGTGACTGAAAGAGAGAACTGCCCCACATACGACCCATATCGTTTGTACACGGCTGCTTGCGGTAAAAGTCAATGTCGCAAATCGTTGTCTTCCCATACTCAAAGTCATACATAATACTGCCGTCATAAAAATCGATCGCCACATAGTTCTGAGAGGCAATACATTCAAAGAAATCAAGAATATCCGCAAATACTTTAAGCTTATCCTGGACTGGTAATACCATGAACTTTTTGTGCTGTGCAGGGTACATTCTTCCCATGCAATCGCCGTCAACCCATTTGAATATCATCATAAATCCGCCGGCAATATCTTTTGCTTCAACCAGTTCAATTAAATTCTTGTGTTTCAGAGCGCTGTATACCGGCAAAGTTGCTTTCAGTCTGACAATGGCATCCGCAGGATCGCCGTTATACTGCTCGGTTGGAGCACCGGCGAACTTAATGAAATAACGCTGACCGTCTTTTTCGGTTCCGAAGCATATATTTCCGGAATCCTGATCGTCAAAAACCTTAAAAACTCTGCCGTATTCACTCAGAAAACTGAAATCAAAGGTTCTTTTTAATTTGAAAGGAATTCCATCAATGTACTGCAAATAATAGCCTTTGAAATACCACGTCGGTACGGGATTCTTCATATTGTCATACCTTTTAAGAACCTTGCGGCAATCACCACGAAAATGATAACTGTTACCGTTTGTACTTTCGCCTACAATCCGTAACCCCAAATGTTTTAATATATTTTTAGATTTTGAATTCTGCTTATGTGCATACGCTTCCACATATAATGTTTCCTGCGGGATTATCTCAAACAGATACGAGTATAAAAGCCGGAATATTCCTGTTCCCTGATACTCTTTTTTAAATTGGATTTTTTCCATCATGAAAGTCGATGAATTGACATAGTACTGAAAATATCCGATGATTTCAGCATCATCGTAAATCAAAATAATCTTTCGTGCATCCTGCTTAAGTCCATGGCTGACAGCATCAATCCATATACGATAATCCTTTTCAAAATCGTTTCCTGTCGGAGCAATCACGCTCATATTAGAGTGCAGTATTCTGAAAAGTGATGGTAATACTTTGTCTGGTTTGTCTTTAGAAAGAATCTCGAAAGCAACCATATGGTCTTATCTCCCTCAGATTTTGTAAATGAGCAATTTGTCAGCTTTAAAACACATTCTTCCAATTAATTATTTTCAGTATACCATAAAAAGCAATAAAAGAAAAGAAATCAACGAATTAAAATTAGCTATTTGATATAAACGATATAAAAACTTTTCCGATCTTTCTCTTGAAAAAGAACATATGTTCTGATATAATTAAGTCAGTTCCTTTCGGTCATCAGGCGAAAGCCTGTGATAAATAAAAGATATGTGCCGATGAGGTCACGCCTGTGTGACCTCAGATTTCTCGGATGCGCCTGAGGCAACCACGCCTACTCAGGACTGAAACCTTGAAGTCAACAGAATAATGGTGCTGTTTCGGCTGCCAACCGTGACCTTTCCATTGGCGGAAAGGAACACATTTGGAAAAGACCATTCTTTACGGTAACAGTAAAATTTCAGTATCCTATGAGGTTGCAGAATTTCTGGAGAGCGACAGAAAAAGACAGGAGGCCCAAAAGCGGAGCGACCGCAGGCACATTAGTAAGAGTGATTCCGAAACAGTGCTGGCAACTGTTCCAAGTACTTCTCAGGCTGATCCTACTTTAGATGCCGTTATCCGAAACCTCACGCTGCAAAAACTGCAAGACGTGATTGCCAAACTTTCTGATTCTGAGCGGGATTTGATCATGATGTATTTCTTTCAGGAATACACGATGGAACAAATCGGACAGAAATTTGGAATCAGCAAGATGGCAGTATCAAAGCGGCTGAAAAAACTGTTAAACCGGATGCGGGAGTCTATGGAAACATAGGCTCCTGTATTTTTTTGTATCTTTTTTCAAATTCGGTTTACAAATCGCTTTTAAGTGTCCTTATAGATAGAGGGGGCAATCACAGAGCATAGATTTCACTTTTTTGTTTTGGTCTGATGCTTTCTGCGGTTGCCCCCTCACATATATTTATGCACAAAGGAGATGATGCCGGATGATTGCATTAGAAAAAGGAAATTTCTTTATGGTACCTAACCGAATCTTTGACCTTGGACTAAAGCCGCGGGACTTTATCGTATACTGCTGTCTGCTCCGGCACAGAGACAATAATACCCGTACCTGTTTTCCGTCACGAAGGCTTATAGCAAAAGAATGTCGTATAGATCGGAAAACAGTTGACTCTGCAATTGAAACTCTTTCTGCCCTTGGTCTTGTAAAAAAGATTCAGCGGTATCGTGAAAACGGAACAAGGACAAGCAATCTGTACTATGTGGCAGATTTGTCTATGGATAGTGTAACCGTTTCCTATCAGTAACAAAACCCATAGAACAAAACTAACCTGAATCTATTACAGCAGAGAGAAGGATATATACAGACTGTGTTTTAAAAGAAGATTGCAACATTACGAGCCGTATTAGCGCCTCAAAAGCAAGAATAAAACAAACACCCGACCGAGCATTTAAAAAGCCGTTACAGGCGGTTTTTGAGCCGAACAGGGCGAGAATATGCACCCTCATATATTTTTCTTTTCTGCCGGTATTATTAGTTGAAAAACCGCGCAGGAATTACGGCTTTTTTCTCTCCTTTTGGGAGAGAGCCAGCATCGCCTTCGGCTGTACGCCGAGGCAAAAATTTACGGGCAGAAGCCCGCACCCACTTACCTTCTTTTCAAAGAAGGTAAGCCAAGAAACTTTAATCTTAACAACGAAAGGACTGAGAAAACATGAAAATAAAGCGATTAAACTTCCGCATATCCGATGAGGAAGATGCGATTATCCGGGAAAAAGCAAAAGCAGCGAAAATGAGCATTACCGACTATGTTATTACTGCCGCAACGCAAAAAGAAATCATCAATTTCGAAGGCTTGTCCAAAGCGGTAACGCAAGTCAAACGCCTCGGCAACAATCTCAATCAACTGCTGATCCTATCTCGACAAGGTAGGATTAGTACCGTAAATCTTTCCGAAACACAGGAAGAACTGAAACGGATTTATGGCTTGCTCTCCGCTGTCTTATGTAGGCGGTGATGTCATGGCAATTATTCACTTTGTCAATTACCGAAAGGCGCAGACTAATGCCGGAATGAAGTTTGTACTGAACTACACCATGCAAGACAAGAAAACAGTTTCAAACGGAAAGAAATTTGTCAGCGGTATTAACTGTACCCCAGCCAGTGCCTATACAGAGTTTCGTAATACCAAAAAGTTGTACGGCAAAGAGGACGGCAGACTGTTCTATCATTTTGTGCAATCGTTTCCGGTTGGAGAAAAGATTACACCCGAAAAAGCACACGAAATTGCTTTGAGGTTTGCCTCGGAATCCGAAAAGCTGAAAGGCTTTGAGATTGTTGTTTCCACCCACTGCGACCGTGATCATATTCACTCCCACTTTGTTATGAACAGCGTAAACACAGAAACAGGAAAAAAGTTTCATATCAACGAAAATGAAGTGGAAATGCTGATGAAAGAATCTGACCGAATTATTCAGCACTATGGATTATCTGTTCTTCCTTCACAGCCAAAGAAACAGAAAGTGAAACCGATGTCTGACAGAGAATATCGCTCGGCGGACAACGGTCAAAGCTGGAAACTTCATCTTGCTATGATGATAGACGATGCGATGCTCCAAGCGATCAGCCGTGAGCATTTCATCGAGCTGATGGAGATGGAAGGATACTCGGTCAAATGGACAGACGAGCGAAAATATATCACCTACACCACACCCGACGGGTTCAAGTGTCGAGACAACAAATTGCACGAAGAAAAATATTTGAAAGGAAATATGGAAAATGAATTCAGGATACGCAAGGAAATCACCGCAGGAATTGAAGGAGCAAGCCAGACAGCAGATGCAAACAGCGGCGAGAGCCGAGCCGTGTATCGCGGTTACCGAGCCGAACTGGAAAGCGATGATTGGCTTACAGAAAACTCAGGTCGATATGCTGACCGAGATGATGCAGATATTGGAAACGCTGACCACCAAAGAAGAACTGGTACAGTATATGAACGATCAGCTCAATATATTGACTCAGAGCAATATGGATTGTCAGGCGGCGGTGACGAAATTTCAAACAGAAATGAGGAAAGCCGCGGCGGAATATATCGAATCAACTCAAACGGCGATATCGGATACAGAGAAACAGGCTGGGAAAATGAGCGAGCAATTTTTGAAAACGCTCTCCGAGGCAGAGGACAGGATGGAGAAGTGTTTGAACAAAGCGTTTTGGATTTCTCTGATGCCGACAGCTATTTTAATCATCTGGGAACTGATACGGCATATCTGGTTGCAGAGCTGACTGATATCCTCGACAGCACCCCTTATGTTGAGGACTGCACCACCATGAAACAACCTCGGCAGAAAAAGAAAAAAGAACAAAGTCACGGTCCCGTTATGGGCGGGATGTAACAGTTGGGAGGAGGAAAAAGATTTATGAAAGATAACAAAAATATCATACAGGAAGAGATCGTATACACCGACGCGGACAGCGCATACGATTCCCGCATGGTGCTCAGGCATACCGATAAATACAAAGGTGTCTTTATCGAAGCCTTGTAAAATCGGGGTTTTTACGGGCTGTACTATATTTTGCAGCCCTTTTATGGCGCACCCTGGGGGATTCGAACCCTCGACCTACTGCTTAGAAGGCAGTTGCTCTATCCGACTGAGCTAAGGGTGCTCATGTTTACGAGCGGTATTATACCATATATCGACTGCTTTGTCAAGCCTGATAGCGGTGTTTTTATTAAAAACAGAATCAAAAATATAGAAATCTATTGACAAGAAAGAAACATAGTGATATAATAACTACGTTACGGGGTGTGGCTCAGTTTGGTAGAGCGCTTGGTTCGGGACCAAGAGGTCGGGTGTTCGAGTCACCTCACTCCGACCATATGAAAACACCATTGAAATCTGAACCCCTAAGGTTTGGACAGCAGTGGTGTTTTTGTTATAATCTCAGTATTTATGCGGGTTCGTAGGCTATCTATTTCCAAATTCAAATTGGACAGAAAAATCAAAAAAAGTGTAAAACAAAGATTGAAAACAAAAAAAATTACAATCCGAACCCGTCTGTCTAATTTGATTCTGGTTATAAAATGGCCTGTTTGTTGAGATAGTCCAGTTCTTTCTTCATTGGTGTCTTGTATCCGTTTTTTGCGTGTGGCCGCTGTTCATTATAAAAGACTATATATCGATCTACCGCCGTTCTGAATTCGCCTTCAGAACGATATTTTGTTCTGTATAGTTCTTCTCGCTTAAGATTGGAAAAGAAAGATTCCATGACGGAATTGTCATATGGGATGTGTGCTCTGGAAAAAGACTGAGTCACCCCGAACGAACGTAAAAGTAGGCGATAAGTTTTAGACTGATAGTTGGAGCCGCGATCCGTATGAAAAGTCAGCGGCAGTACGGGTTTTCGCTCCATATAAGCCATTTGAAATGTACTTCTGACAAGTTGTGTACTGTTTACTTTTCCCACTTTATAGGCAATAACCATGCGTGAAAATAAATCAAGGATAACACAGATATGGAAATTCTTATTGTTGAACCGAAAATAGGTAATATCGCTTACCCACACCTCATTCGGTCTTGTGGTAGTAAATTGTTGATTTAAGTAATTTTTATATCGGCGTTGTTCTTTATCGTACAAATCCTTTGCATCTTGCCGAATGCTGATAAGCCCCATATCTCGCATCAGTTTTCTAACCATTTCAACCGAGATACGATAGCCATTATCTTTCATGACAGTGGCAATTTTAGCTGCGCCAAAGATTTGATTACTGTCATCATATATTTGTTGTATTTTCAGACGATACTCCTCTCGGCGTTTAGCGTACCATGTGTTGTCTTTTTTGTAGCGAAGGACGTGGTTGTAAAATGTTCCTCTTGAAACTTTAAGCGCATCGCACAACATATGAACGCTGTACTGTCCATAAAGTTGTTCCAATGCGTAGAGCTTAATATCTAAGGGATTATCTACCCGGCAACCGACATTTTGTAAAATCTCAATGATTCCTTCTAAGCTTTTTACTTTTGCTTCGAGAACGCGAAAGTTTTTGAGTGAAACTTCTTTTTTGTTTTGCTTGGTTTGATAGATTTTAATCCACGCATACACCGTGCCACGAGGAATTCCGGTATTAGAAACAATAGCTACTACAGACATTCCATCAGTAAATTGATTAATTACTGCTTGCTTTTGTTCTTCAGTATATTTTTTGTTCATGTTATCTAGGAGAATTATAATATGAAAATTTATAAGGACTTTTTATAAAAGTGTGGTATAATTACAACAAAACAAAAAAACATTTAATTTTATATGAAATGTTAAAAAGTGAAAGTTTCTATGAAACACAATGTTACCATTTTTGATTTGTTGTCGTAGCCTAGAAATGTTTATGCAGAGCGTAATCGAATCAATCATGATACCGAAACTATCTTAACAGTTTTATCCAAATGCTTTATAAGGAGGTCACGGATTAGACATGGCGAAAGTATCAAATGATTTTAATGGATATATCAATGTTGATAAAGATACATTTACATTTAGCGTGTCGAACTATATTGTTTCTTTACTTCCAGCCGAAAGCAATCCAACAAAAATAGAGGAAATTTTTGATCGCATTCGTTCGCGCAATATTGAGTTGCCGGAATATCTATTCGGTAGCAGTGGCGGTTATTCAATTGCATTGTTGCGCAATGATAAGTTTTATCACAGCCTTTTGGGGTTGGATAAGTGTGTCCGATTTGCAACGCCTATAATCGTACAGTCTGCAGGAAATGTTGGAGGATTTTTTAATCGAATAGCAAACCGATGGGATGAATTTCATGCAATTACATTTTACGGTGGCAATATAAATTCTATATTCATGCCACAAATGGCTATTGATCCAGCTGACACACAAAATGATTTAAGCCTTAACGGCGTATGGGAAATAAAAACACGCCCTTGGAAAGATTATACTCATTCAATTGATTTGATAATAGATAGAGAAAAAGTAAATCTAACGATTTCTGTGGGACGGGTTGGTGAAAAAAATAATGATGATTATCTCAAATCATACAGTTTAGGGGAACTTAACTCCTTTGTACGTTTTTCTTTTGAAAATGCACAAGAATTTGATAAAATAGAGAAGTACTATCGCATTGTTAAATCTTTGATTGCTATTTTGACAAAACAAAAAAACATTTTCTTTGATACATATCTAAGCCAAAGAAATTCCGATAATCAATTCTTTACAACAGCATATTGTAAATTCGCTGATCCTTACGATAATTATTCTTCCAAAAAATACGGAAATGTAATTTCCGTACTTCATATATTTGATTATATTCCAAAATTAGTGGATAGTATTGTGAGTGGTAAATGCGAACCATTGCTTACTCTTTTGCCGGAGGATAATAGAAAAAATAATCAAATATCAATTACAAACATTCAAGACATATGTACAGCGTTAGAAATTTCATATGAGTGCAATAAGCAAAAGCGAAAGAAAGACAGTTTGATAGCAGAATTAAAAGAAAAAATAAAAGGTACTATAAAAGAATTTACAGAGTTACATTCAGAACTTGATCCTTCTAAGCAAACCACGATAAGTAGTGCTTTTCAGTATTTGGATTACACATTAAAGCAGAAAATCCTTACACTATATAATGAAAATACAGATGCAATTGATGCAGTAATTTCAAAATGGTCATTACCACAAATAACAGATACAAATATTTCGTCTTTTGTAAAGCTTCGTAATGGCAAAACACACTCCGGCACAATTGAATGGGGAGAAAATGCGGAAATATACCCAGCTCTCCTTGCATTAGTATATGCATGTTTATTTAAACACCTCGGAATTCCCGATGAAAAAATAAAACGTCTTATTCAACAAATTTTTTAGAGAAAACGAATTGTCTAATGTTAAATATTAGAGATATTTTTTCTTGTAAAATTGTTTTTGAATTGCATGTAAGATGCGGGAGTTCAACTCTCTCCACAAAAAATGCAAAAACATCTTTTTCGTACTCCACAGACATGAAAAGCGTTTGCATTGCAAGCGCTTTTTTCAGTTATACCTGTCTGTTTGCGTGTGATATTGCCGATGCAGGCGCTTTTTGACGCATGACCGTGTGCGGCTGTGCCGTGCTTAATTACAGAGGTCTGCAATCGTATGATGTATATTATTCTTGTATTAAATATTTTGATAGTGCCCGTTATTGCATGCGGGGTTGTATTACTTATTCGTCAGCCGAGAGGCGAGGTGAGCGACAGGGTAATACGGTCGAGATTTTACGCATATTCGGGTATTTTTATCTCGCGCTGGTCATAAACGGAACAAAATCTATATGCAGGTGCGATGTGGATTCGTCCATATGCAGATGCGCAGAGAATACCCGAAGTTGTGGATTGCGCTCCTGAAACCCGGCGTAGTATTCTTTGAGCGCTTCTTCTGCCTGCCCGCCGATCTCGGTATCCGCCTCGGTATCCTCCCGGTTGCCGATTTGGATGATAATCTCGTGGAACTGCTTTCCCTGTTTTCTGTTGACGATGTGCTCATAGTAGTCCGGTATGACGCGATCGCTCCGTTTCTGCTTTTTGTTATACCGTGCGAGCTCGTTGTCAAAGAGTTCGTGATAGACCGCTTTGATCTTCTCGTTACAGAAATCCGTGTTCAAATGCGTCTGTTCCGGATCCGTGTTCTTTGCGTTGAATTTTCTGCTGTTGTGGTTCGTCGAGCCTTTTCCGACCTCGACGCTAATCGTTCTTTCCAATAAATATCCTTCCTTTCTCCGCCTTCAGGTGGTTTTGTCTCTCCCGAATCTTCCCGAGGGGGGCTGTTACTCTTGCCAAGAGTAACGCAAAAGCACTTTTGACAACCTGCGGCCATCAAAAGTGCATTGCGCTCTGCGAGGCAGATGCCACGGCGAAATTAAACGCTTTTTTCGGCGTTTATTTTTCTTGTAGTAAGGGTTACGCTCCACGCTCTGCGGAGCATTGCTAGGTATTAGCAAATTGAATTTCGGCAACCGCTTCCGAAATTATTTACACATCCCCACTTTTTGCTTTTCTGACGCGCCGCAGATATGCCGCAATTTCTTTTACGGTATTGCCGTTGTGATAGAATTTTGCCGCAAGTGTTGCGGCGTAAATGATAGTGTCTTCACCGTAACTGTCCTGCGCATACATACGTCCGAGTTGTTCAATGATTTTACATTTTTGGATGCAGGCGTTTCCGTCGATTCGAAAAATCTCTTCAAGGTACGGTATATCGCTGTGATCTTCTAAAATGCCAAATACTTAACTGCGATAATATGCGGCGACATGATTCCGGCGTGTCCTGTACTTATTCGCTGTGCACAAGCTTTCCATACGCTCCATATGATCGCGCTCAAATACAGCCGGTCTGCCATGGCGTCTTTTATTTTCGGAAGCGGTTTCCGAAAATGCATTGCCTGCCGAAGTATTTTCTTTGTCCATTTGATTCCCCCCTTTTCATTCTGAAATGTTTATTATCTTTATTAGTTGCCGTTTTACCTGAATCGCGTTCCTACCCTAGTGGTTCTCCAGTGTCGCCACTCTCATATCATCGCACAGTCATATCTCATTCAGACGGTCATTCAGTTGTCAAGGAACGCAAAAAAACATTACACAGAAACACCAATAAGCGAGACAACTACCTCGCTTAAATAGTGTGTCTATGTAACGGCTCTCGTTAGAATCTAGGAACACATGACTTGCATCCCGCCTGTGTTCCAAGGGCAACAGGGATGTGTGCGGCAATTTAATCAGATCACCGCAGCGTTAACGGACTAATGTCCGCAGATATGTATATGTTGACACCGATATTCAGTTTTTGTGATAAACTCGCAAAACGCGACAACATCACGAATATCATTATATCGAACATTTGTTCGCCTGTCAAGACACAAAATCCATGTTTTTTTATACAACAAAAAGAGCCCCAATTCTTGTGACTCAACTTCATTACAGAATAACGGTTATCGATAGATATATTAACCGCTACGAATTGACTATTTAACATTTTTGTGATATAATTTTAAAAATGGGTATATACTTATGCTCTTTGTTCATGCTAATGTTTAGCATGTCTTCATTGAATAAGCAGGGGGGGGAGATATTGGAATGCTTAGCAAAGAAATGTATACTGTACTATCTTGCTTCCCCAAAAAACTGGGGAAAGCAATTACCTATGAGGCGCTCTTGTCGTCTTGTAAAATAAGTCATGGTGATTTAATTGAATGTCTTAACGAAACTTTATATCCCTCGTGGAACTATGTTAGAAGTTCAGATGGCTGGAAAACCGGTAGTTTGCTCTTTCTAACAGAAAGTGGATTGTCAAAAGTTGAAGAATATGAGGATTCTGCGAAAGATCATAAAATAATTAAGAGAACGCTTATGGTTTCTATTTTAGCAATGTTAATATCGCTTATTAGTGCAGTGACTGCCATTATTTCTCTAATTAGGTAATTGAGCATGAGAAAACTTGATGTAAGGACTAAATATATGAAAAAAACTTTAGAAAAAACGTTTGTAGTATTGTTTTCGTTGGTACTTTTAGTTTCTCTTTTGCCTACAAACGCTTTATCAAATACTGCCGATTGGAGTGAATCTGTGGCAGTTGGGTTCAACGGTGGGACTGGAACAGAAACAGACCCTTATATCATAGCAACTGCTGAACAGTTATCATATTTAGCGCAGACATGCAATGAAGGCGACTCGTATTATGGTTGCTTTTTTGAATTAGCAAACGACATTACGTTAAATTCTGCAGATTTATTTTCATATAGCGAAGATGAGAATACTTTCAGTGTAAAAATATGTGAAACACCTAATGCATGGATACCGATTGGTAACAGTGCTACCGCATGTTTTTCTGGCACATTTAATGGTTGCAATCACAAAATAATCGGTCTTTACATTGATTCCGAAAGCGATGCTCAAGGATTGTTCGGTTATTGTAAAAACTCATACATTCAAAACCTTGGTGTTACAAATGGTTATGTAAAAGGCGGTCGGTATGTTGGCGGCATTATTGGTTACAACCTCTCTGATAATAGTTCAACCGTTGTATCAAACTGTTATAACAATTGCTCGGTCAACGGCAAAATTGATGTTGGTGGATTAGTGGGCTATAATATTGCAAATGATTCTGGTCAAACAATTGTGACAGAGTGTTATAACGCTGCTGTTATTATCAGCAGAACGGGAAGTGTTGGCGGTATTGTAGGAGCTAATAGTGCTCGAAATTCAAGCCAAATGATACTATCAAACTGTTTTAATCTTGCTTCAATCAGCAGTAGTAGTACCGTTGCCGGTGGAGATGTAGGAGGTATTGTCGGTCGGAATTTCTCGTCTTCTTCAAGCACCTCCACCGTATCAACAAGTTATAATATTGGAGCAATTAACTCTGGTTACTCAAGCGTAGGAGGTATTGCGGGATCTAACTGGAGCGATGATTTTGCTTCTGCGTCCGTTTTGAATTGTTACAATACGGGTCTGATCAATGGCAGTATGTATGATGTCGGAGGTATAGTAGGCACAAATTACTCTACTAACGGTAAGGAAGCAATCGTTTCGAACTGTTATAATATGGGCTTGATCAGTGGGCGCGATAATTTGGGAGGAGTTGCAGGAAACAATACTACATATTCTGGGCTTGCAACTGCTAAAATAAAGAATTGCTATTACTATGATCAATGCGTCAAAAAGAGTTCATCTTATGGAAATCCGCTTACTGACACAGAAATGCGTATTGCATCGAGTTTTAGCGGATTTGATTTTAACACGGTTTGGACAATTGATGGCAGTTCCAACTACCATTATCCGGAACTGATTAGTAACAGTCATGAAAGAGCAATAAATGTATGTTCACATGCAAGAACCACACTGACAAGTGCGGAAACGGCTACCTGTTGTGAATCAGGCTACACAGGAGACACCTATTGCAATGACTGCGGTGAGAAGATAGCATGCGGATCGGCTATCCCCGCCACCGGCAATCACATCGACGCAGATGGCAAGTGGGAAACGGACGAAATGCAACATTGGCATACTTGCTACTACGGTACACAGTTTGACGTTGCCTCTCATACCGGCGGAACTTCGACCTGCACGGGAAAGGCGAAATGTTCCGTTTGCGGTGTTGAATACGGCGAATACAGCGCTCACAGTGAAACCGAGATTAGAAACTCGAAAGAAGCGACTTGCTGTGAAAATGGTTATACCGGCGATAAATACTGTAAAGACTGCAACACAAAAATCTCAAGCGGTTCTGTGATTCCCGCAACTGGTAACCATACCGATGCGGATGGCAAATGGGAAACCAACGGAACCCAGCATTGGTATACCTGCTACTACGGCACGCAGTTTGACGTCGCCTCTCACACTGGCGGTACGGCTACCTGCATAGAAAAAGCAAAATGCTCTGTTTGCGGCACTGAATATGGTGATTATACCGAACACACACTAACGCATCACGACCCCGTTACGCCGGATTATGAAAACAACGGTAATATTGAATACTGGACTTGTGATGATTGTGGCAAGTATTTCGGTGACGCCGACGGGCTGAATGAAATCATCGCCGACGCCATTGTTATTGCTAAGCTTGTTGTTTCTGAGTATCAGTTTGTTGACGGAGAGATCATCATTGAAGCTCCTGCCGGCGCAATTCCCGAAGGCGCCCTATTTGATGTCCAGAGAATCGTTCCTCCCCCGGCAGAGGTCGTCGAAAAGGTTAAGGATCAAATGGGCGCTTCCTCTGAAGTTCTTGCCTATTACGAGATCCGGCTTTCCGATACGAACGGAGAATTGATTATCCACCTAGATAGTGAGATTACGATCAAGACAAAAATGCCTGAACAATACATAGGAAGTAACTGTGTACGAATCTTGCAGGAAGACGAAACTGGAAAACTGATCACCATGGAATCTTGGTGGGAAGGCGAATACCTCTGCTATAAGACCGATTGGCTTGAGATTTATAACTAACAAATATATGAATGCGGCGAAGCAGAAATGCTTCGCCGCGCTATTCTATAGAACAATGCGTATATCAAGTTGTTTATTATAATTTCGTCTGCACAGTTGCGGATGGAGTTCATACGGTGCCACCATTCTATCTGGTTGATAGCTTTGATCTGTCGGTAATGCCTTCAGTTTGTTTCATACTATATACTAGATGAGAAAACATATCCTTTGTCTGACGGTCAACATCTTCAATATGTTCTTTTAGTTTCCCCGCAAGCATAAGATCCGAATACATAACCCGCTTATGCTTGCGCAGATAATTATGATACATCATTCTAAATTTTCCGACTCCTGGTGTTTTTTTGGCGCTTTAAGTCAAGGATAATAGTAGTCGCCGATAAGTTTAATTTCCACTCCGCAATCTCGTGTTTACCGTCTAAAACACGTTTTGCTTTGTTTTGTCCTTATCGTGGCTTACCAATATAACATAAATCGATAATTTTTCTCGCGATATGCGTTATTGCGCATCGGACATTTTGCATGTATAATGATATTGCAGACGGATCCGTGGCTTTGCAGTAATGAACATACGGAGGTAATTATGAAACTGATGATCGGTGAAAACATCCGTTCCTACAGAAAGAAAAACGGTCTGACACAGGAGGAATTTGCCGAGCGGCTGGGGGTAACTTATCAGTCGGTCAGCAGGTGGGAGAACGGCGCGACCTATCCCGACCTTGAGCTCATACCGTCGATATCCGAGCTGCTCGGTGTCACTATTGACGGGCTGCTCGGGATGCCGATGCGCGAGCGTGAGCGGCGGGCATCTGAGACCTTTGACGCGCTGCGGCGCGAGTGCATGAAGCGGAATTACGATACAAAACGGATATCGGAGCTGCTGCGCGAAATACGCAGAGACCATATCGACAGCGATGCCGCCGTGCGCCCGTGGTGCGATGGAAACATGCGGGCATTCGGCGATCCCGAGGTTTTACCTGAGGTGCGTCTGCTCGCCGAGGCGTATCTCGAGCGGCATCCGATGTGCGCTCAGACGATTCGGACGATGGCAGTCGTCGAGGATGAGGAGCATCTGTCGGTTTTTCTCGAAAAATACACCACTGCATTTGACTGCTCGGAGCGTGCTCTGATGTTTGAGCGCTGTCTGCTGCGCGGTGACGCAGAGCGATTTGAGCGCGAGCGGATATATCGGCTGCAGGAGGCGCTTTGCGCTATACTTGACATGCGCACGCTTGTCGGAATGAGCAGCGACGCGAAAAAAAACAGCGCAGCCGTTTTGTTTGCCGAGCATGCGCTTGAGCTTTTCCGCTGCGATGCTGTGGGCGACGGTGCGGATATATGGGTCTTTGACCGTATCGAAACGGGGTTGAGCACGGCTGAATATCTTGCCGCATCGGGCGAGCGCGACGAGGCTGTAGAACGTATCGCGGCTGCGGTGCGACTCATCGAGAATACTATGCGCATCACGGGAAGGGTCATTCTGCCGACCTCCTGTCGATTCCTTGACGGCATGGAGCGTTGGGCTGAGGAACGGTGGGCAAGCATAGATAACGACCCCGACGGGCTGCGGCAGCGGATGATCTACGTCTCTTCGGAAATCGGCGGTGTGACATCATGCGCATGTCTGTTTCCGAGCGTTTACTATGAAATGCTGATGGGCGCGGGCTTTGAGCCGCTATGCGAAATTGCGGCGTACAGAGAGCTTTGCGAGCGGGTGCGCGCGTTGATAGAATATCGGATTCCGACGGAAGTGTGACTGTAATTTAGTGTGGATCATGGCGGCGCATATCGGATTTTGGAATGATATCGTACGATATTTGACCGCATTTGCGATATTTTTTGCCGCGCGGTTTTCCTGCCGTGCGGGCGGTTATTTTCGCTGTGCGGGCTGATTTTTCGGCTGTGTGAGCGGTTTTCCCTGCCGCGCGGGCGAATGTTAATCTGCGTTGCTTGCGGCAACGGGCGTGCAGGTATATAATAACAGCAGAAACCGAAGGGAGGCTGTTATAAAATGTTGAATGAAAATATAAGGGCGCTGCGAAAGGCAAAAGGACTCTCGCAGGAGGAGCTTGCAGTGCGGCTGAATGTCGTACGGCAGACAGTGTCAAAGTGGGAGCAGGGGTTGTCTGTCCCCGATGCGGATATGCTTGTCGCGATAGGCGAGGTGTTTGATACGCCGGTCGGCATATTGCTCGGCGAGACCGTCACTCCGCCTCAACCGGATGAGCTGAGGACGATATCGGAAAAGCTCGAAGTCATCAATCTGCAGCTCGCGCGCAGAAGTGCTGAGCGCAGACGGGCACTGCACATTCTGTTTATCGTGCTCTGTGTGCTGACGGCGGCGGGCTTTGCCTCGCTTGTCGCACTCGGCAGTCCGTATCTCGGGTGGGATTACGGAGATTCGGAGACTGCGGTGTTCGGCGCGGCGTTCCATGCTTTTGAGTGGCTGTTTGTAAGGGCTGCTCCGCTTATGCTGACTGCTTTTGCCGTCGGTGCGGTGCTGACCCGCAGAAGAACATGAGTCTTGCTGACACGGCATATGCGTGAAGAATAAGCAACATAAGTATAATAAAAAAACGGATGGTCAGGGCTTTTGACCATCCGTTTTTTAGTCTAAGGCTTTTCCATGCTTGATGGGTAAAGATATTGCCGCTTATTTTGTCATTGCGGGTTCGGGAGTCTCTTTCTCCGCATGCTCCTCAGGCTGCTCCGCATATGCCTTTTCTATCTCGGGAAAGGCGGAGAGCACGGGCTTGACATCCTTACCGCGAACCTTGCGGTCGAGGTAGTTTTTTGTTATCTTTGCAACGAGCGGGCAGAGAACGACGACACCGATAAGGTTAGGTATCATCATCAGACCGTTGAAGGTATCGGAGATATCCCATGCGAGCGAAGAAGAAAGAACAGCGCCGAGTACGATGGTGAGGGTGTGGATGACCTTGAACACCTTGGTGCTCTTAGTGCCGAAGAGGTACTCCCATGCCTTTGTTCCGTAGTGATCCCAACCGAGAACGGTGGTGAAGGCAAAGAGGAACATGGCAACAGCGATGAACTTCTCACCGATGCCGCCCCAAGAGAATACCGAGTTGAACGCGGTAGCGACGAGAGTCGCGTCGGAGGATGCCGCCTCGCCCGTGACGAGGTTGTACGCGCCGGAGGTGAGAACGACGAGCGCGGTCATGGTGCAGACGACCATTGTGTCGGCAAATACCTCGAATATGCCCCACATGCCCTGAGCTACGGGCTCACGGACGTTGGAGTTGGAGTGCACCATTACCGAGGAGCCGAGACCTGCCTCATTCGAGAATACACCGCGCTTGAAGCCCTGCGTGATCACCGTGCTGATGAGCACGCCGATGCCGCCGCCGATAGCCGCGATGGGCTTGAACGCACCGACAAAGATCGCCTTGAATGCAGGGAGAATATTTGCGTAGTTAACGCCGATTATTACGAGCGAGCCGACCACGAAGAGCACGACCATAAAAGGTACGACGCGCTCTGCGACCGATGCAATGCGCTTGAGTCCGCCGAGGACTATGAGTCCGCCGAGCAGCATGAGCGCAATGCCGATGATGAGCGCATATACCGAAATATCGCCGAACACCTTAGCGTCGAGCAGCGACTGTACGGGGAATGCGGAAGTGATGTTGATGACTATCTTGTTGATCTGTCCCATGCTTCCGATACCGAAAGAGGCGAAGATGGCGAAAATAGAGAAGAGAACGGCGAGTATCCTGCCGAGGTGCTTGCAGCCGCGCTTTCCGCCGAGACCGTCCTCAAGGTAGTACATGGCACCGCCGGACCACTCGCC
>ULVP01080936.1_pt1 | contig 18564 bp, 12 predicted proteins | sample 1959551 | NCBI WGS metagenome assembly ULVP01 (sample SAMEA4835789, study PRJEB28245) | human gut metagenome | biome: gut microbiome; material: fecal sample | place: Denmark | collected 2008 | reverse complement strand
TGTATCAAACACGCTTGAATTGCTGGATAAAGAGATACCGAAGCTCAGAGATAAGATTCAGTCTGTGCAGCTTTGCTTTACTACAGATCCGTTTATGGAGGGATATCCGGAGGTATCCCAGATGAGCATTGCGGCTATTCGTAAGCTAAACGAGGCTGGTATTAGATGCACTACGCTTACGAAGGGACTGCTACCCATAGAGTTGTCAGAGCTTTCTCCGGAAAATGAATATGGGATCACACTAATTACCCTGAACGAGGCATATCGAGAACAGATGGAACCGGGATCAGCTCCCTGCTCAGAGAGACTGGCAGCTCTGAAAGCCTTACATGAGGCTGGATGTAAGACATGGGTAAGCATAGAACCATATCCAACTCCGAATATGATTGAACAAAATCTTCATGAACTGTTGGAAGCGGTATCTTTTACAGATCGGATCATCTTCGGGAGAACGAATTATAGTAAGATAGCAAACGCCTATAAAGGGCATAAGCATTTTTACAATGAGTGTGCAGCAGAGGTGATTTCCTTCTGTCAAGAGCGCGGCATCGATTATCATATTAAGAAAAAAACAATAACGAAAGAATGAGGTGGCGTTATGGCTTTATTACAAGACCTGATCCAGCAGATTGACGACCCGGCGCTTAAGGAGAGAATCCTGCAGGAGACCAATAAATTATTGAAACAAAAGAAATTCGGATTGGTATTTGAAGAACATCTGCCGGAATGCACGCCGCTCTATGATGTCCCGATTCGTGTTGGCTCCAAGGTCGCTCTGAAGACCGGATACGTCAGCGATATCTATACCGTCGTAAAGATTGACGGCGATGAGGTGCAATGCGACCGAAGGGAGACACATGAGCAGAAAACATTCAAGCTGGATGAGCTGGTGACTGTGGCTGAGTTTGGTGAGCCTATTTATCCTACCCTAAAACTAATTGACACTGTGGAGAATGCTCCGGACAGCGGCCTTTGGCATACCCTGATTGAAGCGGATAATTACCATGCGCTGCAGCTTCTGGAATATCTCTATGCAGAGAAGGTAGATTGCATATACATTGATCCGCCTTATAACACCGGTGCAAAAGACTGGAAGTACAACAACGATTACGTGGATAGTTCTGATGCTTATCGGCATAGCAAGTGGCTCTCCATGATGGAGAAGCGCTTGAAGATCGCAAAGAAGCTCCTTAATCCGAAGGACTCCGTTCTGATCGTAACCATAGATGAAAAAGAATATCTGCATCTCGGTTGCTTGTTGGAAGAAGTATTTTCTGAAGCAAACATACAGATGGTAAGCAGTGTTATCAATCCTAAAGGAGCTGCAAGGCATCAGCAATTTGGTAGAACGGATGAGTATTTGTTTTTTGTTCAATTTGGAGAATCCAGTCCGGCGCCGTTGCCGTTATCTAACGAGTGGAAGATATCTGAAGATAAAAGAGCTTCCCGTTTGAGGTGGAAGGAACTATTGCGTTCGGGTTCACATACAGTAAGAGCAGATAGCCCAAATCAGTTTTATCCTGTTTTTATTTGTAATACAGATGAAGGGCCGATATTTCATTCTGTGGGAGAATCGTATTATGGCTCAAATAAGTCAGAAATAATCGCGCCGGAAGGTTGCGTTGCGGTCTGGCCTATACGTGCAGATGGCACAGAAGGTAACTGGCAGATAAGCACCGAAAACCTGAGGGCTTTTATAGAGATTGGATATGCAAAATTAGGGAATTGGAGAGGTGAAAATACTGCCATCACATACTTGGCAAAAGGAGAAAGAGAAAAAATATCCAAAGGTGCATTTACGATTATAGGTCATAGACAAGACGGTTCTATTATTACGGACGATGATGCCTATATACCTAAGTTCATACCGGGAACACAATGGCGCATAAAATCACATAATGCTGAGCAAGGTGGTACAAACCTGCTTAAGGAATTCTTCGCCTCAAGCAGGTTTACTTTTCCGAAATCATTGTATGCTGTTCACGATGCGATTAGATTTTTCGTTGCTAATAAGCCAAATGCGCTTGTTATTGATTTCTTTGCAGGATCAGGTACAACGCTTCATGCGATAAATCTTCTTAATGCTGAGGATGGAGGTAATCGGAGATGTATTTGTGTGACGAACAACGAATTGAGGAAAGAGGAAAGTGACAATTTAACTGAGAAAGGGTTCAAACCGGGAGAACCAGAATGGGAAAAACTCGGAATTGCAAAATATGTTACATGGCCAAGGATAAAGTGTAGTATCAAAGGTCAAGATGTTACTGGAAATCCTTTAGAAGGCGATTACACAACATATAAGACAAGCACAGAAGAAAAAGATAGAAATATTGTTCAGATAGGATTTGTGAGTGAAATTTCCTCTTTGAAAATAGGCGAAAAGAAAAAACTTGTTTCAGTTTTGTCTAATAAGAAATTACCTCAGACACTCGTGTCTCGAGAGTCGAAATACATAGTATCAGATAAGGCTAAGCATACTGCGTCAATTTTAATAGATGATACAGCCAGTGAGGAATGGTTGGAAGCTTTGGAAGGAATGGATCATATAACAGATTTTTATATTGTTACATCCAACAACAAGCTTTTTAAGAGCCTCAAGGATAGCATTAAAGAAATGTTTGAACCGATATCAACTCAAGTGCCTGTTGTTATGCCAATGAAAGACGGCTTCAAGACAAACGCGGCCTTCTTTAAACTGAGCTTCCTCGACAAAACCTCCGTTGCTCTCGGCAGGCAGTTCCGAGAGTTGCTTCCGGTGCTCTGGATGAAGGGCGGAGCTGTTGGCAAGTGCCCGGCTCTTGAAAACGATGATCTACCAAACATGCTGATTTTACCGCAGAACAAGATGGCAGTTCTGATAGATGAGATATATTATTCTGAGTTCGATGCGGAGCTAAGTCAGCATCCAGAAATCCAGACAGTTTTCATTGTAACGGATTCAGAAACAGCATACCGGGCGATGATCCGTACCTACGATGGCAAAGACTGCTACCAGCTTTACAGAGACTATCTGGATAATTTCAGAATCAATACGGGGAGGTAACCATGAGAGTAGAATTATTCTCTTTTCAGAAAAGAGCGCTTGCTGATATTCGTATGAAGACTGCAGAGGCAATGGGTAGCTATCACAGAACACATGCGCCACAGGTGGTTTCTTTCACTGCACCGACTGGCGCTGGAAAGACTATCATCATGTCTGCGTTAATTGAGGATATTTTTTTCGGTGACGAACAGTATATGGAGCAGCCTGATGCAATCATCGTCTGGCTCTCGGATTCGCCTCAGCTTAACGAGCAGTCAAAACAAAAGATCGACTCAAAAGCTGATAAGATCAAGCTGTCACAGTGCGTAACGGTTTCCGAGGAATCCTTTGATAAAGAGATGTTTGAGGATGGTCATGTTTATTTCTTAAATACGCAGAAGCTGTCGGTTACCTCCAAGCTCACGAAAAATGGCGATGGCAGGACTTATACGATCTGGCAAACGCTTGCGAATACTGTCCGGGAAAAGAACGACCGGCTGTACTTTATCATCGATGAAGCGCATCGTGGCATGCAGGGACGTGAAGCAAGCAAGGCTACCACGATCATGCAGAAGTTCATCAAGGGTAGTGATTCTGATGGCATTCCACCCATGCCGGTTGTCATCGGCATGTCTGCTACCACGCAGAGATTCAATGCGCTGGTCGAAGGCACATCCTCTACAATTCACAAGTCTATCGTGACGACGGATGAGGTGCGAGCTTCCGGTCTATTAAAAGACCGGATCGTTGTTACCTATCCAGAAGAAGGCACGGTCAATAATGATATGGCCATTTTGCAAGCTGCTGCGGATGACTGGAAGGAAAAGTGGGAACACTGGACGCAGTATTGCTTTGAGCAGCATTACGCCTATGTAAATCCGATTTTGATCATTCAGGTTTTGAACGGAACCGGTGATGCTCTGACGGATACCAATCTGGACGACTGTATTGCAAAGATTGAAGAACGCACCGGCTTTAAGCTGGAAAGTGGACAGGTGGTTCATACTTTCGGTGGCACGACGGCCACATTGACCGTCAATGGGCTCGACGTGCGTTATGAAGAGCCTTCTAATATCGCCGAGGACAAAAATATCCGCGTGGTATTCTTCAAAGAGAATCTTTCCACAGGATGGGATTGCCCGCGAGCAGAGACCATGATGTCCTTTAAGCATGCTAATGATGCCACCTACATAGCGCAGCTTCTCGGTCGAATGGTAAGAACACCAATGCAGATGCATATTCAGGTGGACGACGTTTTGAACGACGTGCATCTCTATTTGCCGTACTTCAATGAGGATACCGTCAAGGACGTTGTGGAAGCCTTGCAGAGTACAGAAGGCGGAGATATTCCGACCGATATTTATGGCGAGCCCCTGTCTGGAAAGAAATTTGAAACGCTGACTGTCAGGCCGAAGAAGAAAAAGGAAGAGCAGCAGATACCGGGACAGATGACTTTATTTGATGTGTTCTCTGGGCAGAACACAGGCGAACAGCAGTCTACGGGAGCAACTTCGGAGCCAACTGGCGACACGAATCCGATAGAACAGCCTCAAGCCACTGGTGGACAAGCACAGCAAGCAGAAACGCCAGAACGGAGCCAGACACAGCCGATCACAGATATAACACCTCCTGCCCAGTCTACACCGGCTACTCCACAGTCCTCTGGTATGGCAACACCGTCCGAGAATAATGCTGCGGGAAGTCAGCAGGTGGTTCAGACGGAAACTTCTGAAGAGGAAGATCTGTTTGACCGTGAAGAGGTTATGAGGTTTATAAATGATGCAGGTTTGCTTTCCTATAACGTCAGAGCGCTTAGGATCAATGACTACCTAAAATCTCTGTATAGGATGGCACATCTTCTTACGATGTCCAAATTGCACCGTGAGGCAATCCGGGAGGTTAAAGATGAGATTGTTGAGATGATCCACAGCTATGTGGAAGGCCTCAAGGCAGATGGGAAATATGATGACCTTGTTCAGCAGGTTAAGCAGTTCAAACTAGCGACCCAGATTTTTGATGCCTTCGGAGAAACTGTGGACAACTTTTTGGTGCATGATATGTTCACGACGACGGATACTGATATCGATCGACAATTTCAGATTGCCGAAGAAAAGCTCGGTCGAGAAGGTATCGGTATGGCTTATGGAAACAAGTATATGGATATGTCTGATCTGTCGGCATTTAAAGTTGACGTTATTCTTTTTGTGGCAGATGAAGAGTGTATGAATCGGTTGCATTCCTATGCGGAGACGCGCTTTCATGGAATGAATGATGATTATCGCAGATATTTTGCAACTATAGATTCAGAGAAAATTCGTAAAGAGTATGACAGTATCGTTTCCGATGGCGATCCTGTAAGCAAGCACAATTTCCGTTTGCCTGAGACCATTCAGGTACCACATGAAGTGGGGGGCAAAGAATATAGAGATCATCTCTTTGTTAGTGCTATAACCGGTGTCGCAACGATGAAATTGAATACTTGGGAAGCCGGAGTTATTGAAGAGGAAGAAAAACGAGAAGACTTTGTTTGCTGGATTCGTAATCCATCCAGAGGCTCATGGGCGCTTTGCATTCCTTACGAAATCGATGGTGAAATAAGGCCTTTCTATCCCGATTTTATTATCGTAAGAAAAGATCGTGTACTTGGATATGTCGTTGATATTCTTGAACCACATAATCCTGATTTCAAGGACAATCTTGGAAAAGCGAAAGGATTTGCAGAGTATGCAGAACAGAATCCGGGTGTGGGAAGAATTCAGCTAATTCGTATGAGTAAAAATGCAGCCGGAAACCACAAGTTTAAAAGACTGGATATGTCTAAAACAGCTATTCGAGAAAAAGTCTCTCATGCTATAAATACAGATGAACTCGATCACATATTTGATACGTATGGAGTTATCGAATAAGGAGAAAGTCCATTATGGAAAATGAGCTGCAGCCATTGTTGCTACTCTTTCAAAATAGAGCCGTTCCCAATGTATCACAATAGTTGTCAGTGAGGGAAATAGTTTTGTGGTATGATTGGGATACCATATAAAGGAGGTAACGGATTTTACAGAGGCTGACATTGTTCAACGAAAAGCGAAAATAATATTCAAGTTCCAGGAATTCGTTGACCATAATAGACTCTTGAGTGTGGATTGATTTCCTCTACGGATTTTCTTCAGTAATGGAGGAGTAATTGATGTCAACTAAAAAATTATTTACCGATAGGCGCTGGACTGATCCTCCTGACGTTATTGTCACCGGACACCAAGAAGTTCCATTAGAGAGCAAATTAAGAGCTTTGGATTTTTGGCTGGAAATGAAATTACTAAGTCCGGAAGAATATAAAGTTCGAAAAGCTGAATTGCTTGCACAACAGGGGGATGATAAATGATTTATTAGTGTCTGTTACGTAAAGCATGCCTTTATAGAATGGTGAATAGATATGCGAATTGCAACTTGGAATGTAGAGCGCTTGAAGCATAAGAAAGCACACGACAGGATTTTGCGTGCGATTGAAAAAGTACAGGCAGATGTTCTTATATTGACCGAAACGGATGAACGCGTACATCCACCTTACCAGTACAGTGTGCATACGAGAAGGCTATGTGAAGCGCCGGCGGAATATACTCTGCCTTCAATCTATGCGTCTTCCGAAAATAGGGTATCTGTTTTTTCCATTTATCCCATTGTGGGTGAGTATGAAACTTATGATCCGTACACTGCTATATGTCCAGACATTGAAACTCCTTGGGGATGTTTGTTGCTTTATGGTACCATTATTGATATTATGGGGAATCGGCGTCCATCCTACAAAATAGATTTACTTCGTCAATGCGATGATATCAAACGACTTTCTGCTGTTGGCGATTTATGTGTATGTGGAGATTATAACTGTTCCTTTGCCGATAACTACTATTTTACGAATTTTGGTAGGAACACGTTGCTACAGACATTTGCTGAAACGCAAATAGAACTGCTGACCAAAAGCCAGTTAGAGTGTATTGATCATATTGCCATTTCAAGGAATTTCATTTCTGGTGATAAAATCAGCATCACTGAATGGAATTTCAATAAAATGCTGTCAGATCACAAGGGAATTATTGCTGATATCCGCACTTGAGGATAGATAAACGTAAGCGCTAAATAATACAGTGTATATACTCCCTATCCGCCTTGTGGGATAATGGTCTCACATGAATGCATTAAGGCACGCGCCGAGAAATTTGGTAATATGAGGAAATATAGGAAATTCAGGAATCTCGGGAAGTAACACCCGCTGAAAAAGGAAGACTTCGCGGGCTTCGTTCGCGCCTACACGGCAGACAACCGCGATGCCGTCGAGGACGCGCGCTGGTGCAGCTTCACGCGCGCCGAGATCGCCGCGAAGGGAGACACGCTCGACCTCGGCCTCATCCTCGATGATACCATCGTGCGCTACGAAGACCTGCCTAGCCCCGAGGAAAGCGTCCGCACCGCCCTCGCTGCCATCGATACCGCCATGCAGGAACTCACAGCCGTCCAAAAGGAACTCGAGGGCGGTGAGTACGAGTGAAAATGTCCAACTGGAAGAAGCTAACATTAGGTGATGTTGCATCATGGTGTTCAGGGGAAACGCCTTCGCGTAAGCATCCAGAGTATTATGGTGGAGATATTCCGTGGATAAAGACGGGCGAACTGAAGAGTAAATTTCTCTATGATACAGAAGAGAAGATAACTTTGGAAGGTTTGCGTTGCCCGAGTGCAAAAAAATCCCCGTGCACACGGTGGTCATTGCGATGTATGGGGCGACCATAGGACAGGCATCGATTACGGAGATTGAAGCGACTACAAATCAAGCGTGTGCATGTGCGGTTGCTAAAGAGAATGTAACGTATGAGTTCTTTTACTATTATATTCTTTCGCAAAAGGATGAACTTGTACGGTTAGGGTAGGGGGGGAGCCCAGCCCAATATTTCTCAAAAGAAATTGATTGGTTATCCAATTTTGTTGCCGCCCCTCGACGAGCAGCGGCGCATTGTCGCGCGCATCGAGTCCCTCTTTGCCAAGCTCGATGCCGCCAAGGCAAAGGTGCAGGCTGTCCTCGATGCCCATGAAACGCGCAAGGCTGCGCTGCTGCATGATGCATTTGCAGGTAAGCTGACAGTGAAATGGCGAAAAGAGCACGGCATAGCGTCAGACAGCTGGCATACCGACACGCTCAAGGATCTCTGTGTGAAGATAACGGATGGCACACATCATAGTCCGCCGAATACAGACAAGGGTGACTATATGTATGTCACGGCCAAGAACGTCAAAGAAGCGGGAATCATGCTGGACAACATCACATACGTCTCTTCAGCCCTTCACGATGAGATTTACAGCCGCTGTGATATGAAGAAGGGAGATGTCCTCTACATAAAAGATGGAGCGACGACAGGCATTGCGACGGTGAACACATTGGACGAGCCGTTCTCGTTGCTGTCCTCAGTTGCTGTACTGCGTCCTCATGAAGAACGATTATTGCCAGGATATCTGAAGCACCTTTTGAATTCATCGGAGCAAAAGCGCAAGATGCTCAACAATATGTCAGGCAATGCAATCACGCGACTCACGTTGTCGAAAATCAAAGCGACTTGCATCAAAGTATGCAGTTTATCTGAGCAGCAAGAGATTGTTGCTATCCTCGACCGACTGCTCGGCAGGGAAGAAGAAGTCCGACAGTCGGCGGAGTCGGTGCTGGCATCCATCGACGGCATGAAGCAGTCGATCCTTGCGCGGGCGTTCCGCGGGGAGCTTGGGGCGTGACATCCCGTGCTGGCTGCGCCATCGCTGAGCGCTTGCTCGCTACTACGTTACTCTTTCTTTGTCTTTGCTTATTCTTTGTCTTAGGGGAGCTCGGAAGCCTTGTGCGCCAACGGATTGCGGCTTTTTACTATGTCAAATAGGAACACAGAGCGGACACAGCCTGATCATATCCTGAGCCATAAACCGGGACAGTTCGTCAAATTATCCACAACTACCGCGATTTATCCACAAGATGTCCACAGGAAATCCACAGAGTTATGGACAGGGCGGAGGTTCACGGGATACCCATCAGGCAGTCACAACTAGCCAATATCGGTAACAGTCGCTCAAAAAAGTGCAGAGGACTGCAAATATGTTATTGCTTTCACACGCGTGGCGTCGTATAATCGTATTAGCAATACGATAAATGTACCGCATTTTTGGGGGAGGAGCTTATCAATGAAAAAATTCCAAGTCGTCGTGAAGTGCTCAATCGGTATCCATGCGCGTCCTGCAGCGCAGATTGCGCAGGCATGCAGCAACCTGCGGGCAGCGGTGACGCTCGAGGTCGGTAATGAGACTGCTCAGGGCAACAACGTGCTGGAGATCTTGAACCTCCACGCCCCGAAAGGCGCAACGGTCAATATCACCGTGGACGGCCCGGATGAGGAAGAGGCTGCAAAGGAGATCCAGGCGGTTTTCGATGCCATGGGTCCGAAGGAGAAGAAGGGCTCTGTCCTCAAGGTTGCCTTTTTCGGCACGAAAGACTATGATCGCCTCTATTTCAGTGAGCTCGCAAAGGACAAGGGCGAGGGCACGTACAACGTCGAACTCAAGTATTTCTCGAGCCGCCTGACGGATGAGACGGCACAGCTCGCCAACGGCTATGACGCTGTGTGCATCTTCGTCAACGACGAGGCACCGCGTTCTGTCATCGAGCAGCTGCATGACGGCGGTGTCCGCCTGATCCTCCTGCGCTGCGCCGGCTTCAACAATGTCGACAAGAAGGCCGCTGCCGAGTACGGCATCACGGTCCTGCGCGTACCGGCTTACTCCCCGTACGCAGTGGCAGAGCATGCCATGGCGACGCTGCAGGCTGCAAACCGCCGCCTGCACAAGGCATACAACAAAGTGCGTGACAACAACTTCGACCTCACGGGCCTGCTCGGCGTCGATCTCCACAACAAGGTTGCCGGCATCCTCGGCACGGGCCGCATCGGCCAGTGCATGGCGCGCATCTGCAAGGGCTACGGCATGACGGTCATCGGCTGGGATGCATTCCCGAACAAGAAGCTCGAGGAGGAGGGTCTGCTCACCTATGCCTCGAAGGAGGAGGTCCTGAAGCGCTCTGACCTCATCTCCATTCACGCACCGCTCATCATGGGCGAAGGCGGCACGTATCATCTCATCGATGAGAAGGCCATCTCCCTCATGAAGGACGATGTCATGCTCACGAATGCTGCACGCGGCGGCCTCATCGATACGGAAGCGCTCATTGCCGCGCTCAAGAAGGGCAAGTTCCATGCGGTTGCGCTCGACGTCTACGAGGGCGAGGATGCCAATGTCTACACGGACCACAGCTTCGATGTCCCGACGGAGGATGTCACGGGCCGTCTGCTCATGTTCCCGCAGGTCATCCTCACGAGCCATCAGGCATTCTTTACGCGCGAGGCACTGCAGGCCATCGCGACGGTGACGATGGAGAACGCCCGCAATTTCAACGAGGGCCGTCTGTTCGGTGCTGCTGAGGTGAAATAAGCACGATCACAGATTCTGATCTCTAACTTTTACGTTACGGAGAGGGGCAAATGCCCCTCTCTTTTTTTGCCAAAACCTTGCGTGAGGCTTGGCAGGGGAGAAGACGACAGTCGGCAGAGTCGGCGCTGGCAGGCTTCGACAGCATGAAGCAGTCGATTCTCGCGCGGGCATTCCGCGGAGCGCATTGGGCGTGAAAAAAGTATGCAAAGATTGGCAGATGGTGTTAAAATGAAATGAGAAAAATAGTACGGCTTGTTTTGTAGAGTGTGCAGAGCATGTCGTGATAGGTAGTAAGTGATCACGATGGAGAAGAATTGGATGCCGGACATCTACAGCGATGTTCCGGTGGCGTATGCAGTCTACAAGCTGATTTTTGCAGAAGATGGCAGGACAGTCGAGGATGCAGAGTATGTCTATGTCAACAAGATCTACAGTGAGATGGCAGGTGTGGGGCCTGAGAAGCTCCTGGGACAGCGTTTCCTGTCCTACTATGAAGAGGCCAATCCGATCTGGATGACGTACTGCGCGAAGGCTAGCCTGGATGGTGAGGCCATCCATGACTGCATCTATGCGCCGGAGATCAGGCACTGGCTCGACTTCACGATCATGCCGCTCAAGCAGCCGGGCTATGTCGCGTACACGTTCATGAATGTCGACATCGACCGCGCGAGGCAGATGGAGATGAAGCGCGAGTTCACGACGAAGGACATCGTTCTGCGCATCTCAAAGATCCTCAGCAGCGAGGAGACTTATGAGGTGGCGATGAATCACGCGCTGCAGGAGCTCAGCCGCATCCTGCATCCGGACCGGCTCTACATCCTCGAGACGGACGGCAAGACCGTCTCGAACACGTTCGAGTGGTGCGCGCCGGGCGTCGCGCCGGAGATCGACACGCTGCAGCATCTCGACTACGAGCAGTACATCGGCGGCTGGGAGAAATTCCTCAAGCACGCGACGAGCGTCATCATCGAGGACATTGAGGTGCTCAAGGCGGACGACCCCGTCGACTACTGGAACCTCAAGCGCTAGGGCATCGAGCGCATCATCGATGCGCCGATCTACCACGATGGCAAGATCATCGGCTACCTCGGCGCCGATAACTACGAGAAGAGCGATATGATCAACACGGTCGCCATCCTCGAGACAGTGTCGTACTTCATCTCGTCGAAGATCACGAACCACCGCCTCATGGTAGAGCTCGAGCACGCGAGCCGCCATGACGCCCTGACGGGCCTCCACAACCGCAACGCCTGCATGGAGAAGATTGACTTCCTCACGAAGTACTCGAGCAGCGTGGGCATCGTCTACGCCGATGTCAACGGCCTCAAGGAGATCAATGACACACTCGGCCACCAGGCGGGCGATGCGGCGCTCCGGCAGGCGGCGCGCCTGCTGACGAAGTGCTACGGCCTTGAGAACACCTACCGCATTGGCGGCGATGAATTCCTCGTTCTCGTGCCGCTCGTCACCGAGCTCGACTTCAAGACGAGCGTCTGCCGCCTGCGCGAATTGGTCGCGGGCAAGGCCGACCTGTCCATCGCCATCGGCAGCGAATGGGTGGCAGACACCGCGCACCTCGAAAGGGTCATCACAAAGACCGACCAGCGCATGTACTGCGACAAGGTCGAGTACTACAACCGCCGCGGCAAGAAGCGCGAGACTCGCCACGACCTCAACGACTTCCGCCGCATGGCCGCCAAAAGCCTGCCAATCGCGGACTGATTGCATCTTTATCAGAATAAGAGCCTAAGACAGAATAGAACATCTGTCTTAGGCTCTTATTTTTGTTGCTGTTGTATGAATTCGAAATTCAACTGATTCCGTATGCGCGCTTTTGCTTTTTGAGATAGATTCCGGTACTGCAATAAGAAAGACTGTTCAGCTTCAGATAGTATGGCAGTAGTCTGGGGCTTGTCGTTGCCAAGCAGGAAGTCTGTCGTGACATGGAGTGCCTGTGCAATGCGAATCAATGTCTGGTAATCTGGCTCGCGTTCGCTTGTCTCGTATTTTGAGAGTGTAAAGTAGCTCATCTGTAATTTTTTTGCCAATTCATTGCGCGAAATGTCCAAACACTCTCGAGCATAGCGGATGCGGTCGCCGAACTTCACACAGATCCCTCCTTATCGTTCGATTATACTATAGGCGAAAGAAACATCTTCCAATATTGCCTGAATTGGAAAATCTTGAAAAATATTTGTACAAAATGTATAATCTATAAGGTATATCTAAGGGAATATGAAGTATATGAGCAAAGGATGGAGGCTGTCAGAAGATGAAACGCGATGGGGCAAAGCGCATGTTGACATGTATGGCATGGGCACTAGGAGGTTATATCTTACTGCAGGTGATGATTTATGGCGCATTGCCGTTCTGGCAATGGAAATCGGGAGAATTAGGACTGGCGATGCTGACGGTGTCCGCCTGCTGCCTGCTGATAGAGGATATCAAGAAATTTTTGGCGCAGATTGTTGCCTTTGCTATGCTCTGGATGTCTCCTGTCTTCATCGGCATGGTAGCAGGTCAACCACTATCCGTGATTATGCAGTATCGCACGATCGCGTTCGCCTTTATTTTATCGAGTCTCTTTATTATCATTCGTGATTTTCTGCCGTATCGGAATTTGAGAAAGATATGCTCATTCCTCTTTTATGGTGCGACCTTTCTGGTAACAACTGTCATCTTGGGCTACTATGCTTCGTCGGGGAGTTTGCTCAATGCGAGTGCCGTGATGGCGGTATTCCAGACAAATCCTGCAGAGGCGAAGAGTTACCTGGATGATTTTGTGCCTTGGCAGGTATGGACGGCTGTGCTGATCCTTTTGCTGGCCTATGTGATTGTTTTAAACAAGTGGAAATTATCTGTTGCAAGGATCCACGGAATGATGCATCATAGAGCTGGCAAGGCTTTGTTGCTGTTCTGCATCCTGTTGGCTATTTTCTCGCTTTATCGCACGCGCGACACTTTCTATAAGCACTTAACCTCGGAAACGCGGCAGGGCTTGAAGGCATACACTGATTTCTCGCTTTATCGGGAAGCTAGGGCTGCTGATTTAACGCGAAAACTCGATGGTGTGACAAGTACAAGGCCAGGCGTGTACGTCTTGGTCATTGGTGAGTCACAGAACAAGATGCACATGTCGGCATACGGCTATGACCGCGAAACGACGCCGTGGCTTGATGCAATGAAGGACGATGGGCATACGGTATTCTTCAGAGACGCTCGTTCTTGTCATACGCATACGGTGCCGGTGCTTTCTTATGCGCTGACGGCAAAGAACCAGTACGACAGCCGGGAACTTACAAAGGCAGTGACGCTGATAGAAACTGCAAAGGCAGCTGGCTATGAAACCATCTGGCTCAGCAATCAGGTCCGCTATGGCGCATGGGACACGCCGACCTCTGCTATTGCAAGCGAAGCAGACAAGCAGGAATGGCTAAATACGCATGTCGGCGAGACAACTGAGACGACAGCGTATGACGGTGCTCTTGTGGATCGTCTGGCGAATATCAAGCCGGAGAGAAAGACCTTGATTGTCATTCATCTGATGGGGAATCACGGCAGCTACCGCGATCGCTATCCAAAAGATGCGACTGTCTTTGATGGAGATTCGCCTGTGGATCTGTACGACAACAGTATTCGCTATAACGATTCTGTCGTGCAGCACATTTATGAGACGGCTAAAGCGATGCCTGATTTCCAAGGACTTGTCTACTGTGCGGACCATGCAGACGATGTGGACCGCAATCTTGGCCATGATGCCAGCCATTTCACGCAGGACATGACAAGGATACCGTTCTATATGATGTTCTCGGATGCGTATATTCGTGAGAATCCCGATGTCGTGAGAGAACTGAAAGAGCATGCGGCGACTCGCGTGACGAATGACCTGATCTTCAATGAAATGCTGGCAGTCATGGGAATCGTCATCCCACAGGAGTATGAGAAGCAGAACGATTTGACGAGTCCGGCTTATGATAGTGACAAGTCGCGGTTTCGGACACTGCACGGGCAGAAGGAGCTTGACTGACCGTGCTGTTGGTTGCATTTTAGGGCTTCTTGTGATAAGATAACTTCCATAATGTGAAATACGCAAAGACGATGACGAAGAGGAGTAGGGATCTTCCCTGGCAAAGAGACGGGACGGCTGGTGTGAGTCCTGGCAGGGGGATGCGGAAGGTCGCTTCGGAGTTGCTTCGCTGAGGCTTTTGCTTAGGCGGGGACGTGGGCGGCGTTAACGCGAGAGTCACGCGGCATAGGCTGCGTGAGAAGATTGGTGGTACCACGAAGGCAGGCGCTTTCGTCCTTTTGGGACGGAAGCGCTTTATTTATGAGGAGGATTACAATGCCAGAGAAAGAAGAGCTCGGGAACAACATCCCGAAGGTTTATGACCCGCAGTCGTTTGAGAAGAAGTGGTATGAGTTCTGGGAGAAGAACAAGTTCTTCCACGCAGAGGTCGACAAGAGCAAGAAGCCGTACAGCATGGTCATCCCGCCGCCGAATGTCACGGGCCAGCTGCACATGGGCCACGCGCTCGACAACACGCTGCAGGACATCCTGATCCGCTACCACCGCATGCAGGGCTACAACACGGTCTGGATCCCGGGCTGCGACCATGCCGGCATCGCGACGCAGGCAAAGGTCGAGGGCAAGCTCCGCGAGGAGGGCACGAACCGCTATGAGCTCGGCCGCGAGAAGTTCCTCGAGCGCGTCTGGGACTGGAAGGAGAAGTTCGGTAGCCGCATCATGTTCCAACTGCGTTCGCTCGGCTCCTCGCTCGACTGGGACCGCGAGCGCTTCACGATGGACGAGGGCTGCAGCCGCGCCGTCCGCGAGGTCTTTGTCAGCCTCTATGAGAAGGGACTCATCTACCAGGGCACGCGCATCACGAACTGGTGTCCGTCGTGCAACACGGCCATCTCGGACATCGAGGTCGAGCATGAGACGGAGCAGGGTCATCTCTGGCATCTGCGCTATGAGGTAGAGGGCGAGCCGGGCAAGTACGTCGAGATTGCGACGACGCGCCCGGAGACGATGTTCGGCGATACGGGCGTCGCTGTCCATCCGGACGACGAGCGCTACAAGGATCTCGTCGGCAAGACGCTCATACTGCCGGTCGTCGGCCGCCGCATCCCGCTGTTTGCGGATGAGTACGTCGACAAGGAATTCGGCACGGGCGCCGTCAAGGTCACGCCGGCCCACGACCCGAACGACTTCGAGATGGGCCAGCGCCATCACCTCGAGGAGATCAAGGTCATCGGCAACACGGGCAAGATGCTCGAGGGTGCTGGCAAGTACGCGGGCATGGACCGCTATGAGTGCCGCAAGGCGCTCGTCAAGGAGCTCGAGGAGACGGGCGTGCTCGTCTCGGTCGAGGATCACGAGCACTCCGTCGGCCACTGCTCGCGCTGCCATTCGACGATCGAGCCGCTCGTCTCGAAGCAGTGGTTCGTCAAGATGGAGAGCCTTGCCAAGCCGGCCATCGAGGCCGTCAAGGACGGCCGCATCCAGTTCGTACCGGAGCGCTTCACGAAGACGTACATCAACTGGCTCGAGAACATCCGCGACTGGTGCATCTCGCGCCAGCTCTGGTGGGGCCACCGCATCCCGGCCTGGTACTGCGATGACTGCGGTGAGACGAGCGTCTCGCGCACGGACTTGACGGAGTGCCCGCACTGCGGGAGCCGCCACATCCATCAGGATGAGGACGTGCTCGACACGTGGTTCAGCTCGGGCCTCTGGCCGTTCGAGACGTTCGGCTGGCCGGACAAGACGCCGGAGCTCGAGCAGTTCTACCCGACGGCGACGCTCGTCACGGGCTATGACATCATCTTCTTCTGGGTGGCCCGCATGGTCATGATGGGCCTGGAGTTCGGCAAGGACATCCCGTTCCATCATGTCTTCATCCACGGCCTCGTGCGCGACAGCCAGGGCCGCAAGATGAGCAAGTCGCTCGGCAACGGCATCGATCCGGTCGAGGTCGTCGAGAAGTACGGCGCCGACACGCTGCGCTTCATGCTCATCACGGGCAACACGCCGGGCAACGACATGCGCTTCTACTGGGAGCGCGTCGAGAGTGCGCGCAACTTCGCCAACAAGATCTGGAATGCTTCGCGCTACATGCTCATGAACCTCGAGGGCTTCGACAAGGACTTCAAGCCGGAGGAGAGCGACTTCACGCTGGCTGACAAGTGGATTCTCTCGCGCTATGCCAAGACGGCTGAGGGCGTAACGAAGAGCCTCGATAACTTCGAGCTCGGCGAGGCTGGCCGTATGATCTACGAGTTCATCTGGAACGAGTTCTGCGACTGGTACATCGAGCTCACGAAGGCGCGCCTCTACGACAAGGAGAACGAGCGCGCGAAGAACACGGCCCTCTACGTGCTCTCGTACGTCCTCGAGCACACGCTGCGCCTGCTGCATCCTTTTATGCCGTTCCTCACGGAGGAGATCTGGCAGAAGGTGCCGCATGATGGGCAGTGGAAGAGCATCATGATCGCGGACTGGCCGACGGCTGACGCTTCGCTTCGCGACGATGCGGCTGAGGCGCAGATGACGGCCATCATGGAGACAATCAAGACGGTCCGCAACCTGCGCGCCGAGGTCGGCGCGGCTCCGGGCCACAAGAGCGAGGTCATGCTGCACTTCACGGAGAGCAGCCTGCGCCCGGTCTTCGCGGAGAACGAGGGCTACCTCAAGGCGCTCGCTGCTGCTGAGCCGGTCACGCTGCTCGCAGACGATGCCGAGAAGCCGGAGAACGCCATGGCCGGTGTCGTCGGCGGTGTCGAGATCTACCTGCCGCTCAAGGGCCTCATCGACGTCGAGAAGGAGACGTCCCGCCTGCAGAAGGAACTAGATAAGCTCGAGAAGGAGATCAAGCGCCTCTCGGGCAAGCTCAGCAACGAGGGCTTCCTCAAGAAGGCCCCGGAGGCTGTCGTCGCCAAGGAGCGCGAGAAGCTCGCTGGCTATGAGGAGAAGAAGCAGGCGGTCGAGGGACGCATCCAGGACCTCGCCAAGCTTTGAGAATGGAGCGACGCGATATGAATTATCAGGAAGCCATTTCTTATCTGGAGGGGCTCAAGATATTTGGCATCCGCCTAGGACTCACGCGCATCGAGCGGCTCCTCGAGCTGCTCGGCCGGCCGCAGGACCGCTATCGCACGGTCCATGTGACGGGCACGAACGGCAAGGGCTCTGTCTCGGCGATGGTCGAGGGGGCGCTGCGACGCAGCGGCATCCACACGGGCTTCTACAGCTCGCCGCACCTCGTCTCGTACACGGAGCGCATCCGCGTCGACGGGCAGGCCATCAGCGAGCAGGATTTCGCTGAGGGCATGACGGTCATCCGTACGAAGATCGATACGATGCTCGCGGAGGGCGCGGAGTGCCCGACGCAGTTCGAGGTGCTCACGGCGCTCGGCTTCTACTACTTTGCCAAGTGCCAGGTCGAGTATGCCGTCATCGAAGTCGGCCTCGGCGGCACGCTCGACTCGACGAATGTCATTACGCCGGAAGTCTCGGTCATCACGAATGTCACGATGGAGCACGCCGACAAGCTCGGCGGCACGCTCCAGAGCATCGCGGAGAACAAGGCCGGCATCATCAAGGACGGCGTGCCCGTCGTGACGGCCGCCAAGGGGGAGCCGCTTTCTGTCATCCGCGCGGTGGCCGAGGAAAAGAGCGCCGACATCTTCGTGGCTGGCGAGGATTTCTCTTCGAAGTTCATCAGCTGCGACGGCCGCGTGCAGCAGCTTGAGTTCAGCTCGGAGTTTCTGGGCATCGATCATCAGCCGTATGAGCTGCACCTGCTCGGTGTCCATCAGGTCGAGAACAGCGCGGTGGCCCTGATGACCCTGCGCCTGCTGCACAATATTGACGCGCGCCTCACGATGGAGACGGTCACGGAGGCGCTGTGCCTCGTGAGCTGGCCGGCCCGCTTTGAGCGGCTCGACTTCGGGGCACAGACCGTCATCGTGGACGGCGCCCACAATCCGGCCGGCATGCGGGCCCTGCGCTCGAGCCTCGATGCGATCTT